>JABAOG010009299.1_pt1 | contig 14493 bp, 10 predicted proteins | sample 7062131 | NCBI WGS metagenome assembly JABAOG01 (sample SAMN14538629, study PRJNA623070) | marine sediment metagenome | biome: marine biome [ENVO:00000428]; feature: marine pelagic biome [ENVO:01000023]; material: deep marine sediment [ENVO:00002113] | place: India: Arabian Sea | collected...
GTTGTGACGACCCGGAAGCGCCTCTAACTTCCACCCGCCGGTTCACCCTCAACCCCCGACAATGTGCGCGCCGTCCGCTTCCACTACCGTCCTCTTCGCTATATCCTGACCCGGACCCTCTCCGGACGGTTCCCGGCCATGGGCGCCGGGCCGCTGGGGTTCATCACGCTGGACGACGTTCCGCGCCGCGAGCTGCCCCGCGATGACTGGGTTCGGGTCGCGGTGAGGCTGAGCGGGATCTGCGGCAGCGACCTCGGCGTGATCACCGCCCACGACTCGTTCGCGCTCGAGCCCTACAGCGCGTACCCGTTCACCTTCGGCCACGAGGTCGTGGCCACGGTGGCGGAGGCCGGGCCCGCCGTGCGGGAGTGGTCGGAGGGGGACCGGGTGATCGTGAACCCCATGCTGAGCTGCGAGCAGAAGGGGCTGGAGCCCTGTCCGGCGTGCGTCCGGGGCGACGAGGGCGTGTGCCGCCGCGCCACGGACGGAACGGGCTCCATCACCGGGTTCAGCCCGCTGACGGGCGGCGGCTGGGGCGATCAGCTGGTCGCGCACCAGAGCCAGCTGCACCATCAGGGGGACCTCACGGACGAGGTCGCGCTGCTGACCGATCCGTTCGCGTCGGCGGCCAAGGGCGTGTTCCTGGAGCCGCCGGAGCCCGGAGACGTGGTGCTGGTGCTGGGCGCCGGCAGCATCGGGATCCTGGCGACCCGGGCGCTCCGGCTCACCGGCTGGGAGGGTCCGATCGCCGTCTCCGCCCGCTACCCGTTCCAGGCGCGGAAAGCGCGGGAGGCGGGCGCGGACGAGGTGCTGGAGTCCCGGGACGCGCTCTTCGACTGGGCCGCGTCGCTGCCGGGGGCCGACAGCTTCAAGCCGACGCTCGCCCCCCGGCTGGTGGAGGGCGGGCCGTCGCTCGTCTATGACACGGTAGGCTCGGAGCGGACGCTGGCCGACGCTCTGGCGCTGACCCGTGAGGGTGGCCGCATAGTGGTCCCCGGCGCCGCCGGCCGAGCCCACCTCGACCTCACCCGGCTCTGGCACCGGCAGATCCAGGCGACCGGGGTGATGGTCTACGGCCCCGTGGAGCACCGCGGCCGGACCCTGGACATCTTCGACGCCACGCTGGAGCTGATGCGGGCCGATGGCCTGCACGAGCTCGACCTGGTCACCGACACTTTCGAACTGGAGGACTATCGTGACGCCATCCGGGTCGCCCTCGGAAAGGACGCCCACGGCTCCATCAAGGTCGCATTCCGTGTCCGCTGAATCCCTCGGCGGGTACACCCGCGACCCGTTCCACGGCTTCTTCGACGGCCGCGAGGTCGACGAGCTGGTGGAGCCCGGCACGCTGCTGGACACCGACGGCGTGCGCCAGTGGTTCCAGCTCTTCCACCAGGGGCTGCCCCACTCCCTCTACACCTACCAGCTCCCCCTGGACCGGGCGCCGGGGCCGGAGTCGGCCGCCTTCGACGAGGACTTCGTCATGTTCTCGTCGTACAGCTACCTCGGCCTCATCGGCGACCCCCGGATCCGGAAGCCCGTCGACGAGGCCGTAGCCCGCTACGGCACCTCCACCGGCGGCGTCCGCCTCCTCACGGGGACCCTCGAGATCCATCACCAGCTCGAGCGCGAGCTCGCCTCCTTCCTGGGCGTCGATGCCGCCGCCGTCTTCAGCTCCGGCTACGACGCCAACGTCGGCGTCATCACCTCCCTCTTCGGACCGGGCGACTGGGCCATCCTCGACCAGTACGCGCACCGGAGCATCCAGGACGGCTGCCGCATGGCCGGGTGCGAGGTACGGCCGTTCCGCCACAACGACCTGGACGACCTCGAGCGGCGGCTCCGGCAGGCCCGCAACCGGGGAATCGAGCGGGTGCTGGTGGCCGTGGACGGTGTGTTCAGCATGGACGGCGACCAGGCGCCCCTGGCGGACATCGTCGAGCTGAAGGACCGCTACGACGCGTTCCTGCTGGTGGACGAGGCCCACGCCCTCGGCGCCATCGGCGAGACGGGGCGCGGGACCTGCGAGGCCCAGGGCGTGGATCCACATCGGATCGACATCCTGACCGGGTCGCTGTCCAAGGGGATCCCCTCCTCCGGCGGCTTCGTGGCCGGCTCGCAGCCCCTCAAGATCTACGTCCAGCACGGCTCCGCGCCGTACATCTTCAGCGCCGCCCTGACGCCGGCCAACGCCGCGGCGGCGCTGGCCGGGATCCGGACGCTCCGGGAGGACCCGACGCTCATGAGCCGGCTCCGGGCAAACTCCGTCACCCTCCGGGAGGGAGTGGAGAGCCGCGACCTGGACGCGGGCTCCAGCACCTCGCCCATCGTCCCGCTGATCCTCGGCGACGAGTGGCGGGCCTACCGCTGGGCCCGGGCCATGCTCGACGACGGCGTGTTCGTCTCCGCCGTGGTCTTCCCCGCCGTGGGCCAGGGCATGGCGCGCCTCCGGCTGTGCGCCACCGCCGCCCACGATCCGCAGCACTTCGATCGGCTGTTCGAGTCCGTGGACCGGCGCCTGGCCGAGGAGGGGTAGGAGGCGCGATCATCGGGTCGGCGACCCCGCCGGCGCGCGCCGGTCCCGGGGTGCGGCCGGGGCTCAATCGCCGGCGGAGCCCGACCGACCGAGCACGGTGAGCAGTGCCCGGGCTTTGGCGAGGGTCTCCTGGTACTCGCGGGCGGGATCGGAATCGGCGACGATCCCGGCCCCCGCCTGGACGTGAGCGGTGCCCCGCCGGGCGACGAGCGTGCGGATGGCGATGGCGGCGTCCATGGCCCGCCCGCCATAGGCGAAGTAACCGACGGCGCCGGCGTAGGGCCCGCGCCGGACCGGCTCCAGCTCGTCGATGATCTCCATGGCCCGGACCTTCGGCGCGCCGGAGACGGTGCCGGCGGGGAAGGCGGCGCGGAACGCGTCGAAGGCGTCCAGCCCCTCCCGCAGGACGCCCTCGACCTGGCTCACCATGTGGAGCACGTGGCTGTAGCGCTCGATGGCCATGAGCTCCGGCACCCGGACGGTGCCGTACCTGGCGACGCGACCCACGTCGTTGCGGCCCAGGTCGACGAGCATCAGGTGCTCGGCGCGCTCCTTCTCGTCGGCCAGCAGCTCCTGCTCGAGCTCCCTGTCCTCGGTCTCGGACGCGCCCCGGGGCCGGGTCCCGGCGATGGGCCGGACGGTGACGGCGTCGTCCTCGACGCGCACGAGCACCTCCGGTGACGAGCCGACGATGGCGACGTCGTCCAGCTCGAGGAAGTACATGTAGGGCGACGGGTTGAGGGAGCGGAGCGCCCGGTAGGTCTCGAAGGGCGTGGCGGCGAGGGGCACGTCCAGGCGTTGGCTGAGCACGACCTGGAAGGCGTCGCCGGCCGTGATGTACTCCTTGACACGGCGGACGGCGCCCTCGAACCCTTCTCGGCCGAAGCTGCTGTGGAACTCCGGCGGCTCCGCCCCGTCCCGGGGGTCCTCGAGGGGCGGTGGGCCGGGCCGGGTGCGGAGGCGGCGCACGAGGTCGTCGATGCGTCCGACGGCGGCGTCGTAGCGGGGCCGGAGCGCGTCCGGGTGGTCGGCATCCCTCACGTCGACGGTGGCGATGGCGTGGGCCCGGCCGTACACATTGTCGACGGCCAGCACTACGTCGGTGAAGGCGAGGACGGCCTCGGGCAGCTGCAACGGGTCGGGCGGCGGATGGGGCAGGCGCTCGATGTAGCGGACCATGTCGTACCCCAGATAGCCCACGGCGCCACCGAAGAACCGGGGCACGCCGGGCGGGACGACGGGGGCCCGGTCCCGGAGCCGCCGGGCCAGGTCCTCGATGGGATCGGCCACGACGACGGCTTCGCCCCACCCCTCGTCGGGGGTCCAGCGGCGGACGCGCCCGCCGGGCTCCGCGCGCCAGGCTTCCCGGGGCCGGCTGCCCAGGAAGGTCCAGCGGGCCCAGCGCTCGCCGCCGGTGACGGACTCCAGCAGGAACCCGAAGGGCGGCGTGGCCAGCTTGTGGTAGGCGGAGACGGCGGTGTCGGTGTCGAAGGGGAACGACCGGGTCACCGCCACGACGTCGCCCTGTGTGGCCAGCGAGACGAAACCGTCGAAGTCGGGATGGATCATGGAGCCGCGAATGTCGGAGCCCGGGGGTGGGGTGTCAATCGTCGCCGTGGACACGGGCGGCACGTTCACGGACGTGGTGGCCCGCGTGGACGGCCGTCTCCGGGTCCTGAAGATCCCGAGCACGCCCGACGACCCGGCCCGCGCCGTCCTCACGGGCATCCGCAAGGTCCTGGGCGCGGCGGCCCCGGCGGAGGCCGAGCGCTTCCCGGTCCTGGTCCACGGGTCCACGGTGGCCACCAACACGCTGCTGGAGCGGACCGGCGCCCGGGTCGCGCTGGTGACGAACCGGGGCTTCGAGGACGTCATCGAGATCGGCCGTCAGAACCGCCCCCAGCTCTACGCCGTCGTGGGGCGGCGCCCGCCGCCGCTGGTGGACCGCGACGACCGCCATGGCGTGGCCGGCCGCCTCGGGCCCCTGGGCCAGGAGGAGGAGCGGCTGGACGACGGGGAGCTGGCCGGGCTCCCGGGCCGCGTGGCGGACGCCGAGTCCGTCGCCGTCTGCCTGCTCCACAGCTACGCGGACGGGGCCCACGAGGAGCGCATCGCGCGGGCGCTGGCGTCGCTGGACGTGCCGATCTCCGTCTCCTCGCGGCTGCTCCCCGAGTACCGGGAGTACGAGCGCGCGGCCACCACGGTGGTGAACGCGTACGTGGCGCCGCGCATGGAGCGCTACCTGGGGCGAGTGGCGGCGGAGTCGGGCGCGGACCGGGTCCGGATCATGGGCTCCGGCGGCGGCGCGGTCCCGGTCGAGCGGGCGCGCCGGGAGGCCGTCCACACGGTGCTGAGCGGCCCGGCCGGGGGCGTTGTGGGCGGACTGCGGATGGCCGAGGACGCGGGCGTCCGGGACATCATCACTTTCGACATGGGCGGCACCTCGACCGACGTGTCGCTCTGCCCGGGCACGCCCCTGCACACCCGGGAGTTCGCCATCGCCGGCGTCCCGGTGGCGGTCCCCATGATCGACATCCACACGGTCGGCGCGGGCGGCGGGTCCATCGCCGGGGTCGACGCCGGCGGGGCGCTGCGCGTGGGCCCCCGCAGCGCGGGCGCGGACCCGGGCCCCATCTGCTACGGACGGGGCGGCCGCCGGGTCACCGTGACGGACGCCCACGTCTGGCTCGGCCGTCTCCCGCCCGACCTCTTCCTCGGCGGCGACGCGGTCCTGGATCGGGACGCCATCGAGGCCCCGCTGACCGAGCTGGCCGCCGCCCTGGACACCTCCCCGGACGCCGCCGCGGAGGGCGTCCTGGCGGTGGCCGACACCGCCATGGAGGGCGCGCTCCGGGTCATCTCCGTGGAGCGGGGCCACGACCCCGCCGACTTCGCCCTCGTCCCGTTCGGCGGCGCGGCGGGCCTCCACGCCGTAGAGCTGGCGGAGCGCCTCGGCGTCCCCCACCTCCTGGTTCCGCCCGATCCCGGCGTGCTCTCCGCCTTCGGAATGCTGGTGTCGCCCGTGCGCAAGGACGTGTCCCGCTCGGTCCTCCTCGGCCCCGACGACGCGGACCGAATCGACCGCGTCTACGAAAGCCTCGAGGGCGAAGCCCGGGCCGCCATGGAGGCCGAGGGCGTCGCGCCCGCGGACATCCGGATCCGCCGCCTCGCCGACGCCCGCTACGCCGGTCAGTCCTTCGAGCTGCGCGTGCCCGCCGCGGGCTGGGTCGCCGCCTTCCACGAGGCCCACCGGTCCCGCTACGGGTTCGCCCGCCGCGACGCCCGGGTCGAGCTGGTCACCGCTCGCGTCGAGGCCGCGGGGCCCGCCACCCCCACCCCGCCGCCGGACGCCGCCGGACCGGGCAGTGACCGGGCGATCACCGTCCGTCACGACAGTCGGGCGATCGAGGCCCGGGCAATCGCCCGCGCCGGCCTGACCTCCGGCACGACCGTGGAGGGCCCCGCCGTCATCCACGAGTACAGCGCCACCTTCTGGCTGCCCCCGGGCTGGCGGGCCGAGGTACTCCCGTCGCGAAGCCTCCGCGTGGTGCCCCGCCGCCCGGCCTGAGCCCGCGACGAAGACACGCAGCCCTCCGGGACCGGCCAGTGGACCGGGCCTGGCCGCGCCCCGGCCCCGAGCCCGAGCGGCCCGAAGGGATGGTCGCGCGCGGGCTCGCACGCGAAGCCTGTCGGACCGCGTCCGACACCGATTATCTTGTGGCCTTCCCCGGACCACACCCGAACGGAGGAACAGCATGCGAACGATCGTGAAGTATGGAATGGTGATGGCCCTGCTGCTGGCTGCGGTCGCGCCGGTCCGGGCACAGGTGCCCGGCGTCGAGTTCAGGCTGAACCCGCGCATCGGGCTGTACGCGCCGCTCAGCAACCTGGGCGAGGCGAGCATCGGGACCTCGGTGGAGACGTTCGAGATGCAGAGCAGCTTCGCCATCGGCCTGGGCGCGGAGCTCCAGCTGCCGGCCCTCCCGTTCGGGATCCGGGCGAACCTGGACTACGCCACGAGCACGTCCGTGGACACCGAGACCGGCCTTCCGGGCGAGGCCCCCAATGCGAGCTTGCTGGCCCTGGTCGGCGACCTGGTGTTCCGACCGCTACCCAGCATGGTCGTCGTGGAGCCGTACTTTCTCGCCGGTGGCGGCATCAAGTCCTACGACTTCGACACCTCGGGCACCTTCGATCCGGAAGGCTTCGCCACCGAGAGCGACCCGACGCTCCACCTGGGCGCCGGGCTCGACTTCGGGGCCGGCCCGTTCGGCTTCAACGCCGAGCTGAGCGACTACATCAGCTGGTTCGAGCTGGTCGAGGGTGGGGACAGCGAGATGCAGCACGACGTGTTCATCACCGTCGGCTTCTCCATCGGACTCCTCTGATCCGCAGCGGGGCCGGGGCGCTCGGCGCCCCGCGCCCCCGCCGCTCCGGCCCCGGGGCGGTTGAGCCGCGCCGCCCCGGGCGGTTAGCTTACCCGGCGCTCGCGGGACCCGTGCCTCGGACAGCCTGAACCGGATGAACGAAAAGACGACGACGCCCGGCGCGTCGGCTCGCCCGATCCCCGTCAACGGGGACTACCATTCGCCGTACCTGGCCGCGGCCGTCGCGGCCGCCGCCGTGTGGATCCTCTACGCCATCACCCTGGCGCCGACCACGGCGTTCTGGGACACCAGCGAGTACATCGCCACGGCCCACATCATGGGGATCCCCCACCCGCCGGGGAACCCGACCTTCGTGGTCCTGGCCCGGGCGTGGGAGCTGCTCCTGGCGCCGTTCGGCCTCTCCGTCGCCGTCCGGATCAACCTGTTCAGCGCCACCATGGGCGCCCTGGCCCACGGCTGCTGGTTCCTCGTCGCGCACCGGATCGTCGCCTGGTTCACCGAGGACCGGACGCACCGCCTCATCGGCGCGTCGCTGGCCGTCCTGGTGAGCGCCACGGCCTTCACGGTCTGGAGCCAGTCCAACGTGAACGAGAAGGTCTACACCGTCTCGCTCTTCACCATCGCGCTCCTCAGCTGGCTGGCCTTCCTCTGGCGGGACAACATCGGGCAGGGCAAGGACGACAACCTGATCCTGCTCATGGTCTTCATCCTGGCGCTCAGCGTGGGCAACCACCTGATGGCGTTCCTGGCCGCGCCCGCCCTCGTCGTCTTCATTGTGCTGGTGGAGTCGAAGACGCTCCTCAACTGGAAGCTGTACGCCTTCGCGCTGGCCGTGGCCCTGATCGGCCTCTCGATCCACCTGTTCCTCCCGCTCCGGGCGGCGCTGGACCCGGTGATCAACGAGGCCGACCCCAGCACCATGACCGCGCTCTGGGAGTCCCTCAGCCGGCAGCAGTACGACAAACCGTCGGTCTTCGCCGACCCCACCGACCCGCAGCTGCCCCGCTCCATCGGGCTGATCTTCGCCCAGATCGGGAACTACCTCCAGTACTTCGACTGGCAGTGGGCCCGGGCGCTCAACCCGTCGGAGTCGCTGTTCGGCGGCCTCGGCTCACCCGGCGGCGCCTTCCCCATCCGGCCCGTCGTGACCCTCGTCTTCCTGGCCATCGGCCTCTTCGGCGCCTACGAGCACTACCACCGGGACCGGACCAGCTGGTGGTACATGGTGATCCTGTTCGCCACCGTCTCCATCGGGCTGGTGGGGTACCTCAACTTCCGCTACGGCTACACCTACCCCCAGCCGGGCGGCGGGCCCTACCGGGTCGAGCTACACGAGGTCCGCGAGCGCGACTACTTCTTCATTGTGAGCTTCAGCATGTGGGGCCTCTGGATCGGCATCGGCCTGTTCGCCCTCTGGCGGCGGATCGCCGACCTCCTGGCGGACTCGTCGCGCTTCGCGACCCAGGGCCAGCGCTACGCCCTCGCCGCGCCCATCCTGCTGCTCGCCCTCGTCCCCGTGCTCCTCAACTGGGACCGGGCCGACCGGTCCGACGACTACGCCGCCCGCGACTGGGCCTACAACCTCCTCATGAGCGTGGAGCCCTACGGCGTCCTCTTCACCAACGGGGACAACGACACCTTCCCGCTCTGGTACCTCCAGGAGGTCGAGGGCATCCGCCGGGACGTCACGGTCATCGTCATGAGCTACCTGAACACGCCGTGGTACGTGAAGCAGATCAAGCAGCTGACCACGCCGTGCGAGGAGGGCCAGGACCCGCTGGACGACCCCACCCGGATCCTCTGTCAGCGCCCGTTCCAGCCCGAGCTCGCCGCCGAGCTGTACGCGCCGCCGGAAGGCCCCATCGGGGACAGCGGGTCCGTGGCCCTCCAGAACATCGCGCCGCCCGGCGGCTGGAGCGCGCCCACCCGCTCGATCCTGGACATGCCGGACGAGCGAATCGACGAGATCCCGGCGCTGTACGCCGCCAACCCGTACAACTTCATGATCGAGGAGCCCGTCCGGGTGGACGCCGGCATGCTCTCGTTCACCGTGCCCGGGGAGCGGTTCCTGCTGCCGGCGGACGTCTTCCTCCTCAACATCGTCCAGAACTCCGTCGGCGATCGACCCGTCTACTTTGCCACGACCACCCAGGCCTACAACCGCGTCGGGCTCTACGACGCGCTGCTCCGGCAGGGCCTCGCCCTCCGCATCATGGAGCAGCCCATCGTCCCGGACGCCGAGCACGGCATCTACGCCCTCCCCGAATCCATCCAGGTCCCCGGCGCCTTCGTGGACCTGCCCCGGACCGACACCCTCCTCTGGAACGTCTTCGTCCACCGGGGCGGCATCCCGGACGAGTGGGACTACTGGCCGGAGCCCTCGACCCGCAACATCCCGTATTACTACCTGTACGCCCACTACGCCGCCTACGCCGCGCATACGCTGACCGGCGAGGACGAGCTGGCGCGGAGGCACCTGGATCGGGTCGAGGCCTGGAGCCAGCTGGGCGGCGAGTGACGCCCGCGGGACGTCCGGAGCCGGGGCCCGGCCCGGCGCCCCCCGGGCCCGGGCCCGCCAGGCCGGCCCTCGGCGCCCTCATGGTGGTCGCCGCCGCCACCCTCTGGGGCAGCCTCGGCCTCTTCGGACNNGGCCCCGCAGGATGCGGCTCCGGCCGCGCGACATCCCCCTGGTCCTCGGTTACGGCGCCGTCGGCGTCGGGTTCTTCTACTACATCTATCTCGTCGCCGTCGAGCGACTCCCCCTGGCCGTGGCCGCGGCCCTGCTCTACACCGCCCCGGCCTTCGTCGTCGCCCTCGCCTGGACGCTCCGCTGGGAGCCCGTACGCCCCCGCCGCCTCGCGCCCCTCGCCATGGTCCTGGCCGGCGCGTTCCTGGTCACGGGGGCCTTCCGCGCGCTGGACCAGGTCGCCGTCGGAGGCATCGCCGCCGGCGTGGCCAGCGGGGTCGCCTACGCGCTCTACACCGTCCTCGGCAAACGCATCCGCGAGCGCTACGACGTCCTCACCACCATCGCCTACGCCTACGGCATCGGCGCCCTGGTCCTCGCCCTCGCGGAGCCACCCTGGGCGGTGATGACCGGCCACCCCGACGCCGTGCCCGTCCTCCTCCTCATGGGGCTCGGCCCCACCCTCCTCGCCGCGCTCCTCTTCTACGCCGGGATCCGCTTCATCGACGCCAGCACCGCCAGCATGCTGGCCACCATCGAGCCCGTCGTCGCCGCCGCCATCGGGCTCGCCTGGCTCGGCGAGCGCCTCCCCGTCTCCACCCTGGCCGGGACCGCGTTGATCCTGGGGGCGGCCGTGATGCTCCGGCCGGGCCGCGCCCGGCCGTAAGTAGCCGGACCGCCGACCGGGTGACCTCGCGATCACGCGTCCGGCGGGACGGAATAGGGACCGGGTCAGGGAGGTTGTGCAACCCCCCGGGCCACTGGTAGCGTCCCACGCGTGGTAGGACGGCCTGCCGCCCGAGCCGGGGCCGATGCCCGCGGCCCCCGACCCCGATCCAGAGCCGACGCCCCACGGCCCTGGGATCTCCACCTTGAAACGACATGCACATGGTTCTGTTCGGACTCGCCCTTCTGCTGGGCTCCCAGGGAACGGTCCACGGCTGGGTCCGGGCCGAGGGCTCGCTGGAGCCCGTCTCGTTCGCCTCGGTGGGCGTGCCGGGCGGGCGCGCGGTCCTGGCGGATGAGCACGGCTACTACGTGCTGACGGGGCTGCCGCCGGGCCCGGCCGAGCTGCGGGCGGGGATGCTCGGCTACGGCGCGGTGGACACCGCGGTGGTCGTGCCCGAGGACGGCACGGTGCGCGTGGATTTCGTGCTGGGCGCGGCGCCGGTGCGTCTCGAGGCCATCCGCGTGGGGGTCGACGCGGAGGAGCCGGACGCGGCGACCGCGGGTCCGCCACCCATCCGGCTCGATGCCCCGACGCTGGACATCGTGCCGGCGGTGGCGGAGAAGGACGCGTTCCGGGCCCTCCAGCTTCTGCCGTCGGTGGCGGCGGCCTCGGACTTCTCGTCGGCCCTGTACATCCGGGGCGGATCGCCGGACCAGAACCTGGTGCTGCTGGACGGCGCGCCGCTGTTCAACCCGTACCACCTGGGTGGTCTCTTCTCGGCGATCGACCCGGACGCGATCGCGACGCTGGAGGTCATGCCGGGCGGGATGCCGGCGTCGGAGGGCGATCGGGCCTCGGGCGTGGTCAAGGTGTGGACCCGGGACGGGGGCCGGGACCGGCTCCGCGGGCACGGCGCGCTGGGTCTGGTGTCGTCGCGCCTCGGGGTCGACGGCCCGCTGCCCACGGGGAGCGGCAGCTATCTCGTCTCCGCGCGACGCACGTATTTCGACCTGATGACGAAGGGCGCATACGAGCTGGGGTGGATCGAGACCCCGTTCCCGTACTCGTTCACCGACGCCCATGCCAAGATCACACAGGACGTGGGGTCGACGGGCCGGCTGAACGTGTCGGGCTACATCAACGACGAGCGGGTGCACACGCCCCGGGAGATCGAGCCGAACGATCGCACCACATTCTCGTGGGGGACCCGTGCCGGCTCGATGGCGTACCGGCAGCCGCTGGGCGGGTCGGTGCTGGCGAACGTCACGCTGGCCGGGACGTCCTTCGACGGCAGCTTCGACGCGGTCCAACTGTACCACGCGCCCGGGGGCGGGCTCGTGGCGGACACCTCGCTCTACGGCCGGATCACCATGCGCGACTGGATCGCGGACGCAAGCCTGACCTGGTACGGTCGGCGGCACCGGCTCCGCGGCGGGCTCCAGCTGGACGACTACGGGTTCCGCTACCGCTTCCGGGTCGAGGACGAGGTGGTCACGGACCCCGGCGACGTCGATGCCGGCGATGCGGACGAGGTCGACGACCTGTTCGCCACACTCGGCCGGACCGCGGGCATCACGACGATCGCCGCGTACCTGGAGGACGAGTGGGACCTCGGGAACCGGCTGTCGCTCCGGCTCGGGATCCGGGCGCTCCACGCCGCCGAGCTCGGCACGGAGTGGATGCCCCGCGCCGGCGCCCGGTACGCCCTCTCCGACCGGCTCTCGCTGACCCTCGCCGCAGGGCGCTACGCCCAGGCGATCCATTCGCTCCGGGACGAGGAGTCGGCGCTGGCCAGCATCGTTCCCTACGAGCTCCTGGTCCCCGCCGCCGGGAGCACGGGGTTCCTGGTCGCCGAGGACATCACGGCGGGATTCGAGTACCGTGTCCCGGATACGCGGCTGCGGGTGGACGGGTACTACAAGCGCTATCCGTCGCTCCCCGCCCCGCCGCTGTCCAACGACCCCACGACCGCCCCGATCTTCGCCACCGGGTTCCTTCCCGGCACCGGCAGCGCCTCGGGATTCGAGGTGTTCGCCCAGCACCGTCGGGGCCGCTCCGTCCTCATGGGCTCCTACGCGTTGGCCTGGGCGGAGCGATCGGTGGACGGGGAGACCTACACGCCCCGGTTCAACCGCCGCCACATGGCCGACGTCACGGCCGGCCTCGGGTTCGGGGAGGATGCGCTGCTCACGGCGAGGCTCGCGGCGGGGACCGGACAGCCGTACACGCCCGCGCTGGCCCGGATGGGTGGCTTCGTGTGGAACTCCGCCGCGGGCCGGTACGAGCCGGCCCGGGATCGGATCGTGCTCGCCGATCACAACAGCGACAGGCTCCCCGCCTACCTCCGGCTCGACCTCGGCGTTCGCAACGAGGTACACCGTACCTGGTTCGGCCGCGACATCACCATCGTGCCGTACTTCCAGGTGCTGAACGTGCTCGGCAATCGGAACGTCGTGACCGGCCAGCCCCAGCTCGACTACCGGGGCGGCGGCGAGGTGGAGTACCTGCCCGCCATGCCGACCCTGCCCACCTTCGGAATGGAGTGGAGGTTCTGATGCGCCGCCTCCCGATCCTGGCGCTGGGCGCCCTCGCCACCGCCTGTCTCCGCGACCCCGACCCGTTCGACCTCGACGACGCGGCCCTCTCGGTCCACGCCGTCCTCGAAGCCGGCGCCGACTCCGCTGTCGTGCTGATCAGCAGACCGACCCGGCCCGGGGACCCCGGACCGGTCCCGTACGATCCCGTGAGCGAGGCGGAGGTGGGGCTGGTGCTGGCGGCGGACACGACCTGGCTCGTCGAGGACCCCGACGCGCCCTGTGTCGGGCCGTGGTACGCGGACGGGTCCGGTTCGGGCGCCGGCTGTTACCGTGCCCCCCTGGATCGACCCGTCGCGCCGGGGGCGGTCTACGGGCTGGTCGTCCGACTACCGGACGGGGGACGGGTCACCGGCGAGACCCGGGTCCCCGAGCCGGTCGACGTGGTGGCTCCGGACGTCGGCGCGTCCGTATCCGTGGCGTGCGACACCGACGACCGGTGTGAGCCCGAGCCGCCGGAGTTCGGCCCCATCGCCAGCGTCCGTATCGCGTGGAGCGCCCCGCCCGACGACGAGGCCGTCGTGGTCCAGATCGCCGTGCGCGAGGTGTATTCCGGCGGCGCCGTGTACCCCGGCGACGCGTGTGAGCTCGGCTGGGGTCCGCTGGTCGGTGGACCGGCGACGCCGCTCCGCACGGAGACCGTCCGTTGGGACCTCCCCCGCGTGACGTGCGCGGGCGAGCTCGCCCGGACCCGCTTCGACTCCATCCGGGCCGAGATCCGGGTCGTGGCGCTGAACCCGGCCTACACCCGCTACGCCGAGGCGGCGTGGGAGGGCACGATCCGGGTGGACGCAACCTCGCAGGGACTGGACGGGGCCCTGGGCGTGTTCGGCGCCGTGGCCCCCGCGCTGCAGGAGGTCCTGCTGGTCCGGGACCCGGCACCACCACCGCTCACCGACGGGGGCTGACCAGCGAGGGGTTGACCCGGGTCCGCAGCCGGCCGCGACCCGCGACCGGCTCGGCACCACCCCGACCCTGGCCCCGGACGGGCCCTGGCGGTTGCCACCCCACGGCCGCCCTCGGGTGCGCCCGGGCGAGGCTCAGACCCGGAGCGCGGCCGGGCTCCCCGGGTACCGCTCCGCCAGCGCCTCCCGGGACCGGTCGAGCGCCGCCCGGTCCCCGTCCATGACGTACCGGACGTTGCCGGACCAGTAGAGCGCTTCCGGCGCCGCGACCGACTCCGGCCAGTCCTCGACCGCCCGCTCCAGCAGCGCCAGCGCCGCCTCGAAGCGACCCCGCCGGAGCCCGACCAGGGCCTCCCCCAGATCCAGCTGCGGCAGCAGCTCGGCCGGCGGGATCAGACCCGGCCACCGGGACAGCACCCGCCCGTCCGGGTCCAGGAAGAACAGCGTCGGCGTCCAGAACGGCCGGTACCGCCGACTCGCCTCCCGGTCGACTCCCAGCAGCTGCTTCAGCGGCACGAACCGGTCGACGATCGCCCCGACGACCCGCTCATCCCCGAACGTCTCGGCCTCCAGCCGAGCACACTCCGGTCACGGGTCCTTCCCGAAATACAGGAAGACCGCCTTCCTCTCCCTCCTCCCTCTCCCCAACGCCCCCTCCAACTCCCTCTCCCACCCGATCTCCCCCATACCCCCCTCCCCTTCGCCTTCGCCTTC
>JABAOG010026852.1_pt1 | contig 14477 bp, 6 predicted proteins | sample 7062131 | NCBI WGS metagenome assembly JABAOG01 (sample SAMN14538629, study PRJNA623070) | marine sediment metagenome | biome: marine biome [ENVO:00000428]; feature: marine pelagic biome [ENVO:01000023]; material: deep marine sediment [ENVO:00002113] | place: India: Arabian Sea | collected...
GGCGGCTTGGCGGCTTGGCGCGAGGCAAAGCGGGGCTCCCCACCGAGGGCAACGCGCGAGGCGGCTAGCGGCGGCGGCGACGGCCGCGGCGGCGGCGGCGGCGGGTGCCCGGGTGGGGTCGGGCCGACTTTGGTAGGCAGCGGACCTCTTCGGGCCGGTCACCGGTCCAGGCGGTGGGGTCGGTCTCGACGATGTTGCCGTTGCGCCAGCGGATGCGCGGGCGGAAGAGGGGGAGGGCGTCGCAGTGCTCGCCGCTGTCGACGAGCATGAAGTGGACGTGCGGGCCGCGGCTGATGCCGGTGTTGCCGACCAGGGCGATGACCTGCCCGCGGGCGACGAGCTCGCCCNNTAGCCACGCAGCCCATGGCCCTCGTAGGCCACGATGCCTCGCTCCGAAGCCTTCACCGGCGTGCCCGGTGGCGCGTAGAGGTCGACGGCGAGGTGGTAGCCGCCGGGGCCGGAGCCCCAACCGCGTAGGTAGATTGCCTCGTCGAGTGGTGAGCGCAGCGTGCCCGGACCGGCGGACGGCTCCGGGGTGTCGTTCGCCGCCGAGCTCTCCGGGGGCGTCTCCTCGTAGTCCTCGTGCTCGTGGTCGAGGGCGAGGTCGTCGGGGGTGTCTTCCGGTTCCTCGTCTTCCTCGGGCTCCTCGCTCGGCACGATCGGCGTGCCCTCGCCGTAGGCGTGCTCGGGGATCTGCCGTGGCGCCTGGCGGGAGGCCTCGACCCAGCGCTCCTCCGGGCCCGGTCCGCCGAGGAGGGTGTGGGCGACCCGCACGCTGCCGAGCCCGAGGGTCTCGGCGCGGCCCTGGGCCACTTCCTGGTCCGGCCGGAGCTCCCGGGTGGCCACGCGGGGCAGATGGTTCTCTCGCCGGCGGCCGGGGATTCGCAGCCGCTGGCCCTCGCGGATGTGCTCCCCGCGGATGCGGTTGGCGCGCTTCAGCGCGCGGATCGACACCCGATAGCGGCGGGCGATGTGGCTCAGCGTCTGGCCCCGGCGGACGATGTGATAGCCGTTGCGGCGCGCGGCTCGCGCCCGCGCTCGCGCTCCGGGAATCCGCAGCCGCTGTCCCTCGCGGATGCTCTCGCCGCGGATGCGGTTGGCGCGCTGAATCGTCCGGATGCTGGTGTGGAAACGGCGGGCGATCCCGGAGAGAGTGTCTCCGCTTCGGACCACGTAGGTGCGGTCCGCGATGGCGTCGCTGGTGCCGAAGAGGCTCGAGAAGACCAGCAGCGCCAATGCCAAGCTGCCGTAGCGCATCGCGGGCAAACTGTCGCCTTCGCTGGTCCGCTGCAAGCCGACCGTGTGTCCGGCGTGTCGGCGGGACCGGGGAATCGGCACCGGCACGCCCGCCGGGGCCCGTGAGAATCGCCTCGGTTGGTGTTGCTTCGCCACCAGACGGGGGGTACGTGATGTCGGTTGGTGTGGGACCGCGCTCCGCGGGCCCCAGGAGGACTCATGATTCGTTCGCTTTTCTTCTTCGCGGCCGCCGGGCTGCTCATCTCTTCATCCATCGGCTGTGGCGACGACGCCCCCATGGAGAACCCCGACGCGGGGCTCACGATGGACGCCGGTTCCGCTCCCGTGGAGCTCCCGGAGCTCTGGGGCGTCGGGCCCGCCGTCGCGGACACGAACCCGGATCCGGACATCGTCGAGGTGGAGCTCGTCGCGCGCTACGAGGACATCACCATCGGCGAGGGCATGACCTTCGAGATGATGACCTACAACGGCAGCTTCCCTGGTCCGGTGATCCAGGCGAAGGTCGGCGATCGGGTCATCGTGCACTTCCGCAACGAGCTGGTGCAGGAGACCACGGTGCACTGGCACGGGTTGCGGATCAGCGACCAGATGGATGGTTCCCCGCGGATCCAGGACCCGGTCGTCTCCGGTGCCACCTTCACCTACGACTTCGTCGTCCCCGAGGCCGGGACCTTCTGGTACCACCCGCACGTCCGCTCGAACTTTCAGGTCGAGCGCGGCCTCTACGGCATGCTCGTGGTGAGCGATGAGCTCGACCCCGAGTACGATCTCGAGCGTGGCCTGGTGCTCGATGACATCCTCGTCGACTTCGACACCGGGACCCTGCCGGGCCACCTGGCCTCCCACCCGGAGCTGATGCACGGCCGCACCGGAAACGTCCTGCTGACCAACGGCATGGAGATCAGCGAAGCGCCGCGGGGCGAGGCCACCCAGGGCGACGTCGAGCGCTGGCGCATCGTGAACACCGCCAACGCCCGCACCCTCGAGCTCTCGGTGAGCGGCGCGAGCGTGCGCGTGATCGGCGTCGACGGCGGCAAGCTGCCGGTGCCCTACACCACCGACCGGCTCCTGGTGCCCGTTGGCCAGCGCTACGACCTCGAGGTGAGCTACGACAGCGCCGGCCCGGTGGAGCTCATCGCGCACGTCCTGGTGCTGAACGAGGCCGACGAGGTCGTCGAAGAGCCCTTCCCGATGTTCTCGGTGGACGTCACCCCCTCGGCGGAGACGCCCCGGGTGATCGACTGGCCGACGATCGAGCCGCTCCCCGAGCGGGCGGTGGACGAGGAGGTCACCATCGCGATGAACGCCATCAACGACGAGACCGGCCTCCACTGGACGCTCAACGGCGTCGCCGATCGCGAAGAGCCTCTCTTCACCTGGGGCGAGGGGCGCACCGTGCGGATCCGGCTCGTCAACGAGGCGGGGCCGGAGCACCCCTTCCACTTGCACGGGCAGTTCTTTCAGATCGTCGACACCGGTCAGCCCTGGACCCAGCAGCCCGGCCTGAAGGACACGGTCCTGGTCCCGGGGCTCGAGACGGTCGAGATCATCGCCTACCTCGACAACCCGGGGCGCTGGATGGCCCACTGCCACATCCTCGAGCACGCCGAGCTCGGGATGATGGGCGAGATCATCGTCCATCCGTGAGCCCGGGCCGAGCTACTTTGGCTCGGGCCCGACCCACAGATCGCTCAGNNATGATGAGCGAGATCGTCGTCGACCCGCGCTGAGCCCACGCGCACCGGCCCACGCGGTGGGCCGGTGAGCGATGGCTACTCGTGGCGGATGCCCTCGTTCGGGCATCCGCCCCGAAGGCGGCTCAGGGGCCGAAGCCGCAGGACGCCTGGCACACGGAGGCCGAGAGGCCTCCCATGCTGAACTCGCAGCACATGTCCGTGCCGTTCGAGCAGTCGCCGGCGGTGTGACAGAGCTCGAAGCTCGTGAAGCCGCCGCAGGCGTCGGTCGTGCAGCTGGCGTTGGCGCTGAAGCCCTCGGTCGTGGCGCAGCAGACCTCGCCGCCGGCACAATCCTCGGGGCCGTCGCAGTCGGCGGTGCCACCGGCGCAGTCGTCGCCGATCGGGATGCACATGGCGCTGGCGCCGCCCCCGGCCGCGCTGACGCAGCACTGCTGCGTGTCGGCGTCACAGGTCATGTCCCCGCAGTCGATGGTGCCGGTGCTGTCCATGCCGGCGTCGGTGTCGCTCACCGGGCCACCGTCGGTGTCGCTCACTGGGCCGCCGTCCGTGTCCGCGATCGGGCCGGGGCCGCCGTCCGTGTCCGCGATCGGGCCGCCGTCCGTGTCCGCGATCGGGCCGCCGTCGTCACCGGGGCTGGTCCCGAAGTCGCTCGAAGCGGTGCCGCCATCGTCGTCCACGACATCCGGGCCGTCGTCGTCGCCGCAGCCCGTCACCGCGAGCATCGCCACGCAAGTCCACACAAAAGTCAGTCGAAGCATGAGCTCTCATCCCTTTCCGCGGGACCGCCGAGCGGCCGTCCCGAGCTGAATCCACGGATGAACCATACCCCCTTCGCAGGGTCTCTTGCAGCGCCTCCACTCTCGCGCTCCCTCGAGCACGAGCGGTGGCCCCGAGCGCGATCCGTTCCACGTCGTCGTCGAAAGGCGTCGAGCCTTCGCGGCAGCTCGGGGCCTCAGCGCTCGGTTTCGCCGAGCAGGCGATCGACCGTCTGGGACAAGTGAGCGAAGTCGAACGGCTTCCGGCAGAAGGGGACGTCGGCAAAACGCGCGGGTAGACTCGCGAGGTCGTAGCCGGTGGTGAAGACGATCGGCCTGCCCCGCTCCATCAGTCGGTCGGCCACGGGAAAGACCATCTCCCCGCCCAAATTGACGTCGAGCAGAGCGACGTCGAACGCTTCGTCTACGAGCTGCAGGGCCTCGTCCACGGTCGCCACCGGCCCGAGGACCGTCGCGCCGAGCTTGCGCAAGACTCGCTCGAGAGTCACGGCGACCAAGTACTCGTCCTCGACCACGAGAACGACTCGACCTTCGAGCCCTCTCATCTCACGCCTCTCCTCCCGGGCCGCGGCCACGGTCGGAGACCGGCAAGGCGATCGTACAATGGACGCCATCGGGCTCCATGACGTAGGTGGTACGTGCGCCGAGCTGGTAGGGAAGGGCTCCCTCGACCAGCTCGCGACCCGCGCCATCGCCCTGCGACGGGTCGAGGTCTCGCAGGCCCGTCTCGCACCAGTCGATGTGAAGCCAAGGGCGACCGTCTTCGCGCGCGACGTGCCAGCGGACCGCGAGGTGGCCCTCCGGGCGACTCAGCGCTCCGTACTTCACCGCGTTGGTGCCCAGCTCGTGCAGCGCGAGGGCCAGCGTCTGCACGCAGGTGGACCGCAGCGCCACGCCTTCGGGGCCCGAGAGCATCACGTCGTTCTCGGTGGTGACCGAATCGCCCAACGCGCGCAGCTCCGTCCGGAGCAGCTCGCCGAAGCCCACCCGGCTTCCCTCTCCCAGATTCGACAAGAGCCGGTTCGCGCGCGAGAGCGCCCCCAACCGATCGTCGAAGCGCTCGGCGAAGTCCTCGAGGCTGGCGCTGGCTCGGAGCGTCTGGTCGGACAAGGCCCGGACGACGGTCATGAGGTTCCGCGTGCGGTGCTGTAGCTCGGCGAGGAGGACGGCCTGCCGCTCCTGCAGCTCGCGCATCGCCTCTTCGGCGAGCTTTGCCTCGGTCACGTCGTGCCCCACGCCGCCGATCCTCTCCACGCGCCCGTTCACGTCGCGGATCGGGAAGCCGGTGCTTCGGAGCCAGCGCACCCCCCCGTCCTCGGGGCGCCGCACCCGATACTCGAAGCTCACCCGGTCGCCTGCCTGGACACGAGCCAGCTCGCTCCTCACCCGCTCTCGATCGTCCGGGAAGATGAGGTCATCGCTGGCGCGGAAGCCGTTGCACGCCAGCGCCTCCTCCCGCGACAGCCCATAGATCGCCTCGAAGGCCGGGCTGAGGTACGTCCACTCGAGCGTGTGGGCGTCCCGGATCCAGAGGACCTCCGACGACGCCTCACCGAACTCGTGCAGGCGCGCTTCGCTCGACGCCAAGGCGGCTTCGGCCAGAGCCCGCTCGGTGGCGGCCCACGTCCGTTCGGCCGCGTCCTCGATCATGCGGATCTCGGCGGGTGTCCAGTCTCGCCGAGGGCGCGAGTGAACGGCTACGATCGCCAGCAGACGCCCTCCCTTCAGCAGCGGAATGCCGATCAATGCCCGGACCGAGACGGCCCGAAAGGCGGTGCGACTCGCCTCGGTCGCCGACTCCCGCTCCGAGTCCCGGACGACGAAGGTGTGCCCGGTTAGCAGCTCCTCGCTGACGTTCTCGCCGAAAGCGCGGATCGACATGCGCTCGGGGAGCGGAACCGCGCCGGGCGCTTCCCAGCTCGTGGAGAGCCGGACGGTGTCTTGGTCGGCGTCCACCGTGTAGTAGCCCGCGCGGACGACTTGCAGGCGCTCGGCCAGCGCGCGCATCGCCACCTCCTGGATCGCGACCGCATCCATCAGCGGCCGGAGGCTGTCGCTCAGCTCGAGGAGGAACGCCTGTCGCTCCTCGCTCTCGCGCAAGGTCGCCTCGGCGCGGGCGCGCTCGACGGCCGCCCAGAGGCGCTCGGCCACGTCCTGGAGGACCGTGACCTCCTCTGGGGTCCAGTCGCGCCGTTCGCTCGTGGTGACGCACACGGCTCCGACCAGCTCGCCGTCCTTGAGGAGGGGCGCGCCCATGCAGGCGATGATGTCCAGCGCGAGCGTTGCTCGCCGGTCGGCCTCCGGTACCAGGGGTGAGGTCCGAGTATCGGCAACGACCAGGCACTCGCCGCGGCGCAAGCGCTCCACTGCCCAGCCGAAATCGGCGATGGCGTGCTCGCCCGCCATCGAGAGGGCTTTGTCGTGCAGATGGTCCTGCTCGATTCGTCCGAGGTCGGCCGTCGGGTCGAATTCGACGTAGTAGGCCCGATCGGCCTCCAGCCACTCCGCCAGTATCCGGCAGGCTTCTCCCTGAATCTGGACGGGATCCGAGATGGGTCGAAGGGCATCGGAGAGTCGCAAGAGGAAGCCCTGCCGCTCCTCGCTCCTGCGCAGCTCCACCTCCACCCGGGCCCGCGCCACGGCCGCCCAGGTTCGCTCGGCGACCTCCTCGACGAGCGTGACCTCCTCCGGTGTCCATTCCGATTCCCGGGACCGGAGGGCGCTCAAGACCGCGACCAGGTGACCCTCTTTCACCAAGGGAACCGACACGAAGGCTCGAGCGCCGAGCTCCGTGTAGCTCACCGCCCGCTCGGCGGAGACGTCGGGTTCGCCGGTGATGTCGGCGATGACGACGGTGCGCCCGGCTTCGAAGGCCTCCCGCTCGGCGGGCCGGAAGCTCGCGATCGGATAGCGACCCGCGATGCTGCCGAGGCCTTCCCGCCGATACTCGTTGGCGACGACGTACTCGTCCCCTTCGACTTCGGCGTAGTTGACTCGGTCGGCGGCCAGCGCCTCGCCCAGGAGGGCACAGGCCCTCTCCATGATCGCCGCGGGATCCCCCAGGGGACGCAGCTCGTCCGCGAGGCGTAGGAGGAGCTCCTGCCATTCCTCACCGATGGGGTGAGCACGACGGACGGGGGCGGTCGTCATTCCGCCTCCTCGAGCGCCTGCGAGCTCGAGAGCTCGCGCATGTGTGACCCCCCGGACACGGGAGACAGTATAGGTCCTACGGCGCGCGCATCACTAGAGACCCTGGCCGTGGACCACGAACCCGGCCCCCTCGGCCGAGACCGACCGGTGTACTACCGGCGGCGACGGCGGAGGAAGAAGCCGAGACCCAGGAGCCAGATCAGGCCGGCACCGACGTCGCGGGGTCGAGCGACCCGGCAGCCGCAGCCGCCCTCGCCGCCCTCGCCTTCGTCGCTGCCGAGGTCCGGCTCGCCGAGGTCGATCGCCCCGGCGTCGCCAGCACAGGCGTCGGGGTCACAGCTGCCCGCGGGTAGCTCGTCGCCCTCGCCCTCGTCGCAGGCCTCGCCCTCGTCGCGGACGCCGTCGCCGCAGAAGGCGGGGATGCAGGTCGTGCGGCAGGCGTCCGCCGACTCGTCGCTGTTGTCTTCGCCGTCGTCGCAGCTCTCGCCGCTGTCGATGACTCCGTCGCCACAGAAGGGCAGCACGCAGCTGGTCCGGCAGGTGTCCGGGTCGGTGTCCGAGTTGCCGCCCGGTCCGTTGTCGCACTCCTCGTTCGGCTGTACGTACTCGTCGGGGCAGGTGTCGTCGCACATCGAGAGGCGGCCGTCCGGCTCGAAGCAGGCCCAGCCGGGCTCCACGTCGCAGCTGGCGCTGCAGCCATCGCCGTCTGCATCGTTTCCGTCGTCGCACTCCTCGCCCTCGACCCGGACGCCGTTGCCGCAGCCGGAGACGCACTCACCGCTCTCCTCGTCGCGGGTGAAGCCGCGCTCGCAGACGCACTCCGGATCCATCGCGATGAGGTTCACGCAGCGCTCGCCTTCGCCGCAGGGGTTGGTGTCGGGGTTGGCGCATTCGTCGATGTCGCGGCAATCGACGCCCGAGCCCTCGTAGCCTTCGCGGCAGGTGCATTCGTAGTTGCCATCGCGGTCGGTGCAGATCGCGTTCGGGCTGCACTCGTTCAGCGTCGGGTCGGCGCACTCGTCGACGTTCTCGCAGAGCATGCCGTCGCCGGCCCAGCCCTCGTTGCAGGTGCAGTCGAAGGAGCCGACCGAGTTGGTGCAGCTGGCGTTGGTGTCGCACATGCTCAGCGCCGGGTCGGCGCATTCGTCGACGTCCACGCACGTGCCGTCGATCGCGCTGGTGTTCTCGTAGCCCGCGTTGCAGTCGCAGACATAGGTGCCCGGATCCCCCTCGGTGCAGGCGCCCTGGCCGCAAGGCATCGGCTCGCACTCGTCGATGTCGACGCAGCCGCCATCCTCGGCTCGGTAGCCGGTCGGGCAGGTGCAGGTATAGGAGCCGACCTCGTTGGTACAGCTGCCCGGCGCACACGGATCCTCGAGGGCGCACTCGTCGATGTCGGTGCAGCTGCCGCCGGTCGCCGGCGCCTGGTATCCGTCCATGCAGACGCACTCGTAGGTCCCGTCGGTGTTGTTGCAGGCGCTGCTGCCCGCGCCGCAGAGCGTGGCGTCGGCAGCGCACTCGTCGACGTCGTCGCAGGTGCCCCCGGATGCGGGAGCCTCGTAGCCGGCGTCGCAGGTGCAGACGTAGGAGCCGTCGCTGTCGGCGCAGGTCCCGTTGCCGCAGATGGTCGGATCCTCGGTGCACTCGTCGACGTTCTGGCAGCTGCCGCCGGTCGCCGGCGCCCGGTAGCCGGCGTTGCAGGAGCAGCTGTAGGAGCCGCCGGTGTTGGTGCATCCGGCGCGCTCGGCCCCGCAGGTGCTCGGGTCGGCGCACTCGTTCACGTCGGTGCAGGTGCCGCCGCTGGTCGGCGCGGAGTAGCCCGCGTCGCAGCTGCACTGGTAGCTGCCCTCGGTGTTGGTGCAGGCGCTCGCGTTCGCGCCGCAGGGCGCGCCGGCGCACTCGTCGATGTCGACACAGGTGCCGCCGAGCTCCTGGTAGCCAGACGGGCAACTGCAGCTGTAGCCGCCGATCTCGTTCGTGCAGGAGCCGACGCCGCAGGGGCTGCCGGCGCACTCGTCGACGTCGACGCAGCTCTCGCCGAGGGTGCCGGTGAACACCTCGTCGAAGCCGCTGGCGCAGTTGCAGTCGTAGCTGCCGGCGGAGTCGAGGCAGCCGTTGCTGGCGCTCAGGTCGCGACCGCAGCGGTCCGGGTCGCTGCACTCGTCGATGTTCACGCAGGTGCTGCCGTCGAAGGCGTAGCCCGCGGTGCAGGTGCAGCTGTAGTCACCGTTGCCGTTCGTGCAGCTGCCGGGGCCGCAGATGGTCGGGTTCACCGAGCACTCGTTCACGTCGACGCAGGTCGCGGTCAGTCCGGAGCCTTGCTGCGCGTAGCCATCGGCGCAGCTGCAGAGGTAGCCGCCGGCGCTGTTGGTGCAGGTGTTCATCGCGCTCAGGTCGCGCCCGCACCGGTCGGGATCACTGCACTCGTTCACATCGGTGCAGCCGGTGCCGGTGGTGAAGCCGTCCCCGACGTAGCCCGGCAGGCAGTCGCACTCGTAGGCCATGGCGGTGTCGGTGCACTGGGCGTTGGCGTCGCAGTCGTTGAGGCCGGTGGTGCACTCGTTCTCCACCACGCAGGTCACCCCATCGAAGCCGTAGCCGCCGTTGCAGGTGCAGCTGTAGCCGCCCTCTTCCTCCACGCAGGTGCCGTAGCCGAGGTTCTCGTTGCAGGTGCTCGGGTCGTCGCACTCCGGCACGTCGGTGCAGGCCCCGGTGCCGGTGCCGGTGAAGCCTTCGCCGCACGTGCAGGAGTAGGAGCCGGTCGAGTCACTGCAGGAGTTGATCCCCGGGTAGGTGTCCTCGAGGCAGGGGTTGCCGGCGCACTCGTTCACGTCGTTGCAGGAGCCGGTGCCGGTCCCGGTGAAGCCGCTACCGCAGGTGCAGGAGTAGCCGCCGGTGGTGTTGTTGCAGCCGTTGACGCCGTAGGTGTCCTCGAGGCAGGGGTTGCCGGCGCACTCGTCGTCGTCGACGCAGGTCTCGCTCAGGGTCCCGTTGTTGGCCACCGAGAAGCCGGCGCCGCAGGTGCAGCTATAGCCACCGGTGGAGTTGGTGCAGCTGTTCACCCCCGAGTAGGTGTCCTCGAGGCAGCGGTCCACGTCGTCGCATTCGTTGTCGTCGACGCAGCGCTCGCTATACGTGCCGTTGTTGATGAGGTCGAAGCCGGCGCCGCAGGTGCAGTTGAAACCGCCGGTGTAGTTGCTGCAGCTGTTGGCCGCGTAGCTCTCGAGGCACCAGTTGTAGGAGGCGCACTCGTTGCGGTCGTAGCAGCGCTCGCTGAGGCCGCTGCCGCTCTCGTAGAAGCCCTCGCCGCAGGTGCAGTTGAAGCCGCCGGTGTAGTTGCTGCAGCTGTTCGCCGCGTAGTTCTCCATACAATAGTTGTAGGAGGCGCACTCGTTGCGGTCGTAGCAGCGTTCACTGAGCCCGCTGCCGCTCTCGTAGAAGCCCGCACCGCAGCTGCAGTTGAAGCCGCCGGAGTAGTTGCTGCAGCTGTTGGCCGCGTAATTCTCGTAGCAGTAGTTGTAGGAGGCGCACTCGTTGATGTCCGAGCACCCGCTCGCGCCCGAGTCGTAGTAGCCGTCGCCGCTGACCTCTCGGCGGCCGTTGCCGGTGTAGCCGGCGCTGCACGAGCAGCTGAAACCGAAGTAGCGCGGGATCTGCCAAGGGACCGCGCCCGTGGTGTTGTTGCTGCAGTTGGTCCCGGCGCTCGTGGAGCAGTTGGTGTAGTTCCGCGGGTTCCAGCTGTACCCCCAGGTGCCGGTGCTCTGCAGGTAGCACTCGTTCGTGTGCTTGTCGCTGGCGTAGCCGGGCCGCGTGGACCGCCAGCCGGCGCCCACGCTCGAGCCGTCGGGCGCCGTGTAGCTGCTCCCGAAGTAGATCAGCTCCTGGCCGTTCGTGCGGCCATCACCGTCCGAGTCCTGGTCACGGAGCCAGCTGTTCCAGGTGCGGCCCGCGCTGACGAAGTCCGGGGCGAAGCTGTTCCAGCAAGGGGGCGCGCCACAGCCCGATCCGCCATCGGCATTGTTGTGGCAGGTGTAGCAGCCGTGCGCGTCGCTGTTCGGGATCTCGTCCAGATAGGTCGAGTAGGCCTGCGCCACCGAGGCGGTCGCCACCCACACGAGCACGGTACCCAGCAAGCTACGAATCACGGCCCTCTCCCCTCACCACCGACGCCCACGCCGACGAACGATCCAACCCAGCAAAGAAAGCACGACGACTCCGCCCCACGGTGAGCGTCCCGAGCCCGGCGTGCGGCACCCACAGCCGTCGCCACCGTCGCCGCCATCACCCTCGTCCATGCCGCCGTCGGCGCTCACGCCCCCATCGGGGCTGGCCGTGCACATCGGGATGGGCACGTTCTCGCAGCCGGTCCGGTCCTCGGTGCAACGGTCCTCGGTGCACGGGTCACCGTCGTTGCAGCTGGCGTCGCTCGCGCAGCCGCCGCAGAGCGGATCGACCGCGTCCACGCGCTCGTCGCAGTCGTTGTCGATGCCGTCGTCGCAGAGCTCCTCCGCACCGGGGAAGGCCGTCGGCTCGCCGTCGTCGCAGTCGCGGACCATGCCGCCGCGATCCTCGTCGACGTCGAGGCAGTCCCCGTCGCCGTTGTCGTCGATGCCGACGCCGCAGTAGCCGTCTCCGTCGCGGTCGAGGACGAAGAAGCACTCGGCGTCGAAGAGGTCGACGTCTCCGTCACAATCGTCGTCGATGCGGTTGAAGCAGCCGTCCATGTCTTCGCCCGCGGTCTCTTCCATCACGCCGGGGTTCCGGTCCGGGTCCGACTCGTCGCAGTCGGACGCACCGACGTTCTCGCCCTCGTCCATGCAGTCGCCGTCGCCGTTGACGTCCTGACCGATGGGGCACCAACCGTCCTCGTCGGCGTCGACGGCGTTGGTGCAGTAGGCGTCGTCCGCGTCCACGTCGCCGTTCTGGTCGTTGTCCTTGCGGTCGAAGCAGTTCTCCGGCGCGCCGGGAAAGACCGTCGAGTCCGTGGGGCTCGCGTCCGCCGGACCGTCCTGCTCACCCTCGTCGGAGCAATCGCCGTCCGCGTTCAGATCGTTGCCCACCCCACACCAACGGTCTCCGTCGAAGTCGAGGTAGTCCTCGGAGCAGACCGGGTCGTAGGCGTCGAAGCTGCCGTTGCAGTCGTTGTCGAGGCCATCGATGCAGTCCTCGGTGGCCGTCGGGTTCACGGCCGCGAGATCGTCGCGGCAGTCCTCGCCGCCGCCGAGCTCGCCCGGATCGGCGCAGTCGCCGTCCTCGTTCATGTCGAAGCCCGCCGCGCAGTAGCGGTCGCCGTCCGTGTCGAGGAAGCCCACGCAGTCCTCGTCCCCCAGACCGCCGACCCCATCGCAGTCCTGGTCGTCGCCGTTGGTGCACACCTCTGGCGCGCCCGGGTTGGTGAGCGGGTCGGCGTCGTCGCAGTCGACGACCGCGCCCTCTTCGCCTGCACCGGTGCAGTTGCCGTCGCCGTCGATGTCCTGCCCCGCCGGGCAGTAGCCGTCCTCGTCCGCGTCGAAGAAGCCCTCGCATTCGTCGTCTTCGAAGTTCGCGTCCCCGTCGCAGTCGTTGTCGATCGTGTCGGTGCAGATCTCGCTCTGGTTCGGGTTCTGGTCCGGGTTCGTGTCGTCGCAGTCGAAGCCAGCGTCGAGCTCGCCCGCGTCGAGACAGTCGCCGTCGCCGTTCAGGTCGGTCCCGATCGGACAGAAGCCGTCTTCATCGTTGTCGACGTCGTTGCGGCACATGTCGTCTTCCATGTCCGCGAAGCCGTTGCAGTCGTTGTCGAGGGTGTCGGTGCAGTTCTCCCGCGCCCCCGGGAAGACGGTGATCCGCGTGTCGTCGCAATCGGAGTCCGCGGTCATCTCCGCGCCGCTCGAGACACAGTTCCCGTCGCCGTTCATGTCCACGCCGGTGGGGCAGAAGCCGTCGCCGTCCCGGTCGACCACGTCGGTGCAGGTCGGGTCGTCCAGGGTGTCCTGGCCGTCGCAGTTGTCGTCCTCGAGGTTGGTGCAGAGCTCGGTCGCGCCGGAGTGGATGGCGACGTCCATGTCGTCGCAGTCCAGCTCGCCGTTGTTCTCTCCCGTGCCCGTGCACGAGCCGTTCATGTCGAGGTCTTCGCCGAACCAGCAGTAGCCGTCGCCGTCGTCGTCGTGCTGGCCGGGGTTGTCGGCCGCGAAGCCGGGGCGGGTGATGTAGTCTTCGTTGCCGGGGGTCGGGGCACCGAAGACCCAGCCGCCGGTCGGGTCTTGCAGCTCCTGACCGTTGGTGAAGCCGTCGCCATCGGCGTCCATCGCCGCCAGCGCCATCGACCAGACGTAGCCGCTGGTCCGGAACTGCTCGCCGAAGGGGTTCAGGCAGGGACGGGTGCCGCCGCCGGTCTCACAGCCGGCGCCGCCATCCGGGTTGTCGTGGCAGGTGATGCAGGGCTTGGTCTCGCCCAGGCTGGTGGTGGCCGTCGCCCGATTCGGCACGTTGGCCGCGAAGGACTCGAGCGCCAGCGCCGCCGGCGCATGGAGCAGCACCAGCCCCAACGCGAGAACGAGTCTGCGCATTCAGCCCCCCCCCGCCGGCGTCATGGCAGGACCGAGAGATCCAGTTGATAGGCGAGGGCCGAACGCTCGACCGGTCGGCCGTCGGACACCTGAATGAAATAGCGTCCCGAGGGGAGGTCCGCGGCGTCGATGATCGCGCAGCCGTTCGCGTCGCTCGCCGGCGGCCGAGCCTGGGTTCCGGAGGAGGTGAGCAGGGTCAGGTTCACCGGGAGGTCATCGAAGGTGGCGCAGTCGGTCCCGGAGAAGTCGTTGAGGCTGACCTGCAGGTCTTCCTGGTCGTCGATGAGGAGCGTGTAGACGTCCGGGTAGGTGCTCTGGTCACAGGAGCCGGGACCGGCCAGACCGCCGGTGATGGTCAGCGAGTCGTTCCCTTCCAGATCGATTTGGTTCGCCTCGTAGAGGTTGTCGTTCGGGAACTTCTCCTGCGGGCTGGTCGGGCTGACCCGGCAGCGGCAGCTCACGCAACCGGCTCCGCCACACGCGGAAGGCTCGTCGCTGTCGCAGGTCTCGCCGTGCTCCTTCATGCCGTCGCCGCAGACCGGCCGGTAGGCGTCGAGGGTGAACACGCCGCCGCCACTCTCGGCGGAGTCGATGCCCAGGTACCAGCGACCGCTGCTGGGAGCGACGAAGGCGAAGTGCTCGTCGCCGGTTCCTTCGCAGCTGTCCGAGTTCTGGATGCAGGCGCGGTCGTCGCAGTCCTCGCTGAGCAGGTAGAGCACCGGGTTCTTCGCCTCCGAGCCGGGGGCGACCGAGAGGTGGAAGTGCCAGACCTCGCCGGCGACCACGTCCAGGCCGAAGAAGACGTCGTTGCCGGCGCTCGGCGCGCAGGGGACGGTCGTCTGGTTGGTCGTCGTGGTCGTGTCCACGCGGATGCCGAGCTCGCGCTGGCCGATGACGTACCCCGACATGTCGCCGCAGGCGTCGGCGCCCTGCCGGAGATCGACGTCCATGTCGATCTCCACCTGGGCGTCGTCCTCGGCCATGCCGCCGTCGTCTGAACCGTCGTCGCGGAGCGGATCGAGCAGCGAGGGGTCGGAGACGCTGCAGCCGGC
>JABAOG010003402.1_pt2 | contig 14466 bp, 17 predicted proteins | sample 7062131 | NCBI WGS metagenome assembly JABAOG01 (sample SAMN14538629, study PRJNA623070) | marine sediment metagenome | biome: marine biome [ENVO:00000428]; feature: marine pelagic biome [ENVO:01000023]; material: deep marine sediment [ENVO:00002113] | place: India: Arabian Sea | collected...
TTGGTAAGTATTGTTCCATTTTAGACAGGAGGAATACATTATGTATGCCAGAATGGTTACGTTATATCTAAAGCCCGGTAAGGTAGGGGAGATGAAAGAGTTATTCCAGAATAAATTGCTGCCACTTATGAAGAAAAATTCTGGATTCAGGGGTATTTTCGTTCTTAATAATCCTGGAGAAAACAAAGATGTTTGTCTGACGCTCTGGGAAAAAATGGTGGATATGGAGACGTTCAATATCCGTTATTTAGCCTTAAAGGATGAAATTATCCCCCTGCTTACTGTTGCCCCTGAAGTTGAAATCTTTCAGGTCGCGCTGCCGGATGATGCAGTGCCGCCTGGAATCATGATGAGTGAATCATCCCTTGGTATCCGTATTCAAAAACCATTTGAATATGATATTTCCATTGAGGCGACATGACGTACTAAAGGTGTGGAGGAATTAGGATATGTTAGGAAAAATCGCAGATTTAGCAGGGCCAGGCATTGGTAATTACGATGAGCTTGAGCGTATCTTACCGGATTACTATGTGTCTCCTTTGTCTCCGAAAGAGACACAGCAGGCCATTTTTGGATTAAAGAGGTATATCGAAAATAATTTGTGCCGGGCGCTCAATTTGATGATGGTTACAGTTCCGCTTATTGTAGAATCTGACAGCGGCGTGAATGATTACCTGGACCGGGACGGTTCTAGGACCCCGGTAAATTTCCATATATCAAATGACAACAACCTACACCCGGTTGAGGCTGAAGTGGTCCAGGCGGCGACCAAATGGAAGCGAATGGCCCTGAAGCAGTTTGATATGAAGCTGGGCGAAGGGTTGTGTACTGACATGCGGGCGATCCGCAAAGATTATTTTCTGGACCATGATCACAGCGCCTATGTTGACCAATGGGACTGGGAACTGGCAATTACTGAAGAGTCGCGCAACCTGGAATTCTTAACGGCCGTTGTTAAGAAAATATGGGGCGTTATTAAAGGGGCGGAAGAATGGGCCAGAGACCTTTTTCCGGCCTTACAGGATTCGTTGTATCCAAGTTTGCCTGATGAATTAACTTTCTTGCACGCCGAGGATATTTTGGAGATGTATCCCGATTTGCCCCGCAAGCAGCGGGAAACGGCCGTCTTGCAAGAGTATCCGGCTATTTTCATTTACGGCATTGGTCATACCCTGGCCGATGGTTACCCCCATGAATTGCGGGCGGCCGATTACGATGATTGGATTACGGAAACGGTCTCGGAAGACGGCCGTCCCATGCACGGTTTAAACGGTGATATCCTGGTCTGGAACCCTGTTACCCGTCGCCGGCACGAGTTGACCTCAATGGGTATCCGGGTTGATAAACATTCCCTGGTTAAGCAATTGGAAGTAACAGGACAGCTTCATTTCCTGGACATGCCTTATCATCAGGCGATTTTGAATGACGAGGTTCCCCTGAGCATCGGCGGCGGCATCGGCCAATCACGGACGTTGATGCTGCTGCTGCAAAAAGCCCACTTAGGCGAGGTCAGCGTGACAGTCTGGCCCAAAATTCTAAAGGATATCTGCGCTGAGAAGAATATCTTTGTGTTGGAATAATTTTGGAAGAAGTATTTATGTGCCGGGCACTTTCTTACCATCACGGCAGCAAAATATGGTGAAGTAAGTGTCTGGCGCCATACCCTCAGAAGTGAAGATGGAAAAAATTGACTTGAAAAAGCAGTTGAAACACCTCTATTTACCGTCTGCTAAAAAGGTTTCTGTTGTCGAAGTGCCGGAAATGCGATTTGTTATGCTGGACGGGCGAATCGAGCCGGACGAAACGCCTGAAACCGCCCCCTTTTTCCAGGATGCAATCGGCGCTCTCTACGGTATTTCTTTTACGCTCAAGTTCATGTCCAAGCTCCGGGAGAAGAACCCGATAGATTACACCGTAATGGCCCTCGAAGGGTTGTGGTGGACGGATTCAGGAGAGTTCGACTTTAGCAAGAAGGAACCCTGGCATTGCACCTTGATGATGATGCAGCCGGATCACATTAACGAGGCCATGTTCTGCGACGCGCTGCAAGAGCTAAGCGAGAAAAAGCCGAACCCGCTCCTGGATAAGCTCCGTTTTGTACGGTTTGAGGAGGGTTCGAGCATTCAGATGATGCATGTTGGCCCTTACGCTGACGAACCTCGAACACTGTCCAAAATGGAATCTTTTGCGGCGGAGAATGGTTATACTTATCGCGGCAAGCATCATGAAATCTACATCGGCGACCCCCGCCGGGCCGAACCGGAAAACCTGCGCACCGTCCTGCGCCATCCGGTACAGCTAGAGTAAATTAAGATGGATGAGATAATTGGTGGGTTGCTTGATTCAGATGAACCAGCCGTCCGCTATAAGGTCATGGTCAATGTGTTGGGATGTGACCCGGATTCGGCCGAATGCCGCCAACTACGCCGGGAAATTAAAATGTCGCCTCGCGCTCAGAAGCTCGTCTCAGGTTGGGACAAGCGGGAAAGCTCGCCCGGCCCTTACCGGAAATGGACCGGCGCCCATTGGGTGCTGGCCGACCTGGCCGACATTGGCTACCCACCGGGCGATGAGAAACTCATTCCCTTACGCGAACAGGTCTACGGATGGCTCTTTAGCGAGAAGCACAAGAAAAGTATAAAGGCCATTAAGGGCCGTACCCGCCGTTGTGCCTCCCAGGAAGGAAATGCCCTTTTCTACTTGCTGGCATTGGGGTTGGGTGACGGCCGGACAGATGAACTGGCAGCCCGGCTGGTGAAATGGCAGTGGCCGGATGGGGGTTGGAATTGTGATGTGAATCCCGACGCTTGTCATTCTTCGTTCATGGAAAGTTTGATACCGCTGCGGGGATTGGCATTACATGCCCGGCTGACTGGCAATGATGATTCGAGGAAAGCGGCCGAACGGGCGGCCGAAATTTTCCTGAAACGGCATTTGTTCCGGCGGCAGTCGGATGGGGCCGTTATCAATGAAGATTTCATCAAGCTCCATTATCCGTGCTATTGGCATTACGATATCCTGTTTGGGTTGAAGGTGATGGCAGAGGCGGGATTTATTAGAGACGAACGATGCAACATGGCGTTGGATTTGTTGGAATCGAAGCGGCTGTCTGACGGCGGTTTCCCGGCCGAAAAGGCTTATTATCGCTTTTCGGATAAGCCGGTCAGCGGTGGTTCGCTGGTTAACTGGGGCGGGGTTAGCAAGCGCAGGATGAATGAGTTTGTTACGGCCGATGCGTTATATGTTCTTCAGGCGGCAGGTCGATTGATACGGGGCGCTTGATTGTTACAGGAGCGTTTTACAATGAAAGATGGCTGGCAAGCGAAGTGGATTCGGAGGCTGGCGCGGGGTTGAGTGCGCTGCTGNNCCGGTTACCTGGGAATCCTGGTTTATGGGCGGGGCAATTGTGACGGCGGTTTTATTAACGGCCGTTGCCTGGTGGAATGACAGAATGGTAGGAAAAATAATCCTGAACTGGCGGGCTATTTAGACTATGTCGAAAGCGTCCGCTGCCGTTTGATTCCGGGAGTCTGGTGACAACCCCGGCATTGACGCTGCATTTTGAATTAAGACCATAATCCTATCGGGCTGTCTGGTCGAGAAGGAGATGTCCCTGACAGGTCCGATCTTCTTTTTGAGGCCAATCACCACCCGGGGATATTCCAGGAAGTTGAATATCGCCCGGTAGCGGCGATCGAAGGATGAGAAGTGAATGCCTGCGCCGCCAATCCGCCAGAGGGAGACCGTATCCAGGCGGCAGTTTTCGATATTGTCCAGCGGGATGGTCCAGGTGAACAGGCCAAACTTTAGGGTTAGCGTTTCGGCCGTTAGTCGGATATGCAGGGTACGGTAGTTAAGCACGTAGAAGAGGAAGAAGAAAAACAGGAAAGCGAAAACGGCCGACCAAAATCCCCAACCAGCGACAATGCCGCGCCAGATTGACAGAATCAGGAAAAGCAGCATAAGCGCCAACAAGAGCGCTTCCGTTCTATTAGAGGTAAGCTTTTCGGTGATTATTGAATCAGTTTTCAACCGCCCTCCAATGCTGATAAACCGGACAGGACGATTTGAAATCCCTTTCTAAAAGCTCAAACTTACTTATCCTGGACAAGTCCAAGCTGTTTTTCATCCACTTTTACATTTAGAATTTCCAGCAAGACCAACAACAGGACCAGCAACGCTAATTGGGGGGCGCCAAAGGCGATAATCACCGCCCACAACAGTGACAGCTCCAACAATTGCTTGTCGTCCTTGTTGAAAAAAGTCACCTTGCGTTTTTTCCCTTCATCAATTAATTCACTTAAGGTTGACATTTTAATCCTCCATTATCAAAAATAGTGTCCGGTTACTCAGGCGCCTTCCAGTGAGACAAAATATTCCTCGGCCGAAGAAGGCGCAAGGACGACGAAGGTGTAGATGCCGATAATGGTACCAATGGGGAAATTTAGCAATTGCAAAATTCCAACAGCAATCGCCAGACTACGCGCCCAATGCCACCGTCTGAGTAAGCCGATACCAGCTATAATGCCGGGTATACTCAAAACTACCAGAAATATACCGACCGTTAGACCGGTGATACCCAGAATACGGAACGCCGTTGGATCATCTATCACCGCACCGATGCCGCCGAGGAACAGGAAGATAAAAATACCGATAAGGGCAAAAAGAATGCCACTTACCAGGTGTAAAATGCCGATAATCGGTACATGTTGTTTGACTTGTTTTTGGTTCATTGTAACCTCCTAAAATCATGTCCTTTACCACTTATCCAAGCTATCCAGCCCGGCAGACCTATACAATGACCTGGAACAAAAAAATTATCGTTCCCAGGGCCAAGGCCCAGGCGGATAAAGGCCAGGTAACAGGAACTGTTGTTAAAGAAAATTCCCTTTTTGAATAATCGGAAACAGGTTTATCTATAAGAGCAACAATCACAGCTAACAACAACGAGAATATTAGCGGCACCAGGTTTTCCATGATGGAATCGGGGGAGGCTATGAAGGAATGGGCGGAGCGGAGCAGCATGAATGACCCCATTCCTAGCAAGACGATTAGCAGCCTCTTCCAGTAAGAACTGTCTGCTTCAACCCCTGCCAGGGGGAGCAACAAGGTTATTGCTACTATGCCTGCCAAAATACAGAGAATACCTGTTGTCAGAATAAGGGCGGCCGGGATACCCACTGCGGCAATCCATTCGGCGTCGCCGCCAGACGTTAAAAATCCTAATGAAAATGTGATGCCTTCCTGGATCATTGACACCGCTCCCCACAGGAGTAGTGGCAAGAGAACCGGCCTGCGCTTTTGCCAGAGCAGGAGAAAACAGGCAATGCCCAGGATGAGGTTGAATAAGGGGCCGGTTGCGGCCGTTATGCCCAGCACCTTGTCCGATAGTGATGAAGCACCGACCATCCTGGAACCGCCGAACGGGTCGAGATGAATTTGAATGTCGGGATTGCCTAAGGCCAGGTGGCCCAAGTAGTGGCCAAATTCATGAACCATCTCGCCGAAAAGGAAGGCGAAGGTAAAGGCCCCGGCTAGTAAAAGGATTGATCTGATTGTCTGGGTCGTTTGCTTTCTTACATCAATTTCCATTGCTATTTATCACCTACTCGAGGTACTGAATCGCGGCCTCAAGTTGAGAATCAATCCCATTGAGGAGGTCGTCGCGGTTGAGCGGAACAGTGATGTCTGGGATGACGCCTCGATTTTCGAAAACGGTGCCATCGGCCGTTTGGGTTTGGGCAATCGGATAGAGAAAAGTTGCGCCATTCGGTAAGACCTTAATATCAGCCACCAGGTCAGAGCCAGGTGTCCGCATACCAATAATCGTTGCCCGCTTGTTGGCGGCCATCACTCCCGAAAACTCTTCGCTGGATGACCCGCTTAACACATCCACCAAAATCACCACCGGCCCAAGATAAGGTTCATCTGGTGGATCAGTGTAGACTATCGTCTCAAACCCAGGCAGGTCTAGACCCGGTCTGGTTTTATACAGCCATAGCAGTGTCTCTTCCTGGAAGAACTGGCTGGCAATTGCCTTCCGCACCGGAAAAAAGCCGCCGGGATTACCACGAATATCAATAATCATGGCCGGGGCATCCTTCATTTCCTGTATGGCGTTTAAGACCCCATCGAGGATAGGAGGCAGGAAGCCATCCAATTGAATGTAGGCGATATCTCCATCCAAAATGCTGGCTTCGAAATCAACATACATAGGTGGCAGCCCGGCCCGGTCGGCGGCCGAACCAGCCTCGACTTTGGTAATGACAGCTTTATCGTCAATTAAACGAATATCAATCCCGGCTGTTGCCGGTGAAGAAAGGACCGGCTCCAAATCATTGGAATCCGGAGGGAGTACAGCGATATGGGAGACGCCCAGCTCAAAGCACATCTCATTCATCAATATGTAGAAGGCTTCGTCATTTTCGGCCGTATTAATTTTCGGCAGATACTCATCATACATCGCTTCCCAATCCACCCCATTAAAATCCGGATCGAAGTAAGCCTCATTAACCGTCTCCCAAACGATATCAAAGATTTCCTGGTATTCGGCCAGCTTTTCCGGTGAGAGAGAGGGGGTTGCAGTAGGCACGATTGGCGTGATGTTCTCTTGAGTACATCCCACCAGTCCCCACGTAATACCAAACAATATCATCAGGCAGGCCACAAAATGATAGCGCCTGCTCCAATTAGTTGTAGGTTTTATCATCATTAGCAACCGTTAAATAAGCTTACTAAACCACATTAAAATTCCAGAGAACATTCTGCGATTCTTCAAAATCTTTATTCATTACAAAAAACATTAGCAGATATGTAGGGGAGTCATCATCCCCTAATTAGGGGATTAGAAGTTTGGGGTTTTGCATAGACCACGTAATTTCCAGATATTTTTGTTTTATTACTTGCATGGTGACTCCTTGAATTTGCAAATCCAACCAAGAACACGCTGTAAATGGCTTGCCAGATAAAATATAGCAGAGCGCTGGTCGGGCCTATAGTGATGAAAGGCATATCCGGCAGTGCTGAAAGTCACAAAAGGTGACATATATCACCCACATTTTGTGACATTGACCACTGCTATTTTAGATACACCTAATATAAAATTTAGCTATTATTGCATTGAAAAGTCTGGCATTTTATTAATTGTTAAACGAATCAAATCTGGTCGAAAGCCAGGCTTCTTTTGGTGATAAGGATGACTGATCCGCTAAGCACACTCTTAATTGCGTCGGTAATTGTCCTGACGGCCGTCTTCATTTTTTGGCCCCAAAAGGGAATGCTGGCCCGGAGACGACAGGGTCGTTATCTGGCGGCCCGTGTCCGGCAGGAAGATGCCCTCAAATACATTCACACCTGTGAAATGGCCGGTCGGCGGGCCGATGTGGCCGGGATTGCCGGAACGCTCCATATCAGCCGCAGCGAAACGGCCGATTTGTTGGCCCAGATACAGACCGCCGGATTACTTTCCATGACCAATGGCGACATTCATCTCTCCCCAACCGGCAGAGAAACCGCGCTCCACATCATTCGCGCCCATCGTCTATGGGAACGGTATCTGGCCGACAAAACCGGATTCAGCGAACCGGATTGGCATGAACAGGCAGAACAGGCTGAACACCAGATAACCGCGGCCGAAGCTGACGCCCTGGAAGCCAGACTAAACTTTCCGACTTTCGACCCGCATGGTGACCCCATTCCAACTGCTGAAGGGGAGTTGAGTGTCCATCACGGGCAGCCGTTAACCTCCCTGGCAGAAGATTCAACAGCCCGCATCGTCCATCTGGAAGATGAGCCAAAGACGGTCTATGCCCAGTTGGTAGCAGAAGGACTGTCTCCAGGAATGACTGTCCATCTGATTCGCTCGCTGCCGGAACAGATACGTTTTTGGGCAAACGGCGATGAGCATGTCCTGGCCCCAATTGTAGCCGCAAATATCGCCGTTGAGCCGGTACCGGAACAGGAGCATTCAGATGCCTTACACTGCGAGCGCTTAGCCTGTTTGGAACCAGGCGAAACGGCCGAGGTTGTTCGTATTTCCCCGGCTTGTTACGGACTGGAACGGCGGCGCTTTATGGATTTAGGCATTCTGCCCGGCACCAAAATTACCAATGAGATGCGCAGCCCGACCGGTGATCCAACCGCTTACCGCATTCGCGGGGCAGTGATTGCCCTGCGGCAGGAACAAGCTAAATTGATATTTGTCAAAAGGTAATTGAACCGGTTCAAAGATGAAACACGAAGAAACACTAACATCCGTACCGTGCGAAACCTGCCCGATGCACCACACCGCCAACCTGGAAAAGCTTGGCGTGGATATGACCGACTTTGATTATGTGGTAGCTTTAGCCGGCAATCCCAACACCGGCAAAAGCACCGTTTTCAACGCCCTGACCGGGCTGCGGCAGCACACCGGCAACTGGCCGGGAAAAACGGTGACCCGGGCTGAGGGAGGCTTTGGTTATGGCGGTAAACGATACAAGCTGGTTGATTTGCCGGGGACTTATTCTTTGCTCTCAACCAGCTATGACGAGGAAATTGCTCGGGACTTCATTTTGTTCGGCCGTCCCGATGTGACCATCATCGTTGTCGACGCCAATAGGCTGGAGCGCAATTTGAACCTGGCCCTCCAGGTTTTGGAAATCACGGACCGGGCCGTTATCTGTTTAAACCTGATGGATGAAGCCAAGCGTCACGGGTTACAAGTGGATGACCGGCGGCTGGCTCGTGATTTAGGCGTGCCGGTTGTACCCACCTCTGCCCGCTATGGCCGGGGAATCGACCAGCTTTTATCGGCCGTTCATGACGTCGCCACCGGGAAAACTGTCTGCCGGCCGCATCGCATAAAAAGCTACAACCGCTCGGTCGACGCAGTCGTGACAAAATTAACAACCATCCTGGAGCATAAATTCCCAGATTTGCCTAACGCCCGCTGGGTAGCCTTTCGTTTATTGGATGGCGATAAACGGATTGCTAGCGCGGTGAATGCTGGTGAATTTAATTGATTGACGCCATGAACATGCCCATTACCACCAATCAGGATATCTTAAAAACGGCCGAGACCCTGCGGCGGCAAATTGGTCAGAACTTTCACGAGCAGTTAGTCGAGGCTATTTACACAGATGCCGCCCAGATTGCAGACCGGGCGGTGACCTACCCGGACAAAGCCCCTCGTTTTGACCTGGATCGGGCCATCGACCAGATCGTCACCAGCCGGGTATGGGGATTCCCCATCATGATTTTGCTGTTTACGGCCGTTTTCTGGATCACAATCACCGGGGCCAACATCCCCTCAGAATGGCTGGCAACGATTTTAATAGACACCGTCTATCCCTGGTTGCAGCAAGGAGCCGCCGCCATCGGTCTGCCCTGGTGGCTAAAAGGGGTGCTGGTCGATGGCATGTATCTGGCCACAGCCTGGGTCATTAGCGTCATGCTGCCGCCGATGGCCATCTTCTTCCCCCTATTTACCCTGCTGGAAGATTTTGGCTATCTGCCCCGGATTGCCTTTAATCTGGACAATATTTTTAGGAAGTCAGGCGCGCACGGCAAACAGGCCTTGAGTATGATGATGGGATTTGGCTGCAATGCGGCCGGAGTCATTGCCACCCGCGTCATCGACAGCCCCCGGGAACGATTAATCGCCATCATTACCAATAATTTTGCTTTGTGTAACGGCCGTTGGCCCACCCAAATCTTATTAGCCAGCTTATTCATCGGCGCTTTGGTTCCCGCTTACCTGGCCGGATTGGTCTCCGCCCTGGCAGTCGTTGGCATTGCCCTTCTTGGCGTTTTAATGACTTTTATCGTTTCCTGGGGGTTATCCCGAACGCTGCTGCGCGGGGAAGTCTCAACCTTCAGCCTGGAACTACCCCCCTACCGCCCACCCCAAATCTGGCAGACTATTTACACCTCTTTGGTTGACCGCACCATCTTTGTTCTCTGGCGGGCAATTACCTTCGCCCTGCCGGCCGGAGCCGTTATCTGGCTGGTCGCCAATGTTACTCTAGGAGGCGTTCCAATCGCCGAATATCTGGTCAATTTTCTCGATCCAATCGGCATATTCATCGGCTTGAACGGTATCATTCTACTGGCTTATGTCGTCGCCATTCCGGCCAATGAGATCGTCATCCCAACAGTGCTTATGCTGACGGTGATGCAAACGGGCATGAGTGAAATCGGGGCCGGGACCGGGGTAATATTCGACCTGGAATCGGGGACGACATTGCAAGCCTTGTTGGAAGCAGGCGGCTGGACTATGCTAACGGCCGTTAATCTGATGCTCTTCAGCCTGATTCACAATCCGTGCAGCACGACAATCTATACCATATACAAAGAGACGGGCAGCAAAAAGTGGACGGCCGTGGCCACCCTCCTCCCCCTTGGACTGGGTTTCACAATTACGTTTCTAATCGCCCAGCTATGGCGGCTGGCAGCCGGCATTCTCCAGGTATAAATGGGCAACCAGGCGCCATTCAGACCCCTACCCTCTTATCAGCTAAAAATTTAACCGCCTAGGCCGGACTTATTTCTCCGGTCTCCTGGACCCATTCAGTGGCCACCAAACGGAAAATATCCGATTCGGTGATGATGCCAATCAATTTGTCCTGGTCATCCACCACAGGCAGGCCGCTGACCATATATTTGAGCATGAGTTGGGCGGCATTGCCAATGGTTGCGTCTACCGGAATAGTAACCGGATCGGCCGTCATAAATTCCGATACCTTCAGGCGGGCCGCCAAAAAATTAGATTCCCACATCGTCAGCGAGGCGGCTCGCGAAGGCCGGACAGATCGAATATCCCCATACGTGACAATGCCGACCAGACGGCCGTTCTCAATCACCGGCAGCCGGCGAATCATATGGGTAATCATCAAATTTTCCGCATCCGGCAGCGTCATTTCCGGTGTTACCGTGACTACCCCCTCTGTCATCCAATCCTTCACCAATTCTTGCCTCATCTTGTTTTCTCCTCGAAAAAGTAAACAGTCATCGGTAATTTTTTTGTTGGATAATGATTATNNATTATGTGACAGCCATGATTCGATATCGTATCTTGCCGGCCGGGGCATGGACAACTACTTTATCCCCAACTTTCTGGTCCAGTAAGGCCTTGCCGAGGGGGGACTCATTCGAGATAAAGCCTTTAGCGGGATCGGCTTCCGTTACGCCAACGATGGTATACTTCTCAATTTCACCATCTTCGGTCTGGATAATGACCGTTTCGCCAATATTGACNNCCAATGATAATGGCCTGGTCAATCATAAATTCCAACTCATGGATGCGGCTGTCCAGAAAGGCTAATTCTTCCTCGATCAGCATATATTCCGTCTGGTCCATCCAGTCGCCGCCGCCCTTGGCATCCTGCATCCGTTCAACGGTTTGCGGCCGTTTGACATCCCGCAAATGGGCCAGTTCCTGTTCCAATTCAACAAGACCTTTGTCCGTTACGTATATTGCCTTATCTAAAGCCAGCATGTGACACCTACTATTAAGTAAGCGGCCAACGATTAAAAATGCAATCAGGTGGCCGCTTACTCCTAAACCGTCCGCACAATTCCGCTAACTTATTTGCGGACGGTCAATAAGCTCAAACCGGCCTGATACAATTTTCGCTCAGGTCGGGCACAAAAATAGAGACTCGTGGAAAGAGTGACTCTGGAATTAGTCATCCTGGAGAGACACTCCTGATTATATTTAAGTACAAATAGGGTTAGGAAACCAGTGACGAAAAACAGTTTTTTACCTGACATTCCTCATTATACGTCAGGATCCAGGCCATACTCCCGCATCATCCGGTAAGGATACATCTCCGGCAGGGCGCTGGCAGTGTTGAGTTTGTCGAGTTCTGCGGCCGTTAAATCGACTTCGACCGCCCCCATATTATCCTCAAACTGGGCCAGGGTCCGCGCCCCGATAATGACACTGCTAACTGTGGGCTGGGCTTTCAACCAGGCTAAGGCGATCTGGGGATAACTGGCGCCTCTTTCCTCGGCAATTTCCCCCACCGCGTCGATAATCCGCCAGTTTCGCTCATTGGCGCGCCGGTCCCATGCTTCCTCCGTCTCTTCGGCCGTGGTCGCGATGCGTCCGGATGTCGGCCGTTCTCCCCGCTTATACTTGCCGCTCAAAAAACCGCCCCCCAACGGCCCCCAGGGCATCATCCCTATCCCTTCTTCCTTAAACAAACTCGTAAATTCATACTCCACGTCCCGCACCACCAGGCTGTACTGGTACTGCCCGGCCACAAAACGGACCCAGCCCTGCCGGTCGCAAATCCCCAGCGCCTTCATCACCTGCCAGGCCTTGAAGTTGCTGACGCCGATGCTGCGGACCTTGCCGGCGGTCACCAGGTCGTCGAGCGCCCGCAGCGTCTCGTGGAGATCGGTGAGCGGGTCCCACGTGTGGACGTACAGCAGGTCGACGTGGTCGGTGCGCAGCCGCCGCAGGCTCTGCTCCACCCCCCGCACGATGTGGACCCGGCTGAGGCCCCGGTCGTTGGGCCCGTCGCCGGTGGAGAACCGCACCTTGGTGGCCAGCACCACCTCGTCCCGCCGCCCGGCGATCGCCTCGCCGACGATCTCCTCCGACCGCCCGCCGGCGTACACGTCGGCGGTGTCCAGGTGGTTGCCCCCGACCTCCAGGTAGCGGCGGATGAGGGCCGCCGCCTCCTGGGGGCCGGTCCCCCGGGGCGGGCCCTCGCCGAACACCATCGTGCCCAGCGCCAGTTCGCTGACCACGACGCCGGATCGTCCCAGTACGCGCCTCTTCACGATCGCTCCTCCTCGTCGTCGAGCCAGCCACCGCCTCGCATCAGCACCCGGCCCTCGAGTTCGTTCTCCTGGCGCCAGGCCAGCACCCGCCGCGGGGTCACGACCACGAAGGCGTAGCCGGCATGGCGACGTGGGTCGAAGCCCGCCTGCCGGGTGAACCCGTCCACCAGGGCGGCCGGGGCTCCCTCCACGGGCCCCACCACCGCCCGCCCCGTCATCAGCACCACGTCGCGGATTCCGCCGAACGCCAGGCGCAGCGCCGGCCGCTCGGTCAGGTTGGCGACCGTGCGGTAGGCCGCCGGAGTCGCCAGCGTCACCACCCCGTCCTGCCAGCCGTACGACAGCGGCACCAGGTGCGGCTCGCCGGCGGCCGAGGCGGTCGCCACCCAGCAGTCGGTACCGCCTTCCAGGATCGCCCGGGTGTCGCGCAGTCGCTCGGCGCGGCTCCGGGCGGGCGGGTCGGTCATCGGGAGTTCCTCACGGATCGCCCGTCACGGTAGCGCCGCTCACGTCGAGCGCTCCTTGACCACCTCCGGGATCGAGAGGCGGCGCAGCGCCCGCAGTCCGGGTACCGCCGACAGCAGCGCCACCACCAGGATCGCCGCCGCCGAGAGCACGTAGGTGAGCGGGCGGATCGCCAGGGCGAACGAGAACAGGTCGCTCTCGAACGAGGCCATCGCCCGGGCGGAGACCCAGGTCCCCACCACCAGGCCGATCGGCACCGCCGCCGCCGCGACCACCAGGTTCTCGACGGTGATCAGCCGGCTGATGGTGCGCCGCCTCATGCCGACCGCCAGCAGGGTGGCCACCTCCCGGCGCCGCTCGGCGATGTTGACCGTCATCGAGTTGAAGATCAGGGCGAAGGCCATGGCCCCGCCGAACACCAGCATCACTCCGACGAACCCGTAGAAGAGCACCATGAACTGCCGGATCAGGTCGTAGACGGCGTTGGTGTCCTCGAACGCCTGGACCGACGCCAGAGCGGTGACCCCGGCCCGCACGGCGGCCGGGTCGGCACCATCGGCGTAGGCCACCAGCGCCGAGGTCGCCGGGAGCGGCCCCAGCGCGGCCTCGACGAACTCCCGGGAGGCGTACACCACCGAACCCAGGGGCTCGTCGAGGAACCCGGCGATGGTCACCTGCACCTCGACCCCGGGGCCCAGTGCCGGGGCCGCCATCGCGACGGTCTCACCGGAGGCCACCCCCAGCACCCGACCGACGCCGGCACCGGCGAGCACCCCGTCCGGCGGGAGGTCGACCCAGGCGCCGTCGTCGCGCAGGAACCGATGCATCCGGGTTCCCGCCGGCAAGGCGATCAGCAGCGTGTCGTAGGCCTCGCCGTCGCTGCGCACGGTGACCGGGGCCTCCAGGACCGCTTCGGCGGCGGCTACGCCGGCAACCGACTCGAGCAGGGCCACCTCGTCTCCGGACACGGGGCCGCCGAAGCGCACCGAGGCGTCCTCCTGCTGGATCTGCACGTACTGGAGGTCGAGCACGTGACCCACCGTGTCGATCATCCCCCACGACACCAGCACCAGCGTCAGCGACAGGATCACGCCGAGCATCGTGTAGACGGTGCGGCGCCGATTGCGGCCCACGCCGCGCAGCGCCATCCGCCACCGGATCGGCAGCCGCCGCAGCGGCGGGATCAAGCGCTCGAACACGCTCGGCTTGCCCCGGCCCGGAGGGGCGCCG
>JABAOG010003339.1_pt2 | contig 14445 bp, 14 predicted proteins | sample 7062131 | NCBI WGS metagenome assembly JABAOG01 (sample SAMN14538629, study PRJNA623070) | marine sediment metagenome | biome: marine biome [ENVO:00000428]; feature: marine pelagic biome [ENVO:01000023]; material: deep marine sediment [ENVO:00002113] | place: India: Arabian Sea | collected...
GAATCGGATACGGTGTCTACATACAGCCCGGTGTGCGCCCTTATTGGGTGAGAGCGAATCTCCAGGAGGTGGAGGTGAGCGGCAGGGACACGGTGGTCGACGCATACGCCGATTTCGTGAGGGATCGTGGACCAGGTCTCAAGCATGCCTTGACCGCCTCGTTTGGGCCCGAGATCGGCATGGAAGCAGCCTCGGAAGCTCTCACATACGGATGGGAGCACTGGGAGCGGGTGAGCAGCATGGAGAATCCCGGGGGCTACCTCTACAGGGTCGGTCAGAACTGGGGGAAGCGGAGGTTGCGGACGAGGTTGCCGAGCGTCTGGTTCCCTCAGGTGGCGCTCGAGACACCGTGGGTTGAGCCGGGCCTTCCCGCCGCTCTGGGTCGTCTCTCTCAACGGCAACGTACCGCCGTCCTGCTGGTTCATGGCGCAGGGTGGAGCCTCGCTGAGACCGCCGCGTTCATGGGGGTGTCGAGAGGCGCCGTCGACAAGCACGTCAATCGCGCCTTGACCCGACTTCGCAGGTTGCTGGAGGTGACCGATGTCACGTGACCTGGAAACCCAACTCAGAGACTATTGGGAGACCGTCTATGAGAGTCTGCCCGAGCTCGACCCTGCGGAGGCGCAGGTGCGTCCGCTTCGGACAACGCCGTCGGCGCACAAGGCCTCGACGTCGGTGTGGCGTCCGGCCGGAATAGTGGGCGCTACCGCCGTGCTCGTGTTGGTGATCGTCGGCACTGCGGCCCTGATCCTCAGCAGTGAGCCGTCCGGACTGTCCGATTCATCTCCGACGGTGCCATCTGTTGCCGTTTCTCCGGAAACGACGACAGTCCCGGACGAGGAGGAGCCACCGTTGGCGGCGGGTCCCCTCGAGGAGGTCCAGGGGATCGCCAGATCTGGGGCGCTGTTGTTCGCATGGGACTCCGACGGGCATATTGCGGGGAGGTTCTACCCCCACTGGAGCGACCTGCCCGCGCTGCCGGAACCAGTGGTCGATGTGGCCGAACACAATGGGACGACGTGGGCCGTCACGACCAACCGCTGCGATCCGTCCCTCCCGAACTGGGAGGGCATCGGATGCGAATCAACGCTGTGGCGTCTCGTCGATGGACTCTGGGAGCAGGTTCCCACGCTGGATGGTCTTCACCTGCCAGACGACCTGGAGGACATCGAGATCGACTCGACCGGGATCCTGTGGATGGTCACCTCAGACGGCGCCCTCTACTCCTGGGACGGAAACGAGATTGAAGGGATGGTCGAGACCGGACGGTTCCCGAATGATGGCATAGCCATCGCCGGCGACGGGACGATCTGGGCATCCCGATTCAACCCCTTCTTCCCGGAGAACCTTGGACTCGCTCGACTCGACAACGAACCAGGCGCCTTCGAACCGTGGCACCCTCTCGACGGCGAAAACCATCATGCAGTGATCACGACCACCCCTGATGGAGACCTGTGGGTGTGGCTGTCGGCTTTCCCGTCCAACTCAGAGCTCTTCGACGGCATCGTGCTTTCCCTCTATGACAGCGAAACCCAGGACTGGACGGTCCAGACGTCTGATCTCCCCCAAGGTTGGGTCCGGGCAATGGCCGCCGACGGCAAAGCTGTCTGGATTGTGACATCGTCCTTCGCAGACGGAGACGGACTCTGGCGATTCGACGGCGAGACCTGGACCATCCTCAACACCTCTCCCGGTGCGGAGATCCTCGATGTCGGGGTCGCTCCCGATGGGACCGTCTGGTACGTCGAAGACCACACTCTGACTTCTGTCGAGGAGACCGGTTCCTTTGGGAACGACGAAGCTGGTGGCTCATGAAAGAGCGGTACGGAGCTTTCATCAGAGCACTGACGATTGTCCTATTCGGGTTGGCTGCCTGTTCCGGTGCAGGTTCGTCCGGCATGCCCATGCCGGTGTATTCGGAGTCGGAGATCGAGCAGTTGGCCGGTGAGGTGTCGAGCTTTGCCGAGGATCATCTCGAAGCATGGCCGGACGTGGACGCGTTCGTCGCCGGCTACTCCGACGACTACACGTTTGCCGACCCGACATGGAGCGACTTCAGGGTAGGCGGCGACAACGTCATCTCGATGTTGCGGACTTGGGCGTCGATGACCGATTACACCATCGACGTCACTGCCGAGTACCTGTCGGCCGACGGGGCAGCGTTCGAGGAAACCTGGCCGGGCCTCCAACCACCAATGGCATTGCCAACCAACCCCCCGGTCGCCAGTGGACTCACCGTGTATACCTTCGAGAATGGGCAGGTCGGCCGCCAGGACCTCTGGTATCGGACGGCCGACAATGTCGCCTACGGCATCGGATGCTTCGCCGTCGATGAATGCCCGGCACTCCAGGACACCGTCAACCGCTACATTTCCGCCTGGACGGAGCGAGACCCCGACGCGATCGCCGGTCTGTACANNCCACCCTCCGACTCGAATCCCGACGCGGGACGCCTGATCGGGGTCGCCCTTCACTACCGAGCCACCATCGAGGGAGACTCCCGAGCGCAAGACGCCGTCACCACCCTGGAACTCGGCATCAAGACCGAATCCGGCATCGACGCCGATCCCGACGGTCTGATCCAACACGAGGAAGTCTTCCACTCAGCCAACACGCTGCTTGCCGCACTCCAACCGGCCGATACATGACCAGGGTGAGGCAACTCCCTCGCCGCATGCCGCGCCCTTCGTTGGGAACACGAGAACACTGGGCACCGTCGGCAGTGAAAACCATCGCGGGGCCGGGCGGGGTCTCGACCTCGACAACCTCCAACTCACCGTCCGATTCACGCCTTCGAGGGCCTACGCAGCATCGAAACTCGCCAACATCCTGTTGACCCCCGAACTCGACCGACGCTTCTCCAGCGAGGGCATCACCGCACGGGCGCTCCATCCCGGTGTCGTCGCAACCAACTTCGGGACAGGACCGGATAGCCCGAAACGGATGGCAATAGCGATGCGGCTTCTCAAGCCTTTCCTATCTGCCCGTCGAAGGGTGCAGCCACGGCGNNCTGTGGGACCTCACCGCCACCCTCGTCGAACGAACCCCGTGAACCAACCGAGAACTGCCTTCCGCCCACGCCCGTCGCACCGATTCGGGTCCTCTCACGGACCTCAGACCGACCTCGGCGGCAAGGACCGGGTCAGGCGCGGATCATGTCCTCGACAGACCGGACGATCGCCATGTCGAGATCGGCGACGGCCGACAGCCTGGCGGTGAGGATGACGCGATCGACGTATCCCGCGTCGAGCAATGCTCGACAGAACTCCCGGTCCTTCGGGCGACCTGCGATCGCCTTCGAAACCCACAGATCGTGCATCTCGAGACACCATGCCACCACTCCCCCGGTCGCCGGTGACTGATATCGGATGAGGCGTTCCCGCCAGCCGGCGGGGAGGACTGCTGTCTCGGCCAATACACCCCGCACGTAGAACCCAAAGAACTCGTGGAACATGGAGGCTTCCCCGATCGAGCCGTCGATCAGATCCGCCTGGGAACCGTCGTTGTCATTCAGGGCCGCAACGTCGATTTCGACCGAGCGCAAGGCCGCCTCCGGCAACTGGCCCCCAATCGACCCATGAACCGCCTGGCTGCCGATGACCAGGATCTCGTCGACATCGAGAATGCTCCCGGCGGCGCGTATCGCATGATCGAACTCCTCGCGGTTCATCGACCTGCCTCCGTGGCCCGGAACTCCGTCCCTGTCAATCTGTTGACGCTCGATGGAAACGACTACCTGGTTGCACCTCGCGGCGAGACACAATGGGTCCGCAACCTGAGGGCGGCTGGTGAGGGGAGGCTCAGGGTCGGGAAGACCACGGAGTTCGAAGCCGAAGAGCTACCCGACTCAGACAAGCCGCGGATCCTCCGCCCCTATCTGGAGCGCGGGAAATGGGAAGTGGGCCGGTTCTTCGAGGGCGTAAGACCCGGAGCGTCACAAGAGGAGCTCGTCACCATTGCGCCCAACCATCCCGTCTTCTCGATCAAGATCAGCGAGTGACCAACACGGCACCCTGTCCTCGAAAGCATCGGCCCGTCTGAGGTTGGCGTCGGCGAGTGCGACACCAGCACAACCGAGGCAGAGGAGCCCGGCGTCACGGGAGTCGTTGTCGATGGGCAGGAAGCTGGAGAACATCGTGCGAAGCCGCCGAAGGTCGGCGGGTCGCCCGACGCCACAACCTATGACGGTTGCCGTGTGAACGCGGAACCGATACCACCGGTCATCAAAGGTCACCACCGATTGTCCAGTATTGGCGGGAGTCTGACCGCCGGTTGTCACCGGTCATCCACGGCAAACGATGTCCGGCTCGGCACCGAACCGATCCGCCGCAAGGGACACGGAGGTGCGCTCGAGCTCGGTCTGGCAGATCCGGCCGCCCGGCATCCTCCCTTCGGCGTCGGCCCCGACCGCAGATGCACCTTCCGCTGCACGATCTTGCCGATATCCCTCTTCCCTGTGCACGGATGAATCCATGACAGACTCCCATCGATGCAAGGTCGGCCAGGATTGGCGGGCTCCGCTCTCAACCGAGGTCGTGCGTGCGGAGGAAGGCCAGCACGGCCGCCACGCGCCGATGGGTGTCGGACTCATCCGGTGCGAGGGAGAGTTTGGCGAAGATCGAGTTGATGTGTTTCTCCACCGCCGACTGGGAGATGAACAATGCCTCGCCGATCGAGGCGTTCGAGCGACCCTCGGCCATCGCCGCGAGAACATCCAGCTCCCTGGGGGTGAGGGTGTCTAGCAGGCGGTCGGAGCCGGCCCGCTGACGGTTCAGCAGGCCCTCGACTACGAGCGGGTCGATCACCGAGCCGCCTGCCACAACTTCACGGACCGCCCGCAGCAACTCGTCGAGATCGCCCACACGGTCCTTCAACAGATAGGCGAGACCTTCCGTCCCGCCTTTGAACAGCTCGAACGCATACATCGAGTTGGCGTGCTGGGAGAGGACGACAACGCCGATGTCGTTGTGCCTGGAGCGAATGTCATGGGCGGCTTCGATGCCCTCGACTTGGTGGCCGGGCGGCATGCGGATGTCGGTCACGACCGCATCCGGGTTCAGCCGGTCGACGGCCTCGCGAAGCTGGCTGCCGTCCTCGACCGCGGCGACCACCTCGACCTCCCCCGAGGCTTCCAGCAGACGCCTGGTCCCCTCCCTGACGAGATAGTGATCGTCGGCAATGACGACGCGGATCACAGATGGCTCGTCTCGATGGGCAGGCGGGCGGTGAGCACGGTCCCGCCACCAGGCCGGGTTTCGATCGCCACCGAACCGGCCAACGCGGCGAATCGGTCGCTGAGACCTGCGAGACCATTCTGTCTGATGGTGGTCGGGTCGAACCCGACCCCGTCATCGCCCACGCTCAGGGACAACTCCCCATTTCTACGGTGAATGGCGACTCTCGCACGGGTAGCGGAGGCGTGTTTGAGGATGTTCGCCAGCCCTTCGGTCACGAAGAAGTAGGCAGCGCCTTCGACGTCATCGTCGAAACGCTGGTGCCGCAGTTCGGGGGTGGCGTCGACGGCGACCTCGATCGGCAGGCGGCTGCAGCGGTCTTCGACGGCCTCGACCAGCCCACCGTCGGTGAGCACGGATGGGTGGATACCCTGAGCGAGATCGCGGAGGTCACGCAGGATTGCCTGCGCGTCGCGCTGGAGCTCGATCAGGGTGTTTTCGTCGACACCACCGTTGCGGGCCTGCGCCCGTGTCAGCCCCAACTTCGCCACCAGCGCCACCAGCTCCTGCTGGGCGCCGTCGTGGATGTTACGTTCGATGCGCCGCCGCTCAGCCTCCTGTGCTCCGACGATGCGACCGGCGAGCCGCATGTTGACGACCAAGAGCGCGGCCTGGGCCCCGAGGGCGGTGATCAGCTCGAGCTCTCGCTCGCCGATCCCGCCAACTATTCGCGGGCCGCATTCGATGGTCCCGAACCGTTCGTCGCCGCGAGCGATCGGCACGATCACCCCCGGCGCCCCGGACCGCTCTCCCGCCACCTTCATCGCACCGGGGGGCACGATCACCGACGCCCACTGGAGTCGGGCCACGGATCGGACCAGTTCGGCGAGACGAGCGGCGACCTCGTCGACGGTGGTGCTGCCTTCGAGCGAGTTCTCGAGACCGGCGATCGCCTGGAGCGCTGTGGGACGCTCACCAAACACCCACCGGTCGACGATTCGTTGCAGCCGGCGGCGCGCCGGCTGGAACGCGAACGCCAGGACGGCGGTCACGGCGATGGCCACTTCGACGGGAAGGCGCGCCCCGGCGGCGAGACCGAGGCCGGCGGCGAGCGCCGCGTACACGACGAAGATCCCCAGTGAGAGCGCCCCGTAGATGAACGTCTTGCGGATGACGGCGTCTGCATCGATCCAGGTGGGTTGCTCGATCGCCAGCACCACCGTGGTCGGGATGGCCAGGAGCGCGATGGTGCCGACGATCGCCACCACCGAGGCGTGTGCCGGACTGCCGACACCGACCAGCGGACCGACCAGGAACGGTACGGCACCCAATCCGAGCGCGCTGGCGGTGCCGAACAGCACCCATCGGATCTGCTGGCGACGGCCCCCGGCACTCCGTCGATATCGCATGAGAAGAACACCGACGCTGGACACCAACAACACCCCGAGCAGGTTGCGCATCTCACTCGTGATGGGGTCGAGCCAGACGAACGCCTCGACATGGATGGGGTTCGGGAACGGCGGGAACCTGCCGGCGTAGGTGAACTCCTCGACGAGTACGCGTGGACTTGCGAGGGTGGCTACCAGCATCACCGGTGGCATCCACCACACGGCTCGTGCGAACCGTGACTCCCACGTGGTGTCGGCGATGCCGCTCGGGAACAGTCCGATGGCGAGCGCGAGACAGGCGATGCCGAACGGGTAGATCAGCGATTCGACAACCAGTGCATCGGACATCCACGGCTGCAGACCGCTTCCCGCGAAGCGCCGATCGATGGTCGCCTCGACGAGCGCGGATACGGCCATTGTCCCGGCCGTACCTGCGATGAGCAGAGTTCCGATCGAGTTGTCGGGGTGACGAGTGTGCAGGTAGATCCCGGCGACCAGGAAGGGAATCGGAACGCTGACGAGGTAGAACAGCCCACCCCAGTTGGCCAGCGTCACCATCGTGACGAGTCCATACGCCAGGGCAACGCCGGCAGCAACGGCCACAGCCCAGACCAGACGTTTCATTCCGCCCATTCTGCACTGGACGCCACCGACTGTCCATGAGGACAGCCTCACTTGTGTCCCCACCACGACGGTGCAGCCTGCACCACCGCGTGAATGAAGCAGGCACCGTTCCGGAGCGTCCGCCCAGCCCTTACGTTTGTGTGGTCGTCGAGCAGAGGAGCAGATGTGGCGACCGTGACACAGAGTTCAAGCACTGAAGGCAGTGCGCGTTCAAGCGAGACAGGCCGGTGGATGCGACTTGCGAGAGCCTCGGCGATCGTGGTCGTTGCGTGGGCGATCATCCTGCAGACACTGGCCGGGCTGATCCCACCGGTGGCGATCATCGGCACGATCTTTCTCGGATTCGTGCCGTTCCTGTCCGGTGAACGCCGCAAGCTTGGCCTCGCCTACGCCGCGTTCGCGGCGCTGGCGATCGGGGGGAACCTGCCCGGCGTGATCGACGAACTGGCCAATCCCGAGTCTTCCCCCGCCTTCATCCTCACCATGCTGACCAGTATCGGTGCAGCCCTGGCGATCATCTCGGGGCTCGGAGCATTCTTCCGGTGGCCAACGGAACCGATCCGGACGGTCGCCACAGCCGCGGTCGGCGTGTTTGCCGCCGGGACGGTACTGTCGCTCGCACTCGCCGCCAACACCCCGTCCGATGCTGCCCAGCCCGGTGACGTCGAGGTGGTGGCCGAGGGTGTCGCCTGGGTGCCCGGGGAGATCACGGTGTCGGAGTCGGCGGGACTGTGGATCGATAACCGGGACGGCATCCGCCACACGTTCACGGTCCCGGAGCTGGGGATCGATCTCGAGGTCCCGGCGCTGCGGTCGAAGCGGGTCGAGGTCGACGCAGGTCCTGGCGTCTATCAGATCGTGTGTGAAGTGCCCGGACATGAGTCCATGACCGGTTCGCTGGTCGTCGAGGGGTGATGGCGATGAACGAACTCGCCTATCGAGAAGCGGAGCAGAGGCTGTGGAACACGGTGGGTCGAACACCGACCGAGACGTTCGTGACGATGCGACGTCTCGGGGTGAGGGTGAGAGTCCAGGTGGTCGGCGAAGGCGAACCAGTGTTGTTCGTTCACGGCGGACCCAATGCCGGTTCCACCTGGGCGCCGATCCTCGAGCACCTCGACGGGTTGCGGGCCTACCTGGTGGACCGACCGGGAACCGGCCTCAGCGAGCCGTATGCGGTGGGCCCCGGCAACCTCGCCCACTACGGGAACGTGTTCGTCGGTGACGTCCTCGACGGTCTCGGCATCGAGTCGGCACATGTAGTGGCGTCGTCGTTCGGCGGAATGCTGTCGCTGTACTCGGCGGCAGCGGAGCCGGAGCGGTTCCGGCGGATGGTGCAGATGGCCTGTCCGGCAATGGCGCCCGGCCAGCAGGCACCGCCCTTCATGCGCCTCCTGACTGTGGGGGCCATCCGCAGGCTGCTGGCGGTCCTGCCCCCGAACGAGAAGGCCAACGACACGATCCTCCGTCAGATCGGCCACGGGGCGAGCCTCGACGCCGGGCGCATCCCACGAAACTTCTCGGACTGGTACGCCGCCCTCCAACAGCACACCGACACGATGCGCCACGACGGGGACATGATCGGGCGGCTCGGAACCCTGCGGGGATTCCCCGACTCGCTCACGATCCCCGACGCGGTCTTCTCAGCGGTGACGACGAACACCCTGTTCCTGTGGGGGGCGGACGACACCTTCGGCGGGCCCGACGTCGCCCGCGATGTCGTGTCGAGGATGCCGGCTGCCGAGCTGGTGATGGTACCCGCCTCCGGTCATCTCCCCTGGCTCGACGATCCCCGATTCGCCGCTGAGGCAACGCGACGGTTCCTCGCGGATGGTGTCGTGGTTGACGCGCCGGCCGCGGTCGGCGAGGTCGGCCGAAAGGAGTGAAAACCATGCCGACCCCGACCATCCGCCCCTATCGAGCGCGTCATGTCACGGATTCACCGGACCGTGTACCGGCGCTCGGAAGGAATCCGTGGCGCGTCCGCCGGCATGAAGGGCCGCCCGGTCGCGCTGATCACGACCGTCGGCCGCCGGGCGATCTGAGTCGGTGCCGACCGCGTCTCCGTGACCGCCCGGGACACCGAATGGTCCCACCGCCGGGATCTGTGCCTCGTCTCGCAGCGTTGTATCGAGGGTACGAGGACTGCGCCCGGCGGACCACCAGGGTGATGCCGGCCGTCACTCTTGAGCCTCGAGAGCAGTGATGTCCGCCCCTGACCGCTCGACGTGGGCTTCGCGGTGGACGCTCGCCGACTTGTTCTTCCACTACGCCCGTTCGGCCTACGACTGGATGTATCGGCGGGGCGCACCGTGGGAAGGGTCGACCAAAGCCGACTTCGTAGATCTGCTGTCATCGGAGCGCCTCTCCCCCGGGACGGTCGGCCCGAAGGCCATCGACATCGGCTGCGGGATCGGTGACTACTCGCGGATGCTCTCTGCTCGCGGCTTCGACGTATGCGGCATCGACCTGTCCCCGGTGGCGATCGAACGAGCGCGGCGTGGTTTGGATCCGGATGGTGCCAATCCCCGGTTCGTGGTTGCGAACCTACTCGACCTCCGGGGCGAGGTCGAAGGTCCGTTCGATCTCCTCGTGGACATCGGGACTCTCGACGATTTCCCCCGGTCGAAGCGCGCACAGGCTGCTGATGCGATCACCTCACTATCCCGCTGCGGCTCGACGCTGTACTTGTGGTGTTTCTACGGCCGTGACGAGGAGCTGCCTGCGGTGAGCTTCCAGGGAGCCAGCCGCTACCTGGCGCCGGGGATCGCCCCGGGCGAACTCAGGGCGTTGTTCGCGGCCGACTGGGAGATCGAGCCGGTTGCCGGCGGCGAGGGGAAGCGCTGGGCATCGTTCCTCCTGACCCGTCGGTGACGTCAACGAGGCTCACCCGAGGTCGCGCAGGAGCGGCCTGGTCCGGATCCGGGAGTAACGCTTCTCGCAAGGGCGAAACAGAACCTGATGCGTTGGAACCACTCGGGAATACCAACGACCAAAGGTTCTCCACGAGGTCGAAAGCTCTCTTATGTGAACGGAGAGAGCCGCCCCCGGGAAGAGGACGGCTCCCCACGTACGGCGGCAGTTACACAGCGCGGACCGCTCTCTGGTACTCGGCCACGGCTGCGATGTAGTCGGGTATGGCCAGGTAGCCGTCACCGGACGCAACCAGCGATTGNNTCATAGGTCAGATCGAGACCAGGGTCAGCAGCTTCCGCAGCTTCCAGGTAGCCGAGAGCCTGTTTGATCATCTCTAGGGCCGCGTTTGCGTTGCCCTTCTCGAGCAGGTCCAGCGCACCGTTGGAGGCCAGTCCATCACTGTTGCCGATCAGATCGGCGATTGCTTTCTGGATGTCGGGATTGCCGGCCAGTGGGGCCAGCAGTTCGGCGACCACTTCCACAGCTCCGGAAGCGTCCACTACCTCGATCGGAACGGTCGCATACCCGGTATCGCCGTCGTTGTCTGTGATTTCCAGTCCGATTGAGTAGGAACCGGCAGTGACGTAGACGTGGTCGGCAGCCAAAGATCCCTCGATTCCGCCGGTGCAGTCGATGAACGAGCCGAAGGTTGTCTGAATGTTGCCGTCACCCCAGTTCAAGGTTGCAGTGTGAGTGTCGAGAGTCCCAACGTCGGTGAAAGCCCCCGCAAGGTCGATTTCAAGACCGACAAGCGCGACGGGCACATCCGAGCCGATCTCGGCCCCGGTCTCGTCGGTAACGTGATCGATCACCGAAACGGGTGCCACGTTGAGAGCGGTAACAACGACTTCATCGGTGTCGGAGGCACCGTGGTTGTCGGTCACCGTGAAGCTGAACGTATAGGTACCGTTGTCTATCGCAGTGAAGCTCAGCGATGGTGAGAGCGAGTCGGGCACTGTTTGTCCATTTGTGCTGCTCTCTAGATGCCACGAGACCGTATGAGTGTCCTCGATATTCGGGTCGGTGAACGACCCCGTCAACGTCACTGTGTCGGCTTCGTTAGCCGTCTTGTCGGGTCCAGCGTCGGCGACTGGGGGCGCGTTGGGGGGGATGATTCGGAACCAGATCTGCGAATAGTCGGGATCGGTACCAAGACTCGTGAGAGTTGTACCGCACGACCCTTCAATGTGCCCCGTTATTGCCCCTGGCTCCAAGCCAATGCACTTCGCCAGATCAATCGTCATCACAAGATCCGTCCCGGCGGCAGGGTTGATGTCCGACGGGTCATCTGCGTTGGGGTCCTCATCTTCATCTATCAGACGAATCTCGACAGAAATCGAACCACTCGATCCGACCGGCCGGGCGAACGCCCATCCGGGATATATGTGATCGTCTTCGGTCTGGTTCCCCTCGTTGCGGAACCAGAAGCCGTCGATGTTGATGCGGACGAAGAAATCGGGGTCGCTCTCACAGCCGATAGGAAGGTCATCGTGGCACTCCAACTCGTTGACCTCGTCTATCACCACCGTCAGAGCCGGGACATCTCTGGCTTCTTCAAACAGCGCGTAGAGCGCTGCAACTGCGCGGATCGAGTAGAAGTAGGCGTACTGCCTGATAATCCCAAAGTCACAGCCAAAGAGGAGGTCAAAACCGTCGAGCCGGCACTCGGTCACTCCCGCGACCGGACCGAAATCGGCCAGAGACAACGGATCAATCGTGTCACCCGGCGTTCCATCGGAAGCGAAGTACCCGCCGATCTGGTTGGTCCGATAGAACAGTGTGGCCAGAGGTTCGTATGGTCCTGCTGGAAGCTCGACGGGGCCGAGGGCCTTGAGGTAGGCAAGTTCCTCCGCGCTCAGGGTCGCTTTGCCGGTATCGAGATACCCGTCTTCGTATGCGTCGGAGATCGGATGCATCTCCTCATGTGCATGAGCCGGGACGGCCATGTCCATCAGTAGATGGGCAACGTGGCCGAGATACTCGTACGCACTGTGGGGATCGCCGGAGAGGTACTCGCCGAGTGCCATCCCCCAAAGGATTTCAGCCTTCTGCCAGGCGTTTGCTCCATTGCAGAACGCGCTGGTCACCGGATCGTTCCATCCGTTGTCAGCCGCCCAGAAATGGTTGATGGTCGTGCATGCGTCAAGCGCCCCGCCGTGATCCCAAACGTGGTCGAGTTCGTCCTCATGCCTCGTACCAGCTATGAACGAATCCCAATATGTGACCAACTCGCCGTACACGTAGAGGCTGGATGCGTAGCTCGCCACCTTCGGATGCACCTCGGTCTGATAGGCCTGGGCGGGAGTCGGTTGAAGTAGTCCTGCGGTCAGGCTCCCGATCATCATCAGCACGAGAAAGACGGTCGTCCTCTTCATGAGCTGGCTCCTTTCGCCCTGAAAGCCAATGACCAACCGGTAGCCGGTTGGCGATACGGGTCCCGGCAAGAACGGAGCACCGTCACCAAGGCATCAGCCTCCACATCGTTGACGCTATCCCCCGAGCGACGTCCCTCCCCGGGTTCCAGCATGTCAGGTGGACGACGAACGCGGTAGAGCCGATCTCCCCTAGCTCGGCGTCTCGCTTGCATCCCGAAGCGCAGTCCTGGTGGTGACGCTTTCGTCAGTGTGACCAATGTCGGCTCAGGCTCCGGAAGGCGGGACGATCCAGGTGCCGGTGCGTGGTGCCCACAACGCCCATCTACCGTGCCCCAACCGCAACCGAAGAACGGCGATCGGAACAGGGACAGATTCGAACCCTATGTTCACGGCGAGCTTTCCCTGCGAGATCGTCGACTGCGGGATCGTCACGGGTTCGGGATTGGAATCGCGTCGCGGTTCGCAGCGCCGTCCGCAACCATCACTCCAATCGGGTAGCGTGGCTTTTGGGAAGACGCCATCCGTCTCGAGGAGGGTTCGAAGTGAGGCGCACACTGGCTAGTTTGATGATGGTGCTCGCCATGATCGCTGTACTTGCGGTCCCGGCAGTGGCGATCACCAATGGTCAACCGGACGCAGGGGACCACCCGTACGTCGGATTGATGATCGCGGACGACGCTGAAGGGAATCCACTGTGGCGATGCAGCGGTACGCTGCTGTCACCGACGCTGTTCCTGACTGCAGGACACTGCACTGAGGCGCCGGCCACATCGGCGACGATATGGTTTGCCGAAGACGTAGAGGCGACGCCCGATTTCGGGACTCCGGCCGGCTACCCGTACGAGGGTGACGTAGACGGCACGACATTCACCCATCCCGACTACGACCCGGCGGCCTTCTTGCTCTACGACCTGGGTGTGGTCATCCTCGATAAACCGATGTACATGGACGAGTACGGCGCCTTGCCGGAACTCGGCGTGCTGGATGGCATCAAAGGCGCCGACAAAAAGGGCGCACTGACGGCGGTGGGTTACGGACTGCAGACGATCAACCCGGTCTTCCTCGCCGGCGAGCGGGATCGTTTGGTGACCACGCTGGATATTCTCAACACCCAAGGCGTGTTCGGAGTACCCAAGGGAACGTCGGTCGCGGTTTCCGGCTCGGGAGTATTCGGAGACGCAGCCAGCTCAGGCGGGACCTGCTTCGGCGACTCCGGCGGCCCGCAATTCCTCGCCGACACCAACGTCGTGGTAGCGGTAACCTCGTTCGGGCTCAACGGCAACTGCGCCGGCACCGGCGGCGGCTACCGTGTCGACGCAGCCGACGATCTCGATTGGCTCTACGGAACCTTTGGCGATCACCTACCGTAATCACGTGACGTGACGTGACGGGGATGACCGAGCCGGTCATCCCCGTCGTCGCGACACAACATCCGAAAATGGCCTACAACTCTTGTCCGGGGCCAACGGCGCTAGACCCGGTGAACCCTTCGACCTCCCCCCTCGGGAAACGACTCCGCTCTGCGCTCCGACGGGTTCGGTTCGGTCTTGTGAGCGTGCTCCGTCCATTGGCGCCAACTGATCGACTGACGGTTCACCGGGATTCGCCTGTTGACGCTTCCGGCGTTCGACTGCCGGCGCGAGAGTCAGGTTGCTGCCAACCAACAACCTTCCGAGTAGAGACGCTTTCCGACATATGCGTCGCTGGGCGTCAAGAGTCGCGAACAATTGAATGACGCTTTGAAGCGAAAGCGTCACGGTGGCTGAGCGTCGATTTCGGCAGTCAGCAACAGGCCAATCCGGCTATTGCAGGCAACGGTGGACGACGTGAAAGCGTCACTCTCGAGCGTTCGATCCCCCCGCGCGGGCCATGGTGCCGCCGCCATGGGCCGGGGGTAGAGAAGCCATGTTCATGACGACGCACACCTGACCCCATGGCACTAGGTGTACTCGGTCATCAGGTTGGTGA
>JABAOG010011724.1_pt2 | contig 14441 bp, 15 predicted proteins | sample 7062131 | NCBI WGS metagenome assembly JABAOG01 (sample SAMN14538629, study PRJNA623070) | marine sediment metagenome | biome: marine biome [ENVO:00000428]; feature: marine pelagic biome [ENVO:01000023]; material: deep marine sediment [ENVO:00002113] | place: India: Arabian Sea | collected...
CTCCCAGGCGTCGCGGATGCGCGCGCGCTCGAGATCGTCCTCGGTGTCCTCGGCCAGCTCCCGGAGCCGGGCGGTGATCGCCTGCGGGCGAGCAGCGGGGTCGAGGTCGTAGCGCTCGTAGGGGTTCTCCTCGCTCATCGGCCGCGCTCCTTGGCCAAGGCCGCTTCCGCCTGCTCGAGGCGGGGGAGCGTCTCCGCCCAGAGCGAGCGGGCGCGCTCGACGTCGGCGCGGGCGCGCGCCACGTGCGAGCGGCGCCCGACCAGGGGCGCGCGCTCGAGGGTGCGGAGCGCGCGCTCGGCGAGCAGGTCCGCGCACACCAACCGTCCGTTCCGGTGGGTGTCGCAGACCCGCACGGCCTGCTCGGCGGCCTCGAGCTGCCGCTCGAAGCGCGGCTCGAGCTCGGCGCGGAACACCAGGAACTGCGCGACCCGGCTGGCGTAGGAGACCTCCCGCGGCTCGACCGCGACCCGCTCGGCGAAGCGGTCGAGGAGCGGGCGGGCGACCTCGTTCAGCCGGCGCAGCGAGACGAATTTCTTCGCCTTGTAGAGCTCCCAACCGATGGACAGCGCCCGGTCGACGAAGAAGCGCTCGACCTGGGCCGGCTTCCCTGCCCAGCGCCAGAGGTGGACCACGCTCTCGAGGGCGGTCACGTGCTCGGCGTCGGCGCTTCGGCTCTCCGCTTCGTCGAGGCGCTCGTCGATCGGCCGCAGGGCGGCGTCGAGGATGCGTGTGCGCGCCGAACGGGCTCGCCGCGCCAGCGCCTCGCGCTCGTCCTCGTCCGCGCCGGCGCGGTCGGCGATCGGCCCGATGTCCGCGACCACGGAGAGGGCGGTCGCGGCCTCGGCGCTCCGCTCCGCCGCGCCGTCCTCGCCGCGGGCGACGAGCCGGTCCCAGGCCTGCCAGGCGGCGCCCGCCGCCCAGCGCTCCTTGGTGGCGTCGTCGAGGGCGTCGGCGGCGACCGCGTCCGCCAGCTCGCGGAGATAGTCGGCGCGCTGGGCCAGCGCGGCCCAGGCGGCGAGGGCCCGGCGCCAGTCGTCGGCGCGGCCCCGCAGGCGAGCCAGCCGTTCGTGGTAGAGCGCGAGGTGATGCAGCAGGGGTGGCCGGCGGCCTTCGAGGGTCTCCAGCCCCACCAGCGCCCGCAGGGGGCCGAGGTCTCCGTCGTCGGCGAGCTCCGCCGCCCGCACGCCCTCCGGCGTCTCTCGGAGCAGCGTGATCAGCCCCGCGGCCCGTGGATGGGGCGCCGGCGCGTCGACGTCCTCACTCGCCCAGAGCCGTTCGAGGCGCCGCCGGTCGGCCAGCCGCTGGTACAGGGCCTCGTCCTCGGGTCGCCACGCCGCCCGCGTCATCGGCGCGCTCCGGGGCGTCGAGCTCGAAGGGGTCGGCGCATGGGCAGAGCCTTTCGGATCGCCGTGCGAGGGTCAACGGCGGCGCCAGCGGAGGATCTGGTAGGCGTCGGTCGGGTGGTCGTCGTCACCGGTGGTCCAGGGACCGAGGCGGAGCACTCCGTCCTCGTCGGCTCCGGGGGCCGGCGCCCGCTCGAAGGCCGGGTTCTGTGCCTCGAAGGCGGCGCCGATCGCCGGGCCCTCCGCCGCCAGCGGCGAGCAGACCACGTGCTGCAGCAGCCCACCGGGGCGCACCAGCGTCGCCGCCTGCGCGAGGATCGCCCGCTGGGTCTTGGTGACCGAGACCACGTCCTCGGGCGCCAGCCGCCAGGGCAGCTCCGGTCGGCGCCCGAGAGTCCCGAGCCCGGTGCAGGGCTGGTCGACCAGCACGCGGTCGAAGGTGGGCTCGAGACCGGCCACGCCCACCCGCAGATCGACCGGCAGCACCTCGAGGGATCCCCCCGGCTCGCCGAGGCGTCGGTAGCGCTTCTCGAGCTGGTCCAGCCGCGCCTCGTGCAGCTCCAGGGCCACCACCGAGCCTTCGGCGCCTACCTGGTGCAGCAGCGCGAGGGTCTTGCCTCCGCGGCCCGCACAGGCGTCGGCGATGCGCTCGCCCGGCTCGGCGCCGAGCGCGTTGACGGCGAGCTGACTGCCGAGCTCCTGCACGATGAACGCGCCCGCGTCGAAGCCGGGCAGCGCCCGAGGATCGCCCGCGCCGGCGATGCGGATCGAGCGCTCGCCCACCGCGCGGATCGTCGCTTCGGGCCGAGCCTCGCGCAGCCGCTCCACCCAAGGGCCGGGCTGGAGCACGCGCAGATCGATCGGCGGCGGCAGCTCTCGCGGACGGGTGAGGGCCTCGCTTCGTTCGCGCCCGAGGGACTCGACGAGCGCCTCTTCGATCCAGGCCGGCACCTCCACCCGAGTCGGCGGCGCGGCGTCCTCGGGCCGGCGCACCTTGCGGAGCACGGCGTTGGTCAGCCGCGCGAGCTTCTCGCCGCGGAGCGCGCGGACCACGTCGACCGCCTCGTGCACCACGGCCCGGGGCGGGATGCGCGGCAAGTGCCGCAGCTGGAAGGCGGCGACCCGCAAGGCGGCGCGGGTCCAGCCGTCGAGGCGCTCGGGATCGCGCAGGTGGGCGTCGAGGGCCTCGTCGAGGCTCCGCTGGGTGCGGAGCGCGCCGTAGACGATGGCCGTGGCCAGCGAGGCGTCGCGCCGGTCGAGGCCGGCGCGCCGGATCTCCGCGTCGAGGGTGGGCGTGGCCCAGGCGGCGTCGCGGGCGACCCGGTGGAGGACGGCCGTGGCCACGCCCCGGGCGGTCGGAGGCGGCGGTCGCTTCATTCGCTCTGCTCCGTTGGTGCCGGCGCGTCTCGGCCGAAGGCGCGGGTCAGGTCGTTCTTCACCGCCAGCAGCGTGAGGGCGATGAGCAATATGAGTCCGGCGAGCGCCGCCCGGGAACGGATCTTGGCCGGGACCTTTCGGCGACTGACCAGCTCGATCAGATAGAAGAGCAGGTGACCGCCATCGAGCAGGGGGATCGGCAGCAGGTTCAGCACCGCCAGGTTCACGCTGATGAAGGCCATCAGCACCAGGTAGTTCGTCGCCCCTTCGCGCGCGGCGTCGCCGGCGGCGTCGAAGATGGTCAGCGGCCCGCCCAGGCTGTCCACCGAGAGCTGGCCCTGGAGGAGGCGCACCACCGAGTAGAAGGTCAGCGAGAGCATCTCGCCGGTGCGCTCGACCGCCCGCGTCGCCGCATGGACGATCCGGTTCGGGGTCTCCACGAGCGGATCGCTCCGGGCGGGGAGCCATGGGCGTAGGCCGACCCGGATGCGCTCGTAGGGGAGCCCGTCCTCGGTCACGCCACGGTCTCGTGGGAGCCGTAGCTCGCCGTGGTGGAGCTCGCCCTGGCGCCGCCAGGCGAGCTCGTGGGTGCGCTCCGGCTCCGCCTCGAGGGCGGCCAGGTAGCCGGCCCAGATGCGCAGGGGCCGACCGTTCAGGCTGACCAGCCGATCGCCCGGTCGGATCCCCAGCTGATCCTCCGCGGAGCCGGCGATGACCTCGCGGACGTAGAGCTCGCCCGGCTCGAGGCCCGCCCGGAGGGTGAGCGCGCCCGGTCCCGCCGGCGCGCGCACGTTCGCCACCCGGGGCGACTGCACCTCGAGCTGTGCCAGCCCACCGAGGCTCACCGGCTCGCCCCGCAGGTAGGTCAGCGGGACCGCGCCACGCCGCCCCTCCAGCGCCTTCTCGACGTCGATCCAGCGGTCCACCGGCTCGCCGTCGACCGCCACGATCTGGTCGAAGGAGCGGAGCCCGGCCTGGTGGGCGGCGGAGCCGTGGTGCACGCCGACGACGGCCAGCCGATGGTAGGGATCGATGCCCAGCCGGCCGACCTCCTCGCTGCGGCCCAGCTCGAGCGCGCGATGGGTCGCGACCGGCGTCAGCACGATGTCGTGGGTCTCGCCGTCGCGCTCGACGGTCAGCTCCAGCGGCTTGTGCGGGCTGTTGCGGACCACCCGTCGCAGTTGGTCGAAGGTCTCGATGGAGTCGCCGTCCACCGCCAGCACCCGGTCACCGGCCAGGAGCACGCCGTCGGCGGGCCGGTCGGGGAAGACCGTGCCCACGGTGGCCGGCGTCTGCAGGCCGTCGCCGAGGTGAACCAGGAAGAAGAGCAGCAGCGGGAAGAGCAAGTTCATCGCCGGGCCGGCGGCGACGATGAGCACCCGGCGCCACACCGGTTGGGCGCCGAGGCTCTCGTCCTTCTCCGACTCGCGGACGACGTCGTGGGGGGTGTCTCCGAGCAGCTTCACGTAGCCGCCGAGCGGGATGGCCGCGAGCCGGTATTCGGTGCCGTTCGACTCGAAGCCGGCGATCTTCGGCCCGAAGCCCACGCTGAAGCGCAAGACCTTCACCCCGAAGGCCTTGGCGAGGGCGAAGTGCCCCAGCTCGTGGACGAAGACCAGCGCGCCCACGAGAACGACGAAATAGACCACGTCCACGGCGGCTCGACCGTAGCCGGCTCCGGGGCGAGAGCAAACCGTGCCGGGGCTCGGTGCGGCTCAGAGGCAGTCGATGAGGAAGCGGTGGCTCGAGCAGGCCGTGCTGATGTCGGCGTACTCGGTGTGCGGGCTGGGGCCGAGGCAGTGGCCGACGGGCTCGTCCCAGGTCGCTCCGGGCGGCAGGTCGGTGTAGCCGCCGCCGTAGGAGAGCCAGACGTCGACCGCATAGTCCGCCGACTGGTTTCGCCAGCAGAAGTAGGCGGTCTGGCCGGCGGGGATGGTGATCGCCGTGGGGCTCACGCTCATCACGCAGGTGTTGGAGACGTCGATGTCGACGCAGTAGGTCGCCTCGGCGGGCGGCCCGAGGTCGGGGGCGCCCAGGTCCGGCGGGCCGCCGTCCACGCCCAGATCGGGATCGACCGCCCCGCCATCGGTCCCGAGGCCGCCCATCGTCGCGTCGCCCACGGCGCCGTCGGACGGGCTGCCGGCGTCGGGCCGAAACCCCGCGTCGAGTCCCGGGCAGGGACCGTCGTAGGACCAGACCCAGCCCTCCACCGTGCAAAGTAGGTCCGGTCCGGGCTCACCGGTCGTGCAGATCACCTCGCCGACCGATGGGCAGGGGCAGCCGACTGCCGGGCTCGAGCAATCGGCGCCCCCGTCCGAGCCGGCCTCGCTCACCGGGCCGGCGTCGGTCACCGCGGCTCCATCGTCGCTGCAGCCGGCGAGCAGGGCGACGAGGATCGCTGCGATCGAACGGCGGCTGGTCATCCGACCACTCTGCCCTCGGCACCGACGGCACGCCAACTCGCTCGCATCGGTGGCCGCCGATGCGGGGTTGGAAAACGATCGAGGGTGCGACGACGGAGGGGCATGACTCGCATGCTCCCGCCGCTGGGCTTCGCGCTCCTGCTCTGTGCGTCGCCGGTGCTCGGCCAGGACGCCGCTCATCCGGAGCCGCCGGACGAGAGCGGGGGATTCCTCTGGGTCCCCGCCGTGACCACGGCGTTGGCTGGGGTGGTCTTCGTAGCGGCCACGGTGAACGCGGCGGGCGACGACGAGTTCGGCCGGCAGCGCAGCCTGGCCGCCGAGTGCCTCCGCGACTCGGACTCGCCCGCGTGTGCGCGGCTCGACGAGGTCGGTTTCGCGTACGCGAATGCTTCCGATCCGCGGCTCTCCATCTGCGATCCCGAGGTCGCCGCCGACTATCGCATCACCGAGGAATGCGACCGGCGCGCCGGGGTCCGCCGTCGCTATCGACTCCACCTCTCGCTCTCCGTGATCAGCTTCGCCGCCTCCATCGGCATGTTCATCGGCCATCTGGTGAAGTCGAAGCGCACCGCCGCCCCACCGGAAGAGCCCGGGGCTCGGCTACGGCCCTGGCTGACCGCGAGCCGGGCGGGATCCGGTGGCGGGCTCCGCCTTCGCTACACGTTCTGACTCGAGCTCACTCCGCCGCAGAGCGCGGCGGCGGCCCGCCGGAAATCGAGACGGTTCCTTCGGCGAGCGCGCGCGGGACCGACACGGGACAACCAGCGGAGGAGCTGGGGATGCTCGACCTACACCACCGCGTGGGCTGAGCTCGCTCGTTCAGGCGCCGTGGGCGGTGAGGAACTCGTCGACGGTGTCCAGCGGGATGTGATCGGCGATGCTCTTCCCGCGGTGGACCTGCTCGATGGTGCCGGTCCGACCGATCAGGTAGTCGCCGGGGACGCGGTTCGCCGGGCCGTCCCGGGGCGTGAGGATGGGGAAGCCGGCCTTCTTCGCCGTGGGGATTGCGCCCATGGCACTGGGCTTCATCGCGGCGAGCCAGGAGGTCTCCAACTCGTAGAGCCGATAGAGCTCCATCTCCGGGTCGGCGACCAGATCGAACTGAGGCTCCTGCTGGGCCACGAACTCCTCGAGCCGCTCCTTCGGCGATTGGAAGACCGCCAGCATCCCGAAGTCTCGCCCGGCGAAGCGCTTCCACACCTCGATCATCGAGTGCACGCGGTAGTTGCAGAGCGGACAGGCCGCGAAGCGGAAGAAGGCCAGCCAGGTCGGCTTGCCCCGCCAGTCGCGTAGCCGGACCGTCGCGCCGCGCAGCGTGGTGGCCTCGAAGTCGGGAGCGGTGTCACCCACGGCGAGCATCCACCGAGAGTACCCGACGGGCTCGGGGCATCCGAGTCCACGTTCCGAGACCCCCCGTTTTCTCGCCCGCACGGCGCTCGCGGGGTGGCGCGGCCACCCATCGCGGCGCCGACGTCGATCCCCCTCGTCTACGCTACGTGGCTTCGCCCGAGCAGCTGGCCGACGACGCCGCCCATGACGGTGGTGAACACGAGCGGTCCGTAGGGCGTGCCCCCCGGGGCGCAGAATTGACAGCCCCACAGGAACCACCACGCGACGCCGAAGAGGCCGCCGAAGGCGAGGCCGAGGAGTCCTGGGGTGAAGCGTTGCATGGGCGTAGGGGTAAGCACGGCGAGCGGAGCTGTCGAGCGCACCGGCCCCACGGCTGGGGGTCAGGCTCCGACCGGCCGACGGGCCGAGCGATCTCGGCTCACCCGTTCGCTCGTGTTATCGCTGATCGCATGACGACCTTGGTGATCGGAGCGAACGGGAAGATCGGCCGCATCCTCATGGAGCGGGGCACGAAGGCGGGGCTCGAGCTGCGGGCGATGGTGCGCGACCCGGCGCAGCGCGAGCGCTTCGAGGCGATGGGCGCGCCCGTCGTGGTGGCGGACCTGCTCGACGACCTGGACGAGGCCTTCGCCGGCGTGGAGCAGGTCGTCTTCACCGCCGGCTCTGGCCCGCACACCGGTCTGGATGGGACGCTCCTGGTCGATCTCCATGGCGCGGTCCGCTCCATCGACCGCGCGAAGGATCGCGGCATCCGCCACTACGTGATGGTGAGCGCGATGCGCGCCGGTGACCCGCTCGGCGGCCCCGAGAAGCTCCGGCCCTACCTCGCGGCCAAGGACGCGGCCGACCGGATCCTCCGCGCGAGCGGTGTCCCCTACACCATCCTCCGCCCGGGGCGACTGACCGACGACGAGGGAAGCGGGAAGGTGCGGACGAGCCGCGGCGACCCAGCGGCGGGGAACACCATCCCCCGCGCCGACGTCGCTCTGGCCCTGCTGGCGCTCCTCGAGGGGGACGCGACCGGCCGCACCATCGATCTGCTCTCCGGCGGCACCCCCATCCGGGAGGCGCTCGCATGAGTCGCTTCCGCCGACTGGACGACATCTCCTCGTGGCGGCTGATCTCGCTGCACGCCTGGCGGCCGCCGCGCGATCCCTCGGTCTACGGGTCCCTCGAGCTCGATCTCGTGAAGACCCTGCCCTGGCTCGAGGAGCGGCGGGAGGCGACGGGGCTGCACCTCACGTTGACCCACCTGATCGGCAAGGCGATCGCCATGGCCATCGCCGAACGGCCGGAGGTCAACGCCATCGTCCGCCGCGGTCGGCACCTCTACGTGCGGGACACCATCGACGTCTTCTTCCAGGTCGCCTTCGGCGGCGGCGAGGACCTGTCGGGGGCCAAGGTCCGCGAGGCGGACGGCAAGAGCGTGGAGGACATCGCCCAGGAGCTGCAGGACCGGGTGGACCGGATCCGCGCTCGGGAGGCCGGCGCCGCTGCCGATGGCCGCAACGAGGTCCAGCGGCTGCCGGCACTGCTCCGCCGGCCGGTGCTCGATCTCGCCGCCTGGCTCACCCACGATCTGGGCCTGGACCTGCGCCGCTTCGGCTTGCCCTACGACCAATTCGGCAGCGTCATGGTCACCAACGTGGGCGTGTTCGGTCTGCCGGTGGGCTTCGCGCCGCTGGTGCCCTTCGCCCGGACCCCGCTGCTGCTCACCGTCGGGAGCATCGAGAAGCGCCCGGTCGCCGTCGGACCCACCCAGGAGGAGGTCGCCGTCCACCCGATGATCACCATCGGCGCGACCTTCGATCACCGCGTCCTCGACGGCTACCAGGCGGGGAAGCTGGCCAAACGCTTCAGCGCCATCGTCGAGGATCCCGAGGCCCACCTCTGAGGAGGCCACCCTCGGGCCCTGACGTCATTGCCGACGCGACTCGCTCCGTGCTAGCGTCCGGCGCCCATGGCAGGTAGCAGTGAGCTATCCACGACGCTCGCGGATGGAACGGAGCTGCACCTTCGGGTCTCGGGTGACGGAAACGTCGAGCGGCTCTCGAAGGCCGCACTCGACGCCGCCGCAGGCGCCGTGGCCGACGCGCGTGAGCGCAAGGAGAAGAGCGAGGACGATCTCGGCGCGGAGACCGGGATCGTCGGCACGAGCGCGCCGATGCTCGAGCTCTTCCGCATGCTCGAGCGCATCCGGAGCTCGAACGCCACGGTGCTGATCACCGGCGAGAACGGCACGGGCAAGGAGCTGGTCGCGCGCGCCATCCACCGGATGAGCCGGCGCGCCGACGAGCCCTTCGTGGCCACCAACTGCTCGGCCTTCAACGACAACCTGCTGGAGAGCGAGCTCTTCGGCCATCGGCGCGGCGCCTTCACCGGCGCGGTGAGCGACAAGCCGGGCCTCTTCGAGGTGGCCGACGGCGGCACCTTCTTTCTCGACGAGGTCGGCGACATGTCGCCGGCGCTCCAGGTGAAGCTGCTGCGCGTGCTGCAGGANNCGACGGCGGCACGCTGTTCCTCGACGAGATCGGCGAGCTGCCCCTCGAGCTCCAGCCCAAGCTGCTGCGGGTCCTCGAGCAGCGCGAGGTCCGCCGGGTCGGCGGCGCCAAGTCCAGCAAGGTCGACGTCCGGATCATCGCCGCGACCAACCGCGATCTGCAGGCGATGGTTCGCGACGGCCGCTTCCGCGAGGACCTCTACTACCGGCTCAACGTGGTGCCCCTCCGGGTGCCGCCGCTCCGCGAGCGACGCGAGGACATCCCGCTCCTGGTCGAGCACTTCCTCGGCCGCCTCGGCGAGCGCGACGGACAGGAGAAGGCGCTGAGCCGCGACGCGATGGACCGGCTGATGGCGCACCACTGGCCCGGCAACGTCCGCGAGCTCGAGAACGAGATCGAGCGGCTCTGGGTCCTCTCCGGCGACGAGCGCCTCATCGGTGAGGAGCACCTCACCCCGAGCATCGGTCGGGGCGGCAGCCCTTCGGTGCGACCGAGCTCGCCCCCGCCGGGCGACGACTCGGTGACCATCACCGGGACCCGGCTCCCGGACGCCGTCGAGCAGCTCGAGCGGCAGATGATCGCCGAGGGGCTGCGCAAGTCGAAGGGCAACAAGACCCGCGCCGCCGAGGCGCTCGGCATCAGCCGGCGCAACCTGATCCGGAAGGTCCAGTCCTACGGGCTGGAGGACGCCGGGAAGAAGAGCTGAGGTCGGGGTGGGTCGCCGGGTCGTGAAGCCGCTCGTGCTGGTGGCCGAGAGAGACCCTTTCCAGCTCGAGCTCCTGCAGGAGGCCTGCGAGGCCGCCGGCTTCGAGGTCGCCGCCGCCCTCGATGGGCAGCGGGTGCTGGCTCAGATCGCCCGTCACCCGCCCTCCATCGTGCTCATGTCCGACGCCATCGAGCAGCCGCCCGGCAACGAGGTCGCGGCGATCCTCCGCGCGGACGAGGAGCTGAGCACGCTGCCCATCGTCGCCATCGGCCCGGGCATTCCGGAGTCCGACATCCACATCGACCGACCGGTGCGGGTCGAGAGGCTCCAGAGCGTGCTCTGGCGCTCGCTTCGCCGGGCGCGGGACACCCGCCGGCGCCTGCGGACCGAGAGCGCCCCCCGCCTCTCCCTCGAGCTCGACGGAGCGACCGGCGCGGGCACCCGTGGGCAGATGGAGATCACCCTCCACCACGAGCTGCTGCTGGCGGCGCGCTTTCGTCGCCCGCTGGGCATCATGCGGGTGCGGGTGGATGGCGCGGACGCGATGCCGCGGGTGGCTCGACGGATGATGGGCGTCCTNNGCGGACGCGATGCCGCGGGTGGCGAAGCGGATGATGGGCGTTCTGCGCGAGACCGATCTGGTCTTTCGCCTCTCCGACCTCGAGCTGGCGGCCATTCTCCCGGAGACGGAAGCCCACGAGGGCGCCGTGGCACGAGAGCGGCTCTCCAGTCAGCTCGCCGCCGACGAGCGCGTGGCATGGGTCGGTGTCGCTTCGAGCGAGGGACACCACGACGCGAATGCGCTCCTCGCGGCGGCGCTGCGCGACGGCGAAGCCGGCGAGCCCGGTTAGCGACTGCTAGCGGCAGTGGCCGCCGTTGCGGCTGACCACGGCGCGCACCCGTGGGATCGCCGGGTGGTCCGGGTAGCGCTGGCAGAAGCGCTCGTAGGTCTTCACCGCCTCGGAGCGCTCTCCCGCGCGGAGCAGGCAGTCGGCGCGCAGCCGGAGCACGGAGGGGCTCGAGCCGAAGCCCTCGAGCTGCTGCACGCAGCCGGCGGCGTCGCCGGCCTCGAGGGTCGCCGCCGCTCGTTCCAGCGGGGTCTGCGCCACGGTCGGCTCGGCGGGGGTCGTCGCCGTGGCGCTCATGGTCGGGGGCTCGCCCGTCGGTCGCCGCCGGCGCTCACGCCGTGGCTCCGGCTCCGGCTCGTCGGCGACCGGAGGCTCGGGGGCGACTGGCAAGGAGTCCGCGGCGGTGGGTGCCTCGGTCGGTTCCTCGCCCGCTTCCTCGGCGCTGGCGCTCTCGATCGGCGCCGCCGGAGCATCGAAGTGGGGGGAGCCGCTTCCGTGCGCGTGGTCGTCCAAATAGTGGAGCACCAGGATCACGATGAGCGCCGTCACCGCGCCTGCCAGCAGGGCGGCCACGAGCAGCCAGGTGCGGCGGCCGTGGACCGGCAGCTGCGGGAGCGTGCCGGAGAGAGGCGACGGGCCCGCCGATGCGCTCGCGCTCGCCGAATGGCTCTCCGGTGCCTCGGCGCTCGCCGGCGCCTCGACCTTCCCCTTGGCGCCCCCGGCCACGGAGGCCGGCCGGGCTCCCATCGTCGGCTCATTCGACGGTCGGCTCGGCGGGGGGACGGCCGCGGCTGGCTCCTGCAGGGCGCTGAAGGTCCCCGGCTTCAGGTCCGCCGAGCTCTCCGCATCGGAGAGCGCGATCGGGTCGGCGCCGCCGAGGGCCTTCGTGCGCATCCCGCGCTGGGCGGGCGACTTGCCGGGGACCGGCTGCGCCGCGTCGACCCAGGCCTCCGCCAACCCCCGGGCGGACCCGTAGCGGGCGTCGCGCGCGCGAGCCATCGCCCGGCTCACGACGGAGAGGGCCTCGTCGGCGAGCTCCGGGCGGTAGACCCGCAGCGGGGTCACCTTCCCGTGGAGGATCGCCACGATCATGTCGCTCGGGCTCACCGCGACGAAGGGCGGCTGGCCGGCGAGGGCTTCGTAGAGGATCACGCCCATCGCATAGACGTCGACCCGCGCGTCCAGATCGTGGTCGGCCGCGAGCTGTTCCGGCGCCATGTAGCGCGGCGTGCCCAGCACCTGACCGGTCCGGGTGAGGCGCTCGAAGCCGACCGCCTTGCTGATGCCGAAGTCGAGGATCTTCACCTGGGTCTCGGTGCCTCGTCCGGTCTCCTTCTGCGCGAGGAAGATGTTGTCCGGCTTCAGATCCCGGTGAACCACGCCCGCTTCGTGGGCGGCGTGTAGCCCAGCGGCGACGCCGGTGACGATCGGGGTGAGCGTCTCGGGATCCAGCCGCCCCTCGTCGCGCATCAGCTCGCCGAGGGTCTGTCCCTCGAGCAGCTCCATCACCAGGAAGAGCCGACCGTCGGCCAGCTTCCCATAGGTCTCGATGCCGACGATGGCCGGGTTGTCGAGCCGGTCGAGCAGCTCGCCCTCGCGACGCAGGCGCGCGATGGCCTCCTCGTCGTTGGCGATCTCCGGCCGCAGCAGCTTCAGGGCGAAGGTCTGCTCGGTCGCGATGTCGCAGACCCGGAAGACCCGGGCCATCCCACCGCTGCCCAGCTCGGAGTCGATGCGGAAGCGGCCGGCGACGACATCGCCGATCTGAGCCGTCCCCTGGGTGAAGGGTCCGCTCGGCTCGGCTCCTGCTCGTCCTCCGCTCATTCGCGGAGGGCATTCTCCGGCGGCGGACGGAACTTTTCAATCGCCGGGGTCAGAAGAGCGTGGTCGCGAGTCGAATGAGCCATACCACCGTGGAGCTGGCCGCGAGGAGAACGACCACCTTTTCGAAGTGCAGGCGCTCGAGGGTGTCCATCACCGGCAGGCCGCGGACCATCCCCCAGCCGGCCACGGGGATCGTGAAGAAGGTGACCAGGAAGAGGGCGACGCCGAAGGGATTGGCCCGCGCCGCTCCGACCACCTCCAGCCGGACCATGTGCGAGAAACAGGTGGTCAGGCCGCAGCCCGGGCAGGGGAGACCGGTGGCGCTCAGGAAGCCGCAGGGCGGCAACCCCAGCTGGGTGTGGGTGCCGTGACCGGCCGGGTCCGGGTCGAGCGTGGTCGCGGTGATCACCACCGCCAGCGGCAGGGTGAAGAGCACCAACCAGACGAAGCGCGAGCCCAGGTGGCCCCGGGCCGCGGGTGGGCTGCTCATGGTGGACACGGCCGGGGGCGACATGACGCTCAAAATGACCGGCGACCACCGAGCCCGTCAACCGGAGGGCTCGCTCCAGTCCTCGGCGCGGTGGGCGCCGCCTTCGCCCGTGCGGACGCAAGGGGTCGTGCAGTCGAGCGGCTCGATGGCCTCGGCCACTTCGGGACCGACCGGGGTCGGCGCCGCTCCGTCATGCGCCCGCCAGTCGGCGTAGTGGGCGTGCAGGCACTTCACGCCGCCCCGGCTGCCGGCGACGCCCCCCCGTGGTCGCAGGGTCGCTTCCGGGGGGATCAGGGCGTCTCGCTCCCGGGCGTAGCGCTCGTGCGCCGCCTCGAGGGCCGCGCCGAAGGCGGGGTCGCTCTTCGCCCGGGCGTCGTACGCCCGGACGTCCCCGCGGGCTTCGAGGCGGGCGATGCGCCGGTGGGCGAGGGGACAGCACAGCCAGTGACGGGTGGGGAAGGGCTCGCCCGAGTCGAGCACCGGCGGCACGGAGACCACCACCGGCAGCCCGAGCGGGCAGCGCGCGACCACCGCCGAGGCCGCTCGCAGCGGCCGGCCGATCTGCGCTTCGACGATCGCCGCGTCGTCCGAGCCGTCCATGGCTCGGTGGTAGGAGCCGCTTTCGGCCCGCGCAACTCGCGGAGCCGACGCCGCGGCTGTGCTAGTCCTCCGGCCGGTGGCCGATGAGGAAGCCATCGAGCACCTCGGAGGCGTCCATCAGCCCATCCGGCCCGTGCAGCTCGAGATGCAGGTGGGGCGCCGAGCGCCGCATGCCGGTCCGGCCGACGGTGCCGATGCGCTCGCCCCGGCGCACCTCCTGCCCGTGGCGCACCTCGACGTCCTCGAGGTGCATGTAGCAGGAGCGCAGCCAGTCCGGCGTGTCCTCTCCCTCGCCCGGCGGGTGATGCAGGATGCAGACATAGCGCCCGCCGGCGCCGAGGTCGTCGCGGGGGACCTCCTCGATGTCCTCCGGGCTCATTCGCTCGCTGTTGCGGTGGCCGGGCAGATCGACGCCGGCGAAGTTCACCCGGCCGGCAGCGATCGCGCGGACCGGCTCGCCGAGCACCGACTCGACGTCGACCCCGCGGTGATTGCGGGAGCCCCCATCGCGCTCCGCGCCGATCCAGCTCGAGACCACCCGCGGCTGGCCGTCGAGGGGCGGCCCCCAGCGCTCGCCGAGCTTCGAGATGACCGGTGGGTCGCCCAGCGCCCCGTAGTACTGAAGCATCCGTCGCCGGTCCGTCAGGATCCGATCCTCGGAGCGGTCGGTGCGCACCCGGTCGCCCCAGACGAAGTGGGAGACGTAGTGGCGGTGCGGCTCCTGATCGAAGCTGGTGTCGATCGAGTGGTGCTGCTCTTTCCAGGCGCTGAGCAGCCCGGCCGCGAAGTAGAGGTTCTCCTCGGCTTGCTGCAGCCGCGGGCCGTTGAAGGGGAAGCGGTCCATCTCGAGGGACCGCTCCATCCAGCCGCCCTCCGGATCGCGCACTTGGTAGGTGTAGGTGCCCCGCCGCAGCGCACCCCAGTACATCCGGGAGTCGATCAGCGTGAGCCCCATGCCGCCCATCCCCTCGGCGTCCGG
>JABAOG010008565.1_pt1 | contig 14427 bp, 16 predicted proteins | sample 7062131 | NCBI WGS metagenome assembly JABAOG01 (sample SAMN14538629, study PRJNA623070) | marine sediment metagenome | biome: marine biome [ENVO:00000428]; feature: marine pelagic biome [ENVO:01000023]; material: deep marine sediment [ENVO:00002113] | place: India: Arabian Sea | collected...
TTCCAGGTTGTCGAAAAGCCGATCCTGCAGATGCCGTCAGATTTTGACAATCTGTCTATAGTCGTTATCGACGGGCCGTTCTGCTGCCTCGATCCGATGGGCAAAACCGACTTGCACGTTCTGGGGCATGTGGAAGAAACCATTCTCGAACAAAACGAGGGTTATTTCCCGAACATCCCGAAGAAACTGCAACACGAAATTAACGTCGGGGTGAGGACATCACTCAACTCGAACATCAAAAGGATCATCAAGCGCTCGTCTGAGTTCATACCCGCGCTGGCGAAAGCGGAGCATCTTGGCTCCATGTTCACCGTGCGGGCACATCTTGTCGGAGTAGAAGACACAGACGCAAGACCAACAATAGTGAATGTTCACAGCGATGGCGTAGTAAGCATCTTCTCCGGCAAGATAGGAACAGCAGTCATGGCTGCGAAGGCTCTGACAGCCATCCTCGGTAGTATGGATGATTTGCTTTTAGAGGAAGAGGTATTGGAGACATAGTGAGGTGAGAATAGTAGGCCGCAGAGATCACCTCAAGTGACTGACGCGCCTGCCTCAATGTCACACCCGCTTTCTTGTTTCTGTTAATTGCCCTGTGTATGTCTTTGAATTGCTTGACATATCCAGTGTGTGAGTCCCCAAGGCGGAAGCCTTCCTGCTTGACGTTTCCAACCTCGACGGCGACCATCATGTCGTCCATGCGCAGCCAGGCGCGGTTCTCGACTTCGTAACCCTCCCTGTGGGAGAGGTGGCAATAGATTTCTGATGGCGGCGCGTTGTTTGCCAGGAGCAGGTCAATCGAGTGAATCCCGAACGTAAGGAGGGCACCGCCGTAGGCGAGCTTGGGATCGCCATACCATGAACTGAAAAACGAGTTGGGGCGGTTCCACCTTGTTACTATGTCCTTCTCAACGAAGTCGTGGTCGGCAAAGCGGTACTGGAATACGGGGAACACGCGCGTCCTTGTCACGATCTGATGCTCGGCAAGAAAGTCGAGGGCCTTGAGCGAACCGCAGATGGGCTTCTCAATAATGACATGAGCGCCTTCCTGCATTGCAGCGACAGCCTGTGAGAAGTGCATGGAAGGAATCGTGCAAACGCTAACAATATCTGGTGCCTCGGTTGCATCCATTTTGTAGAGTGATGGCAAATCAGCGAAGGCGGCGCGATGTTTCTCAGCTGCTCTTCCACTGCCTAGAATTTTTACATTGAGGACCATTGATGCTCTCCGTTGTCTGCTGGTATTGGAACGATCCCGCGAGGATGAGGGGATACGAGTTCACCCCCGAAGATGTTCGCATCTGGGATAGCATGATTTCCCGCAACCTGACAATACCACACCGGAGGATATGCGTAACACACCGCCCCGATTTGATCGACTTCATGGAAACGGTTCCGCTAGACGAGTCCAAGCACGTTCCCGGTACATGCACAATAAAGTTGATGGCGTGGCGGAAGGACATAGGAAAGATACTCGGAGACCGCATACTGTCGATGGACATCGATTGCGTCGTAACGGGAAATCTGGACAGCCTGGTGGATCGAGAGGAAGATGTCGTCCTGTGGAAGAACCCGAACTATGAAGAGGGTGGGCGCCGTGGGTTCTATCAGGGGTCAATGCAGCTTCTCACAGCCGGTGCAAGGCCCTTCCTTTACGACGACTTTGACCCCAACACCACACCGCAATGGCTCAACAGGCGATTTGGCGGAGCGGAACAATGCTGGATTTCCGAGCGACTTAACACCCGGTATCCCGAGCCGGGATGGGATTGGGACGAACCATACTGGACAGAGGAAGACGGAGTATACGGCGCAGGCCGGTTATTCGGCGGAAACTTAGATAACGGCATCACCACCGATCTTCCCGACAATGCAAAGATTGTGTTCACACCGGGGGACAGGGTTCCCTCACAACCTCACGTTCAGGAAAAACACCCTTGGATCAAGGAGCACTATAGAGCGTGACGGGAAATTTCTATTACATCCCCCGGCAGGAAAAGCACGGGGCTGAAAAATATCAGAACAGGGACATTGCGCAGAACTACAACGCCAAGCGCAAGAATGATCCCAAGTGGACGATTGAACAGGAAATCATCGAGGATATGCTGAGAGGCATCCCCGACGGCTCCTGGGTGCTGGACTGTCCTTGCGGGACAGGACGGTTTTTCAGGTATTATCAGGAGCACAGGCACATTGTCCGCGCGCTGGATCTTTCAGCCGCCATGATCGAAGAGGCGGTGAAGGAAGTTGACGAGGAACACGAAAACCGCTTCAAGTTCGCCCAAGGCGACGTGCGCAGCACGGGGCTGGAGGACAAGTCGGTAGATGCTTCCGTCATGTGTCGGTTGACACGCTGGCTCACGCCGGAAGCCTGCGTCGATGCCCTGAAAGAATTGCAGCGCGTAACGCGGGACAGGATCATCTTCACGGCGCGCGTACGAAACCACAAGCACGCCAGAACCTACGAGCTGATCAACAGCGCCCTCAAGGGCTGGAAGATTGAGCGCGACGAGCCGGGTGCTGATCTGGATTACCGGATCATCATGCTTCGCCCATGTTAGCAGTCGGAACCTACTGGTGGCAGCCAGCAACGAAGAAATATTACGACTACACGGCAGATGATGTCCGCATCCTGAAGGACATGGTGAAGAAGAATCTGACGAAGGAGCATGAATTCGTCGTCATCACCGATCAGCCGGAGATATTCGAATACGACAAGGACATCCGGGCAATCCCGCTCGACAAGGAAACCGACAAGCCGGGGACGTGTTACGCGAGACTGATGACGTTTCATCCCGACGGGGCTGAAATCTTCGGTGAGCGGTTCCTGCAGATTGATCTCGACACGATCATCGTCGGCAACATGGATAAACTGGTTAGCCGCAAGGAAGACTTGGTAATGTGGCACAACCCGTGCCGCATCCCCTGGGAGGATCCCATCAATGGGGAGCACCGGCCCTTCTACAATACGTCCTGCGTCTTTCACAAGTGCGGGACGCGCGGTGATGTGATCCACAAGTTCAAGATGTTTCGTGGCGAGGAAATATTCAGGGACGACCAGTGGTTCCTGTCAGCCGTACTTGGCTGCAACATGCCGTATTTCGATGGAGAGGATGGCGTCTACCGTCTGGCAAGAAAGGACACCCCCGGCAGCGGTGTGGACGGTGAACTGCCAAAGAACGCTGTTCTTGTTACGTTCCCCGGCTCCAACGGGAAGCCGTGGGACAAGAGGGTCATGGAGGAAAACCCCTGGATTGCCGAATACAGGACGTGGAATAGATGAAGTGGGTAGACATTGCTATGTCTGCGCCAACTGAAGCAATCTATAACGAGCCATATGAAGCTCGCGGCATCATCCATAGCGAGGTGGCGCTTATTATCGGGATGGTGAAGCATCTTGATATTCGTTACATAGTGGAATCTGGTATGGCTAGGGCGCAGTCAACATACATGCTGGCCAGATACCTTCCGCAGGTTAAGGTTCTTTCAATAGAACCGAATGATAATGTGGACACATCTTTTGGATACAACCGGATTAAAGATTTTAGCAATGTTGTTTGTTTCAAAGGATATTCGCAAGACGTTATACCGCACCTTGTAAAGGGGCAGAAACATAAGGGCGCCCTACTGATTGACGGCCCAAAAGATATTGAGGCCCTCAATATAGTAAAACATTTTGATTTTGAAGTTAGTTTTGTCCATGACCTAAAAAAGCTCAAAAGAGGCAAGCCATCAGAGGCTAGAAAAGAAGCCGAAAGGATGGGGGGGTTTTTTACAGACGACCAGGATTATGTTGAAAAAACATCGTGGATGGATCGCAATGTTTGGGAGAAGGGAATTTTAAAGAATTTTGCTCCGTATTACCTGAATGATTACCCAACAGGCAGTTACGGGCCAACGCTAGGTGTGTTTTATGAAATGGGTTGATGTATATGGTCCGCCCGGTGTTGGAAAGTCAACACTCTGCGACCCGCTGTGGCACCACAGGGCAATCGGGTGGGACGGCAAGAAGCCACCGGCCCATTGGAAGGGCTTCCTTGATGAAATGCTGATGCTGTTCATGCTCACCAGGGATCACCCCTCTTTCGAGGCGGTTATCAGGATGAACAACCGCTCAATCAGGAAGATGTCCACCGTATACCGCCTGCCAGAAGAACCATACGAATGCGAACACGGAACTTTCAACAATCCCTTTATCCATGTCGGTTTGATCCAGAGGGGTCTGGGATTCGGCTGGCGTTTAAACGAGATGGGGATGGATGTCAACTTAACGCGCGGGTTCTTCTGGAAAATGCCTGTCAGCATTGGTGTGGCTTTCCTGAAGGCGGACGAAGAAACAATTATCCAGCGCAACCATGACAGGTTAAAAGTAAAGGAAACCGCTCACGAAAATCGCGACTTTATGGTCCCCTTGATGCGGGAACCAATTCGCGTAGCTAGAGAGGTATTCGATGAGCGTGGCGTCCCCACAGTGGAAATCGACGTACAAAATCAGGAACCGGAAGAGTCCAGAAAACAGCTTGTTGAATTTGCCAAGCGCGAGGTTAGTGACACCTCGCCGGTACGATTTGGCAGTGAAGTGGAGATTGTTTCGACACCTCCTTGGTGGATCTGACCCAGAGGCGGTTGAGCTTTACGAACAGATGATACTTGCCCGGTGTGGCGTCCGCATGGAAGCGGGGCTGCCAACGGACAGGTGGAAGATGAACGTCAACGACTATTACTTCGCCGCCCATCGCCTTTCTGTTGCAATGCGGGAACAGGGGTTTCTCTCAAAATACCCCATACCCATTGATCCGAATGGAGAGCTTTTGAACGGTAGCCATCGCCTGGCGTGTGCGATTGCTCTCGGCATAAAAGAGGTACCCGTTGAGAGAAAAGACAAATACGTGTGGGCGCCCGAGTGGGGGATCGACTGGTTCGAGCAAAACTGGTTCAACACAAAGCAGATTCAGGCGGATTGGGATGCACTGAATGCAGCAGTTGGAAGCACTGGTTGAAAACCTAAACGACGCACAACGCAAGAAATTCCTTTCAATGCCCGGTGTGATGGAGCGCATCGGGGCGAAGTGTTCACTCACCGACAAGCAGCTTGAGGCCGAACGGCTTCTCAATTCAGACTCCCGCCATGTCATGCTCTTTGGCGGTGCGCGTTCCGGCAAGACGTTTGTTCACGTCAGGAACATTGTTGGAAGGGCATTACAGTGCAAGAGCCGGCACGCGATCCTGAGATTCCGGTTCAACAACGTCGTCACCTCGATTGCGAAGGATACGCTGCCGAAGGTTCTGGAGCTTTGCTATCCCAACCTTCAGGGTAAATTGAACCAGTCTCTCTGGTTCTACGAGCTTCCCAACGGCAGTGAAATCTGGTTTGGCGGACTGGACGAAAAGGAAAGAACGGAGAAAATTCTCGGACAGGAATACGCCACGATATTCCTGAACGAATGTTCACAGATCAGCTGGAGCGCCCGATCAATCGCAGTCACCCGTCTTGCGCAGAAGACGGACCTTGAAAACAAGATGTACTATGACTGCAACCCGACGTTCAAATCGCATTGGACGCACTCTCTGTTCATTGACAAGATCGATCCAACCCGGCACCAGCCGTTAGCCAACCCGGAGCAATACGACGCGCTCCTGATGAACCCGGTGGATAACCTTACCAACCTTCCGCCAGACTTCATCGAGGAACTGGAAAACCTTGACGAGCGGCAAAGGCGACGCTTCCTTCTGGGCGCGTTCTCCGATGATTCCGACAGCGCCCTCTGGACGCCGGAAATGCTGGACAATGGCCGCATTCTGATTGACGGCAACGAAGGCAAGCACGTTCCCGACATGATGCGTGTCGTGGTGGCGGTTGATCCTTCAGGCTGTTCCGGCCCGGAAGACTTGCGTTCTGACGAGGTGGGTATCGTCGTCTGCGGCCTCGGCGTCGATGGGCGCGGATACATCCTTGAGGATCTGAGTGGCCGGTTCGGGCCGGACACATGGAAGAAGATTGTCGCATCTGCCTATGAGCGTCACCGGGCCGACTGCGTGGTGGCGGAAGTCAACTACGGCGGAGCAATGGTGCGCGAAGTTATCCGCACTGCAACGACAAAGGAAGGGGTTCCAATAGCCTTCCGCGAGGTACGCGCGTCACGCGGCAAGGTGGTTCGTGCAGAGCCTATTTCCGCACTATTCAGCGACGGGAAGATTTCCCTCGTCGGACGGTTTCAGGAAATGGAATACCAGCTCTGCGCAATGACAACCGGCGGCTATATCGGGGATCGCTCCCCGGACAGGGCCGATGCAATGGTGTGGGGCCTGACTTCACTGTTCGACGCCATGACGCGTGAAACCAGGAAACGGAAAGCCGGCAAGGTATTGCTTGGCTACGCATCGTCAAAAAGGAGACGAAGATAAAATGTCTGACGCTGTTAAAACGGTGACGAGTGCTTTCAATCCAAAGCCAGTAGCACCAACGATCATCAAGACAACGGCACCGGCGCCAACGGCATCGAAGATGCCGGTGGAACGAAAATCGCGGGAAACTTCTCGCCGCGCACAGATGCGCTCACGCCGCAGGGGCCGTCGTTCAACAATCCTGACAGACTCACAGAACCGCGTTGGTTCGTCGGGCGGACGTTTAGGAAGCTAAATGCCAGCAAAAGAAATCCTGAAGATTGGAGACAAGCTGTTTTCCGACAAGGAAGCGGTTGACAGTCTCCATCAGGAAATAGCCGAGAATTTCTACCCGGAGCGCGCAGACTTTACCAACAAGCGCACGCCGGGAGAGGAATTCGCAGAAGGGTTGTTCTCGTCAACCCCCGTTCTCGCACGCCGGGAATTGGGGAACATGATGAGCGCTTCCCTGCGGCCACGCTCGACGCCGTGGTTCCATATCCGCGCGAACGCTGATCAGCTAAACGAGGGCAAGGCAGAGCGCGCCTACCTCGATTACATCAGTGATATTCAGTGGCAGGCCATGTACGAAAACCGTGCTGGTTTCGTGCGCGCCACAAAGCAGGCCGATCACGACTTTGCGGCTTTTGGGAACTGCGTGATTCACATTGGCCCGAATGCGGACGGCAACGGCCTGCTTTACCGGAACCACCATCTGCGTGATTGCGCGTGGAGTGAAAACTCCGAAGGCAAGGTTGATGCACTCCATAGGAACTGGAGCCCCACAGCCCGCCAGCTCGAACACCTGTTCCCAAAGACTGTCAGCAAGGAAGTCGCGAAGTGTGTCAAGAAGGATCCCGAAAAAGAGTTTAAGGTTCGTCACGCCGTCATCCCCTCTCGCATGTACGGGAACAAGCGCTACCAGTATTATTCCCTGTTCATCGAGCGTGACACCGAAAACATTCTCGAAGAAGTAGGGATCAACATATTCCCGTATGTCGTTCCGCGCTGGCAAACCGTATCTGGCAGCCAATACGGCACGTCGATGGCTACCAGCGTTATACTGCCAGACGGCAGGACAATGCAAGCCGTTGTGAGGACTTTGCGCGAGGCTGGCGAGAAGTATGTCGATCCGCCCATGATTGCCGTCAGCGACGCCATACGAGGCGACATGGCGCTTTATGCGGGCGGCGTGACTACCGCTGACATAGAATACGACGAACGTCTTGGCGAGGTTCTCAGGCCCATCAGCCAGGATCGCGGCGGAATTCCAATTGGCATAGAGATTGCCGAATCCCTGAAGGCGGACATCGCCTCCGGCTTCTTCCTTGACAAGATACAGCTCCCCGAGGCGCGGGTGGAAATGACGGCCTTTGAAGTCAGGCGCCGTCTCGAAGAGCATATCCGCGCATCCGCCCCGATTTTCGAACCAATCGAGGAAGAGTATTCCGATCCTGTCTGCGAGACGACGTTCCAGATGCTCATGCAGTTTGGCGCGTTTCCGCTACAGGAAATGCCGGATTCACTAAGGGACTCCGAAGTTCGTTTCGACTTCCGCTCGCCACTTGCTGACATGACAGAGCAGCGTGACGCGGAGATATTCCTTGACGGTATCAACCGTTTCCTCATGCCGGTTGCGCAATTCGATCCGGCGCAGATCAGGAACGCCAAGATGACGACGGCCTTGCGCGCCGCGCTCCTGTCCGCCGGGTGGAAGGCCGAATGGCTGGATGACGAGGATGCAGTAGCGGCTGAACAGCAGAGAATGGAGAAACAGGCCCAAATGGCTCAGGGCATTGATACATTGGGCCAAGTTGGTGACATAGCGAAGAACCTTGACACAACGCAAAAAGCCTAGAGAGGCGTGGCATCCGCCCATATACGAAAAGGCCGACATCCGGGCCATACAGGCGTTAGCCCAAGGCACCGCATCCGAAGAGGAACAGAAGCGCGCGCTTGATTGGATCATCAACCAAGCCGCCGGAACTTACGACGAACCGTTCAGGCCAGATGGCAAGGGCGTCGTAAACTACCTGCTTGGCCGGCGTTCTGTCGGCTTGGCAATCGTTAAACTACTAAAGCTGAAGCCGGACGTATTTAAATAGAAACCAACTGTCAAACCGGAGATTTTTACATATGGCTGAGAATGAAAATGCGGAGCCAGCCCCGCAGGAAGAAAACGCTGAAGAGGCCGTCGAAGAGACAGTCGAAGAATTAAAAGAAGAATCGACTGAAGAGCCTGTCAAACAAGCCGCTGAAGAACCCGAAGAGCCAAAGGACCAACCAAAGAGTGAATCCTATTGGCCGGAGGATTGGGCTGAAAAGGCTGCGGAGCATTATTCCGCCGGCGACAAGAAGGCTTATGAGCGGGAACTCAAGCGCCTTCAGCGCATCAAGGATCCGGCAGCCCTGTATGGAATGTATAGGGAGGCCGAGAGCCGACTGACATCCGGGGGGCTTCTGAAGGTTCCCGATGAGAATGCTTCTGAGGAAGAAATCGCGGCATACCGGAAGGCCATCGGCGTTCCTGAAAAGCCGGAAGATTATCTTGACGGACTGGAGCTGGAAAACGGCGCCAAGATTGGCGAGGCAGACAAGCCCGTTGTTGACGCCTTCGCGCAGGTGATGCACGAAGCCGGTGCCACGAAAGAGACCATGTCCAAGATCCTCAACTGGTACTACCAGAACGAGGACAACCAGCTCGCAGCCCTTGACGAGAGGGACGAGAAGGATCACCAGGAATCAATGGCCGAACTCAAGGAAGAGTTGGGGCCATCCTTCAAGCGGAAGACAAATGCCATTGCTGGCTTGTTCGCCCAAGCCCCCGGCGGGACTGACGGCGATAACGAGGGCGCACTGGTAAACCGTCTCATGCAGGGCCGCATGGCAGATGGAAAGCTGATCGGGAACGACCCCGACATGATCCGCTTTCTTGTCGGCTTGGCCAGCGAAGTTAATCCAACCGCTATGGTTGTCGATGACGGCGATCACAGCGGGCAATCAATTGCAAGCGAGATCGCGGCACTTGAAAAGCGTATGCGGGAAGATCGCAGAGGCTATTTCAAGGATGAAAAGGCACAAGCCAGATACCGCGAACTCGTTGACGTGCAGCAGCGTATGCAGGCTCGCGCGTAAACAGAATTGGGCTTTGCCCAATACCAGACTGGACGGATAACCCGCTTGCGGCGCCGAATTGCCAGTCTCGGTTCACCACCGTACGAAAAGCGCCTCTGGGGACTGGAGCGGAGCCTGAAAGGGACAACCCGCAGAAAGCCCGGAAGAGGATAACCTCGACGGACGGCATCATCAACCTTCAGCACACACCTAGAGGTGTGGACTAAGGAGGTGCCATCATGGCTGAATCAGCTCCACAAATTCAATATAGGCAGGAGCTGGTGGCAGAATTCGAAGAGGGTATGTCCTGGCTTCGCCAGACTACCGTCACCGAGGCTGTCATCAAAGGCAATCAGGCTACTTTCCTGGTTGGCGGTAGCGGCAGTGCAACTGCTGTTACTCGCGGTATCAACGGTTTGATTCCGGCACGTGCCGACAGTCTTACCCAGGCTACCGCAACCCTTGTTGAGTGGCATGATCTTGTCCGCAAAACGCGGTTCAATATCTTCCAATCCCAAGGTGATCAGCGCCGTCTCATGCAGGAGACGTGTCGCAAGGTTCTTAACCGTCGCATCGACGCTGACATTGTTGCGCAGCTCGACACGGCAACGAACCAAATCAGTGCAACCGCTGCAACCATGACGCTTTCGACTGTTGCGAAAGCTGTCACGACTCTTGGCGAGAACGAAGTTCCCGTCGAAGAGGAAGACAAGATGTGGGCAGTCTGCACACCAGCCGTTCGCGGCTATCTCATGCAGATCCCCGAGTATGCCTCGGCGGACTACGTTGAGATGAAGCCTTTGGCTGGACCCGCACGCCGCGTGCGTCGTTGGGCAGGTTTCAACTGGATCTTCCATCCGAACCTGACTGGCGTTGGCACCGCGTCTGAGAAGTGCTACTTCTACCATCAAGATGCTATTGGTAGCGCGTTTGACTCGGGCGAGGGCCTGAACACGGCAATCGGCTACGATGAAGAGCAGGACTATTCCTATGCTCGCGCATCGAGCTTCACCGGAGCCAAGATGCTTCAGCAATCAGGTGTTCTGCAATTCCTGCACGACGCCTCGGCAATTTAAGGAGGTATAGGTTATGGGTAACTATTCCAAAGACCGGCTTACCTTGATTGCACAAGGGATCGCTGGAAACAACAAGGTCTGGTTCTACAACGACACTGGCGCAATCGGTAATGTTACCGAACAGGCCGGTTTTGTCACGGACGCCAATGATATGGGCATGGACACTGGTGACTTCGTATTCATCAAGGCAACCGATGGCGGAGCGAACAAGACTGTTCGCGGCGCTGCCGTGTTGACTGTGCAGGATACGGGTAGCTCCCAGGGTACTCTGGGTACGTCCATCCTCGTTGGGGACACGTCCTAACAGTCTTGGGGGGAGCTTCGGCTTCCCCCATTTCATCCTTATGGAGAAATTAAATGCCTGCAATTGCAACTGATGCGATGATCAACCGCAAACAACAAGAGAACAAAAAGAAAACACTGCATTTCAAGAATTTCGGCGTATCGGAATACAGCTACGCCAGATTCTCTGCGACGCTACCGCTGGGGGTTACGCTCGAAGACGCAATGGAGCCGGAATTCTGGGTTCACGTTGCCTCGCTATTGCAGAAGGATCCAGTCACCGGATCGATGGACAAGACAGGTTCCATTATCGAGGTGAGGACACAGGATCACTCGCTGTACGCAGAACTTTATGTCCAGGCGGTTCAGTCGCGCGGGCTTGTCGTCAAGCTTCTCAGCAAGAAGATTCTTGCACCCATCGAGAAGGAAGACGAGGATGCTCCGTTCAAGACGCGCTGGAACGTGGGCAAAAAGGGCTTCGACATCATTCGCCAGTCCGACAAGGAAATCGTGGGCGACGCCTCCGAGTTTCCGACAAANNGATCGATGACATGGTAGCCGCCTAATGCCGTCAAAGCTTGAACTCTTCAACAACGCGCTGCTTGAACTTGGCCATCGCAGTGTCAGCGACACTGGTGAAGGCGTTGAGTCTGCGCGTGCGATAGTCGATGTCTACAACCAGGTTCTCTCCGAGTGCCTGGCTGCCGGCAGTTGGAACTTCGCAATGGAGACGATCAAGATTGAGGCGGATACGGGCGTTACCCCGGAATTTGGCTACACGGAAATCTTCGCCAAGCCGTCTGACTGGCTTCGCACCATTTCCGTGAGCCTTGACGAGTACCTGTCCTATCCACTGATACACTACTACGACGACGCGAACTTCTGGAGTGCCGACACCTCGCCTCTATACATCCGGTATGTCTCGAACGACACCGGGCTTGGCATGGAGTTGAACCGTTGGCCTCCGAACTTTACCCGCTATGTGGAACTGCAACTGGCAGAACGCATCTGCATGAGGGTAACGCAGGACAACCAGCTACGCGATCAAATCCGGGCGGAGCGCGACAGGGTGAGAATGAGGGCGCTCAACCAAGACGCCATGAACGAGCCGCAGCCAAAGTACACCCCTCCGGGGAACTGGACGGCATCGCGCGGCGGCAGGCGTCTTAATCGCGGCAAGCGAAACACGCTGACAGGGTAGCCAATGTCCCGCTCTAATGTCCCCTTAGTCGCCTTCAACCGTGGGATTCTGTCAAAGAAGGCGCTTGCCCGCGTCGATCTGGACAGAACGGCGCTCTCTGCGGAAGTCATGACAAACTGGCTTCCAAGGACGCAAGGTGCAATGGACTTTCGTCCGGGCACAAAATACGTCGGCAATTCACTGAATGATACGGGCGCTGAGTGGATTGAATTCGTTGCCAGCACCGATGACGTGGCGCTGGTTGAGTGTTCCACAAACAAGGCGCGCATGTGGCTCGGCTCCTCTTCGCACTCGCTTTCCCTTCTTAGCAGACCGGCAGTTGATACGACGCTAACCATTTCTGACACGGGGTGGGTAGACGCATCAACGGGCGGCGACACTGGCAAGGCGTCAATCAATGCCGGTACGCTCACCCTGAATGCAAAAGCCGAAGGCGCCATTGCCAAGGCAACCAAGCGCGTTATGGTTGACACCGGCGATCAGAACGTCGAACACTCGCTTGCCATCACGGTATCGAGAGGGCCGGTTACTTTCCGCGTTGGCAACGACACCGGAGAGGACGATCTTGTATCCGAGGCCTCGCTTGGCACCGGCTATCACAATCTTGCCTTCACACCCACCGAAACAGAATTCCACATCACGGTTCAAAGCGGTTCGCTTGTCAACAGAACCATCACATCACTTGGCATTGGCGACACGGGGACGGTTGAGCTGACAACGCCGTGGGGGGCCAACAGCCTCAGCAACCTTCGCTATGATCAGTCGGCGGACGTGGTTTATGTTGATTGCCAGGATATTCGTCCGCAGAAGATCGAGCGGCGCGGAACCGGGCGTTCATGGAGCGTTGTGGACTACGCGCCCAATAACGGGCCGTTCGAATCCTTTGCATCTTCCATTGCCAGACTTTCCCCGGCGGCCCTTTACGGCAACACCACCATTTCCAGCGACATCCCGTTTTTCAAGAGTGGGCATGTTGGCGGGCTGATCAACATACAGCACAACGGGCAAACCTCTGTCACGCCATTGGGCGCGCAAGGCGCGGTAACCGACGCTATCGAGGTTACGGGCTTTACCGATACCGGAACGGCGGGCGCAAACCGGGAACGCCGTGTTGTTGTCGAAGTCACGGGTACTTATTCAGTCAGGAACCGTCACGGTTGAGAAGTCTTTCGACGGTATTGATGTTGGCTTCCACGCCACCGACTATTCCGACACCGGAACCGTCACGCATACCTTTGACGACCCAGACGATAACGTATCCATCTATTACCGCGCAAGGATGTCGGACTATACCTCCGGCGTGGCGAATGTAAAAATCACCTACCTTGGCGGCAGCAAGACTGGCATTGCCCGCATTACCGGGTTTAATAGCAACACTTCTGTCGATGCAGAGGTGCTTAGTCGCTTCTCCGATACCGGCGGTTCTGACAACTGGCAAGAGGGTTCCTGGAGCACGCTGAAAGGCTTCCCCTCTGCCGTGGCCCTACATGGCGGACGACTGGCACATGCTGGCGGATCCAATATCTATCTTAGTGTTTCTGATGACTTTGAGAACTACGACATCGAAACCGAGGGAGATGCAGGGCCCATTATCAGAACCCTTGGGTCGGGGCCGGTTGACAACATCTTCTATCTTATATCACTTGCGCGCCTCGCGATTGGAACGACTGGCGCCGAAATCTCCCTTAGATCATCCTCTCTTGACGAAGTTCTGACGCCAACCAACTCGTCGGCGCGGGCCTTCTCAACACAGGGCTCGTTCAACCTGAGAGCGCTCCCGCTCAATTCGCGCGGGATCTTCGTACAGCGTTCCGGGCAACGCCTGTTCCAGATCGGCCCCGCACAGGACGCGGTGTCACTCGATACCTACGAGTCGCAGGAGTTGACGCTCCTGGTCCCGGACTTGATGGTGGCGGGTATTGTCTCCATCGCTATTCAGCGCCAACCAGACACGCGCATTCATTGCGTTCTGGCAGACGGCACGGTTGCCATCCTCACCTACGAGCCGCAGGAAGATGTCCTCGCGTGGAGCAAGTGGGTTAGCGACTCTGGCGCTGTAGAACGCGCCGCCGTTCTCCCCGGCACAGCCGAGGACGCGGTGTATTACCATGTCAACCGTACCATAAATGGTACAACGAAGCGCTTCCTTGAAAAGTGGGCACTGGAAACGGAGGCGGCTGGAGATACCGGACTGACGTTCCTTGCGGACTGCGCCGTTTCTTTCCTCGACACCGGGGCGGGAAGAGCAACCGTTGTTAACGGGCTGGATCACCTTGTCGGCTCCAACGTGGTTCTCTGGGGGGATGACACCGGCCACTACCACGGCAAGGATTACTCAATAGACGAAGATGGTGTGCAAAAGGTTTACAC
>JABAOG010003965.1_pt1 | contig 14423 bp, 15 predicted proteins | sample 7062131 | NCBI WGS metagenome assembly JABAOG01 (sample SAMN14538629, study PRJNA623070) | marine sediment metagenome | biome: marine biome [ENVO:00000428]; feature: marine pelagic biome [ENVO:01000023]; material: deep marine sediment [ENVO:00002113] | place: India: Arabian Sea | collected...
TGTGGATCGCGATCGGGCTGGTGTTTTTGCTCTTCACCCCGTTTTACAAGAAGAGTCAGCGCAAGCCGTCAACCGCATACATGGCCTTCATCGTGGCGATGGCCTTCGAGATGTTCGGCGTGCCGATGAGCATGTACATCGTCGCGTGGGTGCTGGGCAGCAAGCTCCCCGACGGCATCCTGTGGGGGCACACGCTCTACAGCTACATCGGGCATACCGGGATGTACGTCGGCACGCTGCTGATGCTGATCGGCGCGGGGCTGGTGATCGCGGGGTGGCGCGCGGTGTACAAGCGCTACTGGAGTAAGGAAGACGNNCACCCGCAGTACACCGGCTTCATGCTGATCACGCTCGGCATGATCTTCGACTGGGCCACCCTGCTGATGCTGATCATGTGGCCGATCATGCTGGTGCTGTACGTGCGGCTGGCCCGCAAGGAGGAGGCCGATATGCTGGCCGAGTTCGGGCAGCCATACCTCGCCTACAAGGCCCGCACCGGGATGTTCCTGCCGAAGCTGTTCCCGGCGGCAGCGGCCCGCCGCCAGCCCACAGCCTGAGGCTCGTCGCTGTGTGAGTGTACAGGCGGCCCGGAGGTGCTCCTTCGGGCCGCTTTTCGATCTTTCGGGGCGCCAACGGAACGCTCGCGCATGGGGGCGCGTAGAAAGGCTTGGACCGCGCGCCCACCCGGCTGGGCCGCGGCGGGGTTTAACCGGGGCCGGTAAAGGCATTTATACGATGGAAACCACGATGGCGTTCTTACGGAGCCCGCTGCTGCGCGTCGCGCTTGGCGTGTTCGTGTTGCTGCACGGGCTGGTGCACTTGCTGTACGTCGGGCAGAGCCTGCGCGCGTTCGAGATGAAGCCGGGCATGACGTGGCCGGATGGCGCGTGGGTGTCTTCCGGGTGGCTGAGCAGCGACGCGACCCGCACGGTCGCCACGGTCCTGCTGATCGTGTCGGCGGTTGGGTTCGCAGCCAGCAGCGCGGGCATCTTCTTCTCGGCAGGCTGGTGGCGCACGGCGGTGGTGGCCGCAGCCGCGTTCTCCAGCGTCAGTTACGCGCTGATGTGGAATGGTTCGGCTCAAAACCTCGACGGGCAGGGGCTGGTTGGGATCGCGATCAACGTCGCGCTCGCGCTGGTTGCGCTGCTGGGGCCGTCGTACGGGTAGCGTTTATCAGAATCGGTTCGACTTCGACGGGAGGAGTGTGACATGGCTGTCCGTACGCTGGATGCGCCGAAAACCTACGATGTGCCGCAGCTCAGGCTGGGGACGATCTTACTCATGTTTGCGTGGCCCGCAGTGTGGTACACGCTGCTGATCTACGTGCTGATCCAGCCGCTGGTGCGGCCAGCGAATGCCGTGGCGACGTGGCTTCAACTGCTGATTATCGTGCTCGGCTCCGGGATGGAAGGGGTCGTCGGGCTGCTGCTCCTGCGCCGCGAGGGCTACCCGCTTCGCCTCAGCGCGCTGCGGGAGCGCATCCGCTGGCAGTGGCCGCGCGGCTGGAAGGCGTGGGCGGTCGCGCTGGTGGTGCTGGTGGCGGGCGTCGCGCTGAGTATGGCCGCCGGGCCGCTCGACCAGGCGCTGGCCCGCACGCCGGGCTTTATCCCCCCGGCATGGTGGCCCGCTGGCTCGAATCCGCTGGTCGAGGTCAACGGCGCGGCGGACGTGTTCCCCGACATTAATCTGGCCGGGAACTGGGGCTTCATCCTGCTCTACATGGCGATTGGGCTGGTCTTCAACATCTTCGGCGAGGAGATCTACTACCGCGGCTACCTGCTGCCGCGCATGCGGGGCGTGTTCGGCGCGTGGGACTGGGTCGCGAACGGCGTGCTGTTCACGCTCAAGCACGTCTACCAGCGCTGGCTGTACCCGGCGATCTTCGTCGGCGGAGTCGCGTTCGCGTTCGCCGCCGGGCCGCTCGGCAGCCTGCCGCTGGCGATGCTCTACCACTGGGTGGGAAACTTCCTGTTCCAGCTGATATTCCTGGTGCAGGCGGCGCTGGGCATCGGCTGACGCCGGTACCCGGTCACCACAGCGCCCCCGGCATTCCCGCCGGGGGCGCTGTCATTGTAAATGGGCCGCGCCTACCGGCGGTTGCGCCCCATCAGCCGTACTGCGGCGAGCGTGGCGATCACCGCGGCGGCTGCCACCCCGGCGAGGTTGGCCCACGTGACCGGCGTCGCCATTCCGCCTGACATCGCGGTGCGGGCCACCCGGATGAACGCCACCGATGGCACCCAGCGGAGCAGCGCCGCCACCGACGGGCTCAGGCGCGCGCCCGGCAGCCCGGCCACCAGCGCCGGGACCAGCAGCACGAGCGCCACACCGCTCGCCGCCATGTTGAGGGTGGTCATGTTGCTGAACAGGCTGCCGNNCAGGCCCACGAACAGCATCGACCCGGCGGCGATCGCCAGCGCGAGCAGGCCCCAGTGGGTCACGATCGCGGCGTTGAACGCCACCACGACCGCCGCCGCGATGGCGCAGTACGCGAGGCCCACCAGCCCCTTGCCGACCACGATCTGCCCCACGCGTGCCGGTGATACCAGCAGCGCGTCGAGCGTGTGCGTTTCCTTCTCGTCGACCAGCAGGTAGGGCGTCATCAGCATGCCGGTCAGCATCAGCACCGTGAACAGCAGCAGCGACGCCATGTAGTGGCGGCCCGAGCCATCCGCGGCCGGGTACACCGGCTCGACGTGAACCTCGACCGGCGCGCCGAGCTGCTCGGCCAGCGCCACCTCGACGCCCTGCACGATCTCGGCGCGCGCGGTGGGCGCGACCCAGTATGGGATGACCCCCTCCAGCCGGATCGGATCGCCAGTAAGCGCCGTACCCGCCGGGACGATCAGCCCCAGCGCAGCGGACGCCGACTCGCCGACCGCGGCGCGGGTCACCTCAGCCGACTGCGGGCTGTGGACGGAGAACCCGTCACCCGCTGCCAGCGCCTCGGCAACCGCGGGCGCCCCGCCGCCGTCGTACACGAATACGGTTTGCTCGGTGCGCAGGGCCAGCAGCAGCGGCAGCGCCTGGCTGGTGAGCACCACCAGCAGCATCCCCACCACGATGCCGAGCAGCGTGCGGTTCTTGAACGCATCCAGCAGGTCTTTGCCCGCGACCGCGCCGATGATGCGCCAGCCTTCCCGGTTTGAGCGTGCGACGTTCGATGTCATGGCTGCCCTACCGATCCGTCCGCCGGACGATCCACACGGCTGCTGCCAGCAGCCCGACCGTCGAGACGACCACCAGCGCGAAGTCGGCGGCCCAGGCGCTGAACGGCGCGCTGGGGGTCAGCGCGTAGCGGATCACGTTGCTGAGCGCGACTGGCGGCACGAACTGGAAGACGCGGATCACCGCCGGGGGGATCAGGTCCACCATCACGCTGAGGAATACCGGGATCAGCAGCGGCTGCATGATCACCATCAGCCACAGCGTGAGCTGCTGCTTGTTCTCGAACAGCAGGCCCAGCAGCAGTCCGACCGCCACCGAGAACAACGTCCCCCAGACCGCCGCCAGCGCCAGCAGCCCCCACTGCACGATGATGCCGCGGTTGACTGCNNTTGACTGCGACCACGGCGGCGCTGGTCAGCAGTGAGAAGCACAGCGCGGTCAGGGCCTTGCCCAGCACAATGTGGCCGTAGCGGGCGGGTGAGACGAGCAGCGCGTCCAGCGTGCGGTTCTCGCGCTCCTCCATGATCAGGCGGGGGGCCATCATGATCCCGGTCAGCACGAAGATCAGCGTCAGCGCATTGGCCGAGAACAGGCTGTGCCCCATCGAGTCCGGGCGGCTGGCGACCCGGCGCGGCGCGAGGGTGAGCGTCACCGGCACGCCGAGCTGCTGGCTCAGCCTGCGCTCTGTGCTGCTGCGGATCGTCTCGGCGTTGCGCGGCGTGACCCAGTGCATCAGGTAGCCTTCGAGCCGGAGCGGCCTGCCTGCGGCGATGGCCTGATCGGCCTCGGCTGGTACCACCAGCCCCAGCTCGCCGCTGTCATAACTGGCGATCGCCAGATCGTCCAGCATCGCCCGCTCCGACTCGTAGCTGAACACGCGCAGCGAGGCCGCCGGTTCCAGCCTCTCGGCGACCGCCGAGCCGCTGGCATCGTACAGCCGCACCCGCTGCACCTCGCCGCTGACCGATAGCTGCGGCAGGTAGAAGTAGAGCGCGATCAGGAAGGCCATGGTGCCGAACACCATCAGGATGTCTTTGTTCTTGATCGACTCGGTGAGGTCCTTCCCCACGATCGCGCCGACCGTGCGCAACCTGCGTGATTTGAGGAGTGTGCCGTCCATCACAGCGCTCCTGCTCGTTCCAGATAGCGGCCCGTCAGCTCGACGAATACGTCCTCGAGGGATGCGCGCTCGTCGTCCAGTGCAGCTTTCAGTGCAGCCGGGGTGTCGAGGGCCACGATCCGCCCCCGATCCACGATGGCCACGCGGTCACACAACTGGTCGGCTTCTTCCATGTAATGCGTGGTCAGGAACACCGACATACCCTGCCCGGCCAGTTCGGCGATCAGCCGCCGGATCTCCCGCGCGATGTTCGGGTCGAGCCCTCTCGTCGGCTCGTCGAGGAACAGCACCGCGGGCTGGTGCAGCAGCGCCCGTGCGATCAGGAGCCGCTGCTTCATCCCGTTGGAGAACTTCCGGACGCGTTCGCGGGCGCGGTCTTCCAGCCCCACGATCTTCAGCACCGCGTCGACTCGTGTCGTGGGCACGCCGTACAGCCGCGCCGCGAAGGTGAGGTTGCTGCGCGCCGAGAGCCGTTCGTACAGGTTCTGGTACTCGAACACCACCCCTATCTTCGGCTGGAGGCAGGCGCGCTCGGTGACCACGTCGCAGCCTGCCACGGTCGCAGTGCCCGAAGTCGGGCGGAGCTGGCCGGTCAGCATGCGGATGGTGGTGGTCTTCCCCGCGCCGTTCGGTCCGAGGAAGCCGAAGATCTCACCGGCCTCCACGTCAAAGGTGATGTGGTCTACTGCGCGCAGGTCATCGTAATCTCGCGTTAAGTCTCGTGCTTCAATCCCTTTCATCATCGCTCCCCGGCGGCGCCTCCGGCTGCTGTGCAGGCTCAGTGGTCTTCGGGCACAGGCCGGATGCTGTCTGCCGCCTTCAAGTTCAGGGTAAAAGAGGTGAGCACGCGCGCGCATCAAAAATGAGACGAACGGCGCGCCAGCCGCGCTGAATGGTGCAGTCGGGCAGATGGGTGGCTCGCCTAGTAGCCGAAGATCTCGCGCAGTTCCGCCGCCGCCGACTTGCTCAGCGGGATCAGCGTGCCCGCGTCGTCGTCGAGCCGGAGGCTGTAGCTGCTGCGTGTGTAGGGGATGATCTCTTTGACGTGCTGGAGGTTGACCAGATAGCCCCGGTGCGCGCGGAAGAACCCGCTTCGTTTCAGCCGACCCTCAAGCTCGGCCAGCGTGAACTGCGTTGGCAGGCGACCCTCGGTGGTCTGGACGGCGGCGCGCCCGCCGTCGGCTTCGACGAACAGGATGTCCGCCGGGTTGATCAGCGCGACCTTGTCTTCCAGCCGGGCGGGCACCTTGAACGGCACGTCCTGCTGCCACTGCTCGCCGGGCTGGTAGGCATTCACGATCCGCCCGCCATCCAGCACGTAGATCGTGCTGCACAGCGCGTCGAGGTGTGTGCTCTCGCCGCTCACGATCAGAATCGCCTTGCCTGCATCCGCCAGCTTCCGCAGCACCGAGTCGATCAGCGCGATGGATGGCTCGTCGCACCGCGCGAACGGATCGGCGAGCAGCAGCACGGGCGGGTCGTGCACGATCGCGCGCCCGAGGGCCAGCCGCCGCGCCATGCCGGGGGTGAGGTCCGCGAAGCGCGCCCGGGCAAACTCCGCCAGCCCGAGCACCTGTAGCACTTCGCTGGCGCGGGCGCGCGGCAGGCCGTACAGGCGGCAGTACAGGGCGAGGTTGGCCAGCGGCGACTGCCGCGCGTACAGCAGGTCGTCGGGGAACAGGATGCCCGCGCTGTGGCTCAGCGCCTCGCGGTCGGCGGCGGGCGTAAGGCCCGCGATCTGCACGCTGCCCACCGTCGGGCTGGCCCGCCCGGTCAGCAGATCGAACAGCTCGTCCTTGCCGCTGCCGACGCCCCCGGTGACGGCGGCGATCTCACCGGCGGCGACGGCGAGCGTCTCGACGTCGAGAACGCTGCGGCGATCCTCCAGCTTTCGAACCCCGTCGAGCCTGATCATCCGTCGTCTGCTCCTGTCGGAAAGCGTGTTCTGCAACCCTATCATAGACGATTTCTGCAATCCGCTGGCTGCGAATCGCGCGGAAACCTGCCCCAACGCAGCACCGACCGCTCAGGCGGCTCGCGGGCGCTGGAGTATACTGGGTTGGACTGTGCTTTCGAGGGCTGGCGGCGTTCAAAGGAGGTGCTGTGTCAATCTACCATCTGACGATGGCTGATCCGCTCTGGCCTACGCTGGTCGAGCACCTGAACCGCACCGGTGATGCCAAGTGGGTGCTCCCGGACGGCAGCACGCTGCGCCCCGGCCTNNCGGCGCCCCGGCCTGTGTATACTGGGGGCGGTCAGCGGGGAAAGTGTGGTTGGCAACCTGTCGCTCGTCCTTCAGGACATCACCTCGCCACCGACCGAGTGGAGTCACGACCGCGGGTACGAGCGCACGCTGCGCGCGGCGGATGGCACGCCGTACCGTGAAACCTTCGTCGAGACGTTTATGGTCGAGGAGGCGTACCGCCGCCGGGGATACGGGCGGGCGCTCCAGCGGGCGGCGCTCGGCCTCTCGCGGGAGCTGGGGGCGTACCAGATGCGTTCGTGGTCGTCGCTCGACCGGGCGGCGAACTACGCGCTGAAGGTCTCGCTGGGGTTTGCCGTGCATCCCGCGGTACAGCACGCTGCACGCACCGGGGAGCCGATCAGCGGCGTCTATTTTGTCAAAGTCGTACAGCCAGCAGGCGAATGAGATGGAACCCCACGAGTCGATCCGCGCTGAACTGAACCACACCCGCGAGGCGTTCCACGCGCTGGCCGCCAGCGTGACGGATGCGCAGTGGCAGCAGCCAAGCCCGAACCCGGCGTGGACGGTCGGCGCGCTGACGTACCACCTCACCGTGGCGCTCCAATTCCTACCGGAGGACGCGTGGGTGATCCGGCACGCGCCGTGGCTCCCCAAACCGCCGGAGGCGCTGTTCCACCGCTTCAACGAGTGGGTCACCCGGCGCGGTGGGCAGAAGTACACGCCCGCGACCGTCACACAGGCTTACGACTCGGCGCATGCGCGTGTGCTGAGGCTGCTGGATGGCATCCGCCCCGACGAATGGCAGTGCAGCGCACAGTACCCCGGCTGGGACCCCCTCCTCAGCGGCACGGTGACACTCGGCGACCTGTTCCGCTACCCGGCGAAGCACTTCGCGCACCACGCCGCTGAGATCCGTCAGGTAATCGACGCTTCCCCCTAGCGGGTTCGAACCCCTGTTTCGCCCGTCACAGGCCTGACTGTCCTGAGTTTCTTCGACGCCGCGCAGATTCTGCCCGCTGTTCTCCAGACACAGCTTTTCGAGTAATCCCTTACTCCGCAATCTGCCAGACGCCGTCTATCTTTTCCAGTGTTACCTCTTCGAGGGCAGGGGCCGATTGCGTGACCGTGCCCACGGCCTGATCGCCGTCCACCTGCATGGATACGGCTTCGTAGCCCATCGAATCGAGCAGGGTGACGATCTCCCAAGTGTCAGCCACGACCGGGTCATCCAGAGAGCCGGTGCGCAGCACCCTCTCCAGCGCCCCAACCAGCCTCTCCGCCTCATCGTAGCGACCGTCGTGTATCGCGGTTTGCGCGTTGGCGATCAACAGTTCGATGGTGATGTTTTCCGGTTCCCGTGCCTCACGGATCAACGACGGCAGGGCTTCGGGTCGACCGTAGGCGTCTTCCGCGGTGCCAAAGATGAAGGTCGGCGGCAGGCTGAAGCGGTCTTGATAGTCACGGCGCAAGTCTTGCAGGCGGATCGTCAACCGCAGGTCGTCGACCTGTTCACCGGGGTCGATGCGGCTCAACCACGCCTGAAATTCCCGGTCGAACTCTTCCAATGACATGCCAAAAACAGGTTGGATGGCCTCGTCGTTTAGCTCCAGCGGCTCAGTCAGCGGGTCGATGCTTGCCGCGCTCACGAACTCCCAGAGCGTGTCTTCGCCGTACACCTGATCGATGTATGCCAGTAACACCGCCCCCTTCAGGTAGACCACTTCGTGTTGTGCGGTAAACATTTCGGTGAGGGTGGGGGAGTAGCCCAACTCGGCCAGCGCGGCCCCCCTCTGTACGAGTGGCTCGGGCTTATAGTGCCCGCCAGCCAGAAAGACCGCCAGCCCTTCGTTGAAGCGGAAGATACGGCCTTCTTCAGGCATACCGAGATTCATCGCGTGGGTTAGTTCGTGGCGCATCACGGTTTCCATCTCGACCGGGCCATAGAAGCGGTCGGTGTAGACCAACACCAGCTCGCCATCGCCGCCAAAGCCCCCGTTACCCCACATCCGGTCGATGAAGTAAATATCGAATTTCTCGGTAATGGTTCCGCCTGTCTCGGCGGCGATATCGCTGGCGCTTTTCTCGAGCAGCGCCGCGAGTTCCTCGACATCTCGATGTGCGGCGGTCTGCGTGATGGTATGCAGGGTACAGCAGTCGGTTTCCGTTTCGACCCACGCTGCGTCCTCTTCCTGGGCTGGGCGCTCTTCGGCGGGCAGCACCACGAAGTGGTAGGTGGCTTCGAGATCATAGTCGTCGCCTGAGACGGTGAGGCTCACCTTCTGCGGCCCGATCAGATCGGTTGTATCCAGCGCCTCGACGAGGATGACCTTGGTCCATTGCCACGCCCCGGTGACTTCAACCGGATCGTGCCCGACCAGCGTCATGGTTGCTGTCAGCTCAGGGATATCCTGAAACTCGCCGTCGGTATCGATCTCGAAGGTGAGCTTGTCCCCGGCGTAATGCTCCGGGCCGGGGTAGGCGTGCACATCGGCCAGCTCGCGTTGCAGTACCGGAATATCTGGGGGTGCTTCAACCGGTTCGGGGGTGACGGTGGGTGTCGTCGCCGGCGGGGCAGCGGTGGGGGTGGGTGGGGGCGCTGTATTCGTCATCGTCGCAGCCACTGACGTGCTGGTCGCGGTGGGCGGAATGGGTGTGGCGGTGGCCTGGCAGCCCGTGATGAACACCACACCGACCATCAGCAGAATGGAAAGTCGATAAGCTGATCCTGGCATCGTTGCTCCTTTTCGCGCTGAACGCAAGTTCTTCGTCTATACGCTGTATAACCCTTCTTTACGTCCGCAGGGCAGCAGAGCACTTGGTGAGGATCGATACCTCCACTGGTTGTACTATATTAAGCCAGTGTCAAGTGAAGGCGTTTGCGCAGCAATAGCCGGGCAGCCTCACAGCCTACCGCGCGATCCCCGGCGTGAACTCACGCATCCCGCCGTAGCGCAGGTTCTCGACGTGGATCCCCTCGACCAGCGTCTGCGTCGCGAAGCCGGGCGCGCGCAGCACCGCGATGCTGTTGATCGTAAACACCACCAGGGACGGCTGCGCCGGGTCAGGCAGCCACACCGCGTGGGTCGCCCCGCTGTCGAACACCACCGGGTCGCCGCCACCGGCTGGCGTGATCTGCAGGTTGCCGATCCCCGGCTCGACCGTCCACCACGCCCAGTACGTGTTGCCGGGGGCTGCCAGCGGNNCCCAGTACGCGTTGCCGGGGCCTGCGAGCGGCGTGGCGGGGCGCGGCGCGGAATAGAATGACTGCTCGCGCGATGGGTTGAGCGCGGCAATCTCGTTCCCTTCCGGGGTGCGGACCGCGGCGAACAGCCTCTCGGCCTCCGGCGACCAGCGCAGATCGCCGCCCGTCTCGGGTGCGATCACGTTTATCGCCAGCTCGCCGACCGGGGTGATGGCGTACGTGCCGGGGTAGTCCTCGCCGAGGCAGTCGGGCGTCAGGCCGCTGTTGTCGAGCAGCATGGCGTCGAACGTGCCCGCTACCGCCGCTTCCTCGAACGCGCCGGGCCACACAATCTGCTCCACGCCGCCGGGGATGCTGACGCGGCGCACCGTCTTCGCCCCGCACTGGAAGCTCCAGCTGTACGAGAGGAACGTGTCAGCGTCCAGCCAGCTCGTGAAAAACTCGCGGATGCTGCCCTCCGGCGCGTACAGCGTCTCGACCGCGCTGCCGTCGGCGCGGGCGGCCCACACCCCGCCGATGCCCCACTCCTCGCGGGCGTATTCCGGGCGGTCGTCGTGCGTCGCGACGACTTCCAGCCCGGCGTGCACCACGTACCGCCGCCCATCCGGCGACCACGCCGGGGTGGTTCCCTGGCTGGGGCCATCCGTCAGCCGGGTGATGCCGCCGTCGTCCAGCGACAGCACGTACAGGTCGGCGCTCGGCCCGTCCATCGCCCCCACAAACGCCAGCCGCGTGCCATCGGGCGACCACGCCAGACTGGTGCCGCCGGGGGTGCCCGCGCATGCGTCGTAGCACGTGAGGTACTCACCGTGGCTGGCGATCACCGGCTTCGCATCGTTCCCGGTTGCCGCGCCGGTCAGCGCGATCGTCTCGACCAGCGCGCCGTCGTGGATGCCGACCACGCGCAGCGTCAGCCCCTCCAGCGACTGCGCCGCTCCGCTGATGAACGCCATGAACTGCCCATCCGGTGAGATGCCGTCCTGCAGGTCGGCGGGCGCGTGCAGCATCTCACTGCCCGCGGCGAAGTCCCACAGCACGCGGCTTTCCCCGGTCGCCGGGTTCAGCGCGTGCAGCGCGGCGACTGCCCCGTCCTTCTGCTGCGTGGTGACGTAGATCGCCCGCGCGCCGCTGCCGCTGACGGTTCCGGCGGTCCCCGGGGGCTCGTCCGTGGTGGCGGGTGCGGCGGGCTCGCCGGTAGGCGTGTCGCCTGCCGGGCTGGCAGGGGTCTCGACGGGTTGGGCGGTCTCGGCGGGCGTGCGGCCCTCAGGCTGCGGTGCCGGGGTCGTGGTTTCGACCTCGACTTGCAGCGTGCAGGCGGCGAGCGCCAGCGCGAGCAGCGCGGCAGTGAAAGCTGCCGCCCGGCGTTTCAGGGCGCGCGGCGCGCGGCGGGGGAGGTGGATGGTCATCACCGTGTCGGGTAACCTCTCGCTGAATACATCGTGATGCGTACGTCCTGATTGTAGCGGCTGGCTGTGTCACCGCGGTGCCTGCCACGTCACAGAGCTGTGGTACGATGTTACCGTCTGGTGACGTGCCCGCCCGTGCCACCGCTGCGCTCGCCAGTTTTGCCCGATCCTCGATTTGCACTACGCACTTGGCATACAATCAATTAGATACGAACCATCCGAGGAGGCCTATGAGCCACACGCGCGACACGATTGTCATCGGGGCTTCTGCTGGGGGANNTGACCTTCCGGCATGGATCTGCACCGTCGTACACATCTCGCCCACCGAGCCGAGCCGCCTCGACGAGGTGCTGGATCGCGCCGGGCCGCTGCCCGCCAAGATGGCAGTGGAGGGCGAGCCGCTGCGCTACGGCCAGATCTACGTCGCACCGCCTGACCGCCACCTGCTGCTCCAGGACGGGGTCGTGTGGGTCCGCAATGGCCCGAAAGAGAATCGGTACCGCCCGGCGATCGACCCGTTGTTCCGCTCCGCTGCGGTTGCCTACCCGAACCGCACGATAGGCGTGGTGCTCTCAGGCGTGCTGAACGACGGGACCGCGGGCCTCCGCGCGATCAAGCGCGTCGGCGGGATCGCGATGGTTCAGGACCCTGAAGAAGCGAGCTTCGCGGGCATGCCGTTGAGTGCCCTCAAAAACGTAGACGTAGACTACTGTGTGAAGGTGAAGGCCATGGCGGACATCATCAGCAGGCTGGTGAACGAGCCAGCCGACGAACCCGCGCACGTGCCAGATCAGCTAAGAGCCGAGGTCGCAATCGCAGGCCGCGTGATGAGCAGCCCACAGCTTGAGGAAAAGATGGGACAATTGGTCCCGATGACTTGCCCAGAATGCAGAGGTCCTCTGTGGGAACTGACGTACGACGAGCTGCCCCGTTACCGGTGCCACGTGGGGCACGCCTTCTCGCGTGAGACGCTGCTCGCGGATCAGGGTGAGTATCTCGAAGGGCTCGTGTGGGAAGCGTATCGCGTCCTCGAAGAGCACATCGACCTGCTAAATACCACCATCGCCGACGACGAACAGTTGGGCGAAGGGAGCGATGCACAGCTTCAGCGGGCGCGCATGGCGCGTGCCGACCGCCGCGTGAAGCTCCTGCGCCAGTTCATCGAGGGAGGATAGCTGCCTGCGCGCGGCTGCTCTAGCCGTTTAGCGCCTGCTCGACTGCGGAGATGAACCGTTCGATCAGAATCGGCTTGACGATCACGTCGACCACGTTGGTGTGCTGTTTGGTCTCCTGCGCGGTGGGCGGCGTGCCGGTGATCACGACCACCGGCAGGTTGGTGTTGAGCGCTTTTTCCTCAATGACCGAGAGTAGCTCCCAGCCCGTCATACCCGGCAGCGAGATGTCCAGCAGCATCAGGCCGGGCACCTGCTCCGACAGGACGGTTAGCGCTTCCTCAGCCGAGCCGACGCAGTGGGTTTTGTAACCGCGCGCTTTCAGGTTGATCGAGAGCAAATTTCGGATGTTGTCTTTGTCTTCGACGATGAGAATGGGCTTCTGAGCCGCTGCGTCCGCCATTACTGTCTACCTTCTTCAATACCAGGGAGCGAGAATACAACCGTTAGACCCGGCGGCGCGTGATCCTCGATCCAGATCTCGCCGCCGTGCGCGTGGACGATCCCCTTGCAGATTGCCAGCCCCAGCCCCGCACCGCCTTTCCTCGAGTCCTGAGCCCCGGCCTGGCGGAATGCCTCGAAGACCTGCGAACGCTGGTGCCGGGGGATGCCTGGCCCTTCGTCGGCGACGCTGATCTCCAGACCGTCCTCGTGCGCACGCGCCCTGACGGTGATCGACGAGCTAGGTGGCGCGAACTTCGCTGCGTTGTGCACCAGGTTCGTGATCACCTGCTCGACGCGCTGCATGTCCACCATCAGCTCCGGCAGATCGCCCTCGACCTCCAGCTGCAGATCGTGGTTGGCGGCGATCACCTGAAGCTGCGGGTAAACCTCCTCTATCAGCGCGGCGCTCTCCGCCATAGAGGTATTGATCGCGAACATCCCAGCTTCCAGCCGGGACAGATCCAGCAGCTGCTCGATCAGTTCGCGCAGGTTCTCCGACTCGTCCCGGATCGTCTCGATGAACTCACGCTGCTGCGCCTCGTCCCAGCTCACGTCGTCCATCAGCATGGTGTCGGCGTAGCCCTGAATCGAGGTCAGCGGCGTCCGCAGCTCGTGCGAGATCATCGCCAGGAACTGGATCTTGAGCTGGTTGGCTTCCTCGGCGAGCCGCCGGGCGCGCGCTTCGCTGGAAAGTTGCTGGGTGGTGTGCAGCGCGGCAGCCGCCTGATCGACCAGCCCGCGGATGTGCGTCACGGTGTCGTTGTCCGCGGCGTACGGCTCACGGCTGTGCAGGACCAGCACGCCGAACCACTCGCCGCTGGCGACCAGCGGGTGCACCAGCAGGCTGCGCGTGCCCTTCGCCTGAAGCATCTTGCGGTACCGGTCGTTGATGCGCGGGTCTGTCGCGATATCTGCCACCAGCACCGGCGCGTCGCGGCGGCAGAGCTGATAGTAACCCATCTCGGCGAGGTTCAGGGGGCGCTCAGGCAGCACGCTGACGCCCCCCGGCTGCCACTCCGCCACCACGGTGGCTGTCTCGGGCCGCTCCTCCCCCCACGGCTGGTTGAAGATCTTGATCGCTGCGCGGCTGCAGTTGGCGAGATACCGGCTCTGCACCAGCGTCTTGAGAATGTCCCGCGGGGTGCTGAGCGTGCTGATGTGGCGGCTGATCCGGTACAGCTCGCGGGAATTGGCCAGCGCCAGCGCTCCAACCGCTGCTGGGCCTCCTTACGATCCGTAATGTCGATTGCGGAGCCGATGAAGTCTCTCGATGGGCTGTCGGTCTGCGTGGGGACGCCGACCTCGTACACCCAGCGGTACGCGCCATCGTGCCGCCGCAGCCGGTATTCGAGTCGAATCACGCGCTGCACCCGGATCGCGTTCCGGTATGCGGCGGTCACGTGCTCGACGTCCTCGGGGTGGATCAGGTCCGTCCAGCCGTACCCGATATCCGTAGAGGCAGGCCGCCCGCTGAAGTCCTGCCAGGTCTGATTGACGAACGTGCGCTGCCCATCCTCGTTGGCGACCCAGATCATCACCGGCGCTGAGTCGGCCATCGAGCGAAAGCGCGCTTCGCTCTCGCGCAGTTCCGCCGTGCGAACGTCGACCAGCCGTTCCAGATCGTTGTAGGCCGCGTGCAGGGCGGCTTCTGCGCCGCGCCGCGCGGTCACATCCACGAACGCCAGCCGGTGAAACACCGGGACGC
>JABAOG010018448.1_pt2 | contig 14410 bp, 16 predicted proteins | sample 7062131 | NCBI WGS metagenome assembly JABAOG01 (sample SAMN14538629, study PRJNA623070) | marine sediment metagenome | biome: marine biome [ENVO:00000428]; feature: marine pelagic biome [ENVO:01000023]; material: deep marine sediment [ENVO:00002113] | place: India: Arabian Sea | collected...
CGGCTCTCGTGTTCCTGTGCGGGCTCTGTCCTCTCCTCCTCGGCCCGGCGCCGGCGGAGGCGCAGGCGCGCCCGCCGGGCGCGGAGGCTCCACTGCGCCCCCCGGCTGCGGAAGCCCAGCGACGCCCCCTGGGCTACGACGACTACTACCGCATCGTGAGCGTGGGTGGCGCGGAGACCTCGCCCGACGGCTCGCGCGTCGCCTTCGTCCGGTCCCGGATCCTGGAAGAGGAGAACCGGAGCCACTCGGAGATCTGGATGGTGCCGGCGGACGGCTCGGAGGATCCGGCGCGATTGACCAGCCCCGCCACGGAGGCGAGCGCGCCCCGCTGGAGCCCCGACGGGACGCTCCTCGCCTTCAGCTCCCGGCGACCCGTCCCAGGGGAGGAGCCTTCGACTTCGACGTGGTTCCTGCGCATGGACCGGCCGGGCGAGGCCTTCCAGATCGAGGGGCTGGCGGGCTCCCCCGTCTTCGATCCCACCAACCGATGGATCGCGTTCACCCGGTCCGTCACCCCCGACGGACCCCGCCCCGCCGAGCCGGAGCTGACGGACGCGGAGCGCGAGATCGTCGAGCGCTTCGACGGCCGCGCCTACGACTGGATGCAGTTCCGCTACGACCGGCGGGGCTACCTGCCCGACCCCACGGATCCCTTCGCCACGCCACCGACGCAGATCTTCGTCCTCCCCCGGGGCGGAGGCGAGCCCCGACAGCTCACCGAGCTCCCGGTCGACGCGACCGGCATCGCCTGGAAGCCGGACGGCACGGCCCTGGCGTTCGCCGCCGACGAGCATCAACGCGACGAGCACACCTACCCGCGGGCCGACCTCTGGACGGTGGACCTCGACGGTGTGGTCACCCGTCTCACCGACGACGAGCTGGACTGGGGCGGCCCCGTGTGGGCGCCCGACGGCCGCAGCCTCGTCGCCCGGGGCAGCACGGGGCTCGACGTCGTCATCCGGGAACGCTGGGACCACGGCTCGCCCACGGATCTGTGGCTCTTCAGCGCCGACGGATCGGAGCGCCGCAACCTGACCGAGGCCTTCGACCTGATTCCCGGAGCTCCCACGTGGAGCCCCGACGGCGAAAGCCTCTACTTCACGGCGGCCGTGGGCGGCAACACCCACCTCTTCCGTCTCGCCGTGGCCGACGGCGGCGCGGAGCAGATCACCTTCGGAGACGGACGCGTCGGGGACGTCTCGTTCTCCGCCGACTTCACCACCTTCGCCTACGTCGGGGAGAGCCCCACCCACCCGGGCGATGTCTTCGCCGGCCCCCTGGGAGGCGACGCCCGGCAGATCACGGCGGTGAACGCCGGCCTCCTGGCCGAGCTCGAGCTCCGCTCGCCGGTCCGGCTGACCTTCGCGAGCGACGACGGAACGGAGATCGAGGGGTGGGTGCTCCCGCCGGTGGGGTACGTCGAGGGCGACGGCCGGGCCTGGCCCATGGTCCTGAACATCCACGGGGGACCCCACGGCGCCTACGGCAACAGCTTCTCCTTCGACTTCCACCTCCAGTCGGCCGGAGGCCATTTCGTCCTCTACACCAACCCGCGGGCGTCCACGNNAGCTGGGGCGACGAGGACTACGACGACGTCATGGCGGGCGTGGACGCGGCCCTGTCGCGCTTCCCCATCGCCGAGGAGCGCATGGGAGTCACGGGCTACTCGTACGGAGGATTCCTGACGAACTGGATCATCACGCAGACCGACCGGTTCGCCGCCGCCGTGTCCGGAGCGGGGATCTCCAACTGGGTGAGCGACTACGCCGTCGCCGACATCCCCCGGACGAAGGAGACGGAGTTCTACGGGACGCCCTGGGAGGAGGAGGGCCTCCGCAATCTCCTCGCGTCGTCGCCCGTGGTNNCGGCGTCTCCACGCCGACGCTGTTCGTGCACGGCGAGTCCGACCACCGGGTGCCCATCGAGGAGGCGGAGCAGATGTACGTCGCCCTCAAGAAGCAGCGGGTGCCCGCCAGGATGATCCGCTACCCCGATTCCTATCACGGGGGATGGACGCCCTGGCGTTACCTCCACCGGCTCTACTCCACCATGGAGTGGTGGGAGCGGTGGCTCGGATCGAAGCCGATCTCGTGAAGGATCGCGCTTCGGCGCTTCCCGTCGCGGCGCTGCTCGCCACGGTCGCCGCGGGCCACCTGTCGCTCTTTCCCCGGGTGGCGGACCGGGACGGCTTCTACCATCTGGGCCATGCCCTCGCNNCCTCGACACGTCGCTGCCGTGGGCGACGCGCTCCATCATCGGCGAGACCGGCGGGGACCTGTGGTGGGGCTTCCACGTGCTCCTTCTCCCGTTCGGAGCCCTGGGCGTGGAGTGGGGGGTCCGCGCCGCCGGCGTCGTCCTGACGCTGTCCCTCGGGCTGACGGTCTTCTGGGTCCTCCGCCGTCACGGCGTGCAGGGAGCCGGCTGGTGGGCGGCCCTCTTCCTGGTGGCCGTGCCCAACGTCTTCTTCCGCCACCTCATGGTCCGGCCCCACGTTCTGTCCCTGGCCGCGTCGGTCGCGCTGCTGTCCGTCCTGGTGCGGGGACGCTGGTGGCAGGTGGGGCTCCTGGCCGCCGTCATCAGCTGGCTGCATCTCAGCCTGTTCTGGCTGGGCCCGGCCGTGGCGGGTGCCTACGCCGTGGCCCGCATTCCGGTGCGGGTCGCCCTGGGCTCCGACAAGGCCGACCCCGGCGTCCCCATCCGGGCGGCCCTCCCGGCGGCCCTGGCCGGTGCCGCGGTCGGCTGGGCCCTTCGGCCGGACGCGCTGGCGGCTGCGACGCTCCTCAACGTGCAGCTGGTGGAGCTCTTCGCCCTCAAGGCAACCGAAGCACCCCTGACCTTCTCCGCCGAGCTTTCGCCCCTGGGGGTGGCCGAGGCGGTGCGCTCGAGCGGCCTCTTCGCCCTCGCCTGGACCACCGCAATGCTCTTCCTCATGGTTCGAGCCGTCGTCGCCCTGCGGAAGGCGGCCGGGCCGGCTGGCCCGGGCCGGCCGGGACCCGTGGCGGCGCTCGGTGAGGAGCGGGTCACGCTCCTGGTCACGGCGGCCCTGGTCTCGACGNNCTCTTGTCGGCCCGCCGTGCCATGGAGCAGTGGGTGGCTTTCGGCTTCCTCTGCCTTCCCCTCCTGTGGACGGGCCTCCGGCACGCCCGGGGCGAGGCCCACGCTCGCGACGACGGTCGTCGACCGGACTGGATGCGGCTCGCCCGGGTGCCGGCCGCCATCCTCCTGGCGGTCCACCTCGGCTGGGCCGCCTGGCGGCACTCCCTGAACGTCTCGCAGGTCGCGTTTNNCTGCGGGAAGCAGCCGCCTGGCTGGACGCCAACACCGAAGCCGGTGACCTGGTCTTCCACGCCCGCTGGGACAACTTCGGTCCCCTGTTCGCCCGCAACCGCACGAACCACTACCTGGGTGGCATGGACCCCGTCTTCCTCTTCGCACACGACGCCGCCTCCTACTGGGAGTTCTTCTACCTCTCCGCCGACGCCACGACCGAGTGGACCTGCGACGCGTACCCCTGCGCCCAGGGCGTCGCCACCGACACCCACCAGGCCCTCACCGATCACTTCGGGGCGCGCTGGATCGTGGTGGAGCCCTTCCGAAACCCCCGGCTGTCGCTCTATCTCGTCGGCGATCCGCGCTATCGGCTGGCCTTCGAGGGCCCCCACTCGGCGGTCTTCGAGGTGGTCCGCGACGGAGTGGACGGCGGGGGCGACGCCCCCATGCGCGCCGCCGCGGGGAACGGGAGCGGCTGACGTGCGCGTGTCCCTGTTCGCCACGTGCCTGGCCGACCAGTTCTTCGCGGACGCGTGCGCCGACACCGTCCGGCTGCTGCGGCACCTCGGCGCGGAGGTGGACTTCCCCGAGGCCCAGACGTGCTGCGGCCAGCCCGCACACAACAGCGGGCACGCCGCGGACGCCGCCCGCATGGCCGAGCACACANNCGTGCTGGGCGTACGGTCCCTGGGCTCGGGTCTGAGCGGCCTGCGCGTCGCCTACCACCACGGCTGCCACGCCCTCCGGGAGCTGGGCGTGGAGAAGGAGCCCCTGGATCTGCTGCGTGGATCGGGAGCCGACGTCGTGGCCTGGGAAGCGGACCGGGAGTGCTGCGGGTTCGGAGGCCTGTTCTCCGCGAAGCTCCCCGAGGTCTCGGGCGCCATGGCCGACCGCAAGCTCGACACCCTTCCCGAGGTCGATGTCCTGACGTCGGGAGACGGAGGGTGCCTGCTTCAGCTCTCCGGGCGCCACCGGGCGCGGGGTGCGCCGCACGCGGGCGAGGCCGGAGTCGCGGCCACGGGCACCCCGCGGATCGAGCATCTGGCGCGGCTCCTCTGGCGCGCAACCGGAGCGTCCGGATGAGCCGGCGCGGAGCGGCGACGACGGAGGACACCGCGTGTCGGACGTGAACCCCGGCGGCTACCGCGCCGCCGCCTCGGCAATCCTCAGAGATACCCCGGGCGTGCGGGACTCGGTGGGGTCGGCCACCCGGACCTTCGACAGACATCGACGCTCCGCCTTCGCCGAGATCGATGCCGAGCGCTGGCGGGACTGGGCGAGGGACGTGAAGAGCCACGTCCTGACCCACCTCGACCGGTACCTCGCCGACGCGGAGGCGAGCCTCGTGGCCAACGGGGCCAGGGTGCACTGGGCCGAGACCGCCGACCAGGCCCTCGCCGTCCTCGACGCGGTCGTCGAACGGCACGGAGTCCGCTCGGCGGTGAAGGGCNNCCGGTGGAGACCGACCTCGGCGAATACATCATCCAGCTGCTGGGCGAGCCTCCCAGCCACATCGTCGGGCCGGCGATCCACCGCAGCATCGAGGATTGCCGACGCCTCTTCCACGAGCGTCTGGGCACGCCCCTCGACGCCGAGCCCGACGAGCTGGCGTCGGCGGCCCGACTGGCCCTGCGCCAGGAGTTTCTCGACGCCGACCTGGGCATCTCCGGGGGCAACTTCCTGGCCGCCGACACGGGCACCGTGGCCCTCATCGAGAACGAGGGCAACATCCGCCTGTCCACCTCGCTGCCGCGCGTGCACGTGGCGTTCGTCGGCATCGAGAAGCTCGTGCCCCGCCTCGAGGACGTGGCCGGGCTCCTCCAGCTCACCGCCCGAGCGGCCACCGGCCAGCCCATCGGCAACTTCGTGTCCCTCATCCAGGGGCCCCGGACGGCGGAGGAGGTGGACGGACCCGAGGAGGTTCACGTGGTCCTGGTCGACAACGGTCGCACGGCCCTCCTCGCCGACGACGACGCCTGGGAGGCCCTCCGCTGCGTCCGCTGCGGGGCCTGTCTGAACATCTGTCCCGTGTACCGTCAGACCGGAGGCCACGCGTACGGCTGGACCTACTCCGGGCCCATCGGCGCCATCCTCGCTCCTGGGCTCCTCGGTCTCGAAGAGGCGATGCCGCTGCCCCACGCGTCCAGCCTGTGCGGGGCGTGCGCCGACGTCTGCCCGGTGCGCATCCCCATTCCGGAGCTCCTCGTCCACTGGCGGGAGCGAGGGGTCGCCGAGGGCCTGGCCCCCCGCGGCGAGAGCTTCGCCTCGGCCCTCTATACGGCGTTGGCGCGCCGGCCCGGGGCCTTCTCCGCAGCCGGGTCGCTGCTCCGCTGGACGCCCTGGAGGTCGGGCGGCCGCGCCCTGCCGGTGCTCGGTGGCTGGCTGCGGGAAAGGGCCGCGCCCGAGCCCAGCCCCAGGAGCTTTCGCACCCTCTGGAAGGACGGCATCGAATGAGCGAGGCTCCTGCTAACCTCCCGGATCCGCGCTCCCGCATATTCGCTCGCGTGCGGGCCGCGCTGGAGGGACGTGAGACCACACCCCATCCCGGCCGGTTCGGGAGCTGGAAGCCGCTCTCCGGAGGAGCGACCGGGGATCCTCCGACGGGCGCCTCGAGCTCCAGCTCCACCGAGCCCATCCGGGACGGGTCCGGGGCGCCCCGCGATGCGTCGAGGGCGAGCCGCGCCCCGACGGAGGCGAGCCGCCCGACGGAGGCTGCCCGGAGCCGCGAGACCCTCCTGCAAGAATTAGAACACATGTTCTCATCCGCGGGCGGGCGCGTGGTTCGGGTCCCCGACCTGGCCGGCACGGCCGAGTGGCTCGTGCGCTCGGCGGCACGATACCGCACCATGGTCGTGGGTCGGGGCGTACCGGAAGGGATCCTCCCGGACCTGGAGCGCGCACCCGCGGAAGTAGCCGACCTGGGCGTCTCCCTGGCCCGGGCGGCCGTCGCAGAAACTGGAACTTTCATTCTAGATGCACGGGACGGACGTCGCGCGCAGCTCCTGGCGCCCACGCACGTGATCCTGGTACGCGCCGCCGACGTCCACGCCACCCTGGACGAAGCCTTGCGCGCCCTCCGCCACGATCTGCCGTCGGCCCTGGGCCTCCACTCCGGTCCGTCGAAGTCCGCCGACATCGGCCAGGTGATGGTCCGGGGCGTCCACGGACCGGGCGAGGCCGTGGCCCTCGTCGTCGGACCCACGCCGTAACGCCCCTGCCCGTGCGCCGACGGCGTCCCGTGGCGCGCGCCGTCGGACCGGCGTCCGGACGGTGGTCCCACCCCGCTGCGCCCGCCCCCTTCGGCGCCCGGCCATCGTATGTCGGCTGGCGGGGTCGCCTCTCCCCGGCCATGTTCACCGCCGCCCACCACCCCGGTTCGCGTCAGCCCACCCTCCACCGGACGCCCCGTGACGACCGAGACACTCCCTCCACGGCAGCTCCACCGCGTCCTCCGCGTCCGGGACGGCCTCGCCGTCACCGTCGGCATCGTCATCGGCGCGGGCATCCTGGGGACGCCGGGCCTCATCGCCGGTTACCTGGGAGATCCGGCGCTCATCCTGGCCATGTGGTTCTTCGGCGGCGTGGTGGCGGGCCTCAGCACCCTCGTGCTGGCCGAGATGGCAGCCGCCCTCCCGGAGGCCGGGGGCAAGTTCGTGTACGCCCGGCACGCCTGGGGCGACACCATGGGCTTCGTGGCCGGGTGGTCCGAGCTCATCGTGACCCGGGGCTTCAGCGGAGCCTCGAAGGCCGTGCTCATCGCCACCTACATCCTCGGCCTGACGGGCGGCGGGGGCCGCACGAACATCGCCGTGCTGGCCTTCGCCGTCGTCCTCGGCTACTTCGTGCTCCATACCCGAGGGCTCAGGACGAGCACCACCTTCCAGAACGTCACGACCCTCATCAAGGTCTTCATCGTCCTCGTCATCGCGGCGGTGGGCATCGCCGGCGGCAGCGCCGCGGACGTGGGAACGCAGAGCATCATCGCGGGCGAGGCGACGGCGGGACTCCTGGGCTACGCCCTGGCCTACCAGTCCATCTCCTTCGCCTACTACGGCTGGGAGGACGCGGCGAAGATGTCCGAGGAGGTCATGGATCCGGGCCGGGCCCTCCCGAGGATCCTCCTCGGGGGCGCCATCGCGGTCATGGTCCTCTACCTGCTCATGAACGTCTCCTTCCTGGCCGCGATGACCCCCGCCGAGATGGCGGGCTCGGACCTGGTGGCCGCCGACGCCACCGCCGCGGTCTTCGGCGACGCGGCCGGGACCGTCGTCGTCGTGGCGAGCCTGCTGATCCTCATCAGCAGCGCCAACGTGAACTTCCTCGGCCTTCCCCGCGTCGCCTACGGTCTGGCCCACAACGGGATGGCCCCCCGGGCGTTCACGAAGGTCGACGAGCGGGGCACGCCGAGGAACGCCCTCTACTTCATCTCGGCATGGATCGGCCTCCTGGCCCTCACGGGCGCCTTCGAGCTCCTCATCCGGTTCATGATGACCGTGGCCATCACCGTCGACACCATGGTGCTCCTGGGCTACTTCAAGCTCCGCGCCTCGCGTCCCGAGCTGGAGCGGCCCTTCCGCATGCCGGGCCACCCCGTGCTCCCGGCGCTGACCATCGTCCTCTACATCGCCATCCTCGTGATCCTGGTCTGGACCCAGCCCATGCTGGCCCTGGGCGCCGGATCGATGCTGGCGGCCATGCTCATCGCCGGGATCGTCACGACCCGGAGGGCGCGCGCGCAGGTCTGACCTCGGCGACTCCATGAGCGGTCCGACCCGCACCATCAACGCGCTGGTCAACGCGGAGGTCACCCACGTCGTCGGGATCCCGGACAACACGTCCGGTCCCCTCTTCTTGGAGATCCGACGTCATCCCACCATCCGACTCGTCACCGCCACCCGCGAGGGGGAGGCCATCGCTCTCGCGGCCGGACTCTGGCTCGGCGGCGCGCGGCCCCTGGTGGTCATCCAGAACACCGGGCTCCTCGAGTCGGGAGACAGCATCCGGGGAACCATCCTGCGGATGAGCGCGCCCGTGCCGCTTGTGATCACCGGTAGGGGGTACGCGAAGATGCGCGGAGCCGGCGTCGCTCCCACCGACGAGCGGACGCCCGCGTCGCTCACCCGGCCGGATGTGGACTCGGCGGCCCTGCTCACCGAGCCGACGCTGGAGGCATGGGGCATCCCCCACGAGACGTGCGACCAGGGCGACGATCCGGCCCTCCTCGTGGCCGCTGCGGTCGACGCGGCCGAGGAGGAGGGGTGGCCGGTGGCGCTCATCCTGACCCGGGAGCTGGACTAGCGTGCTCACCACCGCCCAGCTCCTCCGCCCCCTGGCCGACCACCGGACCGACGAGGTCGTGGTGACCACCATGAGCGTCGTGCGGCCGTGGGGTCGACTCTCGAGCAGCGACCTCGACTTCGCGTCGGCGGACAGCGCCATGGGGCACGCCGCCGACCTCGCCCTGGGGATCGCCCTGGCGCGTCCGGAGCGGAAGGTCGTCTGCCTGAACGGGGACGGGAGCATGCTCATGTGCCTCGGGACCCTCGCCACGGCGGTGGAGATGTCGGCGAGGAACTACGTCCTTGTCGTCTGCGACAACGGCGAGTACGAGATCACCGGGCACCAGCCGGTGGCCGCGACGGGTCGGCTCGACTGGGCGGGCATGGCCGAGGCCGCGGGGTTCCGCCACGTCTTCCGGATCGAGGAGGCCAGGCGGTGGGCCGAGATCGTGCCCGAAGTCCTCGAGCTGGCGGGGCCGACCTTCGCCCACGTGCGGGTGGAGCCCGGACGGCAAGGTCCCATCGGCCGGTCACCCGACGAGCCCGCCCGGTATCTCCGGCACTCCCTGGCCGACTGGTCCCGGATCCTGCGCTCGGCGCTGACGGCTCCACGGCGCTGAGCGGGCCGGCCGTCGCCGTGCACGCCCCCTGCCCCTGCTGTTAACGAAGTCGCGCTCCCGGCGTCCAACGGTCGAGCGGGTGCCGACGCGCCCGCGGGCCCGACAATGATGGACGGGCTCGGCAACGTTGGATGGGAGTGTCCTGAGATGAGCGTGATGAAGAGCACCTGGAGCGTGATCACGGCCCTGANNACCGAGGAGCAGATCGCGGAGCTCGACCGGATCCGGGAGGAGACGGTGGCCCTGCGCAACTCGCACCGGGCCGCCATGACCGAGATGCAGTCCCGATTCCGGGCGGGCGAGATCGACCGGAGCGAGCTGAGGGCCTTCATGGAGAACCTGCGGTCGACCGCCCCGGAGACGAGGCAGCAGCGGAGGGAGAGGATCGAGTCCGTCCTGAGCGAGGAGCAGATCCAGACCCTGCAGGAGATGCGGCAGCGCCGGGACTCGTTCCGCCGGGGCCGGCCCGGCTTCCGGCANNCGGGCCTTCCGACGGGGCAGGCAGGGTCTTCGGCCGGGGAGGGGCGCGTTCCGGGCCGGGGCCTAACGGTTCTGCCGCAGCCACTTCCGGAGGTCGCCCACGTCGTACTGGCCGTTGTCGTTGCCGATGGCATCCAGGTGGGCGAGCTCGCCGGGGGTGAGGGCGTCCGACGCGACCCGCAGGAAAGGATCCCGGAGGGCGGCGACCTCCACCGACCACTCGATGGACGCCGACAGCTCGACGGAGACGGCATTGGACTCGGCCCCGTTCACGTCCCGGACGACGTAGGTGAAGTCGTAGGGGCCGACCTCGCCCACCGATCCCACCAGAAGGAGCTCGTCGCCGCGGGGCTCCAGGGAGAAGCCCGCGGGCAGGTCGCCCACACCGGTGTAGGGCCCCCGGCCCCCGGCGATGCGCACCGGGACCTCGAAGGTGCGGATCTGCATGACCTCGAAGGGGGCCGTCGGGGGGATCAACCTGGGGGTCGCGCCCGTGGAGAGGACGATCCGCGCCTGGCCGTTCTCCACGTACACCTCGTGGATCATGGCCGAGGCGTAGCCCCCCGCGCTCAGCGCGAGAGAGGGCGTGGAGTGATGCGTGAGCTTGCCCGAGACCCCGTCCACGCCCCACGCGTCGCCGGCCACGCCCCGATTCCCGCCCTCCAGCGCGGTGCGCAGGAGCCCGCGGTCCCCGTCACGCTCCAGCAGCATGAGCCGATACGGGTCGCTCGTGGTCGGATCGGGGCGCAGGGACGCCGACGTGTCGAGCTTGTAGAAGAGCACGCCCGCCGCGGGCAGATCCGCGTCGAAGCCGGTCCGGCCCCGGTACTCGACCAGGAGGAACTCCTGGCCCGCGTCGTCCAACGGGATGCTCAGGCCCACGCCCGACGTCTGGATCGGCTCGAGGACGACTTCCTCGTTCCAGAGCTCCCCCGGGTCGGCGAGGGTGATCCAGCCCAGGTGCTCCTTGGACCAGGCGCTCATGTGGGTGGGTCCGAAGGGCTGCCTCAGCTCGCCGTCCTGCTCCACCTCGCCGCACCCCCACGATCCGGCGGCCATGAGGCCCCAGCATCCCAGGACCCACCGGCGTCCCCGCGGCCCCGCCGACCGGTCGACCCAGTGATAGAAATCGGGCAGACCGAGGACGTGGCCGTACTCGTGGGTGATGACGTCGGCGCTCTGCAGGGCCGACCCCGTGCAGTCGGTGACGCCCTGGGTGATGTAGCCGTTGACCACCACGACGGCGCTGTCGGGATGCGCGCTGGCGTCGTCCGTCCGGTACGGACCGTCCCCATGCCCGGACAGGCCCCAGCGGTGCGGCCAGATGGACGGCCCCCCGCACGATCCGGAGATCTCGAGGAACTGGAACACGAGGGCGTCGACGACGCCGTCGTCGTCCCCGCTGTTTGGCTCACCGTCGGGACCGTCGTTGTCGTACCGGCCGAAGTCCACCGCTCCGTCGACGAGCTCGAGGGCCTCGACGAAGTAGGGGCCCAGGTCGGCGTCCTCACCGAAGCCGTTCTCGGTGCCGACCACGTCGGCCATNNGCGCCCCGCGACATCTCCTGATATGCCTGCGTGAGCGTCCCTCGTGGCGCCGGCCCGTCGAAGAGGACGCGCTGGACCTCCGAGGCCGAGAACTCGGGCCCCGGCTCCTCGGAATCGGAGAAGAGCGCCAGCACCACGGGGACCCGCGTCGCCCCCGCGACGGGAGCCGGCACGGGCCGGCCGGCGGCGTCCGTGCGGAAGAGCCCGTTGGGCAGGGTGAACGCCCGGGGGTCCTCCTGGACGATTCGGTAGTAGGAGGCGGGCAGGTCCAGACCTCGCATGGCGGCCGCCGTCTCCACGTCCTGGGCGGCGGCGGGCGAGGCGACCCGCATCGCCCCCGCCACCAACGTGCCGAAGCCCACGAGCAGCGTCCGGGGCCGCCTCGTCGGCCGCGGACGGTCCCCGTTCATCGGCGGAACTCCAGCGAATAGGCGTCCACCGACGGCCGGAGGGCGTCGTCGGGGGCCGCGACCTGCCGCACGACCCACGCCGGCGGCTGCGTCGTGTCGGCCACGGCGACCCGGAAGGCCAGCTCGCCCCCCTCCTGGTCGATGAGGAGCACGAAGGTCTGGCCGTCGTCCGTCCCGGCGTGGACCTCGGTGGCGCCCACGGGCGAGATCTCGCCGATGCCGTCGCCCAGAAGCGTCAGGGCCGCCGCGCCCTCCGGACCGTTGGGTCCCACGAGGGTCGCGGTCATGGTCCCCGGTCCCGAGCGCGGCCCCTGATCGGCGCATGCGCCGAGCGTCAGCGCCGCGGCGACGACCAGGGTGAGGCGTCGGAGGGCCATGGCCGTGTCCCGTCAGCTCCGCCGGGCGNNCGTCAGCTCCGCCGGGCGACGGAGCCGGCGCCCGCCGGCATACCCGCGATCGTCGGCGCTCCGAACCCCCTCGAGGGTGCCGGCGTCATCGGGCGCCGTGGCCCGGAGGTCGTCCGTTCCCTCACGAGACCGGCCGCTCCGTCGGGCGCATCTTCACGGCCCAGACCCCGGAGTTGATGTCGGCGAAGAAGATGTGGCCCTTCCACGGCATCACGCCCCACGCCGCGGCCGAGTTCGGGATGTAGCCCAGAGGGTCGTACGCCTTGTACACCGCCAGCTCCCGACCCTGCGTGTAGAGGTTGCCCATGAGGTCGCCGGAGATGTCCACCATCCGGACGCCGCCCTCGTAGTACGCCTGATAGAGGATGTCGTTCTCGACCCACATGTTGTGCGTGCCGTACTCGCTCACCTCGTAGCGGGCGAGCTGGACGGGGTTCATGGGGTCGCTGAAGTCGACGATCTGGGTGTAGCCCGACGTGGCGCGCGGATAGCCTCCCCGCCCGGTCTCCGGATCGTACTGCTGCCGGTGGNNCAGGCCAGGCCATCCCGTTGCACGCGCTCGTCGCCGACGATCAGGAGGAAGCGCCCGGTGGACTCCTGGTGGTACGGGAAGACCGCGTGGGTGGAGCCCGTGGGCAGGGGGAACGAGGTGACGAAGACCGGAGCCTCGATGGATCCGCCCCACCGCCCGTTACCGACGTCCACCACGACCACGCCCGTCCCCCACTCCGCCGAGTACGCCAGGCCGTCGTGGACCCAGACGTCGTGCACGCGCGAGTCGGGGTGGTTGTACTCGCTCACGAACCTCGGATTCTCGAGGTCGCGGACGTCGATGATGACGTACTTGTCGCCGCCGGCCAGCGCGAAGAGGTAGTCGTTCGTCGCGTACATGTTGTGCACGCCGCCGGTCACGCCGTTGCCTTCGAAGGTCGAGGCGACGCGGGGGTGGGCTGGATCGGCCAGGTCGAGGATCACCACGCCGTTGCGACGGTTCGAGGCGCCCTCGCGGGAGATCGCGCCGTAGCGGCCGTCGGGCGACACCTTCACGTCGTTGGTGGTGCGGGCGTCGACCCGGATGGAGTCGGTCTTGAAGATGTTGGCCGGGTCGGTCACGTCCCAGACCATGGTGATGCCGTCGCCGAACTTCGAGCCGGTCAGCGCGTAGTCGCGCCCGTCGACGCCCTCCCAGATCCAGAGGTCGGTGGTGAAGACCCGCGCCTCGCGTCCCTGGCCCACCACGTCGAGCTGGCGCACGGCGTCGCGGGGGACCACCCGGAAGGAGTACTCGGCCCGGGCACCGCCCGTGGACGCCACCGCCGTGTAGACTCCGGGCACGTCGGCCACCATGCGCCCGTCCAGCATCTGGGCCGGGCCGGCGGGTGCCACGACGGAGTCGTCGGGCTGGTAGACGTAGCTCCACGAGACGGGCGCTCCCTCCACGGGTGCGCCGTCGGCCGTGAGGGCCGTGGCCGTGAAGCTCTGCACATCGCCGGTGCGGACCTCCGGGCGACCGCCGCCGAGCTCGATGCGGGCGACGGGAGACGCGACCACCTCGTGCGTCAGGTCGCCGCTCACGCCCTCCACCGTGCCCACGATCGTCACCGCGCCCGGAGCGACGGCCCGGACGTTGCCGAAGGCGTCCACGGTGGCCACGGCGGGGTCGGAGCTCCGCCAGGTCGCCTCGGGATAGGGCCGCTCCGACCCGTCGGCATGCAGCGCCACCGCCTCGTGCGCCAGGCGCGAACCCACGAAGAGCCTGCCCTCCTCATGCACGACTTCGACCCGCGACACCGCGGGCCAGCCCACCGCAACCGGGATCTCCAGGACCACGGGCTCGCCGCCCGCCCCGGGCACGCTGGACACGAAGATCCGGTACTCGCCCGCCGCCAGGCCCGTGACGCGCCCGTCGTCGATGCGGATCCCGTCCCGGGCGCCCGCGATCCGCAGGGGCGCCTGCACCGGACGCCCGTCGCGTCCGTAGGCCCGCACCACCAGCGGCGCCGACTCGCCGACGGTCACCTCGATCCTCTCGGGCTCCGAGGCCAGGCGGGCGACCCTCTGGGCGGCCACCGGGTGGGCGATGACGGTGACGAGCGTGAAGGCGAGCGAGGTCCTCATGATTCCCCCGGGCGGGCAGCGGTTCAGGGCCGGGCGCAGCGACCTGACGGCCCGGCCTCGTCCATCCGTGTTACGCGTATCTGTGTTACGCATGCGGGCCTCCGGCCGCAATCCGTCGACGTCCTCACCTTCTACGCGGTCTGCAGCCGGGCCAGGATCGAGTAGCTGTTGGGAAGACGGCTCCGGAGCTCGTCGGACCATGCGGGAAACTGGTCCCAGAACGGGACTGGGTATTCGCGGTATCGCTGAATGATCAGCCCCCGGGAAATGAGCGCATCC
>JABAOG010020641.1_pt1 | contig 14401 bp, 12 predicted proteins | sample 7062131 | NCBI WGS metagenome assembly JABAOG01 (sample SAMN14538629, study PRJNA623070) | marine sediment metagenome | biome: marine biome [ENVO:00000428]; feature: marine pelagic biome [ENVO:01000023]; material: deep marine sediment [ENVO:00002113] | place: India: Arabian Sea | collected...
GACATGCGCTCGGAGAGCCAGGCGCGGCTGATGGAGATCGACGCGCTCTTCCGCGACGCCATGCAGAAGGCGCTCACCGAGCAGAACGAGGTGCGGCGCCGCGGCCCGGCGCTCGAGGTCGAGGTGAAGCCGGTCGGCGACCGCCCGTCGGGCGAGGTGGATCCCGCGGCGCCGCTGGTGCGGCGCGCCGTCGCCGCCGCCCGCCACTTCGGCGACGACCCCGAGCTCGAACGCTCCTCCACCGACTCGAACGTCCCGATCTCGAAGGGCGTCCCGGCGGTCACGATCAGCCGCGGCGGCATCGGCGGCGGCGCCCACTCGCCGGGCGAGTGGTGGATCAACCGCGACGGCCCGCGCGCGATCAAGCGCGCGCTGCTGATCGTGCTGGCGGAGGCGGGGCTGGCGGGGGAGGCGGCGGACGGCTAGGCGGAGGCGCTGTCTGACGGGGGCAGGGCAGACGGGAATTCCGAGNNCGAGACGCGCCCCGATGCCGAAGCGCCCCGGACCGAGCCATTCGGTCCGGGGCGCTTCGGCATCGGGAGATACGGTGCCGCGCCCTCGAGTCGGTCCGGGCCAGCGGCCCCCGAAACCCAGCCGCCCTCGCCGGGTCCCCGCGTCTGCCGGCATGCGCCGGTGACGGGTTCGATGCCACGTTCTTCGCTTCTCGAGCATCTAGATCTATAGAAAGGGAGTGCATTGCGTCGATCCGCCGGGTTCGAGGTCGAACCACCGCCGAACACGGCATCGACGGACAACACGGGGATCGCCGTGAAGACGGGCGGCGCCGGAGCAGACGGCCGGCGCCGCCCTGTGTGCCTGGTAGCCGATCCCATACCTCTCGCCACGACCCGACCGGAAGCGACTCGCATGTGGCCCGTGAGCCGGATCGCGCCGCCGTACGACCGCGTCAGCGAGATCGCCTCGGAGGATCTCCGCTCGATCGAACGGGGAGGCGTCGTGGCCGTGGACATCGTTTCGCCGGTACGCATCGAGTACGGGCGGCTGCTCCGGCTCGTCACCGGCATTCGCCGGCGCACCGACGCGGCCATCGCCATACGGTTGCCGGGAGGCGACTCGGACGCGGCAATGCGCGTCGCCATGCACGCCTACCCCTGCGGTGTACGCGCGATACTCCTGCGGGATGCGCCGTGTCGAGCCGCGTTGTGGGAGTACCTGGCGAGTCCCCTGGATCTCCCGGGAGACCTGCTGGCGTGGCTCCGGCTTCGACGGCCCGTGTCGGCCGGCGCAGGCCAACTGATCGCCCGGATCGTGCACGAGTCCCCGGACCACGACAGTTTCGAGGGCCTGCTTGCGCGTCTCGAGGTCCCGCCCCGCACTCTGCGCTACCGGTTCGAGCACGAATCGCTGCCCGGTCCGAGCAAGTGGTTCCACCTCGGCCGGCTCCTCGACGCGCAGCTGCGGCTCCAGCGCGGTCCGAGTCTCGACATCACCGAGGTCGCGAATGAGCTCGGCTACGCGGACCGGCTGAGCTTCACCAACCGGGTCTACCGGCTGTTCGGCGTGACGGCCGAGACCTCGCGTCAGCTCCTCGGACTGGAATGGCGTTTCGCGGCGTGGTGGAAACGCGTGTGCGTCTCCGGAAACCCGTCGAGGCAAGATCGTGCCGTACGGAGTTTTGACTCCGGGTCGANNCGAGCGTGGCGCAATAATCGTAGGTACCTCTCCCCGGGCCGTACATCCATCCGCACACTCGAGAAGGTCGTGATGACTTCCCCTCCGCTCCTGCTCGGCGAGGGTCTGACGCGCGAGTTCCTGCTGCACCACCGCGTCTGCCCGGCGGGTTTCTCCGAGGATGGCGCGCTGCTGGTCGCGGCGGCCGAGGATGCACTGCTCGAGGCGCTGGACGACCTCGCGTTCGTCTACGGCCGGCCGGTCTCGGTGGTGAGGCAGACGTACGGCGAGGTGGAGCATCTGATCGAACGGTTGGCGGCCCGCGCGGAGCGAGCGATCGAGCTGTCGCGCACGGACGACGAGGAGCACGAGCTGACGGCGGACGTCCGCGACCTGGCGAATCAGCCGCCGGTCATCCGGTACGTCAACCTGGTCGTTCGGGACGCGTACGACGCCGGCGCGAGCGATATCCATCTGGAGGCCTCGAGGGACGGGTTGCACGCCCGGTATCGGCTGGACGGGGTGCTCGCCTCCGCGCCCGAGCCGCCGGCGGAGCTGCAGCAGGCGGTGGTCTCGCGGATCAAGCTGCTGGCGGAGCTGGACATCGCGGAGCGGCGGCGTCCCCAGGACGGGCGGATCCGGGTGCGGCTCGAGGATCGGGAGCTGGACGTCCGCGTCTCGACGGTGCCCACGATGTTCGGCGAGAGCGTGGTGCTCAGGCTCCTGGACCACGGCGGGCGGCCGGTGAGCCTCGAGGAGCTGGGGATGTCGCCGTCGGTGCTGGCAAGGGTGGACGAACTGGCGCGGCGCCCGCACGGGCTGGTGCTCGTCACGGGGCCGACGGGGAGCGGTAAGACGACCACGTTGTACGCCGCACTGGCGCAGCGGGACCCGCTCCTGGAGAAGATCGTCACGGTGGAGGATCCGATCGAGTACCAGCTCGCGGGGATCACGCAGGTGCCGGTGCACGTGCAGGCCGGGGTCACGTTCGCGTCGGCGCTGCGCTCGATCCTGCGCCAGGACCCGGACGTGATCATGATCGGCGAGATGCGCGACGTGGAGACCGCGGAGATCGCGGTCCAGTCCGCGCTGACCGGCCACCTGGTCTTCTCGACGCTGCACACGAACGACGCGATCGGCGCACTTCCGCGGCTGCTGGACCTGGGCATCCCGGCGTACCTGGTCGCGGCGACGCTCGAGGCGATCCTGGCGCAGCGGCTGGTGCGGCGGGTGTGTCCGGCGTGCGCGGCCGCGTACCGGCCGGCGCGCGCGGATGCCGCACGCATCGCGGGCGGCGATGACGTCGAGGGCATCGCCTTCCTGAAGGGCGCGGGTTGCGACGCCTGTCGGGGCACGGGCTTTCGCGGCCGGATCGGGATCTTCGAGCTGTTGATGCTGACCGAGCCGCTCAAGGAGGCGCTCGTCGAGGGGAAGTCGCGGGCGCGCATCCGCGCGCTGGCGCGGGAGAGCGGGGCGCGCACGCTGCGCGAAGACGGCTGGGCGAAGGTCCGCGGTGGATTGACCACGATCGAGGAGGTGTTGCGTGTGGCACAGGAGTGAGCGAGGCGCGAAGCACCGGGGTGCGCCGGGCTTCACGTTGCTCGAGCTGCTGGTCGTGATCGCCGTGATCGCGACGCTGGTCTCGATCGTCGCACCGTCGGTCTTCCAGAACGTCGGCGATGCGAAGGTCAATGCGGCCCGGAGCCAGATCGAGATCTTCGCGCTCGCGCTCGACTCGTACCGGATGCACAACGACGTCTACCCGACGACGGAGCAGGGGCTGGAATCGTTGCGCACGATGCCGACGGGCGGCGAGCCGCCGCGCAACTGGCGGGGGCCGTACCTTCGAAAGACGGTGCCGCTCGACCCCTGGGATCGGTCGTACCACTACGTCAGTCCGGGGCACGCGAATCCGGAGTCGTACGACCTGTACTCACTCGGCCGGGATGGCAAGCCGGGCGGTGAGGGCGAGGACGCGGACATCACGTCGTGGGGCGGGTCGGTCGAACCATGATCGAGAGCGCCGCGTTCGCGTATCGCGCCGCGCGCCGCGACGGCGCGCAGGAGGTCGGCGTCGTCGAGGCGGCCACGCGCGATGCTGCGGTCGCGGCGCTCGCGGGGCGCGGCCTGTTCCCCATCGAGGTGCGGCTCGAGGCGAGGCTCGAGGACCGGCGTACGCGGCTGTCCCCTGCCGACCTCGCCCTGGGCCTGCGGATGCTGGCGACGTTGCTCGAGTCCGGGCTCTCGATGCCTCGCGCGCTGGCGGCGATGGGCGAGCTCGCGCCCGGCGGGTGGCAGGCGGGGCTGGCACCGATCCGGGAGTCCGTCCGCCGCGGCGAGGGTCTGGCGGCCGCGCTGCAGGCGTCGCCGCTCGGGTTGCCGCGGATCGTGGTCGGCATCGTCAGGGCGGGCGAGGCGGGGAGCGGCGTGGCGGCGGCGGTGCGGCGCGCGGCCGAGCTGGCCGAGGCGACGGCGGCGATCCGGGCGGCGATCCGGAGCGCACTCGCGTACCCGGCGGTGCTCGCGGTCGCAGGCGTCGCTTCGGTCGGCCTCCTGGTCGGCGTGGTGCTGCCCCGGTTCGCGGCGATCCTGGCCGACCTGGGGCAGGCGCTGCCGCCGACGACACGGTTCGTCCTCGGTGCGGCGGCGTTTGCGCGCGCCGGCGCGATCCCGGCGCTCGTCGGCGCGGGGCTGCTGGCCATGGCGTGGCGCGTCTGGACGGCGAGCGAGGCGGGCCGGCTGCGATGGCACGCGCTCGTGCTATCGGTGCCGGCGGTCGGGGCGGTCCGCCGATCCGCGGCCACCGCGCGCACCTGTGCCGCCGCGGCGGCACTGCTCGAGAGCGGCGTCCCGATCGCGCCGGCGCTCGCCCACGCCGCCGCGACGGCGGGCGACGCCGCGATCTCGGCGCGGCTGCTCGAAGCGCGCGAGGCGGTGATCGGCGGGGAGGGCGTGGCCCGGGCGCTCGACGCCGCGGGCGCGATGACGCCGACCGCCGTGCGGCTGGTCCGGACGGGCGAGGAGACCGGCCGGCTCGCCGCGATGCTCGCCCACGCATCGCGCCTGGAGACGGAGCGGGCCGAGCGCATGGTGCGCTCCGCGGTACGCATGCTGGAGCCGACGTTGATCCTGGCCTTCGCCGGGCTGGTCGCGCTGGTCGCCGCAGCACTGCTCCAAGCCGTCTACGGCGTGAGGCCGGCGCCGTGAGGGAGCGACGCGGGCGGCCGGGCGTGACGCTGGTCGAGCTCGTCGCGACGCTGGCGATCCTGGGCATGATGGCCGGGATCGCCGGCGTGGCCTACTGGCGCGCGGAGCCCGTCGCGGCGCTCGACGAGGCGGACGCGCGCCTCGGCGCCGCGCGCCAGCAGGCGGTCCGGCGGCGTAAGCCCGTCACGATCACGGTCCGGATCGACGGACGAATCCACGATGCCACCGCGTTGCCGGACGGCTCGATCGTGTTCGACGGCCCGGCCGCGCGCGACCCCCTCGCCGGGAGCCCGGACGATGCGACGTGAGACCGGAGCCGGGTTGCTCGAAGTGATCGCGGCCCTGGCGATCCTGTCGCTCGCGGGTGTGGCCGCCGTCACTGCGGTGGCGGAGTCGGCCGCCGCCGTCCGGCGCGCGCGAGAGGCGGACGTCGAGTTCCGCACCGCGGGCGCGTTCCTGGAGGCCATCGCGCTGTGGACGCGCGAAGACCTGGACCGGCGCCTGGGCGACCGGCCGCAGGGGCCCTGGCGTCTGATCATCGGCCGCCCGCTGCCGACGCTCTACACCGTGGCCTTGACCGACAGCACGAGCGGTCGCGTCCTGCTCCGCACCTCCCTGTACCGACAGGAGCCCGCCGATGAAGACCGATAGCCGGGTCCGTCGCGGTTTCGCGCTCATCGAGGCGATCGTGGCGCTCGCGGTGGCGGCGTTCGTCCTGGTCGCCGCGCGTGCGATCCTGGAGAGCGTGGCCGACGGCGCCGATCGGCTCGTGGAGGCCGCGGCGGACGGCGACCGCGCAGGCAACGCGGACCGGCTCCTGCGCGGGCTGGTCGGCCAGGTCGAGTCGGCCACGGTCGTGCCGAACGCGGTGGCCGGCGACGAGCGCCGCGTCCGCATCGAGACGTGGTGCGACGTGCCCGCGGGCTGGAAGGAGCGCTGCACGGTGGAGCTCGGCTTCGTCGCCCACGAGGACGGCGACGCGTTCGTCGCCGCGGGCGTACCGGGCGGGCCGCTGGTCCTTCGCGGCGGCGTCGCCCACGGTGCGCTCCGCTATCTGGTAGACCCGGCACACGGCGGCGCCTGGCTGTCGAGATGGGCGCAGCAGGTGACCACGCCGCTCGCGCTCGGGGTGATCCTCGACGGCGACACGCTCATCCTCCGCATCGGCGAGCGCGGCTGATGCGACGGCCGGCTCGCGGACCGGGCGGACCGGAAGGCTTCGCGTTGCTCGCGGTCCTCTGGGTGGTCACCGGGATCGCGGTGCTCGGCCTCGCGGCCTCGCTCGTGGCCGGGAACGCGGTCGCGACGGCGACGAACCGGGCGGACCTCGCGCGGGCGACGTGGCGCGCCGAGGACTGCCTCGCCCGGGCGCTTGCACTGATCGCCGAGGTACTCGCGGGTCGCGCCACCGACGCCTACGGCTACCCGATCGGCTGGGATGCGCTCGACCGGTTCGTGCCATCGGCACGGCTCGTCGCGCTCCCGGATTGCGACGTCGCGGTGCGGCCCGTCGGCGCGGCGCTGGACGTGAACGCGGCCGGCGGCGAGGCGCTCCACGCAGTCTTCGTCGCGCTCGGCGCGCCGGCCGAGCGGGCGGACTCGCTCGTCGATGCGGTGCTCGACTGGCGCGATCCGGACGCGGTACCCCGGCCGCTCGGTGCGGAGCGGGAGTGGTACGAGGAGCGTGGCCGCCACCCGCCGCGCGACGGCGCTCTCGCCGACGCGCGCGAGCTCCGCCGGATCCGGGGGCTCGAGGAGATTCCGGGCCTCGAGGCCGCGCTCGGCGTGGAGGCCGGGCGCGTGTCCCTGACCCACGCGCCGCCGGCGGTCCTCGCGTCGCTGCCCGGCTTCGGCTCCGAGGCGGTGCAGCGAGTGCTCGAACTCAGGCGGACGCGCGGCGCGAGCATAGAGCTGGCGGCGGTGGCGGGTGGAGTGTCCTCCGGCGAGCGGCGGCGTTTGATGTCGCGGTTCGCCGACGCGGCGCGGTGCTCGGCCGTCGAGCCGGACGCGTGGATCGTGGCGGCACGGGGGCGCGCGGGCGCTCCGCCGGTCACCGCCGTGGTCGAGGTGAAGCTCGTCCGGGCCGGGAGACGCGCGGCGATCATCCGACGGAGGGTCTGGCTGGAATGAGAACGATGTTGGGCATTGCGATCGCCCACGACCGCGTCCGGGCGGTCGCGCTGCGGGCCGGTTCGGTTGCGTGGGCGGCGGAGGTGGAGGTGGACTCGCCCGACCGCATGGCCGACGCCGTGGCCGAGTTGCTGTCTGCCGTGCCGTTCCGGCGCATGCGCCGCCCGCCGGTGGCGTTGGCGATCGGTCCGGCGTGCGCCCAGACACGCGTGATCGGCGGCCTGCCGCCGCTGAAGGACGTGCGCGTGCTGTCGCGGATGGTGCGCGAAGGCTCGGGCCGGTTCTTCCTCAGGAACGGGATCCCGCTGCTTACGAGCGGCGTCCGGGTGATCGAGCCGGGCCGCGTCTGGGCCGCCGCGTTCGACGAGCCCGTGGTCGACGCCGTGCTCGCCGGCTGCCGGGCCACGCGCTTCCGCGTCCGCGGGGTCGCGCCCTCGGTGGCGGTGCTCGGCGCCGCGCTCGAGGGCGACTGCATCGTCTGGGCCGACGGGCCAGTCCACGCGGAAGTGGAGTTCGCGAACGGCGATATTGTGGCCGTTCGACGCTGGCCGCAGCCGACGGAGGAGGGCGTCGAGCCGCTTCGACCCCGCGAAGCGCTCGCGAAGCTTGGCGACCGCGCCTGGCGCTTCGCAGACGCGTACGGCGCCGCCGTGTGCGCCGCGGACCTTCCGCTGGCGCTCCGGCCGGGACGCGCCGTAGCCGGGCCGGCCGTGGCGCCCCACTGGAGGCTGGCTGCCGCGGCAACGGCCGCCGCGGCGGCGGCGGCGGCGGCACTGACCGGCCCGGGCCTCGTAGCCCAGCGCAGCGCCCGCGAGTCGGCGGCGCGGCTGGCCGAGCTCGCCGAGGCGCGCAACGCGGCGATCGTCGCGGAGGCCCAGCTCGAGCGGTTCAACACGGTGCTCGACGAGGTGGCCGCATTCGATGCGGAGCGCAGGTCGATCACGCTGCTACTCGCGGAGATCACCCGCGCGCTGCCGGACGGGAACGCGCTGGTCGCGTTCCGTGTCGACAGCGCCGGCGGGACCGTCGTCGCGGTGTCGCCACGGGCGGCGGGCGTCGTCGCCGCGCTCGAGAAGGTACCTGGCATCGCGTCGCCCCGGATCGTCGGCCCGGTGACCCGCGAGCGGGTCGGGGCCCGGGAGCTCGAGCGGATCACCGTCCGGTTCCTGCTGGCCGGCGGCGATCGGATGGGATCGGAGCCGCGAAAGCGGGAGGGCACCGGATGAGGAGGATCTCGATCGCTCGCCGCGAGCGGCGGGTCCTGGTCGTCGGCGGCGCGCTCATCGTCGGGATGATCGCGTCGTCCCGAGGCGTGCCGGCGTGGCGCGATTGGCAGCGCGACACGCTCGCGGCCGCCGCCGAGCTGGCCGCGGAGGTCGCGCGCGCCGAGGCGAGCGTGCGCGGCCTCCAGGCCACCGTCGACTCGCTCGAGGTGCGCCAGCGGCGCTTCGTCGCGCTGGCGCCGATGCTGGTCGGCGTCGAGTCGCCGTCCGCCGCGACGGGCGCGCTCACTCTGCTCGTCTCCGGCGCCGCGCAGGCCGCCGGCGTCAAGGTCTTGGCGATCCGGGTCGGCCGCGACAGCGCGGAGGGCGCCGTGGTGCGCCGTGTCTCGCTGCGCGCGGACCTCGAGGGCGATGCCCGCGGCGTCGCCTCGCTGCTCGCGGTGCTCGAGCGCGGCCCGGTGCTCCTCGCGGTCCGCGATGTCTCCATCACGCAGCCCGATCCGGCCGCGCCCGCCGACCGACCGGAGACACTGAGCGTTCAGCTGTTGGTCGAAGGGCTCGCGATCGACCGGGGCGCCGCCGGGGAGGCCCGGCCGTGAGGGCGCGCGCGGTCGAGGCGACGCTGTGGGGTGCGGCCGCCGTGGCGTCGATCGCCGCGGTCACCGGCGTGGTGCGCGCGCGTCCCGTCCCGGGCGCCGCATCGGGGCCGCACGCCGTCCCCGCCGCGGCGTCGGCGCCGCGGGCGTTCGATGCGCGGGCGCTCGCGGACGCGGCTNNACCGGGTCGGACCCGTTCCGCCTCGACCGCCGGCCCGCGCGGCTGGCGTACGGGGCCGAGCCGCCGCCGCCGGAGGCGCAGCAGCAGCTTCTCCCGGCACCCGCGAGGCCGGCCCTCGCGCTCACCGGAATCATCGGCGGCCCACCCTGGGAGGCGATCCTCGAAGGCGTACCCGGGCGCGACGGCGGCATCCTGGTCCGCGCAGGGCAGGTGCTGGGTGAGCTCCGGATCCGCGCGGTCCGCCCGGACACGGTCATCGTCGCAGGCCCCGACTCCACCTGGATCCTCACCCTGAGGCGCCCATGGCAATGAGCTTCGCGCGGCGGCTCGCGGCCGCCACGATCCTCGGCACGCTGGTCCCGCACGCGCTCGCGGCGCAGCAGGACTCGCTCGTGACCGTGCGCAACGACAGCGTGTCCGTCCGCTTCGTGGACGCGGACCTGCGCGCCGCCGTCCAGGCACTCGGCCGGCATCTGGATCGCCCGATCGCGTTCGGCGCCATCGGCAGCGCCCGCGTCACGCTCGAGACGCCGAGGCCGGTGCCCCGCACCGAGGTCCACGCCCTGCTCAGGGCGTTGCTCGAGAGTCACAACTACCGGCTGGTCGACGATTCCAGCGTGTACCGCATCGAGCCCGCCGGCGCGGCTCCGGCCCCGGGCCGGGTGGCGGCCGGCGGGGTCGCCGCTGTGGACGCCGCCACCATCGAGCTGTTCGTGATCCGGCTCCGCCATGCGAGCGCCGCGGACGTGGCGGCGACCGTCAACGCGCTCTACGGTCGGGCGAGCGCGCTCGGCGAACCGGGCCGCAGGCCGCCCACGCTCGCGGACGAGTTGCGCCAGAACCGCGTGCCGGCCGTCGATGCCGCGGGCGACGCCGGGCAGGGGGCGTCGAACGCGCGGGCCGCGACGCTCTCAGGCGAGGTCACCATCGTCCCGGACGCGGGCACGAACAGCCTCCTCATTCGCGCGTCGCGCCGCGACTTCGACCTGATCCAGGCCGCCGTCGACGAGCTCGACATCCGCCCGCTCCAGGTGCTCATCGAGGTGCTCATCGCGGAGGTCCGCCGCGACCGCAGCTTCGCGTTCGGCGTGGAGCTCGGGCTCGACACCACGAGCGTCCCCGAGCGCGCCGGCTTCACCGGGTCCGCCGTCGCATCCAACGCGGGGCTCGGCCTCGGCGACTTCGTGCTTCAGGTCATGAACATCAACGGCCGGAAGCTGGACGCGACGCTCCGAGCCGCATCCGCCCGCGGCGACGTCGCCATCGTCAGCCGTCCGGTCCTGCTGGCCGCCAACAACGAAACGGCCGAGATCCTGGTCGGCAGCCAGCGGCCGTTCGTGCAGGTCTCCCGGTCGCTGCCCACCGACCTCCCGAACCGGGACCAGGTCATCCAGTACAAGGACGTCGGCACCAAGCTGTCGATCCACCCCACGATCAGCGCCGACGGCTACGTCATGCTGGACGTGACCCAGGAGATCAACGCGGCCACGACCGAGACCTCTTTCGACGCGCCGGTGATCTCGACCCGCTCGGTCCAGACGCGGCTCCTGGTCAGGGACAGCCAGACCGTCGTCCTCGGCGGCCTGACCGACCAGCAGCGCGACCACAGCCGGTCCGGCGTCCCGATCCTTTCCAGCATCCCGATCCTCGGCGGACTGTTCGGCTCGACGAGCCGGCGCTCCGTCGGGACGGAGCTGCTCCTCTTCCTCACGCCCCGCGTGCTCCGCTCCGATCAGGACGTGGACGAGACCACCACCCCGCTTCTGCGCAAGGCCGAGAAGATCAAGCCATGATCGACTCAACGATCGCAGGCATCGTCGGCGACTCCCCCGCCATGCGCGCGCTGCGCTCGCTCATCGAGCGCGCCGCGCCGCTCGAACTCCCGGTGCTCATCCAGGGTCCGACCGGCGCCGGCAAGGAACTCGTCGCCCAGGCGCTGCACGCCGCGAGCGGACGGTCAGGTCGCTGCGTGGCCGTCAACGCGTGCGCCATCCCCGAAGCCATGTTCGAGGCCACGCTCTTCGGCCACGTCCGCGGCGCGTTCACCGGCGCGACCGCCGACTCTCGCGGCTTCCTCGAAGAGGCCCACCGCGGCTCTATCTTCCTCGACGAGATCGGCGACCTCGCGCTCCCGCTCCAGGCCAAGCTGCTCCGCGTCATCGAGACCCGCGAGTTCCGCCCGATCGGCGCCCGCGCGGACCGCCGGAGCGCGTTCCGCACGATCGCGGCGACCAACGAGCCGATCGACGCCCTCGTCGCCGACGGCCGCTTCCGCCGCGACCTCGCCCACCGCCTCGGCGGCATCGTCATCGACGTGCCGCCGCTCCGTCAGCGCCTCGACGACATCCCGGCCCTTGTCCGACACTTCGTCCACAGCGCGTCGGCTGGCGGCGACGACATCCGCCTCACCGACGGCGCGATCCACGCGCTCCAGGACCACGACTGGCCCGGCAACGTGCGCGAGCTGCGTAACGCGATCGAGCGCGCGCTGGCCCTCTCCGACCGCCGGCGCCTTGGTCGGTACGACATCGTGCTGGCGCTGCGCGCGGGCGGGATGGGCGGACCCGCCGAGCATCGCGACTCCTTCGCCCGCCGCCGCCTCCTCAAGACCCTCGAGCAGTGCGCGTGGGACACCGCACGCGCGGCCACCCGCCTCGGCGTCCACCGCGCGACCGTCTACCGCCGCATGCGCCGCCTCGGGATTTCCACGCCCGCAGCCGGCGCGGAGGCCGCGAACGGCACGGCCGAACACCCCCTGACGACACGCAGCGGCGCGCGAGAGTAGAGCGGGGCGCCGGCCGCTCGCGGCGGACGTGCCGCGGCTACGGCCGCCTCCGGCTGCACATGCGGCCGGTGCTGCGCCCCGAAGCCGGACGGTCGTATGCTCGGGCGTCCATTCGCATGCATTCGCACGCATTCGCACGCATTCGCACGCATTCGCATGCGGTCACACGCGTTCATGCTCCTTCGCCCCCGTTTGCCGGCATTTGCGGCCGTTTGCATGCATTCGCGGGCGATTTGGCGCCCGTCGCGCGCCGGGCCGGCTCGTCCCCGTTCGCATCGATTCGCGCGAATTCGCATTCCATTCGCGCGAACGGGTGCGAATCGCGACACGGCCGTTTCGAGCAACTGACGTAGTTGCAACGAGTTGTGCGATTCGCGCAACCGGCACGCCGCATGCCCTCCTTCTGGAGCGGCCATCTTCATCGGCCCGGCTCCGGGCCGCGTCTCAGCGAGACCGCTACCGCTCCAGGAGGCCATCGTGATCGCAACGCCGCGTTTCGCCCTCCGCCGCCGCAGCTCCGTGGGATTCGTCAGCCTCGCACTCGTCCTCCTGCCCGTGTTCGGGGCGGGTGAAGCCCGGGCGGCAACGGCCTGCCGTCCGGAGGCGGCCGGCTGCGAGCCGGCCGTAGGCATCGCGCCGGTGGTGGCCATCCGCCCCGCGGGCGGGACGTACACGAGCGCGTCGCTCGCGGTGACGATCTCGTGGCAGGCCGTCGAGGGTCTGGATGCGAGCAGCCGGACGATCACGCTGAACGGCGCCGATGTCACGTCGAGCGTCTTGTACAGCGGCGGTGGATCCTCGGCGTTCTCGACCGGCGCGATCACGCTGAGGGCGGGCCCCAACACGCTCCGGGCGGGCATCTGCGACTCGGCCGGGGCGTGCACGACGGCGACGGCGCACTACACGTTCGTCCCGCCCGAGCCGGCGTCGGTGGAGAGCGAGGCAGTGGGAGGCGAGACGATCGAGCCCGCGGCGGTGCCGCCTCCCGGTGGCGGCGATAACGATCCGCCCACGGTGGCGCTGAACCCCACGGGCGGAACCTTCTACAACGCATCGCTCAAGATCACGGTCAGCTACGGCGACGATACCGGGCTGGACGGCAGTAGCCGCACCATGCACCTGAACGGCGTCAATGTCACGAGCAGCTTCAGCTACACGGGTGGGGGCGCGCAGTCGTTNNATGCACTTGAACGGCGTCAACGTCACGAGCAGCTTCGACTACACGGGCGGCGGTGCGCAGTCGTTTGCCAGCGCGACGCTCACCCTGAACGTAGGCAGCAACACGTTTCAGGCCGGGATCTGCGACACGGACCACCAGTGCACGACGAAGGCGACGACCTACACATACACTCCCGACACCACCAACCCGACGGTCTCGATCAGTCCCACCGGAGGCACCTACTCGAGCGCGAGCCGCTCGGTCACGGTGAGTTGGAGCGACAACGTCCAATTGAACACGGCGAGCGATACGATCTGGTTGAACAACGTGGTCAAGACCTCGAGCTTCACGTACAGCGGGACGGCGACTTCGGCGACCTCGAGCGGCACGGTGACGCTGAGTCCGGGCACGAACACGCTGAAGGCCAAGATCTGCGATCACACGGGCACGAACTGCGCCGCCAAGACCGCCACCTACACGTACGACAATGCGGACCCGGGGGTCTCGATCAGCCCGAGCGGGGGCACGTACAACAGCGCGAGCCGCTCGGTCACGGTCACGTGGACGGACAACCTGGGCTTGAACGCGGGCAGCCGGCTGATCACGCTGAACGGCGTGAACGTGACGTCGAGTTTCGGCTACAGCGGGACGGCGACGTCGGCATCGTCCGGCGGCACCGTCACGCTGAGTCCGGGCACGAACACGCTCTCGGCGAAGATCTGCGACCAGTCCGGGCGGTGCACGACGCAGACGACCGGCTACACGTACGACGGCGTGGCCCCGGCGATCGACATCACGCCAGGCTCGCAGACGACGGGCGCGAGCAGCCTCTCGGTCCTGATCACGTGGGATGACGACCGGGCGTTGAACGATGCGAGCCGCGTGATCCGGCTGAACGGCGATACGGTGACGAGCGCGTTCACGTACGACTTCGGCGAAGGCGACGTGGACATGCAGTCGGAGGCGCGGATCACGCTCGTGCCGGGCCCGAACACGTTGATCGCGGAGATCTGCGACGTGGCGGGCAACTGCAACGCGGCGGTGGCCACGTACAGCCGGGAGGCGACGGCGCCGACGGTGGCGGTGACGCCCGCCTCGGGCGCGTACCGCTTCGCGTCGCGGGAGGCCACCTTCGAGCTCTGCGACGACACATCGCTGAGCGAGGCGAGCTTCACGGTCACGCTGAACGGCACGCAGGACGTCACGGTCGACTTCGAGTATGTGGGCGGCGGCAAGGCGGGATGCGGCGCCTACGCCACGGCGAACGGCGTGGTCTCGCTCAGTGCGGGCTCGAACACGCTGGAAGGGCGCATCTGCGACGGATACAACAACTGCCGCACCGGTCGGGCCGACTACACCTACGACGGTAGCTTGCCGGCGGTCTCCGTCAACCCGGCCGGGGGCGACTATGAGGACGCGAGCCGGCCGGTGACGATCACGTGGAGCGACAACGACGAACTCGAGCCGGACAGCGTGCGGATCCTGCTG
>JABAOG010011743.1_pt1 | contig 14397 bp, 8 predicted proteins | sample 7062131 | NCBI WGS metagenome assembly JABAOG01 (sample SAMN14538629, study PRJNA623070) | marine sediment metagenome | biome: marine biome [ENVO:00000428]; feature: marine pelagic biome [ENVO:01000023]; material: deep marine sediment [ENVO:00002113] | place: India: Arabian Sea | collected...
GTTCGCGGGGGACGTGGCGGACCTCGTTGGGACCCTGCTGGCGGAGAGCGACGTGGACGCGGACGACCTGGCGCGGGTGCGGGCGATGATCGAGGCGAAGGAAGCGGAGCTCCGGGGTGAGGGGGAGGGGACGCCATGACGGTGGCGATGTGGGTGGGTTCGTGGCTGCTGACCTACCTGGTGCACAGCACGCTGTTGCTGGGCGGGGTGGCGTTGGCGACCCGGTACGTGGTGCGGCGGGAATCGGTCCGCGAGGTCCTGTGGAAGGCGGCGCTGGTGGGCTCGGTCCTGACGGCCACGGTGGCGTCGGTCGCCCCGCGGCCCGGCGCCCTGCGGGTGAACGTCGCGGCGCTGGGGATGATCCCGGCGGTGACCGAGGTGGAGGGGGTCCCGGCGGGCCCACGGGCGGGCGCGCCCGGCGAGGACGAGCCGGTGTCGGCCCGGGCCGACGAGACCGCGGCGGACGCCGAGATCTCCACGCGGTTGGAGGCGATCCGGGAGCTGGAGACCGCCACGGACCGCGGGACCCTGGGTGACGGTGCGGCGGCGATGGGCGGCGGTGTGGCAGGGGCGTCGGCACCGGGGAGCGGGGCCGGGCCGGAGTCCGCAGCCCGACCGGGCGGGAGTTCGGTCGCGGGTCCCGGGTGGGGCTGGCTGGGGCTGCTGATCGGCGCCTGGGCGGGGATCGCGCTGGCGCTCCTGGTCCGTCTGGGGTGGCGGCACCTGCGACTGCGGTGGCTGCTCAGGGAGCGGACGGAGGTCGCGGGTGGGGACCCGGCGACGGTGACGCTGACGGAGCTGCGGCGGGCGGCCGGGGTGTGGAAGCCGGTGCGACTGACGTCCTCGCCGCTGGTGGGGACGCCGATGGTGCTGGGGAGCGCGGAGGTCTGCGTTCCCGACCGGTTCCTGGTGGAGCTGGGGTGGGAGGAGCAGCGGGCGGCGCTGGCCCACGAGCTGGCGCACCTGGCGCGGCGGGACCCGCTCTGGCACGAGGCCGGCGCGCTGATGGCGGCCCTCTTCTTCTTCCAGCCCCTCAACGTGGCGGCCCGTCGGGGGATCCGGTCGGCCGCGGAGTACCTGGCGGACGGATGGGCCGTGGTGCAGACCGGGTCCCAGGTCGAGCTGGCGCGGTCCCTCGCCACCGTCGCGGGCTGGGTCGCGCCGGCCCGGGCGCCGGCGCTGGCGGGTACGGTCGGGATGGCGGAGGGCGGCTCGCCGCTGCTGGGTCGGGTCCGGCGGCTGCTGGAGCATGAGCCCGAGTCGCCGGCGCGGCCGGCCGCGCGACTCGGTATCGCCGTGGCCGTGGTGGCGGTCGGGGCGGCGTTCGCGCCGGCGGTGGGGCCGGCCGGCGGCCCGGATGCCGAAGCGCCGCTGCCGCAGCGGGATACGGATGATGCGCTCCGCGAAGGGCTCCGGGAGGGACTCCGGGAAGGGATCCGTGAAGGAATCGTCGAATGGCGGGATGGCGGCAGGGAGGCGATCCGGGCGGTGGGGCAGGGGGCCCGCACCGGACTGCGGCGGACCCCGCCTGGCGGGCAGGAGCCCCTGGATGTGCGGGTGGTGGGTAGGCGGGGGGCCGAGGGGTTCGTGGGGAGTCTGAACGAAGCGGGCCGCGACGCGGGCCAGTCGCCGTACTGGGTCGCGTATGCGGTCCCGTCGGTGGACGGAGGCCGGCGGGTTCTGATCGACAGCGAGCCCTGGAACGTGGCGGACATGAAGGGACCGGCGCTGGCGGGAACGCTCGGTGTCGAGGAGGAGCTCGAGGCCGTGCCGGGCCGGGTGCTGGTCCTGGCTCGCCTGGCCCCGGGAGGGTCCGCGACGCGGGTGGAGCGACTGACGGTGCGGAGGCCGGAGCTGGGCATGCCGATCGGCGGCGTCGTGTACTGGCTGGGGCCGGCGGATGCCGGTGAAAGCTTCCGGTGGCTGCGGGACATCTACGTCGGAGTCGAGGACCCGGAGATCCGGGAGGCGGCGGTGGACGCCATCGGGATGCATCCCACGGCCGAGGCGGAGCGGTTCCTCCTGCGGGTGTTGCAGAGCGAGGCGGATTCGGACATCCGGGAAGAGGCGGTGGAGGGGCTGGCGACGCAGCGGCCCGATACGGCGCTGGCCCGACTCCTGTTCGATGTGGCGATGACGGACCCCGACGGCGGGGTGCGGCAGGAGGCGGCGGAGCAGCTGGCGGAGGTGAGAGATCCACTGGCCGTGGATCTCCTGGAGCGGCTGGCGATGGAGGCGGAGGACCTGGCGGTCCAGCGCCAGGCCGCGGAGTCGCTGGGCGATTCGCGGACGGCCCGGGCTCGAGCGGCGCTGGAACGTCTGATCGAACGCCATCCGGCCGAGAAGGTCCGCCGGGAGGCGCTGGATCAGCTCGCCCGGACGGGCGTCACCGGGTCGGCGCTCCTGGCCGTGGCGATGCGCGATGATGACCCGGACCTGCGCCGCGAGGCCGTGGAGCTCATGGCGGAGCTACCGGTGGATGAGGCGGTCGCCACGCTGCGCCGGGCGGCGTTCGAGTCCGGCGATGGAACAGTCGAGCGGCAGGCGGCGGAGACGCTGGGCGACGTAGGTACGGACGCGGCGCTGGACGTGCTGCAGGAGATCCTGGAACGGAACCCGGGTGAGGACGCTTCGTTCCAGGCGGTGGAGGCCATCGCCGAGGGCTTCCCCCGCTCCGTGGCGGTCCCCGCGCTGCGACGTGTGCTGGACACCCACCCTTCCAGCCGTGTGCGCCGCGAGGCCCTGGACCAGCTCGGAGACCTGGGAGGATAACCCGACCCCACAACCCACGAGATCAACCCCGGGGCCGGCGGCTCTCCGCGCCGACCCCCATGCCCCCGGCACGTCCGCGCGCCGGGGAGGAGGAAGCCCCTATGGATGGGAATCAGGTGAAAGCGAAGAAGGTCGTGGCCGCGGCGGCGGCCCTCCTGGCGGCGCTGGCCGCCGTTGCGGCGGGGACTCCGGTCTCGGCCCAGCAGGTCCGGGCCGTCCGGGCGAACGGGACAGGCATGCGACTGGACGGGCAGCTGAGCGAGACCGCCTGGGACCGGGCGCAGCCCGCCACCGGGTTCGTGCAGCGGGAGCCGGAGGAAGGGTCGCCGGCGTCCGAGACGACGGAGGTCCGCTTCGTCTACGACGACGCCGCGTTGTGGATCGGCGCTCGGATGCGCAGCGACGATCCCTCGGCGATCCGCTCGCTGGTGACGCGGCGGGACCGGGAGGGCAGCTCGGAGCAGCTCGTGGTCTCGCTGGACACGTACCGGGACCGGCGGACGGCGTACAGCTTCGGCGTGACGCCGGCGGGCGTGCGCATCGACTACTATCACGCGGCCGACTTCGAGGGCCGGCGGGACTACGAGTACGACCCGGTCTGGCAGGTGGAGACGTCGGTGGATGGCGGCGGGTGGACGGCCGAGATCCGGATCCCGTTCAGCCAGCTCCGCTTCGATGGCGCGGCGGACCAGGTCTGGGGCGTGAACCTCGCGCGCCACGTACCCGCCCGCAACGAGGTCGCCTACTGGGTGCTGGTGGGCCGCAACGAGACCGGGTGGGCGTCGCGCATGGGCGAGCTGGTCGGCGTGTCCGACGTGCGCCCGAGCCGCGGCGTCGAGCTGCTGCCGTACCTGGCCGCCAACGCGGACATGGTGAGCGGCGATGCCGAGGACCCGTTCCTCGAGGAGCGGTCGACCGCCCTCCGGGCGGGCGCCGATCTCAAGGCCGGGATCGGACCCAGCCTGACGCTGGACGCCACCATCAACCCGGACTTCGGCCAGGTCGAGGCGGATCCCGCGGTGGTCAACCTGACCGCCTTCGAGACCTTCTTCAGCGAGCGGCGGCCCTTCTTCACGGAGGGCTCGCAGCTGTTCGGTGGCCGGGGACTCTTCTATTCCCGTCGCATCGGCGCCCCGCCGCCCGGGACGCCCGACGCCGACTACTTCGAGACTGTGGACAACACGACCATCCTGGGCGCCGGGAAGCTCACCGGGCGGCTCCCCTCCGGACTGTCCGTCGGCGTGCTGGCCGCCGTGACGGGGGAGGAGGAGGTCGCGACGTACGACGCGAGCGCCGACGAGTTCGGCACGGCCGTCGTCGCCCCCACGACCGGCTATGCCGCGGCCAGCATGCAGCAGGAGTTCGGCGCGGACGGGTCCACGCTGAGTGCGATGGTCACGGGCGTGCACCGGTCCCTGGAGCCGGGGTCCGATCTCGCCGGGCTGGTGACGGAGGACGCCGTCAGCGGCATCGTGGACGGTCGCTACCGCTGGGCCGGCGGGAAGTACGACGTGAGCGCCTACATCGCCGCAACCCACGTCCGCGGCTCCGCCCCGGCGCTGCTCCGGCTCCAGGAATCGTCCCGCCGGTACTGGCAGCGGCCGGACGCGGATCACGTCGAGGTGGACCCGAACCGCACGACCATGACCGGCGCCATGATGGGGATCAACCACTCCAAGATGGCCGGGGAGCACTGGCTCTGGGACATCGATTACTACCAGGAGTCGCCCGGGTTCGAGCCGAACGACATCGGCGCCCTGGGCGGCGCGGACGACCGCGGCCTCCTGGGCAACCTCCGGTACCGCGACACGGAGCCCGGCCCGCTGCACCGCGCCTGGACGCTAGGGGCCGGCGCCGGCAGCGAATGGACGTTCGGCGGCGAGCGCCAGTACACCGTCATCTACCCGTTCCTCAACTGGGTGCTGCCCAATTTCTGGCGGATAAACCTGGACGCCGACTTCGTGACCGGCGGACTCAGCGACGCCCTGACCCGGGGCGGCCCGCTCATGGCCCGGCCGGCCGAGACGAGCTTCCAGGCCGAGGTGCAGAACTCCAGCGGATCGCGGACTCGCTGGGGGATCGAGCTCGAGGTCGGGGACGACGACGCCGGCGGCCGCTACCTCCGCGTCGAGCCCAGCCTGTCGCTCCGGCCCGGCGCCCGGTGGGAGCTGTCGCTGGACCCCCGATGGATCGACTGGACCGATCCCCGGCAGTACGTGACCTCCCGCGACGACGGCCCCGCGGCCACGTTCGGCCGTCGCTACATTTTCGCCCACGTCGACCGCTCCGAGGTGGCCGCCCGGATCCGGCTCAACTATACGTTCACCCCCGAGCTCACCCTCGAGACGTACCTCGAGCCCTTCGCCGCCAGCGGGGCCTACCACACGTTCGGCGAGCTGGAGGCCGCCCGGTCCCGCGAGCTCCGCGTCTACGGCGAGGACGGGACCGGCATCACCCGGAACGGGGACGGCTCCGTGACCGTCGACGCGGACGGCGAGTCCTTCACCATCTCCTCAAGGGACTTCAACGTGCGCTCGCTGCGCAGCAACGCCGTGCTCCGCTGGGAATGGCGCCCCGGCAGCACCGCCTATCTGGTCTGGCAGCAGGACGGCTTCGGGAGTCGCGATCCCGGGGAGGTGGGGCCCGCCGAGCTCTTCGAAGCCTTCGGCGCCGCCCGGGACCACTTCCTCGCCCTCAAGGTGAGCTACTGGCTCCCGATCCGATGATCGACGATCGATTGTCGATCATCGATTGTCGATTGTCGATCTATACCGGTCGGCTTCGGCGGGTCGGCCCATCCGCTCGTAGGCCCGGACCAGCTCCTGGGCGCTGAGCGCGGCCTCCGGATCGTCCAGCTCCCGGCGGATCCGCAGGGCCTCCAGGAAGTGGGGCACTGCGTCGGCGGGCCGGTCCTGCGCCAGGAGCGCGGCGCCCAGCTCGTGGTGCGTGTTCGCGGTGAACGGGTGGTCCCCCAGCCCGGCCTGCCGGATGCTCAGCGCCTGCCGGAGCGGATCCTCGGCGTCCCGTACCCGGCCCTGTCCCACCAGCGCGCGCCCGAGGCCGTGCAGGCTCAGGGCCACCTCCAGGTGGTCCTCGCCGAGCAGCCGGGTGAGCAGCTCGTGCGACTGCCGGTAGAACGCTTCCGACTCGCGGTACTCCTCCCGGCGGGCCCGTTCCAACCCCAGGAGTCGGAGGCTGCGGCCGACCTCCGGGTGCTCCGGCCCGTACAGCCGGCGCTGGAGCTCGAGGCTCCGATGGAGCAGGCTGTCGGCTTCGCGGACCTTGCCGAGCCGGGAGACGGTCAGTCCGAGACTGGCGATGAGGATGGCCGGGGCCGGATGCTCCTCGCCGACGATCCGGCGATACATGGCCAGCGCCTCCCGGTAGAGCGGCTCGGCGGTGCCGTAGTCGCCGATCATCTCGTAGTAGACGGCGAGACTGTTGATGCTCTCGGCGATCTCGATGCGATCGCCCTCGAAGAGCCGCCGCCGCATTTCGAGGGCCTCGTGGAACAGCCGGCCCGCGTTGTCGTAATCGCCCCTCCGGCGCAGGATCTCCGCCAGCTGGTGGAGGCTGGTGGCGACATCCGGGTGCTCCGGTCCCAGGAGTCCGCGTCGCATCTCCAGCGACTCCCGCGTGAGCTTCTCGGCCTCGCCGAGCTCGCCCAGGTCCCGCTGCACGAGAGCGCGCTCGCCCAGGGTGCGGGCGATCCGGGCGTGCCTGTCTCCGAGGAGGGCCCGCTCCGTCGCCAGGGCGTCCACCAGGAGCGCGTCGGCCCGGGTGAGGTCGTTGAGGGCCCGGTTGGCCTGGGCCAGGGCGGTCTGGCTCTCCGCCACGTCCAGGTGCCGCGGTCCGTACAGATCCAGCCGGACCCGGAGCGCTTCGCCCAGCAGCGCGGCGGCCCGGTCGTAATCTCCGATGTGCTCGTGCACCCGGCCCAGCGCCGTGAGCATCTGGGCGCGAGCCGCGGGGCTGTGGCGCATCTGGTCGGCCCGGACGGATGCCCGGGCGAGCAGTGAGTTCACCGCCGCGGAGTCGTCGGGGCTGACCGCGCCGGACCCGGTCTCGAAGAGCCCGAGGAGCAGGTCGGTGAGCTGCGAGGACCGGTTCGCTTCCAGCTCCGCCTCGGCCAGGGCCCGGCTCACTCGTCGGTTGTGGACGGTGGTGGTCGTGGCGTACGTGAACAGCAGCGCCACCAGTCCGGCGGCGGCGGCGACGCCGACCCGGTGACGGGACACGAACTTCCGGAACCGGTATGCCCGGGACTCGGCGCGTGCGGAGACCGGCAGCCCCTGGATATAGTTGGCGATGTCGTCACTGAGCTGCTGGACGGAGCTGTAGCGGCGGATGGGCTCCTTGCGGAGTGCGGTCATCACGATGGCGTCGAGGTCGCCCCGCAGCCGGCTCCTCAGCCGATCGACGCTGGTGCCCCGGGCCTCGGCGATCGCCTCCGCCGTGCGGGCATCCCGCCCGTTCTCGCCGGGTCGGGTGTCCGGTCGGCGCAGCCGGGTGCTGGGGCGATCCGGATCGAGGTCGCAGACCAGGTCCTCGATCTCACTGGACGAGCGCCCTTCCAGCGAATACGGAGGTCGCCCTGCCAGGAGCTCGTAGAGCACGACGCCCAGCGAGTAGACGTCGCTGGCCGTGGTCAGCGGCTCGCCCCGGACCTGCTCCGGGCTGGCGTATTCGGGCGTCAACAGCCGGAGCTCCTTGCGGGTGACCGGCTGCTCCATCCCGCCCAGCGCCGGGTTCAGCAGCTTCGCGATGCCGAAGTCCAGCAGCTTCACGTTACCGGACCGCGTGACCCAGATGTTGCCGGGCTTGATGTCCCGATGGATCACCAGGTTCTGGTGGGCGTGATGGACGGCGGCGCACACCTCGCGGAAGAGGGCGAGCCGCTCGGGGACACCCAGCCGGCGATGATCGCAGTAATCGGTGATGGGCTCGCCATCGACGTACTCCATCACCAGGTACGGGATCTGCCCCGCCGTGACCCCGCCGTCCAGGAGCTGCGCGATGTTCGGATGGCCCAGCGACGCCAGGATCTGTCGCTCCGTCAGGAACCGCTGGTGGACCTCTTCCCCGTAGGGCGGACGCAGCAGCTTGATCGCGACGCGGCGCCGGAACTGGCCGTCGTCCCGCTCCGCCAGGTAGACCACGCCCATCCCGCCGCGGCCGATCTCCCGCAGCACCCTGTAGGCCCCGATCTCCCGTCGCTGGCCCACGCTCCCGGCGCTCGGCACCGATAGGCCCGCGTCCGGGGGCGGCCGCTCCAGCACGCCATCCGCCCGCTCGTGCGCGGCCACCAGCGCCTCGACCTCGGCGCGCAGGGAGCCGTCCCCGCGGCACCGGTCCTCCAGCCAGGAGGCACGGTCATCCGGCGGGATCTCGAGGGCCTGCTCGAACAGCTCCTCGACCAGGTGTCTGCGTTCCGTCGACATTCGACCGGGGTGGGAGGGACCAGAAAGCTAATGGCGGGCGGGTAGGCCGACAATCGGAGATCGACGAGCATCCGGATTCGGGCCGGTCACAGGGGACGAGGAAGCGGCGGTGCGTGGGCGTGCGGCCGGGTGGCAGCGATCTCGGGCCGGGGGCCGGGCCGGAAGGTGGAGACGGGGATGTTGATGCAGTCGGGGCATCGCGGCATCTTGGACGCCCGAAGCTTCTGAGCCCGGCCCGCGCGTGTCCCCCGTCCGGGGGGGCGGGCCCTGTCCACTCCCTGGTTCCGGAGGCACTCTTGACGCACGCGACTCTGCTGGCGCTGCTACTCTCGCTGGCCTGGCCGGCCCCGATGGGGCCCCCCGCTCCGCCCCCGGCGTCCGCCGGTGCCTATGGCGCGGCCCTGGCCGTGGACGCCGGTCGGATCTTCGTCGGCGAGCCGGGCGAGGTGGGCCTGTTCCCAATGCCTTCGGGCAGCGTCGGTCGGGTCCACGTCTACGCCCTCGAGGGCGGGGGCTGGCAGCGGCTGGCGACGGTGACGTCACCGGACGCGGAACTGGGGGACCGGTTCGGCGAAGCGCTGGCGCCCCGGGGGGACCTCCTCGTGGTGGGCGCCCCGGGCACGGCGCAGGGGCGGGGCGCGGCGTACGTCTTCGTCCGCGGCGCCGAAGGCTGGTCGCAGGACGTCCGCCTGGCGGCCCCGGACTCGGCCCCGGCGGACGCGTTCGGGAGCGCGGTGGCCCTGGCCGGCGACTGGCTCCTCGTCGGCGCTCCGGGCCGGAACGAGGGCGCCGGCGCGGTATTCGCCTACCGCCGCGGCGATGCGGGCTGGGAGTCTGCGGGCGCGGTGATGGGTCAGACTCCCGGCGCGCGGTTCGGGACCGCGCTGGCCGTGGATGGTGACCGGGTCGCCGTGGGCGCACCGGGGCCCATGCCGCCGAACCTACCGAACGTTCCGGCGCCCCGGCTCCTGCCGGGCGCGGTCCACGTGCTGACGCCGGGCCCCGGCGGCTGGACGATCGCGGCGACGCTGGAGGCGGCCGAGGGGGCGCCGGGAATGCTGGGTCGCGCGCTGGCGCTGTCGGGGGACGACCTCTTCGCCGCCGCGCCCCTGGCCGGCGGCACGGGCCGGGTGCTCCACTACCGGTCCTCCGGCGATGGGTGGGAGGCGGTGGACACGCTGGCGAGTCCGGTCGGCGGGTTCACGGGATTCGGTATGGCGCTGGCCCTGGCCGGTCGGGACGTGCTGGTCGGAGCGCCCCTGGCGGGCGGGAGCGGCGGCTCCGTCCACGTGTTCCGGAAGGACTCGACCGGCGCGTTCGGGCGGACGGAGCTCACGGCTCCGGGCGGCGCGATGCTCCTGTTCGGGCTGGCCATCGCCGCGGACGCGTCCACGGTCGTGGTGGGCGCGCCGGGCGCGGACATCCTGGAGGGGGCCGGCCACGTGTACTCCCGGGACGGGGTCGGCTGGAGCGAGGACCGGGTGCTGCTGGAGCAGGCCCCGGGTCTCGAGGCGGTCGCCGGGACGCCACTCCCCTGCCGCGAGGGGACGGCCGCGAACCGGCCGTGCGATGGTGTGGACCTGGTGGCCTTCATGCCGGTCCGGGACCTCGGCGGGGGACGGGGCGTGATCGTGAACGACCTGTGGGGGTGGACGGACCCCCAGACGGGCCGGGAGTACGGACTGATCGGGCGATCGGACGCCCTGGTGTTCGTGGACGTGACCGAAGCGGCGTCACCCCGGGTCGTCGGCGAGCTCCCTCGCACGCCGGGCTCGCAGGCCAGCATGTGGCGGGATGTGAAGGTCTACGCGGATCACGCCTTCGTGGTCTCCGACAACGCCGGGCAACACGGGATGCAGGTGTTCGACCTCCGGAGGCTGCGCGAGGCTCGCGACTCGCCCGTCGCCTTCGAGCCCGACGCCCTGTACGACGGCATCGCCAGCGCCCACAACATCGTCATGGACGAGGACGCCGGGCTGGCGGTGGCCGTAGGTGCCAGCGGCGGCGGCCAGAGCTGCGGCGGTGGGCTGCACATGATCGACGTGACGGATCCGCTCGGGCCGGAGTTCGTGGGCTGCTTCGGCGACCCCCGCACAGGGATGGGCACCGGGTACAGCCACGACGCCCAGTGCGTCACGTACCGGGGCCCGGATGCGCGGTACCGCGACCACCAGATCTGCCTGGGCTCGAACGGTGGGGCCCTGAGCATCGCCGACGTGACCGATCGGGCGCGGCCCATCGCGCTGGCGGCCGCCGGGTACCCCAACAGCGTGTTCCTCCACCAGGGCTGGTTCTCGGAGGATCAGCGCTACTTCTTCATGAACGACGAGATCGACGAGATCGCCGGCGTCACGCCCCGGACCCGGACGCTGGTCTGGGACCTGGAGCGGCTCGACGATCCCGTGCTGGTCAACGAGCACATGGGCACCACCGCCGCCTCGGACCACAACCTCTACATCCGCGGCGACACCATGTACCAGGCGAACTACGTGAGTGGACTGCGGATCCTGGACATCTCGGACCCGGAGAACCCACGGGAGGTGGGCTACTTCGACACCGTCCCCGGAGAAAACGCGCCCGGGTTCGCCGGCGCCTGGAGCGTGTACCCGTTCCTCCCCAGCGGGACGCTCCTTGTCACCAGCATCAAGGAGGGGCTCTTCGTGCTGCGTCGCGCCCCCCGGCCGGTCTCGTGACCGGGGCGCGCTCCCCCGCCATCGTCGCCGATGGATGGGGCCGGATCGAGCTGGACGACGGCCGGACGTTCAAGGACGCAAAGCTGTGGCCGGGAGGCGGCCGGGAGTGGGACTGGAGGGAGACGGGAACCGGCCACCGTGCGGGGATCCGGCCCGCGGACGTGGAGGAGCTCCTCGATCACGGCGCCGGGATCGTCGTCCTCACCCGGGGCCGCCTGAAAGCCCTGGCCGTGCCCGACGAGACGCTGAGCCGGCTGGCGGAGGCGGGCGTGGAGGCCGTGGTCCTGCCGACCGGGCAGGCCATCGAGCGGTACAACGAGCTGCGGCGGGACGTCCCGGTGGGCGGGCTCTTCCACAGCACCTGCTGACCGGCCCTCGATGGTTCCCCCGCAGCGGCGCCGCCGTGGTGTTGACACGAGCCCCGACCGAGCGTTTCCTACGGGGACGCCCCGCGTACGTCTGCGGGATCGCCCCGCACCCCGACAGAGGAGGCCCCGCATGCACGTCCGCCCTCTCGCGCTCCCCCTGGCCACCGTTGTCGTCTTCGCCGTGACCGGCCAGGCCGCGGCCCAGGAGGACTCGTTCGCCGAGGTCGAGCGGCCCAACTCGGTGTATCTCGAGCTGGCCGGGAACGCTTTCGCCTATTCGGTGAACCTCGAGCGGCGCATCGGGGTGTGGTGGGGCCGCGTGGGCTTCGGCTACGCGGTCGGGACCGGGGGCGACCGGGCGTGGGGCGCCCCCGTGCTGATCGGCCGACTCTGGGGCGATGGGCCGCATCACCTGGAGTTGGGCGTGGGGTTGAGCCTGGCCATGCACCCGGACGACGAGGAGCCGTTCCTGTACGGCTCCACCTCGCTGGGCTACCGCTACGCCAACCCATCCAGCGGCTTCCTCTTCCGGGCCGGTGTGGCGCCGTTCTTCGATCCGGCGTTCGAGGAGGACCCGGGGATCTGGCCGGCGCTGAGCGTTGGCTGGAGCTGGTAGGTCCGCCGGGAAGCCCGACCTGGGGCGTGTCGCGGGCGTTCTCAGCGGCGCGCGGCGCGTGCTCGCCGTGACCGGCGCCGGGATCTCCGCGGAGTCGGGGATCCCGACCTTCCGGGGGAAGGACGGGTGGTGGCGCCGGGAGGACCCCACCCGGCTCGCCACCCAGGCCGCCTTCGATCGGGACCCGGCCCACGTCTGGGAGTGGTACCAGTTCCGGCGCGGGCTCGTGGCGGAGGCCGAGCCGAACGCCGCGCATCGGGCACTGGCGGAATGGGAGGCCGCGGGGAAGGACGTGCTGGTGGCGACGCAGAACGTGGACGACCTGCACGAGCGGGCCGGCAGCCGCGATGTCGCGCACATCCACGGCTCCATCTGGCGGGTCCGCTGTGAGGGCTGCGGCCGTGAGCGCGACGAGGCCGTCCACCCGTTGCCGGAGCTGCCGCCCCGCTGCGGCGAGTGCCGCGGCCTGCTGCGTCCGGCCGTCGTCTGGTTCGGCGAGACGCTGCCCATGGCGCCGATCCGGCAGGTGGAGATGTTCCTGGAGGACGGCGTCGACCTGGCGCTGGTGGTCGGGACGGAGGCGACCTTCGGCTATATCCGGGCCATGGCCCTGGTGGCCCGCCGGGCGGGTGGCCTTCTGGTGGAGGTGAATCCGGCGGCGACGGTGCTGAGCGAGCTGGTGGATGTCCGGTTGGCGGGCCCGGCCGGCGAGGTCCTGCCCGCGCTGTCGGCGTGGGAGGGGACCGGGCCGTGAAGCCGGTGGGGGGGCCGGCGCGTAGGGTAGACGGAGACCGATAGCGACTCGCGGACGGGAGACACGATGCGCAAACACGTGAGGATCCTCGGCTGGCTGCAGGTGTTCATGGGGCTGTTCGACCTGCTCATCGGGCTCGCGGCGTTCGGGTTCCTGTCGGGTATCGGGATCCTGTCCGGCGATGTGACGGCGTTCGGCGTCATGTCCGTGATCGGGGGGTTCATCGGCACGCTGGCGTTGATCATGGCCCTGCCGAATCTCCTGGTCGGCATCGGCCTGCTCCGGGATTGGGGGGGCTGGGTCCTGGTCCTGGCGGTGCTCCTCGGCCTCTTCAACCTGACCAAGTTCCCCTGGGGGACCGCCATCGCGCTCTATACCTTCTGGATCGCCTACCGGCTCTCGGGGGCCGACGAGAGCTTCGGCTGAGGCCCGGCCCCGGCGGGTCCGGCCTCACCCTCGTCTCATGGATCTTGCAGCCATCCGGGACGGCGTCGTAACCTGACGGCCGCAGAGCCGCATCCGGACCACGATGAGCGAGTGGCATGGCCCGTACAACCAGTGAGCTCCCCGCCGCTGCCCGACAGCGCGTGATCATCGAAGCCGTCGATCCCGAGGTCGACGGCGGTCGTTTTCCCGCCAAAGCCACCCCCGGGCCGGTGCGCGTCGAGTGTGACGCGTTCGCCGACGGCCACGACGCCATCGCCGTGGCGCTGCTCCATCGACGCGCGGGCCGCCGCCGGTGGTCCGAGGTCCCCATGGAGCCGGTGGTGAACGACCGCTGGCGGGCCACCTTCCCGGCGGACGAGATCGGCCGCTACGAGTACACCATCCTGGCGTGGATCGACCACTGGACCAGCTGGGAGCGCGGGATGCGGAAATGGCTCGAGGCCGGCGTCGACGTCGAGGCCCACCTGGCCATCGGGGCGGAGCTCCTCGATGAGGCCGCCGGCCGGGCCGCCGCAGGCACCGGCGCATCGGGCGCCTCGGCAGAGGACGCCCGCGCGTTGGAAGCGCTCGCGGCGCATCTCGGCGACGCGTCGGTCCCGGCGACCGAACGGGCCGAGCGCGCGTTCGACGATGCCGTTGCGCGTCGAGTGGCGCGCCATGCGGATCGGTCCACGGCCACCCGCCACGCGCGGGTCCTGAAGCTGGTGGTGGACCCGGAGCGGGCCCGGTTCAGCGCCTGGTACGAGCTGTTCCCCCGGTCGCTGGGGGAGCCCGGCCGGCACGGGACCTTCCGGGACGTGATCGACCATCTGCCGTACGTGGCGGACCTGGGCTTCGACATCCTGTACCTGCCCCCGATCCATCCCATCGGGCGGGTGCACCGGAAGGGGAAGAACAACGCCCGGACGGCGGCACGGGACGACGTCGGCTCGCCCTGGGCCATCGGCTCCGCGGAGGGCGGGCACGCGGCGATCCATCCGGAGCTGGGCACCCTGAGGGACCTCAAGGCGCTGGTCCACACGGCCCGCGAGGAGCACGGGATCGAGCTGGCGCTGGACATCGCGTTCCAGGTCGCGCCGGACCACCCGTGGGTGGAGGAGCACCCGGAGTGGTTCCGCCACCGCCCGGACGGGACCATCGCCTACGCGGAGAACCCGCCCAAGAAATACGAGGACATCGTCAACGTCCATTTCTACCGCGAGGCGCTGCCCGGGATCTGGTACGCGCTGCGCGACGTGGTGCTGTTCTGGGTCGAGCAGGGCGTCAAGATCTTCCGCGTCGACAACCCGCACACCAAGCCGCTGCC
>JABAOG010006395.1_pt1 | contig 14395 bp, 14 predicted proteins | sample 7062131 | NCBI WGS metagenome assembly JABAOG01 (sample SAMN14538629, study PRJNA623070) | marine sediment metagenome | biome: marine biome [ENVO:00000428]; feature: marine pelagic biome [ENVO:01000023]; material: deep marine sediment [ENVO:00002113] | place: India: Arabian Sea | collected...
CGGTGTCCGGTGTCCGGTGTCCGGTGTCCGTCGTCCGTTGTCGGTTGCCGGTTGTCGGTCGTCTGGTGTGGCTCGCCCCGGCCCAATCGCGCACGGCTATCCTGCGGCCCATGCCACGCAGGATCCTGATCGCCAAGCCCGGTCTCGACGGCCACGATCGGGGTGCCAAGGTCATCGCCAGAGCGCTGCGAGACGCCGGTCATGAAGTGATCTACTCGGGACTCCATCAGACTCCCGATCAGATCGTCGAGACCGCCGTCCAGGAGGACGTCGACGCCATCGGGCTCTCCGTCCTCTCCGGCGCCCACATGACCCTGTTCCCCAAGGTGGTGGAGACCCTCCGTCAGCGAGGTATCGACGACATCGTCGTGTTCGGAGGCGGAATTATCCCGGACGAGGACATTCCCCGCCTCAAGGAGGCAGGTTTGGCGGAGATCTTCACACCGGGGGCACCGCTGTCGGAGATATCCGACTGGGTCGCGAACAACATCCCCGAGCGGTGATCGGACTGGTCATCCGGGCGGCACGTCCTGGTGGCCGTTCGCGCCTTGGGCTGGGACCTGCTCGAAATCGAAGACTGGAACGGATATGAAGATCCACGAGTATCAAGCCAAGCAGTTGATGGCGGAGCGGGGGATTGCGGTCCCGCAGGGCATCGCCGTCACGACCGTCGATGAAGCCGTCGGCGCCACGAGGCAACTGATCGAGAAGACGGGCAACCCCGTAGTCGTCGTCAAGTCTCAGATCCACGCCGGCGGCAGAGGAAAGGGACGTTTCAAGGAGCACCCCGACATCGGGGGCGTCAACGTCGTCACCGACGGCGTCGAGGGTGGCATCAGCGCAGCCCAGGAGCAGGTCCGCCACCTCGCCTCCCGCATGCTGCGATCGACGCTCGTCACCATTCAAACCGGTGAGGAAGGCAAGCAGGTCAATCACCTGTACATCGAGCAGGGCATCGACATCGCACGTGAGTTGTACCTGTCGGTGCTCCTCGACCGCGGCATCTCACGCAACATCGTCATGGCCTCCACTGAGGGCGGCATGGAGATCGAGAAGGTCGCCGAAGAGACCCCCGACAAGATTCTCAGGGAGATCATCGATCCGGCCATCGGTTTGGCACCCTTCCAGGCGGCCCGTCTCGGTTTCGGGCTCGAACTCGAAGGCGACGCCCACCGCAACTTCGTGAAGTTCGTCACGGCCCTCAGCGCTGCCGCAGTCGAACTCGATACCGACCTCATCGAGATCAATCCGCTGGTGATCACCACCGACGGCAAGGTCATGGCGCTCGACGGCAAGATGGCCTTCGACGACAGCGGCTTGTTCCGGCATGCGGCCGTCGAGGAGATGCGCGACGAGTCCGAGGAGGACCCGGCGGAACTCGAAGCCAAGGCGGTCGGGCTCTCCTACATCAAGCTCGACGGCACCATCGGCTGCATGGTCAACGGCGCCGGGCTGGCCATGGCCACCATGGACATCATCAAGCACGACGGCGGCGAGCCGGCCAACTTCCTGGACGTGGGCGGCGGCGCCGATGCCGATCAGGTGGCCGCCGGATTCCGGATCATCACCAGGGATCCCAACGTCAAGGGCATCTTCGTCAACATCTTCGGCGGCATCATGCGGTGCGATGTCATCGCCACCGGGGTCGTGCAGGCCGTCAAGGAGGTGGGGCTCCAGGTGCCACTCGTCGTGCGACTCGAAGGCACCAACGTGGAAGAGGGCCGGCGCATCATCGAAGAGTCCGGCCTGGACGTCATCTCCGCCGTCGACATGAAGGACGGCGCCGAGAAGATCGTGGAGTTGGCCAAGTGAGCATCCTCATCAACAAAGACACCAAAGTCATCGTCCAGGGGCTCGGCAAGACCGGCCAGTTCCACACCGACAAGGCGATCGCCTACGGCACCCAGATGGTGGGCGCCGTCCATCCATCGAAGGCGGGTACGACGCACCTGTTCGAAGGGGAGACCGATCATTCGGGCGTCCCGGGTCGGAGCGACTCATACCGGGTCGAACTGCCGATCTTCTCTTCGGTTCGTGAAGCGGTCGAAGAGACCGGCGCCGACGCCAGCGTGGTCTATGTTCCGCCTCCGTTCGCCGCCGACGCCATCATGGAGGCGGCCGAGTCGGGCATTGAGGTCATAGTCGCCGTCACCGAGGGCATTCCGGTCGCCGACATGGTGCGCGCCAAGCGCTACCTGGCCGACAAGGGCGCCCGACTGGTCGGACCCAACTGCCCGGGGGTCATCACACCCGCCGAGATCAAGATCGGCATCATGCCCGGCTACATCCATCAGCCCGGCAAGATCGGCGTCGTCAGCCGTTCGGGAACCCTCACCTACGAGGCCGTCTACCAGCTGACCCGGCTCGGGCTCGGACAGACGACGGCCGTCGGCATCGGCGGCGATCCGGTGAACGGCACCAACTTCCTGGACGTGCTGAAGATGTTCAACGACGATCCGGCCACCGAAGGCGTGGTGATGATCGGCGAGATCGGTGGAACCGCCGAGGAGGACGCCGCCGAGTGGGTCAAGGACAACATGACCAAGCCGGTGGCGGGCTTCATCGCCGGCACCACGGCTCCTCCCGGCAAGCGGATGGGCCACGCCGGCGCCATCATCTCCGGCGGCAAGGGCACGGCGGCCGCCAAGATCGCCGCCCTGCACGACGCCGGGATCGAGGTAGCGGAGACACCGACCGACATGGGCGCCGCCATGGTCCGGGCGATGGCCTGATTTCCTGGTTTCTCGGCAATGGAACGGCGCGTGACGCGCCACTGCATTGCGGAGAACACTGATGGAGTATCTCGTCGTTGGGCTCGGCCTCGGTCTCGCCGCCGGTATCGCACCGGGACCGCTCCACCTGCTGGTGTTGACGTCGTCGATGCAGCGCGGCTTCGCCGCCGGATGGCGGGTGGCCATCGCACCGCTCCTCACCGACCTCCCGGTGGTGGCGGCCGGCGTGCTCGCCGTCGGTGCGATGCCCGACGGTGTCGTGCGAGCGATGGCCTTCGGGGGCGGCGTCTTCGTGGTGTACCTGGGTGTGGATGCTCTGCGCTGGCGTTCCGATGATGAGGACTTCGCAGCAGGTCCCTCCACCGATCTACGCCGCGGGTTCATTGCCAACATCCTCAGCCCCCACCCGTGGCTCTTCTGGCTCGGTGTCGGCGGTCCGCTGCTGCGGTCGGCCTGGCAAGAGTCGAAGATGTCGGCGGCACTGTTTCTCGTCGGGTTCTACGTCCTTCTGGTCGGCACCAAGGTGGTACTGGCGCTGGTGGCGTCACGGGGGCAGAGGTTCGTCGACGCCGCCTGGTATCGCCGGCTGATTCGCCTTGCCGCGGTCGCGCTGATGGGAATGGGAGTGTGGCTGCTCTACGTCGCCGCCGCCGGACGCCTCTGAGCTACTTCGGGCGTCCCTCGATTCCCAGCGAGTCGGCGACGCGGTCGGCCAGGGACGGGAAGAGGACGCCGAGGGCGATCAGGAGCCGGCCGCGCAACGGCGGCAGCACGATCTCGGCGGGCCGCCGGTCTATCGCTCGTATCACCGCTCGAGCGACCTTGTCCGCCGACATCTTGGGCTGAACGGGCGGAACCTTCAGGTGATCGATCATCGGCGTGTCGACCCGCCCCGGCAGGATGCTCGTGACGGCGATACCGTGATCCCCGAACTCCTTGCGGGCCACCCCGGCAAATCCCAGCAGGGCGTGTTTGGCCGCGACGTAGGCGCCCTCGAGGCGGTTCGACCAGCGTCCGTTCAGGGTGTTCATGAAGATGAGGTGCCCCTCTCTGCGCTCGCGCATGGCAGGGAGAACGGCATAGGCGAGCGTGGCCGAGCCGAAGAAGTTGGTCTCCATNNTCGAGACGCCGTTCAGGACGGATGCCGGCGTTGATCACGACGACGTCGATGTGCTGCCACCGGTCGAGTATCCGTGCCACCGCCTGATGCACCTGGTCGGGTTCGCTGACGTCTACCCGGATCGGGAACGGTTCGCCGCCGGCCGCTCCGACCTCCTCCGCAACCTCTTTGAGCAGGTCGGTCCGTCGGGCCAGCAGAGCCACCCGGTAGCCGCGCGCCGCGAGCCGCAGCGCCGTCGCCCGGCCGATGCCCGACGATGCTCCGGAAACGACCGCGGTCTTCATGAGCAGCACTCTACGGCGGCCATCCCGTCTCCCGAGTCAATAGGCTGGGGACACGTCTCATGAGGAGATCGAGTGAACGATCCGTATCCGACCGCGGATGCCGCGTTCAAGGCATTTGGGGAGGTGCTGTCCCCGGCCAAGGTTGAGTTCTATCGGGCAGCCGGTATCGACCTGGTGATGGGCGATCGGTCCGGTGTTCGTTTCCGTGATGCCTACACCGGTAGGTGGATCTACAACTGNNCTCAAGTCGGCGATCGACGACCTCGACGTGGGCAATCATCATCTCGTGTCCGGATGGCGATCGACGCTGGCCGGTCGGCTGCTCGGCGGCCTCGATGCGTCGATGACCAAGGTGGTGTTCACGGCGTCGGGAAGCGAAGCCGTCGACGCGGCCATCAAGGCGGCACGCGGAACCACCGGCCGGACCGGTGTCGTGTCCATTCGTGGCGCCTGGCACGGCAACACGGGCTTCGCCTACTCGGCGAGCGCCGCGTCGTACGGCGCACCGTTCGGTCCGCCGCTCGAACACTTCACTCGGGTCCCGTTCGACGACCTCGAAGTCATGGAAGCGGCCGTCGATGATGAGACGGCCGTGGTGGTCATGGAACCGGTGCCGGCCACCCTTGCCATGCCGCAGGCTTCCGACGGGTACTTCGCCGGGGTGCGTGAACTCTGTGATGAACACGGAGCCATGCTCGTCTTCGACGAGGTACAGACGGGACTCGGCAGGACCGGAACGCTGTGGGCTCATCAACAGCTGGGTGTGGTGCCGGACGGCGTCATCACCGGCAAGGGCCTCAGCGGTGGCTTCTATCCGATGGGAGCAGTGATGATGTCCGATCGGCTGTTCGCGCCGTTCGCCGTCGATCCGTTCGCACATACATCTACGTTCGGCGGTGCCGAGGTTGGCATGCCGGCGGGGCTCGCCGTTCTCGATGCCGTCGAAGCGCCGGGCTTCCTAGAACATGTGCGGTCTCTCGCCGACCGGTTCCGATCGGGTTTCGCCGATATGCCGTTCGAGATGCGGGGACTCGGGTTGATGTCTGCCTTGGACTTCCCGGCGGCCGGCGCCGGACTGATGGCGGCGAAGTTGCTTCTCGATGCCGGCGTATTCGTCGTCTTCGCCAACAACCGCGACTCGGCAGTGCAGTTCCTTCCTCCGCTGAACCTCACGGACGCCGAGGCGGCCGACATCATCGGCATCGTCAGAGGGGTGTTCGGTTGAGCGACCTCGAACTGCCAGACGTTCCAGATCTCGAAGACCTCGAGGATCTCTTCCGTCGTGCCTTCTCTACCGGTGATGCAGTTGAACTCGACATCATCGGCTACGGCGAGATCTCCTCGGTGGTTCGCTGGCAAGGCACCAACGGACCGGTGGCTGCCAAGCGCCTCCCCAACTACACGAGCTGGGAGGTGCGGGATGCACACCACGGATTGATGGCCGAGTACATCGAAGAGTTGCAGGCTCGCGGTGTCGATGTGGTGCCGACTGCGTTTTGCGAACTCGATGCGGAAGATGGAACGCGCGTGCTCTACACGGTGCAGCCCCTCATCTCGAGCGAGCGTCTGGCCGTCGGTGTCCTGAGAGACGCCTCCCAGGTCGAAGGACGAAGGTTGCTCGAGCGTATCGTCGAACATACGGTCGCAGTCGCCGGCGACCCCGTGCTGGGACTCGACGTGCAGCTGTCCAACTGGGTGGTGCTCGACGACGGCCTCGGCTACCTCGACATTTCAACGCCGTTCATGCGGGACCTCGTCACCGGCCTGTCCCGTCTGGATACGTCGATCTTCGTGGCCTCACTGCCCTGGGCACTCCGGTGGCCGGTGCAGCGCTTCCTGGCTGAAGAGATCGTCGCCGAGTACTTCGATGTCCGGACGACGCTCTTGAACGCCATCGCCAACCTCCACAAGGAACGTCTCACGGAGTGGATTCCGATCGCAGTCGAGGCTGCGAACGGGCGACTCGACGATCCAATTGCGCTTGCCGACGTCGACCGCTACTACGCCAAGGACCAGCGAATGTGGGAAGTTCTGCAGTGGCTGCGTCGGGTCGATCGCTGGTGGCAGCTACGCATCCGCCGTCGCCCGTATCCGGTGCTGCTGCCGGGTCGGATAGACCGATAGGCATTGGACGTACCGGCGTCCTGTCGTACAGTGTCGGCCATGGATCCAACGGTGGCCGTGGAGGTGCCCTTGCTCGGCGACGAGCGGCACAAGAACTGGGCGAAGGTCGTGTACTCGGTCGACACGTCCGTATCGTCGGGTTGGGCCTATGAGGGGGAGTTCGTCGCCGCCGGTGCCATTCAGGACGTGCCCGCCGGTGGTGTGCTCCTGGTCTACGGCGAGCGGGGTTCACGGACGAACCCGGTCATCGAGGCCAGGGTTTATCAGATCAACCCGGATGCCACCCTGAGCCAGCGGGCCATCGGCAAAGGCCGTGGATGGGCTCGGACCGTGCGCGACGCGGTCGCGCAGCTGCTGGAGGAGGACACGACGATGGCGGTGGACCTGTCGGGCTTTGCCGACGCCGAACTGATCGATGAGCTGACGCGGCGCGGCTACCGCATCGAAGGAGGAAACGGGACATGATGCAGGCGATTCGAGTGAACGAGCACGGTGGTCCGGAGGTTCTCGCCTGGGAATCGATTCCACGTCCTCAACCCGGTGACGGCGAACTGCTCGTCCAACTCGAGGCCGCCGGGGTCAACTACATCGACACCTACCACCGCACGGGTTTGTATCCACGCGACGTTCCTTTCACGCTCGGGCTCGAAGGTGCGGGGACGGTCGTCGAGGCCGGCTCGAATGTTGAGGGGTTCGAGGACGGAAGCCGGGTGGCCTGGGCCGGCGCGCCCGGGTCGTACGCACAATATGTGATCGTTCCGGCGCAGGCCGCGGTCCATGTTCCCGACGGCGTACGGTCCGACGTGGCCGCCGCCGTCATGTTGCAGGGGATGACGGCGCATTATCTGGCCACCGACACGTATCCCCTGGACGCCGGTGAACGCTGTCTGATTCATGCCGGAGCCGGTGGGGTGGGTCTCCTCCTCATCCAGATCGCCAAGCTTCTCGGGGCCGAGGTGTTTGCCACGGTGTCGACGGAAGAGAAGGCAGCCCTGGCGCTGGCCGCCGGGGCCGACCACGTGATCAACTACACCGAGGTCGACTTCGGCGACGCCGTGGAGGCCGTTGCCGGTCCGAAGGCGCTAGACGTCGTCTACGACGGCGTCGGGGCCGCCACATTCGACAGAGGACTCGAACTGCTTCGGCCCAGGGGACTGATGGCGTTGTTCGGACAATCGAGCGGCGTCGTCGAACCGTTCGACCTGGGCCGGCTGTCGAGGCTCGGGTCGCTGTACGTCACCAGGCCGTCGCTGTTCGCCTACATCGCCGACCGCCCCGATCTGGAACGCCGGGCGGCGGACGTGTTCGCCTGGATCGCGGCCGGTCAACTCGATGTGAGGATCGGCGCCCGGTTCCCGCTCGCGCAGGCGGCCGACGCGCACCGGGCGCTGGAGGGCCGGCAGACGACGGGCAAGGTGCTGCTCGAACCCTGACCTTCAGCCGACCGGCGTCCAGACGGTGTCCGACAGGCCGCTCGCCCAGGGGCACTCGGACCCCCGTCCCGAGAGGTCGAGAGCTCCGCCGTCGACCGACCAGGCGAACTCCTGGACGCAGCCGTCCGCTTCGATCGTGAGCCGTTCGCCCGAGATCGAGACTCCTCCCGCGAGCTCCCCGAACGTGAACGTCCCATCGAGGAGCAGGAGGGCGGTCCCACCCGGTTCCAGGAAGATCCCTTCGGGGGGCGCGATGCGGCGCCAGGGGAGAGAACTGAGGAACCGGAGTCTGACCTGGTCGAAGGCGCACGGATCGTCGATCGGTTCGAACGACAGGTCGCCCGTGGCGAGATAGGTGCCACGGACCTTCGGACAGTTCGGGTCGTTGAAGAACGTGATGGTGTCGTCGTCGATGGCGTAGTGGCCGACGCTCATGTAGCCGGACCCCTCGTGGTAGACCTCGAAGACGCCCCGTTCGAGGCCCAGGATCTCGAACCCAACCATCAACCGGTAGGGAGGGCACCGCCGGCAGGGGGTGTCTGCTCCGACGACGTCTGCAGTGACGAGTCGTGCGTACGTGCCGTCGAGGGGTGTCGGTTCGTCGGGAGGCGTCGGCGTCGTGTACGGATAGGGATGGCGCGGGGCGACCGTCGCCTCCGGCACGCCATCCCCGCAGGCTCCGACGAGGAGAACCAGCCCGAGCACGATGCCCCTGAGACGTCTGGCGGTGCGTCGCGCATCGATGCGCACGAATACCTCCCGGCACTCGGAACACGAAACCTAGAACCTGAAACCTGAAATTCATTCTCGCGACTCGGTCCCCCGCTGGGGGGAAGGTGCCACTCGGCGGAGGCGAGGGGTAGGGGGGAGGGACTCGCGACTCGAATCTCGCGACCAGCGACTAGAGAATCACCACGTGCAGATGCTTGGGTCCGTGCACGCCGAGGTTCAGGACCTGCTCGATGTCGGCCGTCCGGCTCGGACCGGTGATGACGGTGAGGTTGCTCGTCCGGGCTGGCGCCTCGGGATGCGCGGCGACCCAGTGTGAGAGCGTCGGGACGATGTCCTGCGCTCGCAGCAGGGCGATGTGCGTAAGCGGAATGGCAGATGCCATGCGGGGCCGGCCCGGTCCTGCCGTCAGCACGATCGAACCCGATTCCGCCAGGCCGGCGTCGGCCCCCGTGATGCCGACGACCAACTCCATGTAGCCCGACTGATGATCGAGTCTGGCTGTGACATCGGCGGCGATCTCGGCGGAGACTCGTCGCCCCGGCAACCGGCCGAGCAGTCCGTCGACGGGCAACTGATTCTCGTCCCAGGCCAGGTACGTTTTCGCCCCGTAGCTCTCGACGATGGTTCGTACGATTCCGATTGCGTCCTCTGTATCCGAGGCGACTTCCGCCGAGCCGTCGACCATCCGCACTCGTTCGATGAACCGATCGATCAGATCATCGGACGGCACGACCGGCACGAGGCCGCCGGGAGCATCACGGGGGACCGGTGGCAGGCCGGAAGACCTGCTCGCTGTTCGAACGCGCTGCAGGAACTGCTCACGATCCACCGCTGCGCTCCTTCCATCGGGCGTGGAACGGTTTCGGTGCCGGTACCGGGAGGTCCCTGTGATCGGTCCAGGCGCTTCCCCGCCCGGGAAGCGATCGGATCCAGTCTTGCCTCGCCACGAGTCCTGCGCCGATGCCGCCGGCACGAGTTGCGCTCCGCCACAGGCGTGGGTGCGTCGCCAGCTTCGTGTACCAGTTGAGCGCCCGTTCGAGGCCGTCCGGACCTCGATCTTCTTCCACGGCACGCCGCCGTAGCCGGAGCAACAGTTCCGGAAGATCGATACGGACCGGGCAGGCGTCCAGGCAGGCGCCGCAGAGGCTGGAGGCATACGGCAGATCCCCCCACCGCTCCAGGCCCATCAGTGACGGGTTGAGTACGGCGCCGATTGGTCCGGAATAGGTCGTTCCGTACGCATGGCCTCCCACCTCGCGGTAGACGGGACATACGTTGAGGCATGCCCCGCATCGGATGCAGGCCAGCACCTCGGCGGTGTCACCGCCGAGTACCTGCGAGCGGCCGTTGTCGAGGATCACAACGTGGAGCTCGTCGGGACCGTCGGGGTCTCCGGGGCGGCGAGGGCCGGTCACCACATTGGTGTAGACGCTCAGACGCTGGCCGGTGGCGCTCCTGGCGAGAACCTCGAGGATGACGGCTGCGTCCTCCGCCGTCGCAACGATGCGCTCCATTCCCATCACGGCGACGTGAATCCGGGGAGCGGTCGTCGTCAACCGTCCGTTTCCTTCATTGGTGACGAGCACAATCGAGCCAGATTCCGCGATGGCCACGTTGCAGCCGGAGATCCCCATGTCGGCGGTGAGGAAGATCTCCCGCAAGTGGCGCCGAGCGATGCCGTTCAACTCCTGAGGGTCGTCGGTGTAGTCGACACCCAACTCGTCGGCGAACAACTCACCGACGTCGTAGCGCGTCTTGTGCATGACCGGAGCGATGATGTGGGACGGAGTCTCTCCGGCGAGCTGGATGATGAACTCACCGAGATCCGTTTCCACCACTTCCAGGTCGTCCTCCTCGAGGCCGGCGTTGAGGTGGATCTCCTCGGTCGCCATCGACTTCGACTTCACGATGCGGCGCACATCCTTGCGGCGCGCCAGATCGCGGATATAGCCGATGGCATCCTCACCATCAGCGGCGAAGTGCACATGGCCGCCGAGTTCCTCCACGGCGTCGGCGAACTGATCGAGCAGCTCGTCGAGACGGCCGAGCGCGTGGAGCCGGATCGCCCGGGCACGATCTCGCATGGCCTCCATCGGCGGAAAACCCTCGCTCGCCGTCATCCTTGCCGTGGCAAAGCGCCGCGCTCCAATTTCGAGTGCAGCGGTTCCGGAAGTGCCGATGTTCTTGCGGGCTCGATCGACGAACCGGACCGGGACGCTCACGGTGCGGTTCCCTCGTTCAAGACGCGGGCGATGTGCAGTACTTCGATGTCTGTGCCCCGCCGGCGGAGCCCGCCGGAAAGGTGCATGAGACAGCTCACGTCGATTCCGACGAGCAGGTCTGCCCCGGATGCCTCGACACTGGTCAGTTTGGTGTCCATCATGGCGGCCGAAACTTCGGGCATCTCCACCGAGAAGAGACCTCCGAATCCGCAGCAGTTCTCGGCGTCCGGGAGTTCGACGCGTTGCAGGTTTTCGACGTGGTCGAGAAGGGTCTCGGGCTGCGCTCTGATCCCCAGGTTGCGAAACCCGTGGCAGGACGGGTGGTACGTGGCCGTCCGGCCCGAGGAGGTGGCCCCGGCGTCGGAGATCCCGAGGTCTTCGACGAGGAAGCTCGAGAACTCGCGAACCCGGCCGGCGACGCGAACGGCCGCCGCGTGGCGCGGCTCCCCCTCGTCGAAGAGCTCCACGGCGTGGTTGATCATCATGTCGGCACACGACCCCGACGGCACGACGATCGGACCCTCGGTCGCATCGAGCACGGCGACGGTGTGCGCCGCCATCTTCCGCGCCTGGTCGTGAAACCCGACGTTGAATGCCGGCTGGCCGCAGCACGTCTGATCGAAGGGGAACTCGACGGAGCAGCCGTGGCGCTCCAGTACCTCGACCACCGCCTCGCCCACGTCGGGATAGAACGAATCGACCAGGCACGTGACGAAGAGTTGCACCTTCATGAGCCTGCACCCTATCCGATGTTTCCTACCATCGCTCTGTCGTCTACGGAGGTTCTGCGTGCGCCCGCTGTCTGTTGGAGTCCAGCTGCCCGAGGTCGAGCGTGAGGCGCGCTGGGACGAGGTTCGCCGGATGGCGGCCCTCGCCGAACAGGTGGGCTTTGATTCGCTGTGGGTGGGCGACCATCTGCTGTACCGATCCCAGGACGAGGATCCCCGTGGACCGTGGGAAGCGTGGTCGATGCTTGCCGCTCTGGCCGCCGTGACCGAACGTGTGGAGTTGGGGCCGCTGGTCGCTGCTACTGCCTTTCATTCGCCGGCGATGCTGGCCAAGAAGGCGGTGACCGTCGATGAGCTGTCCGGCGGGCGTTTGATCCTCGGGTTGGGGGCCGGTTGGAACCGCGCCGAGTTCGACGCGTTCGGATTCCCGTTCGACCACCGCGCGTCCCGATTCGAGGAGGCCTTCGAGATCATCAGGCGACTCGTGCGTGGTGAGGAGGTTGACTTCGAAGGCACCTACTACCGGGTGGAGGGTTCGATCATCCTCCCGGCCGGGCCGCGGCCGGAAGGGCCGCCGATCCTGATCGGGTCGCGAGGTCCCCGGGTGCTGCGCGCCACGGTTCCATACATGGATCAATGGAACGGCTGGTACGCCTGGTACGGCAATCGCCCGGAGGGGCTGCCGGAGTTGTTGGGGGTCCTCGAGCGCGCCTGTGAGGACGCCGGGCGCGACGTGGACGAGATCGAGAAGACCGTCGCCGTGCTGGCCGGTCTACCCGGGGGCTCCGGTCGCATCCACGGGGATGCGGAGCACGAGGGGAGGAACCCGCTGGTCGGGTCGCCGGCCGAGATCGCCGCCACGCTGCGGCGGTACGCGGGGCTCGGCATTGCCCACGTGCAGATGGTGCTCGACCCGATCACCGAGCAGTCGCTGGAGTGGTTCGGCTCCGTGTTGGAGCACCTCGACGGCTGACGTCTTCCCGTTCTAGCGTATCGGGGTGCCCCCGTCGGGGAAGCGAGGTACGCCAGAACGGTCAGCCGGAGGGTCGGTCGAGGAAGGTCGGCGCATGGCCGGTCGCGTCGAGAAACCCAACGAGGTCGCCGGGAGTGATGGCGGTGGTTCTGGTGTTCTCCAGCGGATGGAAGTTGAGCAGCTCGGCGTCTAGCAAGCCACGTTCGAGCACGACCCGGACCACATGATCCGAATCATTGACCACTGCGAACGGAGTCACCGCACCCGGAATCACCCCGAGGTGCTCGTCCAGGCGTCTCGGGCTGGCGAAGCCGACCCGGCCGGCGCCGATCGCGTCGCCGAGCCAACGTAGGTCGACGTCGGTGTCTTCGTACAACACAACCAGCCACATGCGGCCTTTCTTGTTCCGCAAGAACAGGCTCTTGCAGTGTGCTCCCGGTAGCGGTCCGCGCAGGCGCTTCGCTTCGTCGACGGTGAAGACCGGCGGATGCTCGGCGGTGCGCGTCTCGATGCCGAGCTCGTCGAGATAGCCGAGTAGCTCGTCGGGTGTCCAGGCCATGACCGCAGGGTACTCACCGGCCAAACCCAGTCTTGCGTATGCGGGTTTCCTGTCGGGGGAAGCGAGGTACGCCAGAACGGGGAAAGGAGGTCGGGTCAGGGGCGGCGCATCGCGAGACCCACCGCCAGTCCCACCGCGGCGACGACGGCCGCCGCCAGGAACGTCTCCGAGAGCGCCGTCGTGGTCAGGTCGGCCTGGGCGCGGGCGAGCACGTCGGTGTAGGTGGGATCGCTGATCGGAGGCAGTTCGATCGTCCCTCGCAGTTGGTCGTAGCGGTGCAATCCCCAGGCGGTCAGGCCGGCGAGTCCGACGCTGAGGCCGATGAGCCGCAGCACCATGACCAGACCGGCCGCGGTTCCCCGCCGGTCGGGAGTGGCGGCGTCGACGACGGCGGCCGCCGTCGGGGCGATCACCAGTCCGAAACCTGCCCCCAGCAATGCCAGTTGCCACGCCATGTCGGCATAGGCGATGTCGGCGGTCCATCCTGTTCCCATCAGCACGAAACCCGCCACCGAGGCAACCAATCCGGCGACGATCGGGGGCCGGTACGACCACCGCTCGGCGAGGCGACCACCTGCGTAGGCGGCGACGGCCATGGCGGCGGTCAGCGCACTCAGGACCCACCCGGCGATCACCGCCGACCGCTCCAGTTCGACTTCGATCACGTTCACGAACAGAGGAACGTCGACCATTGCGATGACGATCACGGCACCGATCAGGAAGTTGATGATCACGGCGGCCACGGCCGTGCGGCCGCGGAACACCCGGAAGTCGATCAGCGGATCATCGACCCGGCGCTGCGTCACCACGAAGGCAACCACGGAGACGGCTGCAACGACGAAGAGCCAGCGCAGTCCTCCGCCCGGGGCGCCGGTCAGTTCTTCGAGTCCGGATACGCTCTGGATCTGCGCCGAGTCCAGCAGCGCCAGGTCCAGTGAGATCAATGCCACCGTCAATGCGCCGGCACCCGCCCAGTCGATCCGCGCTTGCCGAACCGGGCGGTCGTGGTCGCGTAGTGCCCACCAGGCGGCGGCGATGCCGAGCAGTGTCAACGGGATGTTGAGCCAGAACTGCCAGCGCCAGGACAGGAACCGCACCAGCATGGCGCCGTAGAGCGGGCCCCACACCCAGCCGAGCGTGTCGATGGCGCCCAGCGTGCCGAGCGCCCGGGCGCGGCGCTGCTCTGTGTACACATCGCTCACCACCGCCATCCCAACCGGGACCAGGGCGCCTCCGCCGAGGGCGGTGAGCACCCGTCCGGCGAGGAACGTTCCCAGGCTGTTGGTCAACGGCACCCAGATCGAGCCGGCGAGGAACACCGTGAGCGCACCGATGTAGACCTTTCTCCGTCCGACTATGTCGCTCAAGCGCCCCATGAACGGCATCACCGCCACGTAGGCGATCAGGTAGGCATTGACGATCCAGGCGGCGTCGTCGAGGCCGTCCGGCAGGATGATTCCGAGGTCGCCGATGATCGGCCGGAGCATC
>JABAOG010010734.1_pt1 | contig 14387 bp, 15 predicted proteins | sample 7062131 | NCBI WGS metagenome assembly JABAOG01 (sample SAMN14538629, study PRJNA623070) | marine sediment metagenome | biome: marine biome [ENVO:00000428]; feature: marine pelagic biome [ENVO:01000023]; material: deep marine sediment [ENVO:00002113] | place: India: Arabian Sea | collected...
GGTCTCGCTGCCGGGGTTGATGATCTCCTCTTGCAGCCCGAGTTCGAGCGCCAATTCCCAGGCTTCCGGCTTGCGGGTTACGAACGATTCCGGTCCGGCATCGATAATGAAGTCGCCGGATTCAGAGGTGATCCGCCGGGTGATCATTTTTCCGCCCAGCGCCTCATCGGCTTCGATCAGGGTGATCTCGATCTGCTGATCGGACAGGGTTTGCAGGTACCAGGCCGCGCTCAGCCCGGTGATCCCTCCGCCGATGATGATTACTTTGCTCATGATTTCTCCAGTTTTTGGCATAACGACATGGAGTATAAGATATATGCGCATAATTTCACAGATAACTTTTGTTAACTTTCGAAATTTCCCCTTACCGAATAAATGCAACCATTCCTCCGTTTTGACGTATAGAGTATTGAGTGTCCCTGTTGGGGAAGAAACTTTAGGTGAATGGAGAAAAAAATGTTTTCAAAGCAATCAACTCAGAATAGTATTGGACGGGTGCTGCTGGCCGCTTTTGCCCTCACCCTGATCCTGGCCGTAACGATCACCCCGGCGGCGCATGCCGGTGAATACATTGAAGGCGACCCGGATGCCACCTTGCCCGAAGGCGAAGTGGTTGACGACGATCTGTTTATCGCCGGCGATGACGTGCTCGTGGCCGGTGTGGTCGAAGGCGACTTGTTCGCTGCCGGCCGGGATGTGGTCATCAGCGGCGAGGTCTACGGCAACGTTTATGCCGCCGGCGAGACAGTGACCATCTCGGGCTTTGTCGATGGCGCGGTGATGCTGGCAGGTTATTCCGTCGTGCTTGAAGACGGTGCTGAGATCGCCCGCAACGTATATTTTGGCGCTTTCAGCCTTCTGGCCGAACCTGATAGCCTGATCGGCCGCAGCGTATACGGCGGCGCGTACCAGATGATCCTCACTGGTGAGGTCGTCCGTGATGTGACTGCCGGGCTGGCTGCCCTTGAGATCAGTGGGCCGGTGGGCGGTGACGTGCGTGCCGAGGTTGGTGAACCTACCGATACCGGCTTCGTCGTCCGATACTGGTCCTTGGATATGCCCCCGATCGATGTGATCGATCCCGGTTACCGCGTGGATGAGGACATGGTAGTGGGTGAAGTTGACATCACCGTCACCCAGGTTGATACGAATGTCCAACTGCCCGAAGTTCGCTTTGAACCCGGCTTCTTCGTGATGAATAACTTCCGCCGCCGCACTGGTGAGTTTATGGGCTTGCTGCTGGTCGGCGCTTTGGCCCTCTGGCTGATGAAGGACCTGCTGCTCAAAGCGGTCGCCGAAGTCCGCAGCAATGCCGCCGTGGATGGCCTGTGGGGCCTGCTGATCTACTTCTTGCTGATCCCATTCTTCTTCACGCTGTTCGTCGTATTGGGAATGATCGTGGTGTTCTTCAGCCTGCTGACCCTGGGCGGCCTTGACCGGTGAATTGATCTCCGTCAGTTCCCTGCTGTTCCTCGCCCTGACCACCGCCTTCGGCTTGCTGACCAGCCTGGGCGCCAAGATCGTGGTTGCTTACCTGGTCGGCCGCTGGCTGGTGGATATGGTCTCCAAGGTTTCCTTCGAGGAGTACTGGCAGCACTTCGTTGCCCTGGCAACCGGCCTGTTCATCTATGAACTCCTGCGGGTGATCCCGTTCTTCGGTTGGTTCGTGCAGGCGATTGTGGTCCTGATCGGCGTTGGCGCATTCTTCGTCCTGTTCAAGAATGCCCCCCTGCGCAGGAGCCCGGCCCTCACAGAAGGCGAGGCCGCTCCGGCAGAAACCGCAGAATAGCGAATACCTCCCCAGATCTTCAAGAGGCGCAGACCGATCTGCGCCTCTTTTGGGTTATAATCCCGTGTTATGCCAGACCTGACAATCCAACGCCGCTGGTGGCATTCTGTCATCCAAAAATTGGCCGCTTCCCGTTTCGGCAGCTGGCTGCTGACCGACAACCTTCAGCGGATCGACAAACCTCTCCTGCGCCTGACCAGCAACAGGACTTCGTTCACCAGTATCTTGGCCGGTTTGCCGGTGATATTGCTTCATACTACCGGCNNCGCGCCAGACACCACTGGTGGCTATCCCGGATGGAGATCGGATCATCCTGATCGCCTCTTACTTTGGCCGTCCCAATCACCCCGCCTGGTACTATAATCTGAAGGCCTGCCCCGAAGTGCAGGTATCGGTCAATGGAGTAAGCGGGGATTATTTGGCCCGGCTGGCAGTTGGCGAGGAATGCGAAAAATACTGGTNNGCGATCGCAAACGTCTGCGAGTGGCTCAGACTGATCGACCAGGTCTTCAGCTTTTGCTCGGCGGCGATCCGGGCGGCGTTGCCGTGCAGGTGCAGTTCGGGCTGTTTGTTCGGTCCGTGCAGCACCTCGATCTCCTGCCAGGTCACCACGCCGATCCCGCAGCCAAGCGCCTTGGCCGCCGCCTCCTTGGCCGCGAACCGCGCCGCCAAAGATTCGATCCGCCCGCCAGCCAAAGTTAGCTCCCGGCTGGTGTAGATCCGGCGCAAAAAGCGCTCCCCATAGCGCTCCACCGCCCCGGCGATCCGGGGGATCTCGATCAGGTCCACGCCGTTAGCCAGCTTAGTCATCATCGATCCCTTCCAGCTTGCCGGCTGCGACCACTGCCAGCTTATCTGGCTGTAGATAGCGGCTCGCCGCTGCCAGGATCTGCTCTGGGGTCACCGCGTTGACCAATCCCGGGTAGCGTTGTAAGAAATCCAGCCCTAACTGGTGCCGCTCGAGGTGCAGCAGCAGCGAGGCCACCCCAATATTCGATTCCAGCGAGAGCGGCTGCGACCCGATCAGGTTGGACTGCACATCTTCCAACTCTTCCTGGCTGACCGGTTCGGTCACAAACCGCTGGATCTCCGCCATGATCAGGTCGATCGCCCGGGACACATCTTTGGGGTCCACCCCGGCGGCGGCCAGCCATGCGCCCGGACCGGTGCTGCTTCCCAGGCTGCTGTACACATAATAGGCCAGCCCGGCTTGCTCGCGCAGCACATCGCCCAGCCGGCCCATCAGCCCGAACACGCCCAAAATGTGGTTGCCGATCGCTGCCGGCAGAAAGTCTTCTGAGGCGCGCCGCGGGCCGGCAGTCCCGATCATCAGATCGGCCTGGCGTTTGTCTGGCATCGAAACGCGCACATCCCGCCGTTCAGCCAGCGGCTGCCATTCCGGCAGGGCCGGCGGTTCCGGCTGATCGGGGTTACGCCAATCTCCGAGGGACTTTTCAACCAGTTCAACGGCTTTTTCCGGCTCGACCCCGCCGACCACAGCGATCACCAGCCCGCGCGGCCCGTAGTGCTTGCGGTGGAAATTTCTCAGGTCGCCGCGCCGGATGCGCTGTACGGTTTCCGGCCAGCCCTCATCCGGTCGCCCGTAGGGATGGTTGGGATAGACTGCCTCGTCAAAGGCCAGTCCTGCCCGATCGCGGCTGTCCTGCATTTGCAGATCCAGGTTGGTCAGCAGGGCGGCGCGCAGTTTCTCGACTTGGTTGGCCGGGAAAACTGGGCGGCGAAGCGTGTCGGCCAGCAAGGAGAACAACATCGGCAGGTCCTCGACCAGCGAGCGGCCGCTGAAGCTGGTCGTGTGCGTCCCGCCGGAAAACCCCAGCCCGGCGCCGACTGCTTCCAACTTTTCATACATCTGGGTAAATGAGTAGGTGGTGGTGCCGCGCATCAGGGCGGAAGCAGTGAAGTCAGCCAGCCCAAGGGTCTCATCCCGGTCGAACAGGCCGCCGGCCGGCAGATATCCGCTGATCGAGACCGACGGGCTGTGATAATTTGCCCGGGACAGCACCACGATTCCGTTAGAGAGCTCCCTGCGCAGGATGTTTTCCGGACCAGGGATGTCGGCAGTGGGGTTAAGGTTGGCGGGCATCAGCTGTACTCCTCATCCTGAGGCCGGAAGATCCCGACGATGCGCTGCTTGCGCTGCAGGTATTTTTCAGCCACGCGTTGTACATCTGCTGGAGTGACCGTTGCCAGCCGGTCAAGATAGGTATTGAACCATTGATACGTATCGAACATCTCGGCAAACCCCAGCCAGAATGCTTGGTTGGTGATCGACTCAGAACCATAGGCAAACAGGGCGCGGGCCTGCTTGACCGCCCGTTCCAGTTCTGGCAGCGGGGCTGACTCAGTTTTGATCCGGGCAATTTGCTCGTCAAACGCTTTGAGCGCCTTTTCAACGGTGCGCTCGGGATGTACCACCACAATTGCCTGGTACAGGAATGGGTCCGCCGTGGCCTGCACTCCGCCGCCAACAGAAACCGCCAGGTCGTTTTCCACCAGCGATTGGTACAGCCGGGAGGTCTTGTTCGAGATCCCGCCGCCGAACATATTCAGGTTGCTGGCCCCGGTCAGCAGGCTGTCCATCACCAGGAAGGCGAAGAAATCTTCTTCGNNTTCCCGGGATGGGGCCAAACAGTTCCTCGATCCGCTCAAGCATTTGCTTGCTGTCAAACGCCCCGGCGATAGCCAGAACGGCGTTTCCCGGCTGGTAATGCTGGCGGTAATGCTGGTAGAGGTCGTCCCGGGTCATGGTTTGCAGGTCGGCCAGATCGCCGATCACCTGATGGTGATAGGCGTGCACCCGGAAAGCGGCTGCCTGGACCTGCTCGCTCAGCAGGAAGCTCGGATCGTTCTCGTTGCCCTGCCGCTCGGAGATGACCACCGTGCGCTCTGAAGCGACATGCTCTTCCGTGAACAGGCAGTTGCTCATCCGGTCTGCTTCCAACGAAAGGATTATATCGATGTGCTCGGCTGGCATGGTCGCAAAGTAAGTCGTCCAATCGAGGTGAGTCATTGCGTTCCAATAGCCTCCCAGCCGGGAGATAGCTTTATCCAGCACCCCGTTGGGGTACTGCTCGCTGCCCTTGAACTGCATGTGTTCGACCCAGTGCGATGCCCCGGTTGTGCCCGGACCTTCGTTCCGCGAGCCGACGCGGTACCACATCCATGCGCTTGTCAGCGGCGCGGTGTGGATCTCCTTCAACATCACGGTCAGGCCGTTTTCCAGGGTGGTTTGGCTGTATCCTTGGGACATAGTTCCTCTTAGACGATCACAGATTGCATCATTGTACCGTATTTGGTCTGGCTGGGGGTTTGCATTTAATTTTGGGAAAAGAATGGAAAGACCGCCGTAACCTCTCCATTGTGGAGAGACGTGCATGGATCTATTGGATAATGACTGTTTGGCAGATGAATCCAGCTATTCCAGCAATCCCAGCTGAGCAGCGTGAGCGATTGCCGCGCCGCGCGAGGATACGCCGAACTTATTGTATACGCTGGTCAGGTGCGCCCGGACGGTCCGCTCGCTGATCCCCAGTTGCAGGGCGATCTGCTGGTTGGTGCCGCCCTCAGCCGCGGCCCGCAGCACTTCCAGCTCGCGCTCGCTGAGCACATCCTGGTTCTCGGCGTTGGCAGGTTTTGGCTGTGAAAAGCTCAGCAGCTTTTGGATGACTTCCTGGCTGAGCAGGGTTTCGCCGCGCATTGCCGCTTCGATCGTGTGCATCAGCGCCGCCCGGCCGGTATCCTTTAGCAGGAAGCCTTTCGCCCCGGCTTGCAGGCATTTGTACATCAACTCGTCTTCGTTGAAGGTTGTCAGAATTATGATCTTGCTATCAGGCCGTTCTGCCAGGATCGCCTTGACTGCGCTCAGCCCGTCCATCTCTGGCATTTGCAGGTCCATCAGGATGATGTCCGGGTCGAGTTCCGCCGCCAGGGCTACACCAACCCTGCCGTTCTCAGCTTCACCGACCACTTCCACATTCCCTTCGGTTTCGAAGATCAGCTGCAGGCCCTGGCGCACGATCATATGGTCGTCCACGATCAGCACCCGGATCGGCTTCTCTCGGCCGGCGGTTTTGGATATCATCGAACATCTCCCTCCTGGGGCAGCGGAATTTCAACGGTCAGGCAGGCACCTTCTTTGGGCTGGCTGTCGATCGACATGCGGCCCTTAAGCAAGGCAACCCGTTCCCGGATCCCGATCAACCCGTAATGACCCTGGCTGCCTGTCTCAGCTGCNNGCCGCACCCAGGCCTGGCTTGCTCCGGCGTGTTTGGCAATGTTGTTCAGCCCTTCAGAAATGATCTTGAGCAGGTGATTGCGGGTCTCAGCCGGCAGTTTCTGCGCCACCTGGACCGAGGTCTCGCACGGGATCTGGGCGAGGGCTTCAAAGCGCTCGGCTTCATGCCGGATGGCCTCAGCCAGGCTTTCTGTTATCGGCTGAACGCTGCGCAGGTTGTCGATCACCTTGCGGGCTTCCGCCAGCGTGACGCGCGATTGCCCCATGGCGCCTTCTAAAATTTCCTGGGCGCGCTGCGGGTTGTTTTTTTCAATATGGGTGCTGACTGCTTCCAGTTGCAGCACTACCCCGGTCAATTCCTGTGCCAGCGTATCGTGCAGTTCGCGTGCAATCCGCTGGCGTTCCTGGATCAAAGTCAGCGCTTCGACTTGTTCAGCGTAGGCTTCCAGCCGGAGGTGCGCTTTCTGCAGATCGGCCAGCAGGTGCTCGGCGTTGTCGCGCATTTCCAGCTGACGGCGGAACATAAAGGCGATAAATCCCGAAAGCAGAATTGATGGAATCGCCACATATGACCATTCGACGATCTGTGTTGTCCCGGATTGGAGGTAAATTGCAGTTGTAGCCAGTAGCAGATACCCGGGAATGAAGATAAATAAATCCCGGCTGCGCCGCATCGAACCAACCGCATTACCGATCAGAGAAGCATACAAACCAATCGCCAGCCCGAAATTCTCTACGAACTGCACGATCACGAACACCAGCAGCCCTTGAAAAATGAAGTATAGCCTCAGGCTGCGGAGGTCATGAATAAATCTGAAGACTGCCCAATAAAGGACCAGGTGCAGCAGCATCAGCAGCGAAAAGGTAATTGCTGTCAATGTCGATTCGATCTGCTGGAGGTAAATGCTGTACATCCAGATCAGTGCCGCTGTGACCAGGGCGAAAAAGGGGATCACCTCTCGGACGGCTTGAATATCGGCTTTGCCGGGCGGGAAGAATATTTCTTTTACTTTGACGAAGAATCTTTTTTCTGCTTTCATCGTATTGTAATTTTACCTACATTAACTGATCCTGCCATCGGACGAAACGACAATGTCGGAAAAGGCAGTTCATTCCGCCCGAGTTGCCGATGACAGCCTGGCAAAAAAGGACTAAACTTATATTGTGAGAATATTGTGAAAGAAATCATTAATCAACCAGGAGCAATGAAATGGAACCCAAGTTTGCAATTCAAATCAACGATCTTTACAAGCATTACGAAGATGTCAAGGCCGTCCAGGGCGTTACCCTGAACATCGAAGCTGGAACAGTCTTCAGCCTGCTTGGCCCCAATGGCGCCGGCAAATCGACTACCATTTCGGTGATCTCCGGGTTGCTGCGTCCCAACCAGGGCGATGTCTCTATCTTCGGTCACTCGATCACCCGGCAGGCCAACAAAGCCAAGGAGTTTATCGGCGTCGTCCCGCAGGAGATTGCTTTATATGAAGACCTGACCTGCCGGGAAAACCTGTCTTTCTGGGGCAAGATGTACGGCCTGCGCGGCNNATTCTGGAGATGATCGAGCTGACCGACCGCCAGAAGGACAAAGTCGAAAAATATTCCGGCGGGATGAAGCGCCGCCTGAACATCGGCGTTGCCCTTTTACATCAGCCCGATATCGTCATTATGGACGAGCCCACCGTCGGCATCGATCCGCAAAGCCGCCGCAAAATCCTGGATAGCGTCAAAGCCCTCAATGAGAAGGGCATGACCGTGCTGTACACCACCCACTATATGGAAGAGGCGCAGGAGCTCTCCGACCGGATCGCCATCATGGATCACGGCAAGGTCATCGCCGAGGGCACCAATGCAGAGCTTGTCCGCATCGTCGGCGAGCTGGATCGTGTCGAGCTGACCTTTGGCGCAAATATCGAGGATCGGCTGGGTGCATGGTCCGGTTTGCCGGGGGTCAAATCGGTTACCCCGGATACCAACGCTGCTACCCTGCTGGTCGAAGACAGCGACCAGGCCTTGCCGCACCTGTTCGAGGCCGCCGCCCGCGATCACCTCAAGATCACATCGGTCACCGTGCATGAACCCAATCTCGAAACGGTCTTCCTGCACCTGACCGGCCGCGCCCTGCGCGAGTAAGGAACCAGCCATGAAAGCACTTGACATTGCCTTGAAAGACCTCAAGCAGGCCTTTCGCAGCTACTTCGCGATTGCCTTCATGTTCGTCATCCCGATCTTGATCACCGGGTTGTTCGCTTTCCTGTTCGGCGGGTTTGGAGAGGATGTTGAGGTAGAGATCGATCCAATCCCGGTGCAGGTCTACAACCAGGATCAGGGCGATCTTGGGGAAGTTCTCGTCAGCGTATGGAACAGCGGAGCGCTTTCCGAAATCCTAGCTGTGACCGTTGCTGACGATGACGCTCAGGCCCGTCAGGCGGTCGATCTGCAGGAGGCTGAGGTCGCCATCCTGATCCCGGAAAACTTCAGCGCTTCCCTGTTTACTTCAGATAGTCAGACTGAGATCGAACTGTACCAGGATCCCACCCTGACGCTTGGACCGGGGATCGTCAAAACGATCGTCAATCAGTTCACCGATGTCTTCAGCGGATCGAACATTACCGTCCAGGTGGCCGAGCAGCAGCTCGAGGAGCGCGGCTATACCCTGACGCCAGAGCAGATGCAGTCTCTGGCACAAGCCTACAGCAGCCAGGTTTCGTCCAGTTCCCAGACTGGCCAGCAAGTCTCTTTGGAATCGCCTGGCGGCGAGCAGCAAGACCCCGGTGCGGGCGTCGCGAACATCCTCGGCTTTATCATGGGGGGGATGATGATCTTCTACGCCTACTTCACAGGTGCATATGCCAGCAACACAATCCTGAACGAGGAAGAGAACGGCACCCTGGAGCGCCTGTTTGGAACTGCGACGCCTCCGACTGTGATCCTGATCGGCAAGCTGTTGGCTGCAGCCTCGATGATCCTGGTCCAGCTGACTGTCTTGATCGCCTTTGGCCGGTTGGCATTCGGCATCGCCTGGGGCCAGCTTGGATTGTTGGTGCTCTTCATCCTGGCAACCACACTGGGCGCGGCTTCCTACGGGATGTTCGCCATCTCGCTGGCCAAAGACCGCCGGATGGCCGGTGTGATCATGGGCGCTGGCAACACGGTCACCGGGATGCTCGGCATGGCAGGTACATTCATGCTGTCTTCGCCAACGCCAAACAGCACCATCGATACCCTGACCCTGCTCGTCCCTCAGGGATGGGCTAACCGGATGCTGCTTTCCATCATGGAAGGCCTCTCGTTGGAACGCACGCTCTTCAGTCTGTTGGGCCTCCTGGTTTACAGCGTGGTGATGGTCGTGCTCGGTCTTATCCGTTTCCAAAAACGCTTCGCATAGNNGCCTCTCGCTGGAACGTACCCTGCTCAGCCTGCTGGGCCTGCTGGTCTACAGCATTGTAATGGCCGTCCTGGGTCTGATCCGCTTCCAAAAACGCTTCGCATAGGAGTTTGACATGCGTATTCTTACACTTGCCCTCAAAGATATGAAACAGCTTTTCCAGTCCTGGCAGACTGGTTTCTTTCTGCTGATCATGCCAGTGATCTTCACCCTGATGTTCGGCTTCATGTTCGGCGGTCTTGGCGGAGGTCAGGAAGACCCGCGCTTGCTGATTGGCGTGCTGGACCTGGACCAATCCTTTTACAGCCAGAAATATGTGGAAATGCTCGAAGGATCGGCTGTTGTCCGCCCGATTGTCAACGAAGACTACACCGAGACGACTTACCGTCGAGAGGTAGAGACCGGAGATCTGAACGCTGCTGTGGTGCTGCCAGCCGGATTCGGTGAGGCCCTCGAAGCCGGGAGTCCTCTTTCACTGTCTGTCGTCGCTGATGATAAATCGGCGACCGTCAGCCAATCGATCCAGAGTGCGGTTCAAACGGTTTACAACCGCCTGTTTGGGATCCTCCAGACTGCTGAACTAAGTCAGCAAACCATTCTGGAGGTGGCTGAACTCTCACCCGCGGAACAGCAAGCCTATCACCAGCAGGCTGTTTTTCTGGCCAGCTTTGCCTGGGAAACACCCCCGGTGACGACGATCAGCACCTACTCCGGCGCTGAAACCGATGCCGAAGCCGCTGCGATCGAAGAGAATGCCTTCATCCACTCTTCACCGGGGATGATGGCCCAGTTTGCCATCGCCGGCCTGATCGGTGCAGCCGAGATCCTGGTCAACGAGCGGCGTTCCCGGGCGCTCTCCCGGATGCTGACCACCGGCTTTTCCCGCATGGGCATTCTCAGCGGGCATTTCCTGGCAATGAGCGGGGTGATCTTCCTCCAGCTGCTGGTGCTGGCGGTCTTCGGCCAGCTCTTCCTCGGCTTGGATTATTTTGCCAATCCGCTGGCTGTCCTGGTGATGCTGGTGGTGTCGGCGGCGGTCAATGGCGCTCTCGGCCTGCTGATCGGTGCCCTTGCTCAAACCCCGGACAAGGCAATCGTATTCTCGCTGGTGCCGATGTTCATTTTCTCCGGCCTTGGCGGCGCTTGGACGCCGCTGGAGTTCACCAGCCAAACAGTCCAGCTCGTCGGGCATTTCACCCCGGTTGCCTGGATGATGGACGGCTTCAAAGATATTCTGGCGCGCGGCGCCGGCCTGGAGACCGTCTGGTTGCCGGCTGCCGTCTTGCTCGGGTTTGCGGTGTTGTTTTTCAGCCTGGGCGCCTGGCGCTTTAAATTTGAATAGAGGTTAATTAATCTAATCATAGCGGGCGGCCAATCGGCCGCCCGCTTCCTCTTCCATAGATATTATAAATCCTCAACGTCGGGCATCATTTTGACACTTATCGTATAATGGATACCTGGGAGGCAATATAACTCTCGATAGATGCAGTCAGATTCCCTTAGGAGAAATGCGGATGCGCGAGTTTAAAACCATATTGGTAGACACTCGAGATAAAGTTGGCTTGATCACCCTCAACCGGCCGGAAGCCTATAATGCCCTCAACCGCGAGCTGCTCACCGAATTGGTGGCGGCCTTGAAAGTCTTTGATGCCGATGAAAATATCGGGGCGATCGTCGTGGCTGGCAGTGAGAAGTTCTTCGCCGCCGGGGCTGATATCAGCGAGATGGCGGAAGCCAGCAAGGAAGAGATGATCAACTCCGGCCACATCGACATTTTCGATCAGATCATGGCGATCAAAAAGCCAATTATCGGTGCAGTATCCGGCTGGTGTCTGGGCGGCGGAAATGAGCTGGCAATGAGCTTTGACCTGCTGGTCGCCTCGGAGCGCGCTCGTTTTGGGCAGCCCGAAATTAACCTGGGTGTGATTCCCGGAGCGGGAGGCACCCAGCGCCTGACCAAAGTGGTCGGCAAGGTCATCGCCATGGAGATGGTCTTGAATAACCGCAACATGACTGCCGAAGAAGCCCTCCATTACGGCCTGGTCAATAAGGTTGTCCCGGTGGAAGAATACCTGGATGCCGCCATCAAGCTGGCCTCACAGATTGCTAATCGGGCTCCGTTGGCTGTCCAAGCGGGAAAAGCGATGGTTAACCAGGCTTTTGAAACCCAGCTTAAGCAGGGATTGGCGGATGAGCGTCAGGCCTTCTATGATCTGTTTGCCACCGAGGATCAGAAAGAAGGCATGCGCGCGTTTCTGGAAAAACGCGACCCGAACTGGAAAGGCGCCTGACCTGGAAGGATACCGCTCTTGAACGAAGCTGAGACCAAAATCTCTAAATCCCAACAAGGACCGGTTCCGGTGACTTACCGGACGATCGTGCGCGGTTTGCGCGGGCTGGGCATTCCGGAAGGCAAGCCGGTAGTTGTGCACAGCTCTCTCAAGTCCTTCGGAGATGTTCAGGGCGGCGCCGGTACGGTCACAGGGGCTTTGCTTGAAGTCTTTGATTCGGTGATTGTGCCTACTTTTACCTATCAGACTCTTGTCGTCCCTGAAACCGGGCCGCCGGACAATGCAATTGTCTACGGCGCCCACACTGACAGGAATAGGATGGCCGAGTTCTTCTATCCCGGCATGCCCGCAGACCGCCTGATGGGGCAAATTGCTGAAACCTTGCGCCAGCATCCGGAGGCTTACCGCTCCGGCCACCCGATCATGTCTTTTGCCGGAGTCAATGCGCGTCAATATTTGGAAAAGCAGCGCCTGACGGCTCCCTTGGCCCCCCTGGCCGCGATGTATGACCAGGGCGGGTGGGTGCTGCTGCTGGGCGTCAGCCATACAGCCAATACCAGCATCCATCTCGGCGAATATCTGGCTGGACGCAAGATGTACACCCGCTGGGCCTTGATGAGCGATATCGTCGTGACCTGCACCAATATTCCCCTGTGCTCGGAGGGCTTTGACCGCATCCAGCCTTTGATGGATCCCTTCACTCGTAAAACCCAGATCGGCGATGCTATCGTGATGGCCATGCCGATGTATGAGCTCATCCAGACCACCCGCCAGCTGATTGAAGCTGATCCGACCGCGTTATTGTGTGCCCGAACCGACTGCCTTTCTTGCAATACGATCCGCCGCCTGCATGTCAGGCGCAAGCACGGCTTTGAAGAGAGCCCGGATGGACAATAAGAACCGCTTCGAAAAGCATCTGCCAAAAAAACAAGACCTCTCGTCCATGACCTTCAGGGAGAAGTTGGGGTATTGGTATTCCAGGCTCCGCTTGCAGATCCGTTTCTACGGCCGGCGGTTGATGCCGCCGGTGACCAAAGAGCGCATCGCCGAGGTCCAGGTGCAGCTGCGGGATTCTTCCACGCCCGATTTCGATTATTTCGTCCTTGTGCTGCTGTCTTGTATGATCGCCACCTTCGGTCTGCTGATCGACTCGGCGGCCACGATCATCGGCGCCATGCTGGTTGCTCCCCTGATGTCCCCGATCCTGGGCATCGGCCTGGCTTCGATCCGCGGCGATACCACCCTGCTGCGGGATGCCGTTGCCGCCCTGCTGCGCGGCGCGCTCCTGGCCGTGATCCTTTCTATAGTGATCACCTGGGTCAACAGCCTGCTGCCCTTCGTTTCAGTGCAAGACCTTCCCGCCGAAGTGCTTTCCCGCACCCGCCCGACCCCAATTGATTTGGGTGTTGCCCTGGCCGGCGGGTTGGCTGCCACCTTTGCCCTTGTCCAACCGCAGCTTTCAGCCGCTTTGCCGGGCGTGGCAATCGCCACTGCGCTGATGCCGCCGTTGTGTGTGATCGGCGTAGGAATTGCGCTTGGTGATTGGGATGTGGCCTGGGGGGCAACCCTGCTCTTCCTGACCAACTCTGTTACTATCGCCGCTTCCTCTACCTTCCTTTTTTATCTAACCGGCTTCAGCCTCGGACGTAAAGAGGACGGACGCTCGATCCCGCGCAGCTTGCAAATTTCGATCATCCTGATCGTCATTTTGCTCGCCCCCCTTGGCTGGCAGAGTTACCGGTTTGTCCAGGAGGCCGCGCTTAACCGGGAGATCAACGAGGTTGTGGTCGACGAAGTCGAGAATTTTGGCGCCACTTTGGATCAATTGACCTGGAGCGAAGATTTAGAGACCGACATTTTAGAGATAGATATCACCCTCCTGGTGAGCGAACCGCTGCGCTACGCCAACAGCGTCGAGTTGCAGAACGCCATCGCCCGGCGCTTGCAGCGTACTGTCCAGTTGAAGATCAATCAGGTCAATGTTGCCCAGCTTGATCCGTTAATCCCGCCGACGTTAACCCCAACCTCTGTCCTGCCTCCCACAGAAACACCTACGCCAACGCAGACGTTTACCCCCACTGTCACNNAACCCTTACCAATACGTCTACCTTTACCCCCACGGTGACTTTCACACCTACACCGGAAACAGCTATTCTGCGCGGGGTTGTTCCGATCGATTTGCTGGCCTTTCCCGGTGGACCTCAGATCGGCACCATCCGGCGGAATGAACCGATCAGGATCCTCTACAACTTCGAGATCATTGATGGCTGGGTCTGGCTGGAAGTCCAGGATAAGGACGGGCGGGTCGGATGGATCCCGCAGTATCTGATCATGATGGTCACCGAAACGCCCACGCCATCCCCAACTCCCACGCCGTGATTCAAACAAATCTCTTACAGGGGTTTAGTAATTCGCTAACCCCTGGATGTTATAATTTTTACAAACCTGACAGCCGCATCCGGGGCGAAAATTGGCCCTGAATATGCACCAGAAAAATAAGAATTTTACGATTTCAGAAGCATACCTTCCTGAAAAAGGAATATCACTATGATGAGATTTGATCGATTTACAGAGCGCGCCCAGGAGGTTGCTCAGCGCGCGGCTGAAATAATCCAACGTTATGGACACAACCAGATCGATACCGAGCATATCCTTCTCTCGCTGATC
>JABAOG010003477.1_pt1 | contig 14377 bp, 12 predicted proteins | sample 7062131 | NCBI WGS metagenome assembly JABAOG01 (sample SAMN14538629, study PRJNA623070) | marine sediment metagenome | biome: marine biome [ENVO:00000428]; feature: marine pelagic biome [ENVO:01000023]; material: deep marine sediment [ENVO:00002113] | place: India: Arabian Sea | collected...
CCCCCCCAGTAATAACACGTGATCGCAGTAGCGCAGAGCCTGATTCGGGTCATGCAATACCATCATAACTGTTTTCCCGGAGTCACTGCATAGCTTGTGCAGCAGTTGCAGCAGAGACTGTTGATGGTGCAGATCCAGGTGGTTGAGCGGCTCATCAAGGAGTAGCAGTGCAGGGTCCTGGGTGAGCAGGGTCGCGAGAGCAAGCCGACGCCGTTCACCACCGGACAGGCTTTGAACGGGGCGTGATTCAAACCCGGCGAGATCCATCATATGGAGTGCCTCGCGAGCCTGTGAGAGGTCATCTGCTGTCTCCTGCTGCCAGCGTCCGAGGTGTGGATGGCGTCCGCTGAGAACACTTTCCCATACACTTTCAGGGAAAACATCGTGACTGTCCTGTAATAACAGCCCGAGTCGCCGCGCGATCGCTCTGCGGGAGTATGAGACAAGCGGTTTGGATTCGAGTTGTACTTGCCCGGAAGAGGGTGGTTGCAGTCCGGCAAGGGTATGCAACAAGGTGGTTTTTCCACTGCCATTGCCCCCCAGTATTCCCCAGCACTCCCCTTGACCTGCTCTTAGCTCCAGATCCTGCCATAAGGTTCGCTTGCCGATGCGGCGGCTCAATTTTTCGGCCTGAAGCAGCGCCATCAGCGGTAGCTCCTTTGCAGCAGGTAGAGAAACAACGGGACGCCGAGCATGGCGGTGAGAATACCGACCGGAAGTTGCTGCGGGGCAACCAGTGTGCGCGACAGGGTATCTGCAAGCAACAGAAGTGTCCCTCCCCCGAGCACAGAGGCCGGGAGGAGCAGGGTGTGATCGCTGCCGGTGAGTAGCCTCAGCATATGCGGTACTACCAGGCCGACAAAGCCGATGCTGCCACCGATAGTGACCGCCGACGCGGTTAAGAGTGAGGCGGCAAGGTAGAGTTGGAGCCTTAGCGGTTTTACCTCCACCCCGAGCACTGCGGCCTGCTCTTCACCGCGAGCCAGCAGATTGAGGCTGCGGGCATGGGGCAATGAGATCAGCAGACCGAATAACAGGATCAGCAGGCCAGGTAGGGCATGATCGGCGTATGTCAGGTCACCCATCAACCAAAACAACATGCCCGGCAGGTTCTGTTGCGGGGCTATTGCCAGTAGAAAGCTGATGAGTGCCCCCCACCCGGCTGCGACTACCACGCCGGTGAGCAGCAGCCGGGTGGGGGACCAGGCGCCACGACCATGGGCCAGGCCGAAGACAAGTAACATCGAGACAAGCGCGCCTGTCAAAGCACCGCTATTGACGCCGAGAGTCGCAGCTCCGAGGAGTATCGCCAGCAGAGCGCCGACGGCGGCCCCACCGGAGATCCCGAGAATATAGGGATCGGCCAGTGGATTTCCGAGCAGCACCTGCATCTGGGCACCGGCGAGAGCGAGCATGCCTCCGACAGCAAAGGCGGCCAGCGCCCGCGGCAGGCGTAATTCAAAGATAATGTTGCTGGCGATCCCCTTTTCGTTTCCGATCATGACCTCCCACAGCCCTGCTGGGCTTAGCGGAATACTGCCGAGCAGCAGCGATAGGAGTAGAGCGGTGAAAGCGCCAAGCGTTAACAAGGCTAGCAGCGAAAAGGGGCGCATTATGGGCGATGGGCCGATGAATTAGGAGTGGTCTGAAGGATTCCTTGAATCCCAGCCATAGAGGACTTAACCCTCACTTCCTGCCCCCAGGCTATCGTGCTGCGACTCAGCCGGCGTGNNGGCAGGTCGTTGTGAGAATCGCTATAGAACCAGCTATCCTCCAGATTCCTGCCGGTTTCGGCAAGCCATTTCTCCAGCCTGATTACCTTGCCTTGCTGGAAGCAGGGAACACCGGAGACCTCACCGGTGTAACGACCGTTTTTGAATTCCGGTTCGGTAGCCAGCATGTCATCCACCCCCAAGGTTTCGGCAATGGGGGCGGTGACAAAACGGTTGGTGGCAGTGATAATTAGCAGGTAATCCCCATTTTTTCGGTGTTTTTCCAACAATTCCCGTGCTTTTGGCAGCATTATCGGCTGAATTTTCTCCTCCATGAAGCGAGAGCGCCATGCGTTGAGGGTTTCCGGGGCATGGGCGGCGAGGGGGGCGAGGCTGAAGCGGAGAAACTCATAAATATCGAGCTGGCCGGCCTTATATTCTTCATAGTAACGCTGATTTTCGCGCTCATAGTAAACGGCATCGACGATGCCCTGCTCCACCAGGAAGCGGCCCCACAGGTAGTCGCTGTCGCCACCGAGCAGGGTATTGTCGAGATCGAAAATTGCCAGACTCAAGATAGGGTCTCCTGCATGCTGTGGAAAGGTTTCATGATACTGATCACTACCTGGAACTCAAAGCGGTTGTCGCGGGTCTTTATAGTTTGATGACGAAGATTTGCCCATTATATTGATTCTATGGAAGAATCATCTATTCATAAAGTGAGGAAAGAACGTAAGTGATTGATTCCCAAGGTTACCGGGCGAATGTCGGGATCATCCTGTGCAATCGGGAGGGACGCCTGTTGTGGGCGCGCCGCCTGGGGCAGGATTCCTGGCAGTTCCCGCAAGGGGGGATCAAGCACAACGAAAGCCCGGAACAGGCCNNTGGCTCCGTTACCGCCTTCCCAAGCGGTTTATCCGCTTTCACAGCAAACCGGTGTGTATCGGTCAGAAGCAGCGTTGGTATATGCTCCGGTTGTTAGCTGATGATCAGGCGGTGCGTCTTGACTGCAGCGAAAAACCCGAATTTGACGAGTGGCGCTGGGTGGATTACTGGTTGCCACTGCAGGAGATTGTATTCTTCAAACGCCGCGTTTACGAAAAGGCGTTACAGGAGCTGGAGCGGCTACTGCTCCCTGAGCAGCAGGAAAAGGACCGGCAACGCCGGAATCGTCGGCCGGAACATTACAATAGCCGTCACTCCTGAGCCTGGGTTTAGCGGGGTTACCCACCGCCAATCTTGCTTTTTCTGTCTGAAATGAAGCTGCCTGCCCGGTTCGTGTATGATAACCGGCTGGGTAGTTCCATTTTGGCGCACATCAAACAGAAAACATGAGCCTTGCAGCGGGCTCATTCTGTTAGCTGAATCGGAGTTATATTTCTTTCAATTGCTGATTGTGGCAAGGGAAGCGGCATGCTTGATATTTTGCGCAGCATCATCCAGGAGGTGAATGCCGCCCGTAACCTGGATCAGGCGCTGACGATTATTGTCGAGCGGGTAAAATCCGCCCTGCTGGTGGACGTCTGTTCCGTTTACCTGGTTGATCACGAATCAGGTGAACTGGTGCTGATGGCCAGTGACGGTCTGCTTCCCGAGTCGGTCGGCTTCGTACGATTGAAATTCGATGAAGGTCTGGTTGGTCTGGTGGCTCAGCGCGCCGAGCCGCTCAACCTGGACAATGCGCCGGATCATCCCCGTTACCGCTATTTCCCCGAAACGGGCGAGGAGTGGTACCACGCTTTTCTTGGTGTCCCGATCATCCATCACCGCAAGGTGCTTGGCGTACTGGTGCTGCAACAGCACACAGAATACCGCTATGACGAAGACATGGTTACCCTGCTGGTAACCATCGCCGCACAGTTGGCAGGGGCTATTGCCCATGCTGAAGCCAGCGGCGGCATAGACGGGTTGCAGAGCCAGAAGCGCCTTGACGGTTATCCACTTAAGGGAATGCCCGGCTCTCCCGGCGTAGCCATTGGTCGGGCGGCAGTAGTTCACCCCCATGCGGATATCGACAGTATCCCTGACCGCCCGGTTGAGGATGTGGTGGCCGAGCAGGATCGCTTTCTCAGTGCGGTTGGTGTGGTCAAGCGGGAAGTGCGCACCATGGTGGATAACATCAGTGACGTACTGCCTACCGGTGATAAGGCTTTGTTCGATGCCTACCTGCTGATGCTCGAAAGCGACAGTCTCATCGGTGGGGTGCTCGAAAACATCCGTGAGGGAAACTGGGCGCCGGGTGCGCTTCGCAAGGTGGCCACCGAGCATATCAGCATTTTCAACGAGATGGATGATATCTATTTACGGGAACGGGCGGACGATGTGCGCGATCTCAGCCGCCGTGTGCTGCAGCAATTGCAGCAGAGCGCTAAACCGGGAAAAGGCGAGAAATACCCGCGCAACACAGTGCTTGTCGGTGAAGAGATCACCGCCTCGATGCTGGCGGAGGTGCCGCCAAAGCGTTTAGCCGGTGTGGTTTCTGTACGTGGTTCCAGCACTTCGCATACAGCGATTCTGGCACGCGCTCTGGGTATACCGGCGGTCTTGGGGATGGATGATCTGCCAGTGGCGCGAGTCGATGGGATGGAGATCATCGTTGACGGTTATTCCGGACGTGTCTATGTCAATGCACCCACCGCGGTTAAGCGTGAATACAAGCGCCTGAAGAAGGAAGAGCAGGAGCTTTCCGACGAACTGCAAGAGTTGCGGGAGCTGGATTCGGAAACCGAGGACGGGGTACGCATCCCGTTATATGCCAATACCGGTCTGCTTTCCGATATTCGGCCTTCCATCGAGAGCGGCGCCGAGGGAGTGGGACTCTACCGAACCGAATTTCCCTTTATGATTCGTGAGCGCTTTCCCGGCGAGGAGGAGCAGCGTTTGGTGTATCGCCAGGTGCTAGAGGCCTTCGCCCCACGACCGGTGACCATGCGCACACTTGATGTCGGCGGTGACAAGGCTCTTCCCTATTTTCCTATAGAGGAAGATAACCCTTTTCTAGGTTGGCGCGGCATTCGTATCACGCTTGATCATCCGGAAATTTTCCTGGTACAGATTCGCGCCATGCTGAAAGCCGATGTGGGCCTGGGCAACCTGCGGCTGCTATTGCCGATGATCAGCACGCTTTCTGAGGTGGATGAAGCTATTGCCCTGATTCACCGCGCCTGCCAGGAGCTGCAGGAGGAGGGTGAAGCGGTGACACTACCTCCGATCGGGGCAATGGTAGAGGTGCCTTCTCTGGTCTACCAGATTGAACCGCTTATCAAGCGTGTCGACTTTCTTTCTGTGGGAAGTAATGACCTGACCCAATATTTATTGGCGGTGGACCGCAACAATGCACGGGTTGCTGAGCTGTATGATTCGCTTCACCCAGCAGTGATACATGCTTTGCGTACGGTGATCGAGAGTGCAAAAAAACACCGTATTCCTGTGAGTGTCTGTGGGGAGATGGCCGGAGACCCTCCCGCCGCTCTTCTGCTTTTAGGGCTTGGAGTCAATGCCCTGAGCATGAGCGCCTCCAGCCTGCTGCCAATCAAATGGGTGATACGCAGTTTTTCCAAACGACGTGCCCGGGCGCTGGTAAAAAAGGTTCTGGAGTTGGAAGAGCCACAGAGTATCCGGCGTACCCTGCAAAGTGCGTTGGAAAAAGAGGGGCTGGGCGGCTTGGTGCGTGCAGGTAAATAAAGAATAGTTTTGGGCTTTGCCCAAAATCACTAATTTTTCTTGCCGCTGTAAACGGCCAGAATTTCCTTCGCCAGTACGCGCCGTTTTCCGTTGCAGCTGATCATCCGCCTGACCTCGAAACGGTGCTTACGAGCTTTCCTGTATATCTTTTTGGTAAACGGTGTGTAGTGGTTGGAGATCAGTACGGTTATCCCCTTACCTGATACTTCTTCGGCAATCTCCGCGAGATGCGTTTGCTCCGTTTCGGAGAAACCATTACCGGAATAGGAGGTGAAGTTGGCGGTTGTCGATAGCGGCACGTAGGGCGGATCGCAATAAATGATGTCGCCTGCTTGAGCCTGGAGCATCACGGTTGAAAAATCTTCACTGGAAAAGAGAGCGTGACGTGATTTTTCTATAAACAATTCAAGCTCTTTTTCCGGAAAATAGGGCTTTTTGTAGCGCCCAAACGGCACATTGCTTCGGCCCTTGGAGTTGTAGCGACACAGGCCGTTGTAACCGTACCTGTTGAGATACAGAAACAGTGCGGCTTTCAGGTATGTATCCGTAGTGTTGTTAAATGTATCGCGCAGATGGTAATAGGCTTGTTCCGTGTTATTTTCCGGTTGAAAAAATTCCCGGGTGTATTCGATAAATTCCTTACCATCCTTTTGTAAGCGGCGGTAAAAATCAATCAGATCGTGATTAATATCATTGAGCAGATAGTTGTCGAAACGGGTATTGAAAAACACCGCTCCCGAGCCGACGAACGGTTCGATAAGGCGATTCCCCGTCGGCAGGTGTTTGCGAATGGTGTCAAGGATCTGGAATTTACTTCCTGCCCACTTTAGTGGCGGGCGGACCCGATTTGTCGGGTGATCTTTTTGTGCCACTAATCAACTACTCGATGTTGTGGGTTTATTTGGGGGCATATCGTTATCGTCATGCAAAAAGGCAATTTATATGGATTTGATAAATACCTTGGAACGACGCTGGTAGTTGTAGAGTTCCTTTCTCGCCATCGGTAGGTCATCGAGCGTGGCGGCCTTGAAACCGCGCTCCTGAAACCAGTGTGCGGTGCGGGTGGTGAGGACGAACAGTTTGCTGATCCCCAACCCCTTCGCCTGGCGTTCGATGTACTCGAGCAGATCATCACCGCGGCCCTGCTGGCGATAGTCTCTGCGCACAGCCAGGCAAGCCAGTTCACCACAGTTATCTTCAATAAAGGGATAAAGGGCTGCACACGCGATCACGGTGCCGTCGCGCTCGACAACCGTGAAGCGGTCAATCTCCATTTCAAGTCGCTCACGCTCTCTTTTCACCAGTACCCCTTCCTGTTCCAGTGGTGAAATGAGTTCGAGAATACCGCCGACATCATCGATCGTGGCCTGGCGGATATCCTCGTAGGTCTCGCCGCTGATGAGGGTACCGATGCCGTCGCGGGTGAACAGCTCCATCAGCAGCGAGCCGTCCACATGACGATTGATCAGGTGGGCACGGGCCACCCCGTTGCGGCAGGCGGAGATGGCGCTGAACAGGCTCTTGCCAATCGCCTCGGGCAGATCCCGTTTTTCCGCCAAATAGCTGTCGGCCTCTTTGAGGTTGAGCTCACGCACCAGGGTGCCATCATCAAGTTGCAGTCCGTTGCCGTCGACAAAGTAGATCAGTTTGTCGGCCCTGAGCTGAACGGCGGCGGCGGTAGCCACATCCTCGGCACTGAGGTTGAATACCTCGCCGGTTGGGGAATAGCCAATGGGCGAGAGCAGCACCAGTGCGCCATCATCAAGCTGGCGATGGATGGCCTCACTGTCGATGCCCCGAACTTCACCGGTGTGCAGGTAGTCGGTTCCTTCGCGCACCCCGAGCGGTTTGGCGGTGACGAAATTGCCGGAGGCGACACGGATATTCGCACCGGCCATGGGTGAGTTGGCCAGGCCCATGGAGAGCAATGCCTCGATCTCGACGCGCACACTGCCGGCGGCCTCCTTGACGCAAACCAGGGCGGTTGCATCCGTGACCCGCAAGCCGTTGACGTACTGCATTTCGGCACCACGCTCGTTGAGGCGCTGTTCGATCTGCGGCCGAGCGCCATGGACCAGCACCAGGCGCACGCCGAGGCTGTTGAGCAGCGCGATGTCGTGCACCAGGTTGGCGAACTGCTCCTCGGCAATCACCTCGCCGCCGAAAGCGACCACGAAGGTGCGGCCGCGAAAGGCGTTGATATAGGGTGAGGAGTCGCGAAACCAGCGAACAAAAGTGTGTTGATCGAGGCTTGGGTCCATGCTTGGTTCAGGGCCTTATTGAGATTTACTGGTTATTTTCCGGGTATGTCGTAGCCGAGGCAAGCAAATTGGCGGGATTTCTCGTTATTCTGTTGCTCCTCAGCCGCGCTTGAGGTCATCTTCAGGGCTGCTTTGGGGAAAGGCAAAAGCGGCGGATCAGTTGCCGGAGCAGGTCGACCGTCGGTTGTAGCCGATCCAGGGCGAGATACTCATCGGGCTGGTGGGCCTGGGCGATATCGCCGGGACCGAGGATCAGCGTTTCCATTCCCAGTTCTGTCAGATAAGGTCCCTCGGTGCAGAAGGCGACTGCTTCGCTGTCATGACCGGTAAACTTTTCCGCCGCCTGGACGATGGCCGAGGTGGCGGGGGTGTGCATCGGCGGAGTGCCGTGAAACAGCGGGCTGACCTCCCAGCCGAGAGGGGTGTCGCCGAGCAGGCGCTGTAGCCGCTCGTTGAGTGTGGCGCGCAGCGCCTCGAGTTCCATGCCCGGCACCGGGCGCAGATCGAAGTGCAGTTCGCAGGAACCGCATATACGGTTGGGATTGTCGCCGCCGTGAATGTGACCCAAATTGAGCGTTGGAACCGGCACCTGGAATTGCGGGTCGCGGTGTTTTGCCTGCAGTTCCTCGCGCCAGACAAGCAGGTCGCCAATCACCTTATACATCCCTTCCAAAGCATTGACTCCCAGGGAAGGATCACTGGAATGACCGGATCGGCCGGTCAGGCGAACCGCTTCCATCATGATCCCCTTGTGGGCATTGACCGGGCGCAGCCCGGTGGGCTCGCCGATAACCGCATAGCGCGCCATTGGCCTGCCCAATTTCACCAGTGCCTGGGCGCCGTCCATGGAGCTCTCTTCATCGGCGGTGGCGAGGAGGATGAGCGGGTATTGTAGTTGCCCGGCCTGGAAATCCCGGGCCGCCTCGATGGCCAGGGCAAAGAATCCTTTCATGTCCGAAGTGCCGAGGCCATAAAGCCGGTTATCCTTTTCGGTAAGGCGAAAGGGATTGTGATTCCAGCGGCCCTCGTCATAGGGCACGGTGTCGGTATGCCCGGCCAGCACCAGGCCACCGGGACCGCTGCCGAGGGTGGCGATGAGGTTGGCCTTGTGCGGCTGGGTCGGCAGCGGCAGGACTTCGACGGCGAAACCGAGCCGCTCCAGCCAGTCGGCAAGCAGGTCGATCACCTCGCGATTGCTGGTGTCGAATTCGGGGCTGACGCTGCTCATCGATGGCGCAGCGATCAGCCCGGAAAGCATCTCTATCAGGGATGGTGTGGCGGTATTCATGTAATAGATTCTGAACCGTTGCAGAGGGGCCGGCAAGTGCGAAAAAAGCAGTGGCGGCTTGGGGAAACTGGTGCTAAATTTCGCGCGATCTCGACCGCCCCTCAAAGGAGGGTGCAACCATGCTACGCAAGGCCACGCTGGCGGATCTCGATGCGCTGGTCGCTCTTGAGAACCGCAGCTTCGATACCGATCGGCTCTCCCGCCGCAGCTTCCGCCATCTCTTGACCAAGGCCAACGCCGTCACCCTTATCGAGGAGGAGGATGGGGAGATCGCCGGTTATGTAGCGGTGTTGTTCAATGCAGGCACCTCGCTGGCACGACTCTATTCCATAGCGGTCGACGCCCGCTTCAAGGGCAAGGGTATCGGTCGTCACCTGGTGGAGGCGGCAGAGCAGGCGGCGCTTGAGGGTGAATGTGTTTACATGCGTCTGGAAGTACGTCGTGACAATGCCGATTCTCTGGCGATGTTTCGCAAGCTGGGCTATCGGGAGTTCGGCAGCTACAAGGACTACTACGAAGATCACATGGAGGCGCTGCGCTTTGAAAAGGAACTGGTGCCGCATCTTGAGCCGGATCTGGTTCGTGTCCCCTATTACCACCAGACGCTCGATTTTACCTGTGGCCCGGCCTCGTTGTTGATGGCGATGCATTCGCTGGATGAGTCGATTCCCTTCAACCGTCCCCAGGAGATTCAGCTGTGGCGTGAATCGACCACCGTGTTCATGACCTCCGGCCACGGCGGCTGCGGCCCGCACGGCCTGGCGCTAGCCGCCTGGCACCGAGGTTTTGATGTCGAAGTCTACCTGAGCGAGGTCGGAGCGCTGTTTATCGATTCGGTCCGGAGTGACGAAAAAAAAGAGGTGATGGAGCTGGTGCACGAACAGTTCGAAAGGGAGGTCATCGAGGCGGGCATTCCGGTTCATTACCGCCAGCTCACCCTGGAGGAGATGCGGCGGGCGATAGAACAGGGGGCGATCCCGGTGGTGCTGATCAGCTCCTACCGCATCTACAAGGAGAAGTTTCCCCACTGGGTGGTGGTGACCGGTTTTGACGATCGATATATCTATGTACACGACCCTTATGTCGATACCGAAAAGGGAAAGCGCGTCACCGACAGTATGAATATGCCGATTTTACAAAAGGACTTTGAGCGCATGGCCCGCTATGGCAAGAGTGGACTGCGTGCCGCCCTGATTGTTTCCCGCCGCAAAGGAGCGAATACGTGACCACACAAATCATTGTGGTGGAAAATCTGTCCGACTGGACCTTTGACGAACTTGAGGCGGAGGTGGTCCATGCGGACGACTACCTGACCGGCCAGCACTACTTCAAACAGAAGAATATCCAGGTCATCAACCTCTGCCGCAGTTACCGCTACCTGAGTGTCGGCTACTACTGCTCCCTGCTTGCCGAGGCGCGCGGGCACCGCGCGTTACCCTCGGTGAAAACCATGCTGGATCTGAGCCGCAAGTCGATGTACTCGCTCGACACGGAAAATCTGGACAGCCAGATCCAGAAGGCATTCAAAAAACATCCCCATGATGATGGGGATGATCGGTTCGACATTGATTTGCTGTTCGGACGCTGCCTAAATGAGGCGCTCCGCAATCTGGCCAGGCAGATCTTCGAGGTTTTCCCCTGTCCGCTTTTGCGGATCAGTTTTCAGCGCCAGGGAAAGTGGCGTATCAGTGCGATCAAGCCTTTGGCGCTGTCCCGATTAAAGTCCTGCGGGCAGGAGAATTTTGTCGAGGCCTTTCAGCACTATCGGAAAAAGCGCTGGCGTGCACCGAAAGGACGTGCCGTTTCGCGCTACGATATTGCGATCCTGCACGACCCCCATGATACCCAACCGCCCTCCAATGCCAGAGCATTGAAACAGTTCATCAAGGCTGGTCAGGAGTTGGGCGTCGACGTGGAGTTGATCGAGAAGAAGGATTTCGTGCGACTGGCTGAATACGATGCCCTGTTCATACGCGACACCACACGTATCGATCACTATACCTACCATTTTGCCAAAAAGGCTGAGAGTGAAGGGATGGTGGTCATTGACGATTCCCGATCGATACTGCTCTGCACCAACAAGGTCTATCTGGCTGAACTGCTGCGCGCCAACAGAGTGCCAACGCCGAGGACGGTGATTGTCGGCAAGGGGGACATCAGGGCCACCGAGAAGCTGCTCGGTTATCCGATGGTGCTGAAAGTGCCTGAGGGTGCCTTTTCCCAGGGGGTGTTCAAGGCGGACAACACAGAAGAGTTGCGTGAGGTCAGCGGACGGCTGTTTAAGGAATCGGAACTGATACTGGCGCAGGAGTTTCTTTACACCGAGTTCGACTGGCGGGTCGGCATTCTCAACGGCAAGCCGCTTTACGTCAGTCAGTATTTTATGTCGAAAAAACACTGGCAGATCGTCCAGTACGACGACAAGGGTGGTTTTACCGAGGGTGGCTTCACCACCATGGCCGTGGAGGCAGCGCCCCCTGAGGTGGTCTCGGTTGCACTGCGGGCGGCAAACCTTATCGGCAACGGACTCTATGGGGTGGATCTCAAACAGAATGCCGACGGGGTTTATGTGATCGAAATCAATGATAACCCCAATCTGGATGCCGGTATCGAGGATGCCTATCTCAAGGATGAATTGTATCGGAGTGTGATGGAGGAGTTCGTTCGCCGCTTGGAACTACGGCGGCAACGTTAAGTATTTCTTCGGCAAAACCAGAGCGATCGCTAAACACAATCGCGTTGCTTGGTTTTTTTGTCATTTTTCTTGTCGCTCCTACGGTCTCAATCTTTGTGGTGGCTTTTAAAAACTGTACCTGATGTCGACAAAAAGACGGTCATTGTTGCCGATTCGATTGAAGGGAAGCTTGTCACCTCCCTCGTAACTGACAATGCCACCGGTGACCGTTAACGCATCGGCAAGATCATAAGCGGCGGAGTAACGGCCAAAGCCGCCCTCATCGAGGTTTTCACCGAAAGCCGACACGAGCGCCAGCAGGTGCAGGCGGGCATGCATAAAATCACCTTGATAGCGCAATGCAGTCTGCCATTCGTCTTCCGTCACACCCTCGGCTAACAGTGCCGGTTCATAATTGTGGAGATGACGATTGGCGACCTCCAGTGACAGAGTGGTGTCGGTGAAACCGGCGTATTCGATACCAAGCAAGGTATCGGTACGCTGCAGTGATTCCGTAGGAAGGGAGGCATAGCGCAGCCCGCTGAAGTGGGCTGCTTCACCTTTAATGAGCCAGCTTTCGATAGCCGCGTTTGCTGCAACCCCGGTCATGGTGATTCGGTTGTGGACCAGCTGCGGGGCTCCGTTACTGGTGACAAGGTGCGCATTGTCGTCAAAATGTTGAGCCCAGTAGAACGAGAGATCCCATCCACTGAAAATACCGTTTGCCGCCAGGGCATATTCGGTGTTTTCGCCGCCATCGCCAGGGGTGAGTTCATCGGGCATCGGCATAGTTCCGGGATAAAACTCCGAGCCATAAGAAGGGTTTTTGTTGAAGCGGATCTCCGGGATTGCCATGGCGCTGATGCCCCAGTCGCCAATATAGTAATCGAGGCGTGCCATGGTAAGTGGCAGGCGCAGGTCCTCAATATCCACCATCCCCGGTTCGCGGTTGTCCAGCGGATTGATGATGTCGGTGATACGGATATTGTCCGATTTTCCCCACACCACGATCTGCCGGCCTACTTTGAGATCGGTTCGTTGACTCAGGCGTCCCTGTAACCAGGCCTCCCCCAGTTCCGCTTCATTTTCGTAATCGTCGAGAACCTCTTCGGTGTATTCCTCTCGGCCATTGATAGCGTAGGCCGCGTCGTAAAAACCGTAACCGGCCACATGGGCACGCCAACTCTTGGGCAAATCGGCATCAAACTCCAAATTGAGCTTTCCCCGCAGACGCGACAGACCGCGATAATCAGTCTCTCCGACTACAGGGGCATCATGCGCGTAGTTGAAGGCTGCGCCAAGGGTGAGCGCACCGCCGAACTGCCACGGCCTTTTTTCAGTATCAATCGCCCCGCGATCTTCTGTAGAACCGCTCTTCTCCTCGAATCCTTCGAGAATCGTATCCATAGACGGTTCGCTCGGGGTACTAGCCGGTTCGTCAAAGCCCTCTAAGATATCGTTTAGATTAGATCCCTCAGCTGCAGCAAGCTGACCGGTGCTGAGCCAGAGGCATAGCAGTAAGATGCCGCTTCGTTGCTCCATTACAAACCCTTCTCCAGACGACGGATGGAGAACATTTGCTCACTCAAATCCTGGTTGTATTTGACGTTATCGAAGCTGATCTCGGTCTTGTGAAGAGTGGCTTTACCTTTCTTGGTGGTCATGCTCATTTCGAGGACTGTCCACACCCCGTCGATCTGTTGCAGGCGGCTTACATCCAGATACTTGAGTTTGTTGCCCTCATTCACCCAGTGCACGGCACGTACGACAACAAAATTGTCCTGTCGAACGAAAACGACGGATTTGGTGTAACCGCTCTCTTCGATCTCCTTCCGGGTTTTTGGCAGTGCCTCGATGAGCCATACCTTGTCACCACGAACCTCGCCTTCCTTCAGGATATTGAAGTCGTAGGCATCCAGGTTTTTGCGCGTCATATCCGAATAGTTGAAATCCGAACCCATGAAGCTGCCGCTCTTGTCGGAGGAGGCGATGCGTTTGGTTTTACGCAAGGCCGGGAGATAGAGCCACTGGTCGTCGTCCTTTTCATAGGCATCGTAGTCATAGGTAAGAAATGCGGTGTCCTCCACATCGGCAGGAGAGAGGAAGAACATGATGCGCTGCTTGTCCTCGCCCTTGTCCTTTTCAAAGCTGCGGATGGTGCGAATGCGCTTGTCGCCGTTTTTGTCGATGAGCACCATCTTCATATCGGAGACACGGTTGTCGCCGTCGTCACGATCATCGACCGCCTGCATGATCTCTCTCGCGCTCATCGCTGCGAAGGTCGACTGCGAAGCAAGTAGGGCAATCGTTATAGCCAGTACACATTTCAAAGTTTTCATCACGTCACTCCTGAAAAAGATTCAACGCAAAGACAGCAAGATCGCATGGCGATGTGTTTGAACATTCTTGCCGTTCAGCATTTTCATATCTTTGCGCCTTTGCGGTGAAGAGATTTCATTAATAATCACTGTCGTCGGAAATCAGGTGGCTGCGGTGCAGCTCGGCCATCAGCGCCGGGGCAAGGAACAGGTCGGCCAGCAGCGCCATGATGATGGTAAAGCCGGTGAGTAGTCCGAAGTTCACGATATTGCTGAGGTCGGCGCCGATATACAGGAAGAAGCCGATGGAAAGCACCACGGTGGTGACGACCATCGCCCGCCCGGTGGTCAGTAGGGTCTGGCGCACAGCCTCGCGCACGTTGCCGGTTTCATGATGGTAACGGCGGTAGTTGTGCATGAAGTGGATGGTGTCATCTACC
>JABAOG010007599.1_pt1 | contig 14373 bp, 11 predicted proteins | sample 7062131 | NCBI WGS metagenome assembly JABAOG01 (sample SAMN14538629, study PRJNA623070) | marine sediment metagenome | biome: marine biome [ENVO:00000428]; feature: marine pelagic biome [ENVO:01000023]; material: deep marine sediment [ENVO:00002113] | place: India: Arabian Sea | collected...
GAACGCGTCCGGAGCGATCAATTTTTGTACCTGCTCATTCAGGCGCTCCAGCAGAGCATCCTGGGCCATGATGCTGTTGGTTGCCAGGGCTGATTCATACAACCCGGCCAGTTCCTGTGTCTGGCGCTGAGATTCGTTGAGTAGCCTGGCGTTCTCGATGGCGACCGCGAGCTGATCCGTCATGATCTGGAGGACCTGGATATCATCGTCATCAAAAGCATTCACCTGCTGGCTTTGCACATCCAGTGCCCCGATGATTCGTCCACCGACCTGGAGGGGCAGGGTCATCTCCGACCGGGTCTTTGGCAGGCGAGGGTCGCTGAGATGCAGATGATCCGTATCCACGTACTGGGAGATCAGCGGTTCACCGGAGGAGGTGACTTGCCCAACGAGCCCACCGGTGCCAATTTTCAGTTGGTACTGATCTTTGATCAGTTGTTGGCCAACCTGACCGGATGCCGCTGTCAGGATTGCATATTTGCCATGTTCTTCAATCAGGTAAATACCGACGTAGTAGAATCCAAAACGCTCACTGACGAGATTGACAGCACGCTGTAAAAGGTCATCCAGGTGCTGCACGGCAGCGGCATCCCGGGCGACCTCAGCCGCAGCCTGCAATTGCATTGCCCGTCGTTCTAAGGATTCGGAAGATTGTCGGATCTCTTGTTCGGCAATCTTATAATCAGTGATATCCAGCAGTTGAGCCATGGTCTTGGTACCGCCATCTATTGAGCGAATAACAGCGGAGGTTAGATCCACATAGCGCGCGGAGCCATCTTTACGGATGACACGGAACTCGTATTTCTGGGGAACTTCCTCCCCCCGCTGACGGCGGATGTACCGATCGGCAACCATATCAAGATCATCAACATGGATAAAATCCCTGAAATCACTGCCGATCAGCTCGGAATTTGAATACCCCAGGATTTCTGTTAGACGGTTGTTGACATATGTGAAGCGAAAATTATCATCGACTGTCAGGATGCCCGATTGCGAATGTTCAACAAGCAGGCGGAATTTTTCTTCGTTTTCCTCCAGTTCACGGAGCGTCTCGGTTTCCTTTTGACGGATTTCGGCTTGCTGTAATTCTCTTTTGATTGCAGGGACGAGGAAGGATAAATTTTGTTTAGTAAGGACGTCATGTGCACCGGCTTTGATAGCCTGCACAATCGTAGATTCGCTATACTCCTCGCACACGAATAGGAATGGAATGTCCAGCGAGGATTGATTGTAGATGTCAATCGCTTGATACCCATTAAAATTCTTTAGATGAACATCTGCGAGAACTAAATCCCAATCCTTCTCCTGCAAAGCACGTGACATTTCTTCCGGTATATCGACACGATCGAAAATTACATCATACCCATCCTCTTGAATAGTCTGGACCAGCAGAGAGGCATCGGTTTTGGAATCTTCAACGATCAAAACCCGGAGTTCTCTGGTCATGTCTGCCCCACTGAGATGGAGAAAACAGTACGGAACTGTGTTGAGTACCCCTTGTTGATTGTTGTATTTACGATGGATAGATTGATTTTTGATCGGGTCAATTGGGAAGGCAGGAAAATCTCTCTCGATACCGGTTCTACCTGATGATTCCGGGAACAGGCAAGCAGATCATTATCTGACCATAGGAATTTATCCGGTAGAAAATTTCCTGTCCAAAGTGAAGTATTGACTTTTATAGGGCGGCAGGGACCGATGGTTGTATTGATTTCGTCGTCTTTGCCTTGCATGCTGAACCTTGTGTTCCCTCCCTTTCTGGGAAAGCACAGTAGAACGCTGGTTTGATTTCTCCTATTAATATAATGGAAAAACGGAGTTTTTTATACGCTCTGTCCTAACAATGTTGAAGGGTTTTGACGAGGTAGGTATCGCCCCTGTGATAATCCCGGTCCAGGTAGTATTTGCGGGTGCCGATTGCAGAGATCACGGCAATGTTTTGGAAACCTGCCTGGGCAGAAATTCGTTCCGCTTCTTCGATCAGGCTGGTTCCCAAGCCTGCATGCTGGGCAGCACCATCGATGGATTCACCGACTTCCAGGGACTGACCGTAGACGTGGACTTCACGAATGATGGCGGCATTTTTCAGGTCGGGCTGCTGAGTATCGGGTGAGTCAGGACCTGGCAGCGACAGGCGCAGGAATCCTGCCAGCTTATCATCAGGCGTATCGCAAGAAAGGAAATGCTCCTCAGCATAGTCGGTCTGGTAGGTCAAATCGTTGAATTCAACCGCCTCCGGGTCGATTTTTTGTTTACGGACTTCGCGGCAGCGGACGCATTGACAATGCTGACCGCGGCGTTTCAGCTCTTTGTGAACGTCCATCCGCAGGCTGGTGCGTTTGTTGCCCTCTACCACATTGGTGGAGGGGATATCTCGGATCACCCGGTTGACACGGCAGTAGCGAGGGATTGTTGGTTTGACATCGGCGATCAGGTCGATCAGCTGTTGGGTTGTGTAGGGTGTATATTCCCCGCGCTGCCAGTACCCGTACAGCTCAGCATTTTCCAGCAGCTGGGTGGGGTAGATTTTGATCTCGTCGGGTGCCAGGCCATCCCAAAGGCGGGCGAAGTCCTCCCGATCCGATTCGAGGGTGGCACCCAGCAAGTTGGGCATCCAGTGCAGCACGATCTTGAACCCGGCAGCGCGCAGCATGGCAACAGCCTGGTGAGTTTCCTCGGCCGTATGCCCGCGCTTGTTGATATCCAGGATGTGGTCGTGCAGGGATTGAGCGCCCATCTGGATCTTGGTGACGCCCAGGTACCGAAGCCAGGCGATCTCTTTTGAAGTGACATGATCCGGTCGAGTTTCGATGACCAGCCCGACATTGCGGTGATCGGCGGTCTCGTTGTATTTTTGAGCTTCCGCCAGGGTATCTGTCTCAATTTCATTCATCGCCTGGAAACAGCGGTGAACGAACCATTCCTGGTAATCTTTGCGATAAGAAGACCAGGTGCCTCCCAGGATGAGCAGTTCGATTTTGTCGGTCGGGTGTCCGACGGCATGGAGTGCTTCCATGCGGGCAGTGACCTGCTCGTATGGGTCAAAATCGTGATGCAGGGCACGCATGGCGCCCGGCTCATCGGGCAGATAGCTTTTCGGCATGCGGAAATCAGTCGGGCAGAAGATGCATTTTCCCGGGCAGGGATATGGCTTGGTCAGGACGGTGACCGTGGTGACACCCGAAAGGGTGCGCATCGGTTTCATGCGGATCTTGGCGAGCAGTTTTGGATTCTCCGGGTATTCACCGCGGCGAACCTGCCGGCGGTAGGCTTCCACCAGCAGGTGTTTTCCTAGGAACCCCTCACCGTCCGGCAGCGGATGCTTTCGGATGGCGTCAAATACTTCGCTGCCCTGGCGGATATCCTCTAACGCCTCTGCAGCGAGTGCAATCTTTTCGGGGGTATATTTTCTTGCCCTGTACCAGGCCTGTTGTCTTGTTTTTGCCATACGGATAAAACTACTGCTCTTTGCATTCTTTGCTAAACTTAATTACGTGTTTTCGCTAGTGCTGTGTCCAACTTAATCGATTAATTTGTTAGGTGTAGTTTATGGAAAAAACTGCACATTTAAATTGAATTTTCATAATGGACACAGTACTAGAAGCCAATATTCGGTATAGTAATTAACGCAGCACTCTGTAACTTCCAATAAATTGCTATAATTTGGACACAGTTCTATGAAACCAGATGCTGAACGTAAACTGATCTCGATCAATCATCAATTCTACCAGACCTTTGCCGCCCACTTCTCGGAGACACGCGGGAGGCTTCAGCCAGGTGTGCAGCGGATTCTACAGGATATTCCCCAGGATGCAAGTGTGCTGGATCTTGGATGTGGAAATGGAGAATTAGCAAGCCAAATGCTGGAAAGTGGTTTTGAGGGGCAGTATCTCGGGTTAGATTTCAGCCTGGAACTCTTGGAGCATGCCGTTGACAAATTGGGGGAGAACGAGCATGTCCAATTTGACCGTGCTGACCTGGCAGATCCGTCCTGGGACCTTAGTTTACCAGATCACAGTTTTGACCTGGTGCTGGCATTTGCTGTCCTGCACCATTTGCCGGGGGAAGAACTGCGAGCGCGCCTATGTCGCCAGGTGCATGGGTTGTTAAAACCTGGAGGTCGATTTATTCACTCCAACTGGNNTCGCTTTATTCACTCCAACTGGCAGTTTCTTAACAGTGAGCGACTGCGCAAGCGGATCCATCCCTGGTCGGAGGTTGGACTGACGGATAAGGATATCGATGACGATGATTACTTGCTGGACTGGCGTAGAGGTGGGTTGGGATTACGGTACGCGCATCACTTTTCAGTGGATGAATTGACGCGATTGGCAGGCACAACGGGCTTCGAAGTGGAAAAAACATTCTGGTCGGATGGGAGCACGGGAGATCTGGGGTTGTACCAGGTTTGGGTAGCCTCCCCGGATATACCTTGAATTCTTTGCCGTGGGGGAAGAAACACCTCCCCGCTAATCTTCCTTTGGGCGGATGATCTCTCCTAAAAATCCAAGCTCCAGTAAAGCGGCGATAACTTTGTCCTCCGCTCCGGCATGTACAAGCACAGTGGTAGCGTTCAAACGCTCACCCAGGAAACGCCCAGCCTGAGAGTCCTGCAGGCTTTTCAAAGCACCCGGGGTAGGTACACGGAGAATGACCACAGGCTCGATCGTTACCCTCGAACCGTATTCTTTCCAGTGATTCAAGGCTTTGTAGATGTTGGGGGGAATCTTTGGTGCGTGTTTACCGAGGACGGTGAAAATATGATGTACGTCCAGTCCCTGGGCGCGTGCCTGATCAAGGGATGCAGGAGTCAGCCGATAGCGGTATTCCCCCTGAGGTGCATCCGGTATCCACTGGCAGAAACGGGCTACCTGGTAGCGGACAGCCCGGGGTGCCAGGGTGGGTACGGTGATCATCCCATTTGAGCGGATATGAATGGGTTCATCCTCTTCAGGGAGTTCGGGTGGTGAACCCTGGATCAATTTATTGTACCATCTGGACTTTCGGAATGCGGTTGGCTGGGCAAGAGGATTATCCGCAGGGTATGNNGGGTATGCCAGGTCGAGAAACCCAAGCCAGTGCAGTGGACCGGTAATCATGTAGCGCAGCAACGCACCATCGACCTGATCCCAATGATCGAATCCCTTCAGGTAGCGTTCACTTTTAATATCTTTGATGAACCAGGAGTCATAATCACCCGCAGGGCGCTGGAAGTCCGGCTTGTTGTTCTTGACTGCAGCGATCAGACCATTGATGCTCCACCAGGCGCCATTTGGGATAGGCTGGACAAGGTCCATCAGGAATTGGCGCGTTTTCAGTGGGTCGTTGCTCCACTCTCCCTCAAATTTCAGTCCGGGCAGCATCTTCAGGTCATTGATACGCTGGCTTTTTAACCAGGCACGGGCTAATCTTAATAAGCAGGGTCCGCGCACCTGGGTCAGGAACTGCCGGGTTTCTCTTACTTTGGGTAAACCGTCTGTGTCGAGTACATCGATTTCCTGAAGAAGGACCTGGATAAATTCCTCAGTCACCGACATGGACGGCAGTTCCCGGTTGACGCGATACGCAGCCAGTGCAGTGCAGGTGTCATCTAGGATGTTGTCGTCAGCCTGGGCGGGGAAAGCATATTCATCCCGGGCGGCGGGTCTGCCGAATGTGCTCGCCTCCTGGAATCCTTCAAGCTCGAGATCTTCCGGAAGGACTTCCGCCAGGGCGAATGTCAGATCATCAGGGATGTATGCAAATTCCTGCGGACCGGAAGGGGTCTCAAAAAACTCCCGGGCGATCAGCCCGCGATACCATAAGAATTCAGCCGTTGATTGTGGATTTAAATGTGGTTTTTCCCGGTCACGACGAGCGGGTCCTATCTCGCGCACTTCCCCGTATCTGCGGGTGAACTGCACCCAGGTCTGTTTTCCGTCATTGCGCAGCAGGTAGGAGAGCGCCTGCTTGGCTTCCTCAGGCAGCGCTTCGACGACTTCCGTGATCAGCTCGATGTCGAAAATCTGGCTGGTAACTTCAGAAAGGGCAGTGGACGCGTCGGTGCTGTGGAGCTCGAATCCCCACAAATCTGCGATATTCTGCAGGTGTGCAAAATCTACGTTTTCAAGACTGCGGACAAGATCTGGCATTCCTTAAAATCATACCAGCACTTTGACGGCCGCGGGGAATATCTTAATCGAAATCCGGTCGACTTCGCTGCCGAATCCAGCGTAAATCTCACCGTCGAAATGGATATGCATCGGGCTTTCAGATTGAAGGGTCAGCTCTTTAAATGTCCCCATATGGACAGGTTCCATGTTGGTGTGGGTGCCCGCCATCACACGCGGCAGCAAGTTCAGCATACCAAGGCGCGAGATCTTTTTAACCGTCGCATAATCCAGGATTCCATCATCCGCCCTGGCGTCTGGTGCGATATGAAAACCACCGCCTTCCCGGGCTCCATTACAGATGGTAACCATCAGGGTCTCCCGCTGCCAGTTTTCCTGGTCCGATTGAAAGGTCATCAGCGGATAATGATGGTCCATCATGATAGTTTGTAATGTGGCGACCAGGTAGAGCATGAAACCGCGCACACGGGTCAATTTGCGGGTGCGGATGGCAACATTGGCATCGAAACCGATCCCTAGCGTATTCCACCAGTACTCGGAGCGCCCGTGGTTGTCTTCAATCAGGCTGACATCAAAGGGATGGGGTGAGCCCTGCAGGGCTTTTCGCATGGCTGCCGGCGCCTCCTTGGGTACCCCGATGTTGTGGGCAAAGTCATTCCCTGAACCGAGCGGGACTATACCCACGGCGGGGCGCTGATCCGCGGGAAACTGCATAAACCCGTTAATGATCTCATGGCTGGTTCCGTCACCGCCCACGGAGATAACCCTGCGGTAGCCTTTCTGGCAGGCTTCGACGGCGAGCTCGGTAGCATGGGTGGGATAGACCGTCCCGGACCAGTCGGCACCGCCGTACTGGTCAACAATTAAACGAAGATCGTCGGATTGGCGCCAGGCGTTGCCAAGGTCGGCGATTGGATTCATGATGATCAGGGTATCGTGTTGAGGCATGCTTCTTCTCTCTCAGGAAGGTTGATTAACACAAATGATTGAGTCCATCAGCAAAAACAACACCATCAGCGGTTAAGCGTCACGGGTCGGTATTATGTATATTTGGTTTCCAGTTCCGCGGTGGGTAAAACGATCTGGCCTTCTTCCGGGTGACCGATCAGGCAGGTCTGTTCGGGGGAGTTTACCGCCAGGTATGCCGTGTAAGCAGCAACGAGGGCATCTAATTCTTCCGGCTCCAACAGTTCATCCAGGGGAAGGATGCCCTGAAGGAATTTATAGCGGGTGATCTCTTCGAAGAAGCGCATCGGGTCGGGGATGTCGATCTCTTTATCGTACAGCACCAGCTGGCGCTGTACGCGGCCTTCCAGGGTGTTTTTGTCGAAGGGCAGCTGACCGAGAAGTGCAGAGAAGGAGGCATGCGGGTAATTCTCGATGATCTGGTGGGTGGCGCTGTCGTTGGGATAATTGACGAACCCCAATTGTTTAAGGCGGTTGAAAATGGTGAAACTGCGCTGCATCCAGCCGGGACATTTATCCAATTTTGCGGGGGTACTGAAGGTCCGGATACCCATCTGGAAAAGCTGGTAATCAGCGACACGTGAGCCTTTCCAGCGTCCGGCGGGGGGCGGTGGGTACAGTGATTGGCGCACCATGTCTTTAGCCATCAACCCCTGGCTGGGCATGCGCGGCCCGTTGATGGAAACATAGGCGGACTGCTGCCCGTCGATAAAGGCGGTGACTTCATCCAGGCTGCCGCTGTCAATGGTCACCAGGCGGAGGTCCTGGTCGAGTGCCGCGAACAGGATCGGTCTGCGCCCTGCGGTTGGATCAATACCAATGAACATCATTGAAGTGAATAACATGCCTTCTTAGGTGATTAGGTTAATTGATGATTAAAGTGTAGCCGATATTAGCCAGTTTAGCAATGGAATCAGGGGAACTTATACAAATAGATTAAAGGATATTTTCTCTAGAAAAGAAGGAATGGTATTTCTATTGAACAGCGGTGGCATCGTTGGCTCAAAAGAACCTGCCGATGATGAATCACAGCGCCCGGGTCATCTTGAAACCCGGTGTAAAATCGTCCGTCTAAGCACACATTCTCTTCCGGATGACTTTCCATGAGAAGCATGGGTCAATGGTGAATTAATTTAGGGGATTTTGTACCTTTTGTCACAATATTTTCCTGGCATGTGTTATTAAATAGAGAACCGATCAAGGTGTATACTCAGGTTGTATTTTTCTTCACAGGAGCAGAGCCATGAAAGCTGGGAAGATCATTGGAAGTATTTTCCGTTGGGCAGGCAGGATCCTGCTGTTGGTTTTGGCATTGTTGTTCGGGGTGATTGTATTTTTGTTCGTTAAAGAATTGATTACCCGGGCTCAGATACGGGCGGAATATCCGGCACCCGGTAAGATGGTATCCATCGGGACGCACAGCCTGCATTTATACTGCCTTGGGAGCGGAAGTCCGACCGTGATATTCGAGGCTGATCTGGACCAGTTCGGGTCGCTGAGCTTTTCGGAGGTTCATGACGGGTTAAAGGGGCAGATGCGCACCTGCGCCTACGATCGCGCCGGGATCCTATGGAGCCAGCCAGGACCCCGCCCGCGGGATGGTGAGACAATCGCCGCGGAGCTGATGACACTGCTGGATGCCGTTGGTGAGGATGGACCGTACATCCTGGTTGCACATGGCTTTGGAGGGGTATACACACGAATCTTTGCCGGGGAATATCCAGATGAAGTTGCCGGGATGGTATTGGTGGAGGCCTCTCACCCGGAGCAGTTCACCCGCTTTGCTGAACTTGGGGTTGTGAATGAGATCCCGGATGCAGGTATTCGCCCGGTGATCTGGATGCTCTCACACCTTGGTTCATCGGGACGCTTTAAAGGTCCGCGTTATTCGATGCCAGAAGATGTCTACATGACCCAGCAGGCTTACCTGCCAGTTTCCAGTATGGCGTGGTATGACGAGAGCGTATATGCGCCGGACACGCTGGAGCAGGCTGGTCGTATTGATGATCTCGGTGATATCCCGCTGATCGTTCTGGCATCAGCAAAACCATCTTCCGCGCTCTCAGCGGATAGAAGCCAGGAACTTGTAAACGCATGGATCGCTCTACAAACTGAACTGGCTGGTCTGAGCACCAACGGCGAACTGCGCATCTTTGAGGATGCNNCAGTGAAGAGCCGGTGAGTTGATCATTCCATCGGGGAATTCCGTTTCCTCCTGTCGCCCAGCGTTTCTCACTTTCAACTAAGCTCCTTGCTGAAATCCTCCTGATATAATTTTCGCATGACGTATCAGCTCACATCTCAATCAACGATCCAACTGCTTCTCAGCACCACGAAAAGGATCGCCGTGGTCGGGTTCTCATCAGAGAAACAGCGGGCGGGATATTACGTCCCCGCGTATCTAAACGAACATGGATATCAGATCATCCCGGTCAATCCGTTCGTGGATGAAGGTTTGGGAGTGAAAGCGGTGGACAGCCTGGGGGACATACAGGGGGAGTTCGACCTGGTGCTGGTTTTCCGCAAACGGGAGGCGGTCCCGGGAGTGGTCGATGAGGCCATTGCCGCCGGCGCGAAAGCGATCTGGATGCAATCGGGGATTTACGACCAGGCGGCCGCGGAAAAAGCCATCCAAGCGGGATTGCAGGTCGTGCAGGACCGCTGCATGATGGTTGAGCATCGCAATTGGCTCCGCCGGGGATAATGCCTTAGATAACTGGAACATGAAGAGTTTCTGGCTGTATAGCTATTCTGCATAGTCCGATTTGCAAAATGTGATGAAAAAGCATGGACTGAACAGGACTTTTTAAATGATGATATTGGGCAGGGAGGGAAGGACCTTGATGTACAGCGGTTGAGTGTCTACTAAGTGGGATTTTTCAACTGCTGGAATTCCTGAATCGAAGTAGAAATACTCCTGATATCCTGAGATCCGATTTATCAAGCTGTTTTAATGAGTCAGTGATATTGATATAATCTAGTATCTAAAAATTCTACCGGTTTTTTATCAGTGAAAAACTTATTTGCTTGATGTATCCCATAATGAGTTCAGCGACCAACCTGCTGAACAACCTGGCGATAGACGAGGAGCATTTAAGATGAAAATCACGATCAACACGATCGGCACACGCGGCGATATTCAACCTTATATTGCATTGGGGAAAGGACTGCATCAGGCTGGTCATTCGGTACGTATATTTTCTCATGAAATCTATTCAACCTTTGTAAAAGAGCATGGTTTAGACTTTTATCCATTGGATTTGGATCCTCGAGAGGTTCTGATCAATCAAGTTATTTCTGACCTGGGGAACAATGTTGTTCGTATAATGTCGTGGTTGGAGAAACACTTCACACCTGTTTTAGAGGATGCTTTCAGGACGACGGTAGAAGCCAATCGAGATGCAGATCTAATGCTCAATTCAGGGTTGTTTTTTATTGGGTGGCATGTAGCTGAAAAAATAAAAGTCCCTGCTATTGCCGCCTATCTCTGGCCCGCGATTCCGTCACACCATATTCCATCGACGATGGGATACAAGCCGCCTGAATGGTTTCCATTCAAGGGAATTTACAATTACAGCACAAACAAGTTGTCGAACCAGTTGTTTTTCAACATTTTGCGGTCGTCGGTAAATCGGTGCCGTAAAGAAATATTGCATTTAGAACCATTGTCGGTAATGGATTATTGGCGATTGGACTCGCCTAGAAATCTTATACCATTTGTATATGGATACAGCCCCACGGTGTTGCCCAAACCACCGGATTGGGGAGATAACCAGCATGTTACCGGTTATTGGTTTCTGGATACAGCAGGAGGCTATCAGCCAGATCAAATATTGAAGGATTTCTTAGCGGATGGTCCTCCGCCAATATACTTCGGTTTTGGGAGTATGGTTGAACACGAACAAGAGAAAATCATCCAGATCGTTATCAGCGCTTTAGAGAAGCTCAATCAACGCGGTATCTTACTGAGCGGTTGGAGCGAATTCAGTTCCGCTGATCTTCCCGATTCAGTCCTGGGGATTGAATCAGTACCGCATGATTGGCTCTTTCCTCAGATGTCCGCAGTCGTGCATCATGGCGGGGCTGGTACAACTGCGGCTGGGTTGTACGCCGGGGTCCCAAGTATTATAGTACCTTCATTTGCTGACCAATTTTTTTGGGGAGAACGTGTTTATGATCTTGGTGTTGGTTCCAAACCAATTCGAAGAAAGGAACTGACAGCGGACACATTGGCAAGTGCTATAGAACAAGTGATCCATAGTGATGAATTTCAAAGGAATGTGGCAGATCTAAGCCATCGTATTCAGGCAGAAAACGGTGTTGAAACGGCTGTACGGGTGATTGAAAAGATTGCGGGCAATCGGACTGTATAATTTGCCAGGCTTTTGTTCAAACCGCACGGTGCCTGACTGGATTTCCTCCTGGTGTTCCCCTAATTGATCATCAAATCTGCTGCACGCCGGCCGATTTCCACGGCGAAATTGGTGCCCCGGTCCCAGGGATAGACCTGGCTCATGCTGGCAAAGAACAAGCCCTGGATGGGGGTTTCTATCGAGGGAATATTTTTCGAATGACCGACGAAAGGCACCGGCTGGGCATAGCGGGTGCGGTGCAGCCAGGTCTTGTTGATCCAGGAGGCTTCAAACTTGGGATTGATGCGCTGGATGGCGGGGATGAAGCGTTCAACTAGCTGCTCTTCGGTCAGGTCGAAGTATTCGTGGTCTGTCTCCAGATAATCACCACAATAAATCAAATGCTCACCATTGAAATGCTCCGGGGAGACAAAATTGGTGTGCTCCACAAGTGCCAGGAAAGGGAAGCCGGCATCTTTTGGCATGTTGAACCAGTAATAGCCTTCCTCCGAGACCTGGTGTTTGAGCGAGAAGGTCAGCACGACAGCACCCATACTCTTCAAGTTCAGCAGTCCCTGCAGGTAGTCGTCCGGCAGGTCGGGGGCTAAACGAGCCATCAGGTGCGGGGATGTGGTCGACAGCACCCGGTCATAGGTGATGTCACCGTCATCGGAACTGACCACCAGCGTGCCGTCAGGTCTGGGTTGAACTGCATGCACCGGGCTTTGCAGCAGGATGCGCACGCCCATCTGGCTGAGCTTCCAGGCCAGGTCGTCACAAAACGCCTGGAAACCGCCCTCATACGTTCCCAGCCTGGTCGTGCGGGCGTGAAGCCTGGCCCACATCCAGGCCATGTTAACTTTCCGGGCATAGCGCTCCCCGAACTTGCCGATCAGCATCGGCATCCACATCTCCTCGTAGACCCGGTCGCCTGCCCATTTGCGCATCCAGGCATCGACGGTGGTCTTTTCCAATGGTTTCCAATTTTCAGTTATTCGCAGGTACAGACCAACCAGACCGAAGCGGATCTTATTGATCCCCCAGCCAAGGCCGGGATACAGAAGGGCGGCGGGAATCGAGTCGAAGGGATACCATTTCCCATCGTGCAGCATGACTGTGTAGGGTCGTTTGAAGATCACTTTGTCGCGCATCCCGAGTTCATCAGCCAGCCCCAACAGGGAATCATCTGATTCGAACCAGTGGTGGTAGTATTTTTCCACCGACCAGTCCCACTGCGGTTCTTTAAAGCCGGATGCCAATCCGCCGACCTGCCTGTCGGCTTCGTAGATGGTCACCTGGTGACCGTTTTGAGCCAGGTCGTAAGCTGCGGCCATTCCAGCAATCCCGGCGCCGATGATGGCGATCTCAAGTTTGTTGTTCTTCAATTTCTAATCCTTCTTCTATTTTTTCCTCAGCCATTTTTGCCATATCATCGCTCCAGCTGATACCCTCCCGCGCCAGGTAATAGGCACCCAGGGCAGTGATCGGCACCCACAGGGCGACATGCAGAACCAGGGTATAGCCGGCGGCCAGGGCAGCATCCACGCCATAAGCTCGCAGAACGGCGATCCCGGGGGCATCAAAAGTGCCGACATAACCAGGCGCAGACGGGATGGTGGTGGCCAGGTTGACAATCCCGTTCATCAGCATCAGAGCGAAAAAACTGACCTGGAAATCGAAGGCATGCATCACGAACCAGTACTTGCCGGTCTCAAATAGCCAGATGACCACAGAAGTCAGGAAAACCATCAGCGCTTCACGCGGCGAGCGCAGTGACTCCAGTCCACCCAGGAAGAGCATACCGATCTCCAGGACGCGCTCACGGAAGCGTTCCGGAACCAGGCGGTTCACGAAGAACTGGAGCAGGTTTTCAAACGGTTTTGGGAACATGGCTGCCAGCAGGAAGATCGCCAGCACAGCGGTGAAAACACCTGCACCCCACAGGGCCAGGGTCTGAATATTGCCGACAAATCCGCTTTCTCCGGTCAGACGGGCTAGTTCCGGCAGGTTGAGAAACACGAATGCCAGCATGACGACACCGTCGAAAATGCGCTCGACGATCACGGTCGCCAGGGATGCGGAGATAGCTACATTCTCCCTGCGCTTGAGGACAACGGCTCTAAGGACCTCCCCAGCGCGAGCTGGATAGATATTGTTGCCCATATAACCGATACACACGATTGGGAACATTGTCCGGGTAGAGATCGGTTTGACAGGACGGAGCAGGTAGTGCCAGCGCCAGGCGCGCACCCAAACCCCCATAAAGTACATAGCCACACCAGGAAGCAGCCAGATGTACTGCGCGTCCTGGAGGGTATCCCAGACTTCACCAAGTTCGAGGCCGGAGAGAGCCCAGTACATAAAAACGATACTGATGACCACTCCCAGCCAAAATTGCCATCGTTTCACAAGGGACAATTCTACCATTTACTTTCAGCTAATTAATAGATAATAACGGGATAGGAGCGAATATCGGACAGGAGACCCCGAAACTGCTTCCCTCTGAAGCTAAAGAGATGGACACAGCACGAGTATAATCATGGGTATGCGGAAATTGCTAATATGGATCGTCATCGGCATCTCAGCCCTGGCGTTGTTGGGCGCCGTGCTGTGGGTTGCGCTCAGACCTGGGGTGCTGTCTGTCTACCCGGCGGAGGGGGACAGGATTTCTCCTGTAGATGGAGTGCAGATCGAGTTTTCCCGCAATATGAACACCGAAAGCGTGGAGGCCAGCCTTCAGTTAGAACCGACCACCCCGGTTACTTACCGGTGGCAGGAAAATGTATTAACAGTCCAGCCCGAGGTGCGCTGGCAGGCTCGGGAAGAGATTGAGATTGTTTTGAGTGGTGATGCCCGCTCCAGGTTGGGTCTGCCTTTCGTAGAGCAGTCCTGGTCATACTCCGTGGAAGGCGCCCTGGTGGTGTACCTGTGGCCGAATAATGATC
>JABAOG010024259.1_pt2 | contig 14373 bp, 10 predicted proteins | sample 7062131 | NCBI WGS metagenome assembly JABAOG01 (sample SAMN14538629, study PRJNA623070) | marine sediment metagenome | biome: marine biome [ENVO:00000428]; feature: marine pelagic biome [ENVO:01000023]; material: deep marine sediment [ENVO:00002113] | place: India: Arabian Sea | collected...
CGACGAGCAGATGATGGGGGAGATCCAGCGGGTGCATGCAGCGATCAACCCGGTCGAGACCCTGTTCGTGGTCGACAGCATGACCGGCCAGGATGCGGCCAACACCGCCAAGGCCTTCAACGAGGCCCTGCCGCTGACCGGCGTCATCCTGACCAAGACCGACGGCGACGCCCGCGGCGGCGCGGCGCTGTCGATGCGCGCCGTCACCGGCAAGCCGATCAAGTTCGTCGGCGTCGGCGAGAAGCTCGACGCGCTCGAGGACTTCCACCCCGACCGCATCGCCTCGCGCATCCTCGGCATGGGCGACGTCGTCGGCCTGATGAAGGACTTCGAGGACGTCGTCGACGAGGAGAAGGCCGAGGAAGACGCCATGCGGATGCTCCAGGGTGACTTCACCCTGGACGACTTCCTCGAGCAGATCTCGATGCTCCAGAACATGGGGCCCCTGCAGGAGATCTTCGAGAAGCTCCCGATGTTCGGCGACTCCATGCCGGAGGGCTTCAACGTCGACGAGAAGGAGCTCGTGCGCACCAAGGCGATGGTCAGCTCGATGACCAAGCAGGAGCGCAGCGACATCTCGCTCTTCAAGAAGCAGCCCAGCCGCCTCGAGCGCGTCGCCAACGGCTCCGGCCGGAAGATCGAGGAGGTCGCCAGCCTCCTCGAGCGCTTCGTCTTCATGCGCCAGATGATGGGCAACATCGGCCAGCAGGCCGGCATGCTCTCCAAGATCCCCGGCATGAAGCAGCTCGCCGCGGCGCGGCGGCTCAAGGACGTCGTGAAGACCGGCGGCCTCGAGGGGAACCCGATGATGGCCGGTCTTGCCGACCAGCTGCTCGAAGCCGCCATCGCCGAGGGTGGCCCCGGCGCGCTCGCCGCCAAGGGGCGCGGTCGCGGCCGAGGCAAGAAGGCCAAGAGCAGCAACATCGACATGAAGGGCGGCGGCCCCTCGGCCACTCGTCGGAAGATCAAGAAGAAGAAAAAGAAGAAGCGACGGAAGTAGACCGATGACGATCCCCAAGCCTTTCTTCCTTTCCCTCGTCCTCGCCCTCGTCGGCGCCGCGACGATCACCGGCTGCGTCGAGAAATCCCGCGACCTCACCCGCTCCGAGCGGGAGCGCCTCGACCCCTACGTCACCGAAGACGAGACCGATCCGCAGCACGAGCTCAACGTCGAGTTCGAGGACAAGGTCGAGCTCGTCGGCTACGACCTCAGCAGCGAGACCTGGCGCCCCGGGCAGCAGCTGACCGTCACCTGGCACTGGAAAGTGAAGCGCTCTCTCGAGGAGGGCTGGAAGCTCTTCACCCACGTGACCGACGCCTCGGGCGCGAACCGGGTCAACGCCGACATGGAGGGCGTGGTGCGCGAGCTCTATCAGCCGGGCGCCTGGAAGGCCGGAGAGACCGTCAAGGACGAGCAGACGATCACCTTGCCCGCGGAGTGGTCGGACGAGCGCGCCTCGATCTACATCGGCTTGTGGAACGGCCCCCATCGCCTCCGCATCACCAGCGGACCGAGCGACGGGGAGAACCGCGCGCGCGGCCTGACCATCCCGACGCCGCAGCCGGCCGCCGGCGAGGAGCCGGCGCCCACGCCCGACGTTCCGTCGATCGACGTGAACCGGGCCAGCGACATCACCATCGATGGCAAGCTCGAGGAGCCCGAGTGGCGCAGCGCACAGGCCACCGCCGCGTTCGTGAACACCATGGACGGCACCGCGGCGGGCTTCGGCGTCACCGCGAAGCTCCTCTGGGACGACGAGAACCTCTACGTCGGCTTCGTCGTCGACGACGACTACCTGAAGAGCGAGTTCTCCGAGCGGGACGACCACCTCTGGGAGCAGGACACGGTCGAGGTCATGCTCGACCCGGGCGGCGACGCTCGGAACTACTTCGAGATCCAGGTCTCGCCGCAGAACGTCGTCTTCGACACCCGCTACGACACCCGCCGCAACCCGGGCCCCATCGGTCACGCGGACTGGAACGCGGACATCGAGAGTGGCGTCGACCTCGACGGGACCGTGAACGACGGCTCCGAGGACGAGGGCTACACGGTCGAGATGGCGATCGCCTGGTCCTCCTTCGACGCCGGCACCCCGCCCGCGGGCAAGCCGGAAGCGGGCCAGATCTGGCGCGCCAACCTCTACGTGATGGACACCCGCGAAGAGGGCAGCCGCGCGGCGGCGTGGTCGCCGCCCCGAGTCGGCGACTTCCACGTGCCGAACCGCTTCGGCAACCTCCGCTTCGTCGACCCCTCGGTGGCGCGCCAGCCGGGTCCCTCGGCCGCCGCGGCCCGGCCCTCGGCGATGGGCCCCACCAAGCTCCAGCTCCCGCCCGGCGTCGCCGAGCGGCTGCGCCGTCCCACCATGGACGTGGTGCCGAACCAGGCGGATCAGCGCCGCGTGAACCGCCCGCAGGGCGACGAGCCGGTGCCGACGCCCGACAACCCGCGGCCCGGCCAGTAGGGCCCGCCCTACTCGGCCACGCGGTCGAGGCGGACGTACCAGTAGTCGGGTCCGTACTCGACGATGGCGCCCACGCGAAAGTGGGCGCGCACCCAGCCGAGCCGCGCGACGCGGCGTTCCACCGGGTAGCCGGCCAGCGCCGTGAGCCGGCCTTCGTCGTCCGTCTGCGGTCGCCGCGCGGAGTGCAGGAGGATCGTCCTCGGCTCGCGAGCGACCAGATGCCCGAGCGGAACCCGCTTGTCGAGATGCCCGCCCGGAGCTCGCGCGACGACCGGGTCGGTGATGCCGCCCAGGTCGATCACCTCGACCCCCGTCGCCCAGCCGACGTAGCCGACGTCCACGAGCGCGACCGGTCCGCGACCGCGCACGGCGTCGGCGACCGCGGGCGCGCGCGCGACCCGTTGCGCGCCGGCCTCCCAGGCGAGCTGCGCCTCGAGGACCGTCAGACCCGCGGGCACCAGGAGCGCGAACGCGAACGCCGCCCAGCGCCAACGTGACGAGAGCGCCCGGAAGCCGCGGGCGGCGGCCACCGCGTAGAGGGGGAGCACCGGCACGAAGAGCCGATGGGCCGGCATCCAGTCACCGCCGGCGAGAGCGACGGTGAGCCCGTGGACCACCAGCGCGAGAGCGAGCACCCGCATACCCGGCTGGCCGGCCCGCGCGGCGACGCCCACGAGCACGGCGCCACCGATTCCGGTCAGGAGAACGACTCCGATGGCCACGTAGCGGAAGCCGTCGGCCAGCCCGCCCAGCTTCGCGGCGCTGGCCAGCGGCAGCGGGTGGCCGAAGAGCGCCCACCGGAACGCGACCACGGCCACCGCCCCCGCCGCGAGCGAGCCGAGGACGACCCCACGCCGACGGCCGCCGACACCGAAGGCGAGCACCAGCGCGACCGGCACGAGCTCCGGCCGCAACCACGGGATCGCCACCGCTGCGGCCGCGACCCACCCGATCGCATGCGCGCCCCAGGTGGGACGAGCGACGGCGGTGAGCGCGAGGGTGGCCAGGCCGGTCTCGAGACCGGCGCCACCCCAGAGGCCGAGGGTCCCCTGCACGACCACCAGGAGCAGCACCGGTCGCCGCTCGGACTGGTCCCGAACGGCCAGCGCCACGGCGAGCGCGGTGCACGCGAGGCCCAGGGCACGCTGCACGTCCAGCGGGTTCAGACCGAGCGCGGAGCCCGCGCTCACCGGCAACAGCCACAGCGGACCGGTCACCCCGTCGCTCGGGACGCCCGGGTTCATCGCCCAGCCCTCGCCGCCGGCCAGATGACCCGCGTAGCGAGCGACGATGAAGGCGTCGTCGACGAGGTAGCGCCAGGTGAGCACCCCGACGCCGATCACCGAGAGCGCCGCGAGCAGCGGCGCCCAGCGTTCGAGAGGACGGTTCCGGGGCGCGGCCCCGTCCGTCAGAAGCAGACTCGGTTACGCCCGTCGCGCTTGGCGGCGTAGAGGTGCTCGTCCGCAGCCTTGATGAACGACGTCACGTCGTTGGTTTCCTGCAGGATCGCCACGCCCAGCGAGATGGTCACGTTGATCCGCTCCTGCTCGAAGACGAACGAGTGATCCTGGACCAGGATCCGGAGCTCCTCGGCGATCGACGCCCCGCCTTGCAGATCCGTCTCCGGGAGGACGACGCAGAACTCCTCGCCACCGTAGCGACCGAGGATGTCGTCGGGCCGCAGGCGACCCTTCACCAGCTGCGCCAGCTCCTTGAGCACGTAGTCACCGGCCAGGTGGCCGTACGTGTCNNGGGCCGGAGCCGGCTCTTGACCAGGTTGGCCAGCTCCTTGAGCACGTAGTCGCCGGCGAGGTGGCCGTAGGTGTCGTTGATGTGCTTGAAGTGGTCGATGTCGAACATCACCAGGGTCAGCGGCCGCTGGTGTCGACGGGCGCGCGGGATCTCGCGCTCCAGCGTCTCCATGAGGAAGCGCTTGTTGTTCACGCCGGTCAGACCGTCGACGATCGTCATCTTGTAGATCGTCTCGTGGTACTGGGCCTCCATGTCGGAGCCCGACAGGAACTTGAAGATCGTGTCGCCGACCTTCACCTGATCGCCTCGGCGGAGCTGGTAGTCGGTGATCAGCTCGTCGTTCACGTAGGTGCCGTTGGTCGAGCTGAGATCCTGCACGTGGTAGGCCCGGCCACGCTTCTCGATCTTGCAGTGCCGCCGCGAGACGCTGTCGTTCTCGAGGACGATGGTGTTCTCGCTGCCCCGACCGAGAAGCACCGGCTCTGGTCCGAGCACGTGCCGCTTTCCGAACTGCCTGGCGTCCGACGAATAGATGATCACCAAGCAGTCACTTCCCGGCTTCGACGGAAGCTTGAGCTCCTCCAGCGGGGTGACGCGGGTCTTGATGTCTGAGTCCACTACCGCGACCTAAACGGTGTCCGAGACCCGGACACTGACCCGGGCTGACACACCCGAGAGATTAGAAAGATGCGCCTGCAACGTCAACACCGGCCTGGGTCCAACCTGCGGAAAAATCGAGGAAAGCGAGCGACCTCACGGGTGCATCAACCCCCCGCTGCGGTGCCTTCGGGCCCCCACCAGCGATGGCTCGTCTGGCGTGACCCGGCGAGCGCGTCGCTCCTTTCGCGGGTCGTGCGCCTCGATGAAGTGCATGTTCTCGTAGTTGATCCAGACGTGGGCCACGACACAACCGATGAGCTCGCCGGTCGCCAGGAAAATCGCCCCGAAGGCCAAGCCCATGGCGATCGCCCATCCCGTCCACGGGAGGAAGCGGCGGCTGGGTCCGATGTGGAGCAGCCCGAAAATCAGGGACGAGGCCCAGAATCCGAGGGTCGGCAGCAGGGCCCCGCGAAAGAAGAGCTCCTCGGCGACGCCGCTGAGGAGCGCGAAGAGCAGGATGTGCCGCGACGAGAGCGGTCCAATGACCCCCCGAAGGGCGGTATGCAACTCCCGGGCCCAGCGGGTCCGGCGCACGAGCCGGCGGGTGCTCACGATGACGGCCACCGCCAACGCCACGCCCAGCACGAGGCTCGACAGGACCCGCAGCAGCCGGCTCTCCTCGAGCCAGGGCTCCATCGCCCACGGCGAGCCGTGGCCCGTGGCGAGAGAAAGCACCACGGCCCCCGCAGCGAGGGCGCCGTAGGCCAAGGTGGCGACGCCGACGTAGCGCGAGAGCACTGAACCTTCGTTTATCAGACGCCAGTGGTTCGTTCAATCGCACGCGCGATCGCACGCGCGCGAGCGTGCTGAGGTTGACACCCCGGGGTAGGAGCGCGTACGACACCGCTTTCGGTGGCGATGTCAGCGCAGACGGACGAAGAGGCCCCGCACATCCTGGTCGTCGACGACGAGCAGGTCATTCGTGAGATCCTGGCCGACTTCCTTTCGATGGAAGGCTTCGTCGTTCGAACCGCGGAGGATGGCTCGAAGGCGCTCGTCGAGCTCTCGCGGCAGCATTACGACCTGGTGCTGAGTGACCTGAAGATGCCGAAGATGGGTGGCATCGAGCTGCTGGGCGCCATCCAGAAACACACCCCGGGCGTGGTCACCGTGATCATGACCGGCTTCGGCACGGTCGAGACCGCCATCGAGGCGATGAAGCGCGGCGCCTACGACTACATCCTCAAGCCCTTCAAGGTGGAGGAGGTGGTCCACACCATCCGGCGCGGCCTCGAGAAGCAGAAGCTGCAGGCGGAGAACATGCGCCTCAAGGAGGCGCTCTCGCTCTACAAGGTGTCCGAAGCGATCGCGAACAGCCTGTCGCTCGAACAGATCATCGGCACCGTCGTCGACGCGGCGCTCCTCGAGGTGAACGCCGACCGAGTCGTCGTACTGCTGGACGATGGCTACGGCGCCTTCTACGAGCGCGTGGACGAGCGCGGCAAGATGGTCGACCAGGAGATCGAGCTGCTCGACTTCGATCCGGACGCCCTCCTGCAGCACTTCGAGGAAGGGCAGTCGCTGCGCGCGCACGGGAAGGCGACCTACCAGTACTTCGACGGCGAGCCGGAGGCGCTCCCGCCGCAATCGCTGGTCGTGGAACGACTGCGCGCCCGCCAAGAGACGATCGGCTTTCTCTGCGCCGTGAGCCACACTCGGGGCAAGCGCTTCGACGAGGGCCAGCGAAAGCTGCTCCACATGGTCGCGGACCGAGCCTCCGCCGCCATCGAGAACGCGAAGCTCTACGAGGACCTGCAGGCCACCTTCCGCCAGACCATCCGCGGTCTCGCGAGCGCCATCGACAAGATGGACCGCTACACGGCAGGTCACTCCGAGCGGGTCGCCGCCTACGCGCAGATCCTGGCCATCAAGTTGGGGATGGACGACGAGACGGTCGAGATCGTCCGCCAGTCCGCGCTCATGCACGACGTCGGCAAGATCGGCTGCGTCATGAACCTCAACAAGCCCGGCAAGCTGTCCCAGGAGGAGTACGAGGTCTTCAAGCAGCACCCGGTCTACGGGCGCGACATCCTCGAGCCCATCACCTTCCTCCACCCGCTCATCCCGGGCGTGCACCTGCACCACGAGCGCTGGGACGGCGCCGGCTATCCGCTCGGCCTCAAGGGGCAGGAGATCCCGCTCATCGCGCGCATCATCTCGGTGGCCGACACCTACGACGCGATGACCTCCGACCGCGCCTACCGGAAGGCCCTCCCCCACGAAGTGGCGGTGAGCGAGATCCGCCGCTGCAGCGACGCCCAGTTCGATCCCGACGTCTCCCATCCCTTCCTCTCCGCCATCGACGAGCATCGCGAGGAGAAGCGGGAGAGCGGCGAGCGCATCCCCGAGTAGTCCGGGTCGCCCACGCCCGAAGGGCGTCTAGAATTCGCGGCGAATCTCGAGCAGGTGCGAGAGGTCGCGCACCCGACCGAGCCGGCGCAGGCCCGGATCGAAGAGCAGGTCCTCGTCCCGGCAGTACCCCTGCGCGTAGGCGTCGTGGGCCGCCTGCACCCAGGCGTCCATGTCGTCTTGGGCGGGCACCATCGGCTCGTCGCGCAGCGGGCGCGGCTCCGGCAGCGCTTCCTTGTCCTCGACGGCGGTGGCGATCTGCTGGATCAGCACCGCCTCCGCCGCGTCGGCCTGCTCCTGCAGCTGCTCGAAGAGGCGCATCCAGGGGCCCGGCTCGGGGTCGCTGCGAGCCAGGTAGCCAATCACCTCGGCGACCCGTCCCGGCGTGGTCTCCCGCGCATGCCAGCGCCGCTCCGGTCCGCGGGCCGAGAGCCGGTGGGCCGCCTCGAAGCCCGCCCGAAGGTCGCCGATGAGCGCGGCGATCTTGAGCGCCTCCCAATCGCACCACTCGAGGGGCGGCACGCAGCGGGCCGCATGCAGGTAGGACTCCATCGCCTCGCTCGGTCGCCCGGAGCGCTTCTGCGCGTGGGCCACCGTCGCGTGGGCGGTCGCCACGTCCGGCTCGACCGCCACGTGGCGCTGCCCCGAACGCAGGTAGGTGTCGAGGGTGAAGTCCTTGCCGAAGTCGTCACTGGTGAACTCGGCGACGCAGTGGCGGCACCACCCGTCGAAGGTCCGGTACATCAGCCGGTGGTCCCCGGTGTCCTCGTAGTAGTCGACGATGGACCAGGTATCGGACACCGGCCCGGCGCTGCGGTCGAAGGCGAGCAGGCTCCCCTCGAGGGTCCGGTGGAAGGGCAGCAGCAGCTCCGGGTCGAGGAAGTCGCCCCCCACGGCCTCGGCGTACTCCCGCACGGTGGCGCCGATGGTGCCGGGCTCGTTGCCCGCCGGCAGCAGGTGACCCACCGGCAGCTTCCCGCCGTTGAAGCGCTTGTAGATCTCCTTGAGATCGGTCGGCAGCGGACCACCGAGCATCTGCTCGAGGGTCGCGATATCCGACGACGACGCCGGCGGATTGAGCTCGAGCTCGTCGCGATGAGCCTCGACCCACTTCACCAGCTCCTTCAGACCCCGATGCACGCCGGGGGTTGTACCGCGAAGGGGGTGTTCAGGTCGAGCACCGGCCGTCCCGAGGCAGCCTTTGCGCCACGACCGCCCCCGAACGCAAGGCATGCGTGCGCGCACCCGCGATCGCCGCGCCTCGAGCCCGGGCACGGACCTTGCTCAGCCCATGGCCATGCGCGCTACCCTCATCACCCTCCTCTGCCTCGCCGCCACCCCCGCTCTCGCCCAGCCCCGCGAATGGCACCTCGAGGACGAGAGCGTCGTCCGCTTCATGTGCCGGGGCGAGGGCGTCGACACCCCCGCGAAGGGCCGCTTCGGGGCGGTCAACGGCCGCGTGGTCATGAACCCCGACAACCTCGGCACCATCCGCGGCCGCGTCGACGTGCTCCTCTCGTCCATCCGCACCGCGGACTCGGCGTGGGACGCGATGTTCCGAGCGGCGAGCTTCCTGGCCCTCGACGAGCACCCGCGGGCGAGCTTCGAGCTCTTCTCGGTCGAAGGGGCGGACGCCGTCCCCCAGAGCGGTTGGGCCCCGGTTCGGCTCCGCGGGCGACTCACCGTCAAGGGCGTCCACCGCGAGACCCTGGTTCATGGTCGGGTGCGGCGAGTCCCGGCGACCGGCGACGAGCCCGAACGGGTCGAGCTCTTGGCGATCTTTCCGCTGCGGTGGGCCGACCACGACATCAACGTCCCGGCCAACTCCCGCCGCGATTTCGCGGGCTCCGGCGCCTACGTGCGCATGCACCTGGTCTTCACCCCCGCCTAGGAGCCTGATCCAGGATGCGTCGACTTCGCGGATCGCCCACGATCCGGGGGTGCCACGCGCGATACGCTTTCTGGCCCCGAGCGGTCCTCGATCGTAAGGTCGGGGCCGCATGTTGGATCCGAACGCCCTGGCCCCGACGTGGGCACGCCGTGTCCCCGCGCGCTGGCCCCTCGCTCTGGCGCTCGCGCTGGCGACCCTGGCCGCCTCGTCGGCGAGCGCCCAGCCGCGGCAGCCGCTCTACGTGTCCGGTGAGGAGTCCGACGCGCTCGCGTCGCTCCGCGAGGACGAGGAAGCCCTCTTCCTGCGCTCGCAGTCGCTGGTCTCCATCGACCGCCAGCCCACGACCGGCCTGCCCACCGGGTTGACCTCCGCGGTCCCGGATGGCGAGCGGGTGGTCAGCGGCGCCGACGTCCGCTGGCTGGACGGCATCGAGCTGCCCGATCTGCCGGTGCGCTGGCAGGAGCAGGTGGTCCGCTACCTGGAGTACTTCAAGGAGTCGCGGCGCGGCCGCTCGCTGATGGCGGCCTGGATGCGCCGCTCGACCCGCTACGGCGCGATGATCCGGGAGGTCCTGCAGCGGCACCACTTGCCGGAGGACCTGCGCTGCGTGGCGATGGCCGAGAGCGGCTTCGATCCCACCGTCCGGTCCCGTCGCGGCGCGGTCGGCATGTGGCAGTTCGTGGCCCGGACCGGTCGGGAGTACGGCCTCTCGGGCAATCGCTGGATCGACACCCGGATGGATCCGGAAGCCTCGACCGACGCCGCCGCCCGTTTCCTCGGCGACCTGCACCAGCGCTTCGGCTCCTGGGAGCTCGCCCTCGCGGCCTACAACATGGGCTACGGCGCCCTGCTCCGCTCGATCCGCAAGTACAACACCAACGACTACTGGGTGCTCGCCGAGCTCGAGGCCGGCCTGCCCTTCGAGACCACCATCTACGTGGCGAAGATCATGGCTTGCGCCGTGGTCATGCGGAACCCGGATCGCTTCGGATACGACGAGCTCACGCGTGATCCGCCCATCGAGGTGGAGCGCTTCGAGGTCCCGGGCGGCACGCCGCTCAACATGGTGGCCCGCGCGGCGCGCGTACCCCTCGACGAGCTCCGCGCGCTCAACCCGGAGCTCCGACGCGGGCGCGTCCCGCCGAACGCCGCTCGACGGGTGCGGGTGCCGGCGGCCGCCGCCTCGACCTTCGCGTCGCGGTGGAACCGCGTGCGCCGCCGTGCGCCGGCGGAGCAGCCCTACGTGGTGCGCTTCGGCGAGGACCTGGACGACGTGGCCTATCGCTTCCGCACCCGCGAATCGAAGCTCGAGGAGATGAACGGCATCGAAGAAGGCGAGCGCATCCGCGCGGGCTCGGTGCTGATGGTGCCGGCGAGCGAGCCCCGCGAGCGACCGCTCGAGGAGCGGCCGCGGATCGCCATCCCCGACGGTCATTTCGCCATGGCCGGGCGCCGACGGGTCTTCTACCGGACCTCGCGGAGCGACAGCCTCGCCTCCATCGCCCGCTTCTTCGAGGTCTCGGTCGCCGACCTGCGCCGCTGGAACCACGTCGACCCCGACGCGGAGCTTCAGCGCGGGATGTTCCTGCAGGTCTTCGCGCCCGAGTCGGTGGACCTGAGCAAGGCGGTGGTCCTGCGCGAAGGCCAGGTCGACGTGGTGACCGTGGGCACCGAGGAGTTCTTCCGCGAGTACGAGGAGAGCAACGGCCGCGTGCGCTTCCGCTACACCTGCGTCGAAGGCGACACGATGCGGACCCTCTCCCGCCGCTTTGGGCTCAGCGTGGGGAGCATCGCGCGCATCAACCGCTTCTCGCGCCGCACCGACCTGGTGCCTGGCCAGGAGGTGCTGATCTACGCCGACGAGAGCCAGGTCCCGGCGCGCTACCGGCGAGCAGCCCCGAGCGCTGGTGACGAGCCGGAGACCACCGAGGACCGAGAGGCGGCCTCCGACGCCGACGCCGACTCCGACTCCGAGACCGACTCCGAGACCGACTCCGAGACCGACTCCGACTCCGATTCCGACTCCGAGTCCGAGGTCCAGGCCGAAGCCGAAGCCGAGTCGGACGCCGAGCCGTCATGAAAGCGCTCGACGAGGCACTCGCGGAGGTCCTCGGATCCTTCGGCGCCCTGCCCGGCCACGAAGAGGTCTCGCTCGCCGAGGCGCCCGACCGGGTCCTCGCCGCCGACGTTCGGGCACGCATCGACCAGCCGGCGGCGGACACCAGCGCCATGGACGGCTGGGCCATCCGCTTCGGCAGCGCCGAGAGCGACCGTTGGCGCGTCGCACCGGGCGAGTCCCGGGCCGGCGGCGACCTCCCCCCGGCGCTCGACGCCGGCGCCGCGCTGCGGATCTTCACCGGCGCCGTCCTACCGGAGGGCGCCGACACCGTCGTGCTCCAGGAAGACACCGAGCGCGACGACGACCACGTGCGCTTCACGGAGGCGCCCCGGGAAGGCCAGCACGTGCGGGCCCGAGCGAGCGACGTCGCCGCCGGCGACCTGCTGATGCAGCGCGGCGTCACCCTCTCGCCGGGAGCGATCGCGCTCCTCGCGAGCCAGGGGATGAGCCGAGTGCCGGTGAGTCGTCGGCCCCGGGTCGCCATCGTCCCCACCGGCGACGAGCTGAAGGCTCCGGGCGAGAGTGACGCGCCGGGCGCGATCGTCGACAGCAACGGCCCCATGCTCGAGGCGCTGGTACGCCAGGCCGGCGCCCTCCCCGACCGGCGGCCCGCCGCTCCCGACGACCTGGACGCGCTCACCGAAGCCTTCGCGGCCGCCATCGCCGAAAGCGACCTCCTGCTGACCACCGGAGGCGTCTCGGTCGGCGAGCACGACCACGTGAAGGCCGCCTTCGAGCGCGCGGGGGTCTCCCTGCGCCTGTGGAAGGTCGCCATGAAACCCGGCAAGCCGCTGGTCTTCGGCCGCCACGAGTCGGGCACGGCCGTGCTCGGCCTCCCCGGCAACCCGGTGAGCGCGCTGGCGACCTTCACCCTCTTCGCGGCGCCGGCCATCCGCCGGCTGCTGGGCGACCCACGCCCGGCGCCCGCCCGCGTGCGAGTCCGCCTCGCCGGAGCCCTGCGCCACAAGCCGGGCCGCACCGAGCTCGCCCGGGCGTCGCTCCGGCGGGAGGGGGACGAGTGGGTCGCCACGCCGCACCGCAACCAGGGCTCGGGCGCGCTGGTGGCGATCGGTCAGTCGGACGCGCTGGTGGTCGTGCCGGCCACCTCCGCCGGCCTGGAGGCCGGCACGATCGTCGAGGCGCTCCCGCTGACGGCGCTCCCCGGCGAGCCCTACGACCGTCCCCTCGACACCTGAGGAGGGCTGGCCCCGGCCTCGAATCGTGCGCACGGTGAAAGATCCCGGTCGCCAGCGGCGTTGTGCCCCAGAAGGACACGCGAGGGGTGGCGCTCCTCACCGAAAAACCCAAGAAATTCCGAGCCAGCCAAGGAAAACCCGCGTTGCGCGTCGTATGCTCTAGGGGCTTCGGCGCGCCTCAGGAAACTTCTCGCGCCCCGAAGCGTCTCTGCCCTATCCAGAAAATCGACGCACTCATCTCGAAGCCCTCGAAACCGCTGACGCTCCGATCCCTCATCGCCATACGTCGCGTATGACTCTTCACGCTCAAAACCTCAGCAATCCCGATCATCTACGAGCTGAGCACGCCGATTTTCCGGATAGGTCCGCCCGCATCGAATGAGCTCCCGCCCCAACCCACCGCCCGGCCTCGCCCGCGCCATGGCCGCCACCCGGCGCCGCGTGCGGCTCCAGCGGGCTCTGGACGCCGGGATCGTCTTCCTGACGGCGGGCGCCGGGGTGGCCGCGGTGGCGCTGACCCTCGCCAAGCTCGGCGTCCTCGGAGAAGGGCCGCTCACGACCGCGCTCTGGGTCGCGGGGCTCTTCCCCGTGCTCGGTGTCCTCATCGGCGCGCTGCGGCCGGTGCCGCGCCTGCTGCCCGCCCAGCTCCTCGACCGCGCCCACGGGCTCCGCTCTCGGCTCGCCAACGCCCTCGAGCTGGCGAAGGCCGACGAGAAGACGCCTTTCATGGAGGCGGCGATCGCCGACGCCGAGGCCCACGCCAAGGATCTGCAGCCGAAGAAGGCCTTCCCGCTCCGGGCGCCGAAGGACCTCTGGCTACCGCTGCTCCTCGGTGCCGGCGTCTTCGCCCTCGCGAGCCTCGAGGTCCCCCAGCCTGCGCCACCCGCGGTGGCCCAGCCCTCGCTGCCCCCGATGCTGCTGGACGACGACTCTCTCGACGCCTTCGACTCCGACCTCGACGAGGTGCTGCGGGACCAGGAGTCGTCCGACGACGTCCAGGAGGTCGCCCGCGCCCTGAACCAGGTCCTCGAGGACGTCGCCGACCGGCGCCTCGACCGCACCGAGGCGCTGCGCCGGATCCGCGAGCTCGAGAACCAGCTCGCCGAGGGGCGGCCGGCGGACGCCGACGCGATGGAGCAGGCCCTCGACGAGGTGGGCCGCCGGCTCGATCGCTCGTCGCTGGCGACGGTGGCCTCCGAGGCGCTCCGCGACGCGGACGCCGAGCGAGCGTCCCAGGCGATGCAGGAGCTCGCCGATCGCATCGAGAACGACCCGCCCTCCCGCCGAGAGCTGGACCAGCTCCGCGAGGCCCTCGAGCGCGCCAGCGAAGACCGGGACGAGCGCCGCCGCGAGGAGCTGCGCGAGCAGCGCGAAGAGCTCGAGAGCCTGCTGCGCCGGGAGCGCGAGCAGATGGAGCAGGAGGAGGATCCCGACCGGAGCCTCCTCCGCCGCCGGCAACGCGAGCTCGAGCGTCTGCAGCGCGAGGAGCAGCAACTCGAGGAGCAGCGGCGACAGCTCGAGCGGCTACGCCGCGAGATGCGTGAGGCGGCCGAGAACCTGAACCGGCAAGCGCGAGACGAGCAGCAGGCCAGCGAATCGATGCGGCGGATGGCCGAGGAGCTGAACCGCATGGCTCGCGAGCAGATGAGCGAGGAGCAGCGGCAGCAGATGGAGCGCATGATGCGCCAGCTCCGCGAGATGATCCGCCGGCAGCAGCAGCAACAGCAGCAGAACGGCCAGGGGCAGGGTCAGGGCCAGAGCGGCCAGGGCCAAGGTCAGGGCCGCCAGGGGCGACTGCAGCGCTTCGTGCTCCAGGCCGGCGGCCAGGGCCAAGGTGGCGCCCGGCTGCGCATGCCCGGACAAGGTCAGGGCCAGGGACAGGGACAGGGACAAGGTCAGGGCCAGGGTCAGGGACAAGGCCAGGGACAAGGCCAGGGTCAGGGA
>JABAOG010015217.1_pt2 | contig 14362 bp, 14 predicted proteins | sample 7062131 | NCBI WGS metagenome assembly JABAOG01 (sample SAMN14538629, study PRJNA623070) | marine sediment metagenome | biome: marine biome [ENVO:00000428]; feature: marine pelagic biome [ENVO:01000023]; material: deep marine sediment [ENVO:00002113] | place: India: Arabian Sea | collected...
AAAGACCTGACCGTGGTCGCGACCTCGGTCATGGTGCAGCGGTCGCTCGAAGCCGCCGCGCAGCTCGCCGAGGAGGGCATCGAGATCGAGGTGGTGGACCCGCGGACGCTTAACCCGCTCGACGATCAACCGATCTTTGACTCGGTGATCAAGACCGGCAAGCTGCTGGTCGTGCACGAAGCCCCGGTCACCGGCGGCTACGGCGGCGAGGTCGTGGCGCGGGTGGCAGCCAGCGAGGCGTTTGACTACCTCGACGCGCCGATCCGGCGGCTCGCCGGGCGCGATACCCCGATCCCGTACAACCGCACGCTGGAATACCACACCGTGCCGCAGGTCGAGAACATCGTCGAGGAAGCCCGCAAGCTTGTTCGTGGCGACTACTAGGAGCGTGAGCCGTGGCTAAAGAGATTATTATGCCCAAGTTCGGCTTCACGCAGNNGAGATCATCATGCCCAAGTTCGGCTTCACGCAGGAGGACTCGACCATCGTCGCCTGGCTCAAGGGCGAGGGCGACGTGGTGGAGAAGGGTGAGCCGATTGCGGAGGTCACCACCGACAAGGTGAACATGGAGGTCGAGGCGCCGGAGGACGGCGTGCTCGGCGGGATTCGCTACGGCGAAGGCGACGTGGTGCCGGTCACCGAGATCATCGCCTACGTGCTGGCCGAGGGCGAAGAAGCGCCCGCCGCCGCGCCGAAAACTGCCCCGGCTGCGGCAGCAGAAGCCGCACCCGAACCCGCCGCGAAGCCCGAAGCGCCTGCCCCCGCACCGCCGGGTGGTGGCCCGGTGACCGTGACCCCGGTCGCGCGGCGCATGGCCGAAGCCGAGGGCGTCGACCTCTCGCAGGTGGCGGGCAGCGGCCCCGGCGGGAAGATCACCCGGCAGGACGTGGAAGCCTACGCTGCCGAGCAGCGGCGGCCCGGCGCGGGCAAGGTCCGCGCCACCCCGGCGGCGCGGCGCGTGGCGCGCGAGGAAGACGTCTCGCTGGATTCCGTCGAGGGAAGCGGCCCGCGGGGCCGCGTTCAGGNNTCCATCGAGGGAAGCGGCCCGCGGGGCCGCGTGCAGGCCGCCGACGTAGCTGAGGCGGCACAGGCCGCCCCGGCAGCGACTCCGGCGTTCCTGCCCAGCGCGCCCGTCATCAGCGGGACGCCCGCCGAGGCGCAGGTGATCCCGCTGGAAGGGATGCGCCGCACCATCGCCGAGCGGATGCAGGCCAGCTACCAGCAGGCCCCGCACATCATGCTGACGATGGACATCGACATGGGGCGGGCCATCGAGCTGCGCACCTACGCCAACGACAACCTGCCCGACGGGCACCCGCGCGTCTCGATGACCGCGGTGATCGTCAGGGCGGTGGCGTGGGCGCTGCGCCAGCACCCGATGATGAACGCGGCCTTCACCGGGGCGGAGATTATCGTGCAGCCGGTGGTGAACGTCGGTGTCGCAGTGGCGCTGCCCGACGGGCTGATCGTGCCGGTGGTGCACGACGCCGACCGCAAGGGGCTGCTCCAGATCGGCGCGGACGTGGCGGCGGTCGCCGAGCGCGCCCGCACCGGCAAGCTGCGCGGCGACGATCTGGCCGACGGCACCTTCACCGTGTCGAACCTCGGCATGTACGGCATCGACCACTTCACCGCGATCNNGCGGTTCGTGCCGGACGAGAACGGGCAGCCGGTGGCGCGCCCGCTGATGACCGTGACGCTGAGCTGCGACCACCGCGTGGTCGACGGGGCAGTGGGGGCGCAGTTCCTCGCCACCCTGCGCGATGCGCTGGAAGAGCCGTCCCGTCTTCTGCTCTAGGCATGCTCAGATCGGCTGTCACAGGGCTTCCCCTTACGGGGAGGCCCTTTTCTTTATCGCCTCATTTCCCGCTCTACCTTCGCCCCACGCGCAATGGTGTTCCTCGAAATTTCCTCCGTTCTTCCGTGCCCTCCGTGTTTCCGTGTTTCCGTTGCTGCTGATTCCCCGGTGTGCTACACTGCCCCCCTGATGAGACCTTAGCGAGCGGGGTGGAAATGGCTGAACAGGTAGATCTGCTGATCGAGAACGCGTCACAGGTATGTGTGGTGCCCGCACAGGATGGGGGCCCCCAACGGGGTGACGCGCTGGGCGAGCTGGGCATTGTGGAAGATGGCGCAGTCGCCATCCGTGCTGGGGAGATCGTCGCGGTCGGCCCGGCAGCCGACCTGCGCGACCGGTTCGACGCGGCTGAAACGCTCGACGCCGGGGGCAACGCGGTGGTGCCCGGCTTTGTGGACCCGCACACCCACGTGGTGTGGGCGGGCGACCGCGCCGCCGAGTTCGAGATGCGGATCGGCGGGGCCACCTACATGCAGATCATGGCGGCGGGCGGCGGCATTAACTACACCGTCGAGCACACGCGCGCCGCGACGGTCGAGCAGCTCGTCGCCGAGACGCGCCCGCGCCTCGACCGCATGTTTGCAAACGGCACGACCACGGTCGAGGCCAAGACCGGCTACGGCCTGACCACCGACGACGAGATCAAGATGCTGGCTGCGATCTACCAGCTCGACGACACGCACCCGGTCGATCTGGTGCCGACCTTCCTCGGCGCGCACGCGGTGCCGCCGGAGTACGAGGGCCGCACCGATGCGTACGTCGACCTGGTGGTGGAGGAGATGATCCCGGCAGTCGTCGAGTACGCTCAGGCGCAGGGCCGCCCGCTGCCGTTCATCGACGTGTTCTGCGAGGCGGGCGTGTTCGACGTGCCGCAGTCGCGCCGGATACTCGAAGCCGGGCGCGCCGCCGGGATGCCGCTCAAGATCCACGCCGACGAGTTCGAGGGGCTGGGCGGCACCAAGTTAGCCGTCGAGCTGGGCGCGGCGTCTGCCGACCACCTCGTGACCACGCCGGAGGCTGACATCGAGGCGCTGGGCGAGGGCGATACCGTGGCAGTGGGGCTGCCCGGCACGCCGTTCGGGCTGGCCCACGAGCATTACACGCCGGCGCGTGCCATATTAGAAGCAGGGGGCGCGCTGGCGCTCGCCACCGACTGCAACCCCGGCACCTCGTGGTGCGAGTCGATGGGGTTCATCCAGGCGTTGGCGGCGCGCTACATGCGCCTGACCCCGCCGCAGGCGCTCGCCGCGGCGACGATCAACGCCGCATTCGCCGTGGGGCGCGGCGATCGGGTTGGCAGCCTGGAACCGGGCAAGCAGGCCGACGTGCTGGTACTCGCGGTGCCTGACTACCGCCACCTGGCCTACCGGTTCGGCACCAGCCTCGTGCACACCGTAGTCAAAGGGGGAGAGATATGGCGGCCATAGCCGAACTGCTGGGGCTCACAGTCAGCCAGCTGAACACCATCCTGATCGCCGGGGTGGTGCTGGTGGTAGGCTGGTACGTGCTCAAGACCGTGCTCAAGCTGGCGGCGCGCGCGTTCACCGTCGGCTGCTTCACGATTGCGCTGGCGGTGGGGGCGCTGTACGTGTTTTTCGTGGTGCTGAGATGACGATCCCCCGGCCGGAGAACCCCGCCGCGAACCGTTCGGCGGGGATGCGCGCCCCGGCCTGAAGCGCCGCGGTGCGGCCTGACGGGTTGTGCAGAATCATTGCCTGCACCGCGCCGCCGTCTACCTCCGCGCCGCTGATCACCACCAGGTGCCCTGCGCTCCGTGTGACCGGCCCGTCCTCGCCCAGCTCCGAGCTGACCGAGGCGATCACCACGCGCCCGGCGCGCAGGTGCGCCACGAGGTCCGCCAGCGACATCCCGGCGGCCAGCCGGGCGTCGAGCCCGTGCTGAGCGGCCAGCGCCGCCAGCGCGGCGTGCTTCCACCCCTTCTCGATGGGGCGTTCCGGGCGGTCGGGGCGCAGCTCGGTCAGGTAGCCGTCCAGCGCCAGCCCCTCCCGCACCCAGTCCATCAGCGGGCGGGGCGGCGTGCCTGCCAGCGCCTCGACCGCCATTTTGACGCAGACCACACCGCAGGCCCGCTTCGCCCAGTGCGCGTACTCGGCAGGCGACGCCGCGCCGGACTCCCGCCAGCGGGGGTCGTCTTCCAGCGGCTCGTCGCCGTGCACGTATTCCGCCACCCGGTCCGGGCTGGCGTACTGGCAGGCATATGGGATGTCGTGCGGTGCGATCAACGGCATGGCTTATCTCCTGCAAGAGTCAACACCTGACAAAGGTAACGAACCTGTGCCCCACTTGCTACCCCGCTTTCGAGCCCGTGCTGCGCTCACCGTGCTGGTGACGCTCGCGCTGGCGGGCTGTGCCGCGCCCGCCCCGTCCACGCCGCCCACGCTGCCTGCCACCGACACGCCCGCGCCCACCGCAACCGACGCCCCGACGCCGACGCCTGACCCGACCGCCTCGCCCACGCCGACTGAGACGCCGACCCCCAGCGTCACGCCGACTGCGACCGTTACCCCCACGCCGACGCTCGCCCCGGACGCGATCACGCTCGCAACCGCCGATCAGCTCGACGTGGTGCTGGCGCTCGAAGGGCATTACGCCACGGTGTGGGGGGCAGCCGTGTCGCCGGATGGCGCGCTGGTCGCGTCCGGCAGCGCCGACCGCTCGGTGCGGGTGTTCGACGGGCTGACCGGGCAGCTGCTGCACGAGCTGGAGCGTCACCGCAGCATCGTGTACACGCTGGCGTGGTCCGCCAACGGCGGGATGCTGGCCTCCGGCAGCCGCGACCGCACCGTGCAGGTGTGGGACCCGGCCAGCGGTGAACGTCTGTACGGTTCCCGCACCTCCGGTGAGGCCGCGCACGTCGCGTTCTCGCCCGATGGCACGAAGCTGGCCGCGTCAGGCTACTACAGCGCGCTCGGCGAGGTGTGGGAGGCGGCGACCGGCGCGCCGCTGTACCTGATCGAGGGGCACAACACCCGGCTGCGCACCGTGGCGTGGTCGCCGGACGGGCGCTGGCTGGCTTCCAGCGACGGGCTGGGCGTGGTGGTGCTGCACGACGCCGCGACCGGCGAGGTGCTGCGGAGCTTCACCGCGGTCGAGGGCGCGGCGGAGGCGCTGGCGGTCGGCCCGGAGGGGCGGGTGCTGGCAGTGGGGTCCGACCGGGGCATCCTGACGCTGTGGTCGCTCGACGATGACGAGCCGGAACGGCTGGGGTACTGGTCGGGGCATTCCGGGCTGGTCACCGGGCTGATCTTCACCCGCGACGGCAGCGTGCTGATCTCGTCCGGGCGGGACGGCGGCCTGCGCCTGTGGGATGCTGAGGCTCTGGTCGGTTACGAAGGAGGCACCGGGCTCCCACATCGGGCTGGCAGCTACGCCCGGCACGGCGCATCGGTGCGGGGGATCGCGCTCTCAGAAGATGGGCGGACGCTGGTCTCCGGCGGGGACGACGCTCGCCTGCTGGTGTGGCGCGTCGGCGGCGGGTAGGGGTAAAACGCCAATTAGGGCAATATAAATCAATATTGTAATGTTAATCTTAACGTCGGTATGCTATATTCTAAATGTACATCGGGCTTTTTGCTCCCGGCCCAAACGAAGACGTGTGCCCTCTCTGGGTGCCCTTCTTCCCTCAAACAGCTCGATGTCATGCCACCCTCCCGGGTGGCACTCTTTTTATACCCCCTCCGGTAGCCCCAACGGGCCAGTTGAGTGCCTTTCGCTGCGCAGTGTATAATCGACCTGCATACCCTTGCCTGTCTGGCCTGCTGAGGGAGAACCCCGTGCCCGGAGCAAAACAGTCCATTCTGGTCGTGGATCACGACGCGGACGAGCGTCAGATGCTGGTTGACGCCGCGCTTGAGCCATCCGGCTACCGTGTGACAGCCGTCGGCGATGGGGGTGAAGCTCTCCGCGCGCTCGAAACCAACCCCCCGGACCTCATCATTCTCGATCTTCACCTGCAAGGGCTGACCGGCCGCGACGTGCTGGCGGGCATCCGCGCGCAGGCCCCGCACGTGCCGGTGATCCTGCTCGCCGACGACGGCGCGGAGAAGGAAGCCTTGATCGCCTTCCGGCTCGGCGCGGACGATCTGGTGCTGCGCCCGGTGCGTGAGGCCGAGCTGATTCAGGCGGTCGAGCGTGCGCTGCGGGATGCTGCCCGCGTGCAGGCCCCGATCTCCGACTGCGCCGCGCTGCTGGCAGCAGGGCAGGCGGTCGTCGGCATCCGGCGGTTGACCGACGTGTACGATCAGGTGATCCGGCAGGCGGTGCTGCTCACCGGGGCAGGCGCTGCCGGGTTGTATCTGCTGGATGACCAGAGCGACGCGCTGGTGCTGCGCGGCGGCTACCGGCTGACCCCGGCGCTGGAGCAGCGCGGCGGCCTGCCGGTCGAGGACGCGCTCGCCGCCGAGGTGGTCGCCAGCGGCAAGCCGTTGATGCGCGCGGGCGACGCGCTGGCCAACCCGCACCCCCCGCAGGTGGACGCCAAAGCCGTGATCTACGTCCCGGTGGTGCTCGGCGACAGCACACTCGGCGCGCTGTGGGTCTCCAGCCCAAAGGGCACATTTACCGCGCAGCAGCGCGACTCGCTGAACGAGCTGGCCCGGTTCGCCGCGGAGTCGGTGGCGACCGCCCGCCTGCTGGCGGCGATGCAGGCGCGCGTGCGACGCGTGGAGGCCGACGCCGAGCAGCCGGGCACCGAGACGGCAGATAGCAGTGCGCTGGCTGAACAGCTGCGCGCGCAGCTGGCCGCTCTGCGCCGTAACTTCGAGATGTTTGCGGCGGGGGATCTGGGCCGCCTGCCGGGCGGCGTCGAGGCAGGCCTCGACGTGATGCGCCGCCAGCTCAACGAGCTTGCCGACGCGCTCGAAACCGCTTCCCCCGCCCCCTCACAGCCTGACACGCCGACCCCCACCGCATGAGGAGAGTACGCCCTTGGCTCAGCAGCGCATCCTGATCGTAGACGATAGCAACCAGATGCGTGACTTCATGGCCAGCATTCTGCGGGCCGAGGGGTACACGGTGGATACCGCGCGTGACGGCGTCGAGGGGCTGGCATCGGCGCTNNCCGACCACAGCATGCCGGAGATGAGCGGGCTGGAGATGGCGCAGGCGCTGCGCGAGGCCGGGCACCAGGTGCCGACCATCCTGATCACCGCCGAAGGCTCTGAGGACATCGCGGTGCAGGCCCTGCGGCTGGGCGTGATGGATTACTTCGTCAAGCCGTTCGACCCGATGGATCTGCTCGACGCGGTAGAGCGCATCCTCGGCGCGGCGCGCATTGGCGCGGTGCGGATGGGCGTGCCCGACCAGCGCCGCCTGCGCACGCTCAACATCCTGATGGCGATCGGCAAGTCGCTCACCGCGCTGCACGACATGGACACCGTGCTCGACCGCGTGGTGGAGGCGGCGATCTATCTGGTGCAGGCCACCGAGGGCGCGCTGACCCTGCTCGACGACGCCACGCAGGAGCTGTACATCCGCGCCAGCCGCAACCTGCTTCCCGAGCTCGCCAACGCCCGCCTGCCGGTCGCCGACAGCCTTGCCGGGCCGGTGATGCAGAGCGGGCACGCCGCGCTGTACGGCGGTGAGGCGCTTCGCCGGGCGTGGCCCGGCAGCCCGGCGCGCAGCCTGCTGATGGTGCCCCTCAAGTTCAAGGGGCGCGGTATGGGCGTGCTCAGCGTGTACCACCGCGACGCCGACGACGCGTTCTCGCAGGAGGACGCCGCGCTGCTCTCCGCGCTCGCCGACTACGCCGCGATCGTGATCGCGAACGCGCGGCTGTACACCGAGGCGGAGGGCGACCGCTCGCGGCTCTCCCGCATCTTCGATCAGGTCGAGGACGGCATTATCGCGCTGGACGCCACCTCGTGCGTGGTGCTGTGCAACCCGACCGCCCGCAGCCTGCTCGACGCCCCGCCCGGCGAGGGGGTGGTGGGCCGCTCGCTTCACGAGATCACCGCTAACCGGACGCTGCTGGACGTAGCCGACTGGCCCTCGGATGCCGACAGCCGCCAGGCTGAGGTCGAGTTGGCGGATGGCCGCGTGTTCAACGTGCAGGTCAGCGACGTGAACGACCTCGGGCGCGTGCTGATGCTGCGTGACGTGACGTACCTGATCGAGCGCGACCGCGCCAAGACCGCGCTCGCCGGGGCGATCTCGCGGCAGGTGCGCACGCCGCTTACCACGATCCTCGCGCACCTGGAGTTGATGCAGCCGGAGGCGGCAGAGAACACCGGGCCGGGCGGGCAGCTCGTCTCGATTCGGCAGAGCATCAGCGAGATCGACAGCGCCGTGCGCGACCTGATGGATTTCGCCCGGCTGGAGGCGTCGCTCGACCGCAGTCGCGATCTGCTCGATCTCTCCGAGGTCGCGCAGGATGCCATCGACGTGCTGTTGGCCCGCGCCGCAGGCCGCAGCCAGGGCATCCTGCTCGACGTGCCGCAGCTCCTGCCCCCGATCCTCGGCGACCGGGTGCGGCTGCGGCAGCTCTTCCTCGGCCTGCTGGAGCAGGGGTTGGAACACACCCCGGCTGGCGGCGTGGTGCGCGTGCGCATCGTGCCCGAAGCCGGGCAGCTCGTCGCCAGCGTGCAGGATGCAGGCGAAGCGCTGGGCCCGGCGGAGCGCGCCGAGATCGTGGATCGCTTCTACCAATCTGGCGGGCGGGCGGTGCCCGCGCGCGGTGCGTTCAGCCTGCGCCCGGTGCAGGCGGCGCTGGAGTCGCATGGCGGGCGGCTGTGGGTAGACAGCGCCCCCGGCGAAGGCACGACCTTCACGGTGGTGCTGCCTGCGTTCGATCTGTCGTCGGAACGATACGAAGGGGCGGCATGGTAGCCGCGTGAGTGAGGGGTACCGGTATGTTTGGGCATCTGACGTGGAATTTGTTCGGCGGGAAGGCACGCGGGGAGACAGACGGAGAGACGCACGAGGCAGCCGGGGAAGCGGCCGGGGGTGACGACGAACCCGCGCCCTGGGTTTCTGTGCTGACCGCCTTCGACGTGGTGCAGGCCACCATCGCGACCGCCCGCCTGCACGACGAGGGCATCCCCGCCAGGCTGCGGCAGGAGGGGGCCAACAGCGCACTGCCGGTCAACGCCGGGCTGCTGAGCCGCATCGACGTCATGGTGCCCGAACCGCTGGCAGACAAAGCCTCGGCGGTGCTCGCCGACGTCTTACCCGAGCTGCCCGACGAAAACGACGACGACCTCGACGAAAGCCCCTGAGCCGGAAAGAGACCGCTGTGGCCCGACTCCAGCATAACGCGATTACCGACGTGCCCGGCATCTGTGTAGGGCACGCGCAGAACCTCACCGCCGCGACCGGCTGCACGGTCGTGCTGTGCGAGAGCGGGGCGGTCGGCGGGGTGGACCAGCGCGGCGGCGCGCCCGGCACCCGCGAAACCGACCTGCTGCGCCCGCTGCACCTCGTCGAGGAGGTGCACGGCGTGCTGCTGGCCGGGGGCAGCGCGTTCGGGCTGGCAGCCGCCGACGGGGTGGTGGCGTACCTCGAAGCGAAGAAAGTCGGCTTCAAAGCTGGCCCGGCAGTCGTGCCGATCGTCCCCGCGGCGATTCTGTACGACCTCGACCTCGGGCAGGCGGACGTGCGGCCAGACGCCGCGATGGGCCGCGCCGCGTGTGAGGCTGCCACGGATGGCCCGGTGCAGCAGGGCACCATCGGTGCCGGGACGGGCGCGCGCGTCGGCAACATGTTCGGCGGCGGCTTCGCGATGAAGGGCGGGCTGGGCACTGCCAGCGTCGAGGCAGGCGGCGGGGTGGTCGTCGGGGCGATTGTGGCAGTGAACGCCTACGGGGACGTGGTCGACCCCGACACCGGGCGCATCCTCGCCGGGGCGCGCAAGCCACCGGGCGGGCGCGAGCTGGCGGACACCGTCAGCTCGATGCGGTCGCTGGTCGGGCGCACGGTCGCCGACTTCGCGCTGCGCAGCACCGTGATCGGCGTGGTGGCGACCAACGCGCGGCTGACCAAGGCCGAGGCCAACAAGGTCGCGCAGATGGCGCACGACGGGCTGGCGCGCGCCGTGCGCCCGGCGCACACCATGCTGGACGGCGATACGATCTTCGCGCTGGCGACCGGGAAGCGGCGCGGCAACGTGAACGTGATCGGCGCGTACGCCGCCGAGGCGATGGCGCAAGCCATCGTCAACGGGGTGCGAGCGGCCAGCTCGCTGGCGGGCTGCCCGGCCCTGCGAGACTTCCACGCCAGCCCCGATTAGCCCGCTCCCCCGCATGAACCAACGACTTCCTGCACAGGAAGTCGTTTTGGATTCCGGCCCTATCTTGACTTTTTAGGTCTTATAATATAGATTTTTAGGTATACCAAAATTTTGTTGTGAGGGAGTACCTGTAATGGACGTGACTCTAATCTTCAGGCTGCTGGCTGCTGCCGCGGTGCTGCTGGCGATGGTGATCGCCGGGACATACCGCCGCCGTGCCACGGCAGGCGAGTCATTTTCGATAGAGGATGAGGGGCTGGCGATTGCGGTCCCGCTGCGGCTCGGCGGGCTGCTCGTGTGGCTGTACGCCCCGGCGCTGGCGCTGTTCCCGGAGGCGCTGGCGTGGACGACGTTCGATGGGCTGCCGGTGTGGCTGCGCGCGGTCGCAGCCGGGATGGCGCTTCTGATCGTGCCGCCGTTCATCGTCTGGGCGCAGCGCAGCCTGGGGCGCAGCGTCTCGCCGACCGTGGTCATTCGCGACGGGCACCGGCTCGTCACCGAGGGGCCGTATCGTTACATTCGCCACCCCCTGTACACCGCCGGGCTCGTGTTCTTCGTGTCCTTGGCGGTGATGACCGAAAGCTGGTTTCTGCTGGCCGCGCTGGCCGTGATGTTCGGCGTGCTGCTGCTGCGCGTGCCCAAGGAGGAGGCCAACCTGCTCCGCGCCTATGGGGACGAATACCGTCGTTACAGACAGCGCACCGGCCGCTTCCTCCCGCGGCTTAACCCGGAGCGTAGCTAATCTTCGATAGTCTGGCGGTGTGGGCGGCCCAGCGCCGCCCATGCCCCCTCGCGTGCCTCGTTCGGCAGGCTGAACAGGTGAGCCACACAGCCGCAGTCCGACGCGCCAAACCCCGGCGCGGGCTGCGCGACATAGGGCAGCCCGTGCAGTACTGCCGCCCACCCGCATTCCAGCCGCTCCGCCGAATCTGCCCACCACACCTCGTCGATCAGGGCGTGCGCGGCCAGCGCGTCGACGTGCCAGTGCGGCTTCTTTTCGGCGCGCAGGTGGCGGGCCAGCCGGGCGTGCAGGCCGCCCGGCCCGTGCGCGCTGCCGACGTACAGCGCGCTGCCAGGTGGGATCGTCACCGGGCCGAGCCGCCCGGCGGTGACGGTCAGCGCGTGCGGCAGGCCGAACACCAGCACGTACGTGCCGGGGACAGACGGAAAGGGTTGGTTGGCAGATCGGGGCATGGCTGGTAATCTCCGTGGGGCTGCCCGGCGGCGTGCTGCCGGGCAGTTGGTGTGCATCTCACGGACGGGTCAGGTTATGTCTCCGCTGGCAATCTTCACCAATATCGTGCTCCCTGTGTTCATCCTGATGAGCATCGGCTACGCGCTCGACCGGGCGCTACGCCTCGACATCCAGACGCTGACGCGGGTCAGCTTCTACGTGCTCAGCCCGGCGATCGTGTTCCTGACGCTGGCGGGCTCCGAGATGCTGGTCGGCGAGATGATCGAGATCGCCGGGTTCACGCTGGTGCACGAGCTGGCGCTCGCCTTGCTGGCCCTGCTGATCTTCTCCGCGCGCCCGTTCGCCGACAAACGCACCGTGCTGGCCTTCGGCAGCGTGTTCTACAACTCCGGCAACTACGGCTTTCCGTTGATGCTGCTCGCGTTCGGCGAGGAGGCGGTCGGCATCATCGCGGTGGTGCTCACGGTGCAGGTGATCGTGCTGTACACGCTCGGGCTGGTGCTGTTCGTCGGGTTCCGGGATGGCCTCGGCGACTCGCTGCGGCGGCTGGTGCGCGTGCCGGTGCTGTACGCGGTGCTGGCGGGGGTGCTGTTCCGCGCGTTCGACTGGCAGCTCGGCGGGCCGGTTGGCTCGGCGGTGGGGCGGCTGGGTGACGCGTTCGTGGCGGTGGCGCTGCTGACGCTCGGCGCGCAGCTTGCGCGCAGCCGCGTGGCCTCCGGCGATGTCGGGCCGGTGTCCGGGCTGGTGGTGATGCGCCTGCTGGTCTCGCCGCTGATCGCCGCCGCGATGGCCGCGGTGCTGCGTCTGCCGCCTGACCTGAGCGCGGTGCTGGTGGTCGGGGCGGGGCTGCCCGTGGCGGTGAACCTGTTCGTGATCGCCAAAGAGTTCGACCGCCAGCCGGAATTTGCCTCGCGTCTGGTGTTCTGGACGACCCTGCTGAGCGCGTTTACCGTTCCGCTGCTGCTGTGGCTGCTCCGCTAGGGGCAGGGCGCAGGCCGCGCCGCGCGCGCAGCGCATCCCACGCCTCGACCGTCGCGTAAGCCGCGAACACCGTCAGCGCGAAGGCCGCCGGGTACACGTAGCGCGGCTCGATTAACAGCGGCGCGGTGACGCCGGTCAGGTAGACCACCCACGCCGCCAGCGGGAAGCTCCGCCACCAGCCGCGCCGTGACGCGATCACCACGCCCGCCGCCCCGGCCAGCAGCGCCCACCAGTGCCACACCCACATCAGCAGCCGGCGCCACAGCGCCGGGATCGCCAGCACGTCGGCCAGCGAACCGCTGCCGCCGACCAACGCCGCGACCGCCTGCCGCACCCCTGAGCCGCGCGGCACCGCCAGCACCGTGCCGTAAGGCTGCACCCACGCCTCGACCGTATCCCGCAGGATGCGCCCCGCCCAGCCGAGCGGGTTGGCGGCGATGTGCTCGGTTGCGGCGGCGACGTACTCGGTGCCTTCGGTGTGCGGGTTCTCGCCCTGCCATTCCGTCAGCCCGGTGTCTTCCTCGGCGGCTTCGCGCAGCGCCTCGTCGGTGGTGAGCTGGTCGCCGTCCTCGCGCGCGCTGCGCCACAGGTGCACGAACACCGTGTCTGTCACCGGGGTGATCTCCCCGGAGAGGTACGCGGTGCGTGCCTGCCACGGCAGCAGGACCAGCGCGGCGACTGCCACCAGCCACGCCAGCCCGCGCAGCGCGGTCCGCCGCCCAACCGGGTTGAACCACGCATGTACTGCCAGCAGCACCGGGAACAACAGCGCCACCGGGCGGGTGAGGAGGGTGATGCCCAGCACCAGCCCTGCCCAGCGGTACAGCCCCATCTTCTGCTGGTCGGCGGCGCGGAGGTAGAGCCACATGAAGAAGGCGAACAGCGCGATGAACAGTGTCTCGGAGGCGATGGCCCCGGTGACGAAGATCGCGCGCGCGTCGAGGGCCTGCGCCACCAGCGCCACCCGCCCGACGCGCTCCCCGAACAGCCGCCGCGCGATCAGGTAGATCAGCAGCGCGGTCAGCGTGTCCACCACCGCCTGCCCGATGCGCGCCGCCACGACCTGCGCGACCGGCTGGCTGTCAGGGATCAGTTGGAAGAAGGGGATCAGAAAGCCAGGGTAGCCGGGGCCGATCGAGGTGGTGGCCCCTTCGATGCGCCACGTGGTGCCGGTCGGCTCAGGGCCGGGCAGCCCCAGCCGCCACGTCTCGACTGCGTTGAGGATGTAAAACGGGCCGTCCCCGGTGTATGGCTCGGCGTCGTTGAATACGGTGAGCATGACCGTCACGCGCAAGATCAGCGCGACGATCAGCACCACCCACACGAACGTCCCAAGCCGGCCGCGGTCGGCCCGTTCTTCGGCTGCCACCCTGCCTACCTGCGCGGCTCGTCCAGCAGCAGGTGCGAGCCCTGCATATCCAGCGGGGCCTTCACACCCATCAGGTCGAGGATGGTCGGGGCCACGTCCATCAACTGGCGGCCCTTGATCTCACGCCCGCTGTTGGGCTGGCGCGGGTCGTATAGGATGAACATGCCGTTCATCGCGTGGTTCGCGTCGTCCGGGCCGGTATCGTTCTCGAATGTGTAGACGCCGCCGTGGCCGAAGCTGCCCACCGAGCGCCAGTCCAGCCCGCCCCAGTACACGATCAGGTCCGGCGCGACGTTGCGCACCTTCTGGTAGATCTCCTGCGGGCGGAACACTTCGGTGCCGATGTCCTTGCCGTCCGGATCGGGGATCGCCTTGAAGCGCTGGATCAGCTCGTCGCGGACCTTCTCGTAGTCCTCGCGCTTGATCTTGCCCTGCGGCTCGCGCCCCTCGACGTTCAGGAACACGCGCCCATAGTACCCGCCCGAGCCCCACGCGGTGGTGTTAGGCCAGTCGACCTCGACCTTGGTGAACGGGGTCAGGATGCGCTTGCCGTTCTCGTCGAACTTATCTTCCGGCGGAGCTTCCTTCAGCGCGAGGTAGCCGTTGCGCCACAGCCACTCGTTGATGCAGATGCCGCCTTCCATCTTCTTGCCGCCGTGGTCGGAGACGACCAGCACCATCGTGTCGTCGTCGATCTTGGACAGCATCCGGTCG
>JABAOG010007852.1_pt1 | contig 14349 bp, 14 predicted proteins | sample 7062131 | NCBI WGS metagenome assembly JABAOG01 (sample SAMN14538629, study PRJNA623070) | marine sediment metagenome | biome: marine biome [ENVO:00000428]; feature: marine pelagic biome [ENVO:01000023]; material: deep marine sediment [ENVO:00002113] | place: India: Arabian Sea | collected...
GTCCGCGTCGGTCATGTCGTGGCGCGCGTCGAACGCGCGCACGGAGATCAGCCGCCGCGCCAGCACGTCGGGAAGCTCCCCCGGCGCGGGAAAGGCCTGGCGCGCGCCCTCGCGCACGAAGATGGCGTGCGAAGACCGGTACGGCGTCGGATGGGGCTGATGCTCGTAGTTGAGCAGGATGACGCTCTGCCCGAGCTCGGCGTCCGCGAGGCCGACGCGGCAAGGAAAGCCCGGATCGGCGTCGACGCGCATCCGCCGCGCGCCGCGCGCGGCGAGCGCGGCGTCGGAAAGCCCGAAGAGCGGCTCGAAGGGGGCGGACGGCAGGGCGTGGATCTGGAAGGTCATCGCGGTCTCCGTGGTCGCGGCGGATTCTGGAGACGCCAGGCGGGGGGAGCCACCCGGAGATTGCGCTCCCTCTCCCGCGGGGATTCACACGCCAAGAGAGCCGAAAGCTCACGTCATCCCGGCCGGAGGCGCGCCAGCGCCGCAGAGCCGGGACCTGCCGAGCATGGAGAGTCTCCGCCATCATGGATGATGGCGCCCGATCCTGGAGGTTCGGCAGGTCCCGGATCGCGCCTCCGGCGCGTCCGGGATGACGTGGATGCGCTTGCGCGCGTCGGGACAAGCTCGCTTGGAGATGCGTGAATGTCGGCCCCCTTACTGGGAGCGGCGAGCTACTCCGCCGCGCCCGGCCGGGCGGCCGCCGCCGGCGCGGGCGCGCGCGCGTCCTCGTGCGCGGCGTCCTCGAAGCGGTCGGTGTGGGCGAGCTGGGGAAACAGCCTGAGCCACGCCGCCGCCGAGCCGATCGCCACGACCCCGCCCAGGATCACCGCGCCGATCGGCCCGAGGAAGCGCGCCGCGACGCCGGATTCGAACTCCCCGAGCTCGTTGGACGCCGAGATGAAGATGAAGGACACCGAGGCCACCCGGCCGCGCATGGCGTCAGGGGTGGCGAGCTGGATCAAGGACTGCCGCACGTACACGGAGATCATGTCCGCCGCGCCGGTGACCGCGAGAGCGAGCAGCGAGAGCCAGAACAAGGGCGAGACCGCGAAGCCGAGCATGGCCGCGCCGTAGATCGCCACCGAGAGCAGCATCCACTTGCCCACCAGCGTCTGCAGCGGCCGCGCGGCCAGCATGAACGCCACCACGGCGGCCCCCGCCGCCGGCGCGGCGCGCAGCAGCCCGAGCCCGCCGGGCCCCACCTCGAGAATGTCGCGCGCGAACACCGGCAGGAGCGCCGTCGCGCCGCCGAACAGCACCACGACCAGGTCGAGCGAGATCGCGCCAAGCACGATCTTGTTGTCGCGCACGTACCGCAGGCCCTCGACCATCATCGTGAGCGTGCGCTGGCCGACGACGGGCTCGTGGCGCGGCGTCGGCGCCGTGCCGATCAGCAGCGCGGCGAGGCCCAAGAGCGCGACGCACGAGCCGTAGACCAGCTCGAGCCCGCCCGCGAAGAGCAGCCCGCCGCCGATCGCCGGCCCGGCGATGGCCGCGCCCTGGAAGGCGAGCGAGTTCAAGGCGATCGCCTGGGGCAGCTCGGCGCGGGGCACGAGCCGCGGCAGCAGCGCGCTGGCTGCCGCGGGCGTGAAGGCGTTGAGCCCGCCGATGACGGCCGCGGCGAGGAAGATCGCGGGCAGCGCCGCGGCCGGCGCGAGCCCGGTGATCGCGAGCAGCCACACGACCACGCCCGAGCGCACGCCGAGCGAGACGATGAGGATGTGCTTGCGGTTGAGCCGGTCGGCCACCACCCCGCCCAGCAGCGAGAACACGAGCAGCGGCAGGAACTGCACGAGCCCGACCAGGCCGAGGACCAGCGAGGCCTGCTCGATGGGCATGTCCTCGCGCGCGAGGTCGTAGACCTGCCAGCCGATCGCGGTGGCGAGCATCTGCGTCGCCGAGCCGTTGGCGATGCGCATCAGCCAGAACTGGAAGTACGCGCGATGGCGGAAGACGGCGAGGGAGGGGGTGAGGGACATGCCCGGGGCTTGATCGACGCGGAGGTGGGTGAGGTCGGGGCAGGAGCTAAGGCGCTGCGAAGCGCGTGGCAATGGCGCTGATGCGCGACCGGGCGCAAGGCTGGCTTGCGGACCAGCGTTATCCATCGACTTGGCCGGACTCCGCGTGGCGTCGGGACCGCCGTGATACGCTCCCGCCGCCGTAGCCGCGCCCGGGGGAGGAAAGCGCGGCGTGCGTCCGTTTGATGGGAACTCCGCCCAAAGAAAGACGGCCCCCGCAGGCGGAGGCCGTCTCGCTTGGCGCTGCGGCGCGAGGATCAGCCGCGGTACTCGCCGTTGTCCCAGTAGGTCCGCCCGGTCTGGGGGTCGACGTAGTAGTAGCGGCCCGCGCGCTGGTCGTAGTAGCGCGGCTGGTCGCGGTTCGCCTCGTGGCGCTGGTCCTGGGCGTAGCCCCGGTACGCGCCGGCGGCCGCGCCGATCGCCGCGCCCGCGAGCGCGCCGTCCTCGGCGTCGCCGTCCCCGACGTTGTTGCCGATCGCGGCGCCCGCGAGCGCGCCGAGCGCCGCGCCGCCGGCGGCGTTGCGCTCGACGTTGCCGGTGGTCGTGCAGGCCGCCACGGCCAGGCCGGCGGCGGTCAAAGACAGCAGCAGGACTCTCATGTCCACTCTCCCTCTGTGTCAGGATGGAAGACGTCTCGTGCAGGCCGGCGCAGCGCGTCGTCGGGCCGCGGCGGAACACCGCGGCCGGGCCTCGCCGCGTCGGCGCTGCTCGTCACATGCGCCCGCCGCTACGCTCGATGAGCCGAGCGCGCGAGCGGCGAGCTAGCAATGGAGGGTCACGTGCATGGAAGTTCCCTCACGCTCTTTTCGCCCCGTCGAAAGAAACGCGTCGGCAGGCCTGCGGTTCCTGGCGTCTTCGAGAGGGGGCGAGGGAGCTGTCTCGCGTCTACGGCTCGAGAGGGAGGCGCCGTAGCGGCGAGGGGACGCTTCACGGAGGAACGCGAACGCCGTCCCAGGCGAAGACGCCGCCGGAGTCCTCCGTCGCCAGTCCGTCGAGGACCGACAACAAGCGTCGCGCGGCGTGGCGGGGTGTGAACAGCGCGTCCCCGGCGACGCCGCGCTGGAACGGCTTGGACAGGGCCGTGTCGACCGTCCCCGGGTGCAGGCCGACGCACAGCGCCCGCGGGTTGCGGCGCGCCAGCTCCAGCGCCAGCGTCTTGACGAGCATATTGAGCGCCGCCTTGGACGACCGGTAGGCGTGCCAGCCGCCCAGCCGGTTGTCGGTGATGCTGCCGACCCGGGCGGACAGCGCCGCGAACGCCGACTTGGGCTCCTCGGCGAGCAGGGGAAGGAAGTGCTTCGCCGCGAGCGCCGGCCCGATGGCGTTGATGCGGAACGCCCTCTCGAGCGACCGCGCGGACAGGGCCTTCCACGACTTCTCGGGCTGGAGGCGCGCCCCGTCGTGAAGCACGCCCGTGGCGACGAGAACCAGGTGAAGCCGGCCCGCCTCGGCGGCCACGGCGCGCGCGGCGGCGGCGATCGAGGGCTCGTCCTCGAGGTCGATGGGAAGCCACCGGTCGCGCGTCGGCGCCGGCGGGGTCCGCGCAAGACGAAAGACAGCGCGCACGGCCGGGACGCGCTCGAGCTCGTCCGCCAGCGCGCCGCCGACGCCGCCGGACGCGCCCAGCACCGCGACGTTGAGGTCGGCGCCGAACGAGTCGAGCCGAACCGGCGTTTCTTCATCAGGCATCGTCGTGTTCCTACGACGCGGCTGCTCCGCCGGATCGGCGCCGGTCTGCGCGCCGCGTCAGCTCTCGGTCGCGCCGAACAGCGTCTCGAGAAACGCCGCGGCGTCGGCGCGGACTGCGCGGCGGCGCTCGGGGTCCATGCCGTCCCATGTGCGGTAGACGTGGCCGAGGCGCGTGTTCGACTCGAGCGCGGGTCGATTGCGATCCAGGAAGTCCCAATAGAGATAATTGAAGGGGCAGGCCTCCGGGCCGGTCTTTTGCTTCACGTCGTAGCGGCACGAGCCGCAGTAGTCCGACATCCGGTTGATGTAGGCGCCGCTGGCGGCGTAGGGCTTGGAGGCGAGCAGGCCGCCGTCGGCGAACTGGCTCATGCCCAGCGTGTTGGGCAGCTCGACCCATTCATAGGCGTCGGCGTAGACGGCGAGATACCACTCGTGCACGGCCTTCGGGTCGACGCCGGCGAGCATCGCGAAGTTGCCGGTGATCATCAGGCGCTGGATGTGGTGCGCATACGCCTCATCGCGGGTCTGGCGCACGCAGGCGCGCAGGCACGCCATGTCGGTCTCGCCGGTCCAGTAGAGCGCGGGCAGAGGGTTGGCGTGGCCGAAGACGTTGCGCTCGACGTAACCGGGCGCCTCGAGCCAGTAGACGCCGCGGACATATTCCCGCCAGCCGATGATCTGGCGGATGAAGCCCTCGGCCGCATTGAGCGGCGCCGCCCCGGCGCGATGCGCCTCCTCCACGCGTCGGCACACGCGCAGCGGGTCGAGCAGCCCGACGTTGAGATAGACGGAGATGACCGCGTGGAAGAGAAAGGGCTCTTCGGCGAGCATCGCGTCCTGGTAGTCGCCGAACCGCGCCAGGCTGGTCTCGAGGAAGCGCTCGAACGCCTGCTCGGCCTGGGCGCGCGTCACGGCGAACCAGAACGGCTCGAGCGCGCCGAAATGATCGGCGAAGCGCCGCGCGACGAGGTCGAGCACGTCGCGCGTGACGCTGTCGGGCTCGAAGCGCGACGGCCCGGGACAGGACAGCCCGCGCTCCGGACGCCGGCGGTTCTCCGCATCGAGGTTCCATCGCCCCCCGAGCGGCGCGTCGCCATCCATCAGCAGGCCGGTCTCGCGCCGCATCTGGCGGTAGAAGTGCTCCATGCGCAGCTGCTTGCGGCCCTCGGCCCAGGCGGCGAAGGCCGACTTGGAGCACAAGAAGCGATCGTCTTCGAGGATGTCGACGGGCGCGTCGAGATCCGCCGCGAGGTCTTCGAGGGCGCGCAGCAGCCGCCACTCCCCGGGCTCGGTGAGGATGACGCGGCCGCAGGCATTCCGTCGGAGGGCCTTCGCGATCTCCTCGGTCAGGGCGGAGGTTGCGCCCTCCTCGTCGAGGCGCACGTAGTCGACCGTCCACCCCGCGTCCGACAGCTCGGCGGCGAAGTGGCGCATCGCGGCGAAGACGAAGGCGATCTTCTTCTTGTGATGGCGGACGTAGGCGGCTTCCTCGTGGACCTCGGCGAGCAGCACCACGTCGCGGCCGCGGTCGGACGCGCGCAACGCGCTGAGGCTCGGCGTCAGCTGATCGCCGAGGACCACGACCAGCCGACGCGCCGGAGTTGGTGACCGATCGCCCATGCCGGCAAGCTGTACAAGCGGCTCACTCTCGCGGCGATCGGCCCGCGTGTCTGCACCGGGATGCAGCGGCCTGCGGGGCCGGCCGACCGGCCCCGCGCCAGCGCGCCCTACCCTTCGTGCCGCCGCAGCGCCTCGCGCACGCCCGCGACCGCCTCCATCACGCCGCCGCCGGCCTCGATGTCGGCCATGATCCCCTGCACCTTGGGCTCGATGAAGCCGAAGCCGTCCATGTCGTCCCACACCATCGGCTTGGCGCGGTCCGGCGCGCCGCCCGCGGCGTCGCGCGCGGCGGCGTAGAGCGGCTTGGTCGCGGTCGAGAGCAGCTCGGTCGCGTCGTAGCTGTCGGCGACGAGCTTGGACCGCAGCTCCACCGCCTGGACGCCGAACACCAGCGCGTTGGCCATGAAGTGGGTGAGCGCCTCGATCGCCTCGCGCGCGAGGTTGGCGGAGTTCATGGCCTGGGAGTTGATGTTCTGGTTGAACTGCTCCGCATGCGTGGGGAACTTGTCCGCCATGGAGTTTCCGTACCAGGTCAAGAGCGGCATGAGCGCGTTGCACGACACCTGCAGCGACTTGAGCCCGACATTGAGCCCGAGCTCCATGTTGCCCACGAGCGAAGGGTTGAGCCCGTAGTTGAACTCCGGCGACACGATCAGCGAGATCTGCGCGTCGAGGTGCTTGGCCAGCATCCCGAGGTGGTAGCGCAGCCGGTCCATGGCGACCGCGGTGTACTCGGCGAGGAAGTTGCCGGTATGGTAAACTTCGCCCGTATCCGGATCAATCAGCGGATTATNNGGAGTTCGCCTCGACCTCGATCTGGCGAGCCGCATTCGCGATCCCGTCGACGATCGGGCCGACGTACTGGGGCATGCAGCGCAGCGAGTAGCGGTCCTGGATCAGCGCGCCCTTGCGGTGGCTGCGGTCGCCGGCCGCCTCGTCGCGGATCAGCTTCGAGCCCTTCAGCAGATCGAGCATCTCGCGTCCCGTCCAGACCTGGCCGGGATGCGGCTTCACGCTCTGGATGAAGGGATCGAACGACTGGCTGGTGGCGACGAGCGCCTGGAAGTAGAGCGCATGCACGCCGAAGGCGAGCGCGGCGAGCCCGTGGGCGCGCTCGATGCAGTTGGCCGCCACGCCGGTGGAGGCGGTCGTGCCGTTGTTGAGCGCGAGGCCCTCCTTCGGCTCGAGCGTGAACGGCTCGAGGCCGAGGCGCTTCAAGGCGGTGTGGCTGTCCAGCGTCTCCCCGTCGATGTCGACGAGGAAGCGCGGGTCGAGGCCGATGACGGCGCCGGCGATGTAGGCCAGCGGCGAGAGGTCCCCGCTCGCGCCGATCGAGCCGCGCTGATAGACCTGCGGCGTGGCGCCGGCGTTCAGGAACGTCACGTAGCGCTCGATGAGCTCGGGCCGGACGCCCGAGACGCCCTTCAGGAGCGAGTTCGCGCGCAAGAGCATCGCGGCGCGCACATCGGGCTTGGGCAGGAGCGGCCCGGCGGCCACTTTGTGGTGCCACAGCGAGAGCCGCTGGAGGTCGAGGAGCTTCTCGCGCGGCACGATCTTGTCCGCCATGCCGCCGTAAAGCGTGGTGACCCCGTAGATCTGCTGGCCCGACTCCACCGCCTCGACGATGCGCTGACGCGAGTTTCGCACGCGCCCGAGGACGGCGGCGTCGGTCGTGATCGCGACCGGCTCGCCGGCGGCGACGGCCGCGATCTGCGCGATGGTGAGGTCTGAGCCGTTGATGGTGATCATGAGCGATGCGCTCCCGAGAGGCTGATGCCGAGCCTGCCGTCGTTCGTACGCGCCCGCGGCCGTCGCTCCCCCCTCAGCCTGCCGGCAGCTCCCCCCGCATGCGGGGGGAGCGCGCTAATCCTGTGCGGTCGGCGATTGAGCCTGCTCCCTCCGGTTACGGGGGGAGCTGGCGGCAGGCTGAGGGGGGCGGGCGAAGGGCGCATACAGTCGACAACAAGCAACACGCCGGCACGATATGCTCAACGAAGCGACACTTCTCGCCTTAATGTCGGCTATTGTGCAGACGGCCAGGTCACTTCGTGACCGAAGATCAAGCGAGGCGAAGCGATCATGACCAACTTCAGCCGCGCCGACGTGGCGATCCTCGACATCCTCCAGCACGAGGCGCGCCTGCCCAACGTCGAGCTGGCCGAGCGCATCGGCATGTCCCCCAGCCCGTGCCTGCGGCGGGTCAAGCAGCTCGAGGCGGGCGGGCTCATCGAGCGCTACGTGGCGCTGCTCGACCGCCGCAACGTGGGGCTCGGGATTCTCGCGTTCGCGGAGGTGAAGGTGCCCCGCCGCGACGACGACGCCCACGTCGAGCGCTTCAAGGCGGCCGTCCACCGCGAGCCGATGGTGATCGGCTGCTACATCCTCGCCGGGCAGTTCGACTTCCTGCTGAAGGTGGTGGCGGCCGATCTCGATGCGTACGCGGATTTTCTCGTCCATCGGCTCTTGAAGATGCCCGGCGTGCAGGACGTGCGCTCGAGCTTCGTCATGGAGACAGTGAAGGACACCACGGCCCTGCCGCTGGATCATCTGCGAGCGTAGGGCGCGTTGAGCGCAGCGAAACGCACCATGAGCGGAGCGAGCTGGTCATGGGTCACGGCAGCTCGCCGGACCCCTTGCGGGGCAGGCGGCGCGCCGTCGGAGCGATCTGGAGTTGAGTCCTCCCCGGCCTTCGCCGCCGCCTGCACCCGGCCGACTCGGTGCGCCTTGACCTCGATCAATGGCCGCCATGCGGATGACCTCATGGTGAGCCGATCTCGTCAGGGAGGCTGCAATGACGCGCGTTCGGCTGGTGGCGATGGCGGTCGTGTGGATGGTCATGGGGGCGGCGCAGTCCGCGTCGGCTCATTGCGACGGCGTCGACGGACCTGTCGCGACGGCGGCTCAGCGCGCCTTGGATGCCGGAAACGTCTACCTCGCCCTGCCGTACGCGCCGGCCTCGGCCGAGGAAGAGATCATGGCGAAGTTCTCGCAGGCGCGCGCGGTCCGCACGGCCGGGCCCGAGGCTCGAGAGCTCGCCGACCTCGCCTTCGTGGAGACGGTGGTTCGTCTCCACAGGCTCGGCGAGGGCGCAGGCTACACCGGCCTGCGCCCCGCGGGCCTCGACTACGGGCCGATGATTCCGGCGGCGGAGCGCGCGCTCGAGACGCACGATCTCTCCGCCGTGAGAGCCATCCTGATCGAGGACATGGACGAGGGGCTCGCCGAGAGGCTTGCCCACGTCACAGAGCTGCAGGACGTGACGCTCGAGCCGAGCGACCATGACGGCGTCGCCGCCGCACGCGACCGCATAAGCGCCGAGTTCGCCTTCATCACCTATGCCGAAGGCCTGCGTGAAGCCATCGGCGGCGCAGCGGCGTTGGAGCACGTAGACTGAGAGACGCCTCGGGTTCCGCCCATGGCGCCTACAGCCCGAACCTCCCCCGCGCCAATCGCTCCTCGACCGCGGCGAGCAGCACGTCCGCGCCCGAGCCGAGCAGCCGTGCGAGCAGCGGCGGGCGCACGGGCGGCATGACGCGGAAGCGCACGCTCTCCCCGTAGCGCTCGCGCAGCACCTCGCGGACGTGACCGACCCCGTCGATCAGGCCGAGCTCGTGCGCGCGGCGGCCGAGCCAGACCTCGCCCTCGAACATCTCCTCGGTCTCTTGAAGCTTGATCCCGCGCCGCGCCCTGACCAGCGCGATGAACTCCGCGTGCAGCTCGGCCTGCAGCGCCTGGATCCAGGCGACGTCCTCGGGCTTCTCGGGCCGGAACGGGTCGAGCCGCTGCTTGACGCGGCCCGCGGCGTAGACGCGGCGCTCGATCCCCAGCTTGGCGATCGCCTCGTGCGCCCCGAAGGTCGCGCCGATGACCCCGATCGAGCCGACGATCGAGCTCGCGTCCGCCCAGATCTCGTCCGCTGACAGAGCGATCATGTAGCCGCCGGACGCGGCGAGGTCCTCGCAGAACGCGAACACGCGCTTCTCGTGCTTCACCGCGAGCGCGCGCACCCGGTCGTAGATGAGCCGCGACTGCACGGGGCTGCCGCCCGGCGAGCTCACCAGCAGCGCCACCGCCGGCGCGCCGCCCATCTTGAAGGCGCGGTCGAGCGTCTCCTCGACGACGCCGAGGGAGAGCTGGCGCGGCAACCGCCCTCCGCCCCGGCCGATCATGCCCTCGAGGCGGACGAGCGGCACGACGGGCGGCGGCGGGGGAAGGAATGGCAGGGCTCGGCGCAGCGCGTTGATCATGGCCCGAGGTAGCCGCGCCGCGCGCGCCGCCGCAACCGCTTACGCCTCGAGCGCGAGCCCGCGGGCGCCGTTGAGGATCTCCGCGGCCTCGTCCGTCCAGGCGCCGTCGTCCTTATGAAGAACGAGCGGGGGCGCGATCACGAGCGGCGAGCGGACGCCCTTGCGGGCCCGCACGACGATGCGGCGCGCGGGCGCCTGCGGCTTCGGATGTATCGGCCGGACGCGGATCTCTCCTGCGGCTCCGGCGAGCGCGCCGAGCACGTCCGCCAGCCGCTCCGCCCGATGAACGAGCGTCATGCGGCCGCGCGAGCGCACGAGCGCGAGGGCCGCGGCGACCCACGCGCCCACCCCGCCGGCGTTGTTGACGAACGCCGCGCGCCGGGCGGCGTCGCGCGGCGGGCGCACGGCGCCCGCGTCGTCGAAGAACGGCGGATTGAAGAAGGCGTGATCGAAGCTCCCGCGCCGCCGATCCAGCGCGAGCGCGTCGCCCGCGACGACCTCGACGCGATCCGAGCAGGCGTTGGCCCGCGCGTTCGCCGCCGCCAGCGCCGCGAGCGCCGCATCGCGCTCGACGCCGAGGAAGGAAGACTGCGGATTGCGCGCGGCGGCGATGAGCAGGGCCGCGCCCGATCCGCACCCCAGCTCGATCGCCCGCTCCTCCGGGGCCATCGTGATCGACGCGCCCAGCAGCACGGTGTCGACCGAGGCGCGATAGCCGGACGCCGGCTGGCGGGCGACCACCCGGCCGCCCAGGAACGTCTCGGGCGCATCGCGCGCGGCCGCGCCGTCGCGGCTCACGGGGGCGCGTCCGGATCGATGCCCGCTTCGGCGAGCAGCCGGCGCGCACGGACGGCGTCCTGCTGGGCGACCATCAGCCGGCGGGGCACCGCCAGCGCCGAGCCGTCCATCACACTTGCGTGACCGTCGAGCACCACCACGTCGATCTCGGCGTCCCGCAGCAAGGCCTCTAAAAAGCTCATGAGCACGATGTTGTTGGTCCGCATCAGCTCGGTCACGCGACGCTCCGCTCTGCCGCGACAAATGGACCTGCGCGCTTGCTTGCCCGCCGCCGGCGCCATTTCTATTCTGCGGCGCGTTTCGTGTCGCGCTCAAGAGGCCGCCTTGGACGCCATCGCCCCTGCGTCGCCGCGCGGAGACGACGTGACGGCGCTTCAGCGCCTCTCCAGCCTCGTGGCGGAAGACATGGGGCGGGTCGACGAGATCATCGCCGAGCGGATGACGAGCCCCGTGGGGATGATCCCCGAGCTCGCCACCCATCTGATCGGCGCCGGCGGCAAGCGACTGCGGCCGATGCTGACGGTCGCGTCGGCGCAGCTGTGCGGCTATGAGGGGGTCGACCACCTTAAGCTCGCCGCGACCGTGGAGTTCATCCACACCGCNNGTCGACGGCAGCGACCTGCGGCGCGGCAAGACGGCCGCCAACCTCGTGTGGGGCAACGCCGCGAGCGTGCTCGTGGGCGATTTTCTGTTCGCGCGCGCCTTTTCGCTCATGGTCGAGACCGAGAGCCTGCGGGTGCTCGAGATTCTCTCGCGCGCCTCGAGCGTGATCGCCGAGGGCGAGGTGCGCCAGCTGGCGGCCCTGAACGACATCGCCGTCGGCCGCACGGCGTACATGGAGATCATCGAGGCCAAGACGGCCGCGCTGTTCTCCGCGGCCATGGAGGTCGGCGGCGTGATCGCCGGCGCCCCGCCCGAGCACGTGGCGGCCCTGGCGACCTACGGCCTCCAGCTCGGCCTCGCCTTCCAGCTCGCCGACGACGCGCTCGACTACGGCGGCGCGTCCGCGCAGCTCGGCAAGTCCGTCGGCGACGACTTCCGCGAGGGCAAGGTCACCCTCCCCGCCGTAATCGCGATCGCGCGCGCGGACGCCGAGGAGCGCGCGTTCTGGTCGCGCGTCATCGCCGAGGTCGACCAGCGCTCGGGCGACTTCGAGCGCGCGTGCGAGATCATCGCGGCGCGCGGCGCCGTTCGCGAGACGTTGGCTGCGGCGCGCGGCCACGCCGAGGCGGCCAGAGCGGCCATAGAGCCCTTTGCGGACGGGATGCTGCAGCGCGCGCTCGCGGACTTGCCGGACTTCGTGGTTGAGCGGGCCTTTTAGGCTCGCCTGGACGACCTCGTCTCAAGGCTCTCGACACAGCGTGCGGCCGTCGTAGCGCTCCGCGTACGCCACGCAGGCGACGTGCATCGTCCAGGGGGCGCCGGGCGGATCGATGCGGCCCACCCAATCCGTCAACGTCTCGCTGCTCCACAGGTCCAGATAGTAGATCTGGGGCGTCACGGGCAGCGGCGCGTCCTCGGCCCGCTCCTCGTGCTCGAGCTCTCCGTCGACGTACCAGCGGACGTACTCGGCAGTCCACTCGAACGCGTACAGATGAAAGTCGTCCGCCGCGTCGAAGCCGAGCGGCTTGACCGTGGACGTCTGGACATCGTCGGCGAAGATCGTGAAGGTGACCTCGCGCGTGTTGCGGCCGAGGATCTCGATGTCGATCTCGTCGTGGGGATCGCCGAAGAACGCGCCGGTGTAGGTGAAGAAGCCGCTCACCAGGCCGGCGCCCGCCGGCGCGCGCATGTCGATCTCGAAGTAGCCGTGGCGATAGCGGCCTGTCGTCCTGATCTCGCCCGAGGAGTAGGCCTTCTCTCCCCCGCGCGCCGCCGCCAGGGTGATCGTCAAGCCGTCCGGCCCCGTCGCGACCTGATCGCGCCGGAAGTCGTTGGCCATCCAATCGCCGTTCGACCAGCCGTCGGAGACCAGCCAGAGCGCGTCGTCGAGCCTCTCGAAGCGCTCGATGAAGTCGCGCTCTCCCGCCGGCCGCGCCTCGACGCCCCGAGCGCTCGCCGCCGGCGGGCTCGCGGTCTGTGCGCCCGTCGCCTGACCGCACGCCGCCGGCGCGGCGAGCGCAAGGAGAAGGACGAGGCGCATCCGGTCAATCCCCACGAGCGGGCTCCCGCAGCTCCGCGAGGCAGTACCACGCCTGCCACTTGAGCTTGGGCGCGCAGAACAGCATGCGGTCGACGAGCGCGGTCGCACGAAGCAGTCCGTCGCCGACCGGCGTGTCGCGAAACGGCACGGTCAGAAGGCTGCTCAGCCCGAAGCATCGGACCGACACGCGGCCGAAATGGCGTCGCGCGAGGATGAAGTCCCGCTCGCGCAGCGGATGCTCGTCCACCGTGCGCACGCTCGGAGTCATCGCGCGATAGAGGTTGAAGAGGACGTTGCCGCCAAGGGGCTCCCAGAACAGCGCCGCGCCGCGGGGGCGCAGCACCCGGGCGACCGCCTCGAAGCACCGGCCGAGCTCGAGGTGATGGATGATCCCTCGCCCGAAGACCAGATCGAACGATCCGTCCGCGAACGTCAGCGCCTCGGCGTTCATGGTCTCGAACGCGGCGTTGGACACGCCCGCGGCCTTCGCCCGCGTCCGCGCGTCCGCGACTGCGACGTCGGATATGTCGACGCCGCTCACGGAGGACGCCTCGCGCGCGAGCTCGCATACCTGACTGGCGTTGCCGCAGCCGAGCTCGAGGACGTCGGCCCCCGCCGCGAGCTCCCGCACGCGCTCGTCGAAGAGCCGGGCGCCGTCCTTGATGGCCGCGTAGTACTTGCCTTGCGCGTGGCGCGTCTCGTCGCCGTACCGCTCGTCGTGGAACTGGCGCTCCCGCTCGATGCGGGCGTCGATGCCGTCAGCCGAGTCCATCTCCCAGCCTCCGCAGATTCCATGCCGTGCGCCGCGTCGCGCGGGCGCTGATGGAGCCCGGACGACTTACTGGGCGGCGTGGCGCGGCCCGGGCGCCCGATCGCGCATCCACCACACGACCGACATGGCGGCCCCGAGCGCCAAGCCGCCCATCGCCCAGACGGGCTCCGCCGTGGGCTGCATCGCGAGCAGGGCGCCCACCGCCAGCGCGGCCAGAGCCGCGCCGCGCGCCCAGATCTCGCGCACCACCTCGGCGTGGCTTTCCCCGCGCCGGATGCGCAGCTGATAGGCGTGATCGAGGTGAGGCTTCATCAGCGGGATGTGGTGCTTGACGTGCCATCCCATCGTCAGAAGCGCATCCGTCAGGATGGGCAGGAGCAGCAGCGGCGGCAAATAGACCGCGCCGCGCGGCGCCTCGAGCACGAACAAGAGCGCCGCCGCAGCGAACCACGCCCCCGCGAACAGCGACCCCACGTCCCCCAGGAACACGCGCGCGACCGGCGTGTTCACGGGCAGGAACCCCGCGAGCGCGCCCGCCAGGGCGGCCGCGGCGATCGCCGCCTCCGTCGCGCCGCAGAGGGTGGCGAGCACGGCGAGCCCGGCGCTCGCGAGGGCCACCGCCCCGCCCGCGAGACCGTTCGCGCCGTCCATGAAGTTGACGGCGTTCTTGACCGTGAACACCCACAGCGCTGCGCCGAGCAGCGCGGGCCAGAGCCCGAGCGCGAGGCCCGCCCCACCCGCGAGCGGCAGCTCGAGCGGCGCGCCGGCGGTGATGGCGAGCCCGAGGCTGGTCGCGCCGAGCAGGGGAAACTTGAGCTGCGCCGGCCAGTCGTGGAGGTCGTCGATGAGGCCGATCGCCGCGACCACGAGCGCCAGCGCCGCGGTCGCCGCCAGGCGCAGGGCGCCCGCCGCGTCCACGCCGTCGGGGCGCAACAGGGAGGCGGCCACCAGCGCGGCGCACACGCCGGCGACGACGCCGAGCCCGCCGCTCGACGGCGTGGGCTGCTTGTGGATGAAGCGCGGCTCGCGCGGAGCCTGGACAGGGCCCGCGCGCGCGGC
>JABAOG010008332.1_pt1 | contig 14329 bp, 13 predicted proteins | sample 7062131 | NCBI WGS metagenome assembly JABAOG01 (sample SAMN14538629, study PRJNA623070) | marine sediment metagenome | biome: marine biome [ENVO:00000428]; feature: marine pelagic biome [ENVO:01000023]; material: deep marine sediment [ENVO:00002113] | place: India: Arabian Sea | collected...
CCCTCGAGGGCGGCGAGCCCGACGCCCGGACGCACGATCTGATCGGGCAGATCGCCACCATCCGGGCGATGCTGGCGATCCCCCAGAACCAACCAGACACCATCATCAGCGAGGCACACCGCGCGCTGGGGCACCTGCACCCCGCGAACCTGCCCGTCCGGACGACGGCGGCGTGGGCGCTGGGGTACGCCTACCAGCTGCGAGGTGATCGCGCCGCCGCCCGGCAAGCCTACGACGAGACGCTCCAGATCAGCCGGGCATCTGACAATACAATCATCACGATAGCGGCACTCGTCAGCCTGGGGCAGATACAGGAAGCAGATACCCAGCTTCACCTCGCAGCTGATAACTACCGCCATGTGATCGCTCTGGCCGGGGAGCCACCCCTGCCCGGTGCCAACGAAGCGCATTTTGGCCTGGGCCGCATCGCCTACCAGTGGAACGACCTGGACGCTGCCCGGCAGCACGCCGAGCGGAGCCTCGCGCTGGCCCAGCAGATGGAAAACATCGACTCGCCCGGCGCGATTGGCGTGCTGCTTGCCGACATCCAGCTGGCCCACGGGGACGCCGACGGGGCTGCGGCTGCTCTGGCTGAGGCAGAACGATTCGCACGGCAGCGTCATTTCGAGCACCTGCTCCCGAAGATTTCAGCCGCGCAGGTGCGCACCTTGCTCCGGCGGGGCGATCTACAGGCAGCCGTGAACCTCGCCGCGGCGCACGATCTGCCGATCACGCGGGCGCGGGTGCTGCTGGCACAGGGGAACGCATCTGCCGCGCTAGACCTGCTGGAGCCGGTGCAGCACGAGATGGACGAGCGAGGCTGGGCGAACGAGCTGCTCAACGTGATGATTCTACGGTCGCTTGCGCATCACGCAGATGGCAACGCGGAGCAGGCCTACCAGACGCTGGGCGAGGCGCTGGCACTGGCTGCACCGGACGGCATGATCCGGGTTTTCGTCGACGAGGGACCGCCGATGGCCCGGCTATTATCCGAGCTGGCCACGCTGGGCATCATGCCAGACACCATCGCCCGGCTGCTGGATGCGTTCGACAGCGAAGCGCACGAGAGGGACGCGGCGTACTCCGCGCACGCCCAGCCGCTGCTTGAGCCGCTGAGCCCGCGTGAACTGGAAGTGCTGGAACTGATCGCAGAAGGTCTTTCCAACCGCGAGATCGGCGAGCGCCTCTTCCTCGCTCTGGATACCGTCAAAGGCCACAACCGCAGGCTCTACGCCAAGCTGCACGTCCAGCGGCGCACCGAAGCCGTCGCGCGGGCCCGCGAGTTGGGCCTGATATAACCCCAAGGCTTTCCACCTCCCCAGCCTGACACCAGTCAATGTCACAACAGGGCCGGGCTTCGCTGCCCCGCCCTCGCTTTGCGTTTGAGAAGACAACACCCCGACCAACACTTTCGTGTCTACCCACTGACACCACCCCGCGGCTAAGCTAAGACCACGTTGACAGAGCGGCACAGACTGCCACCAGCCATCGGGGCCAAAACACAGAATGCCAGGCAAAGACAACTCGCGGGCCAGCCAGCACGAACCAATGCTCTACCACATCCGGGTGAACGGCCATCTGGATGCTCGGTGGGCGGGCTGGTTTGAGGGGCTGTCGATCACGCTGGAGGACGATGGCAACACACTGTTGAGTGGCCCGGTGGTGGATCAGGCAGCCTTGCACGGCCTGTTGAGGAAGATCCGCGACGTGGGGATGCCGCTGGTTTCGGTATGCCGGGCAGAGCCCACCCCGGAGGCGCGGGACGCCAAAGGATGAACGAGAGCATTGGGTGAGGAGTGGTCAAGCGGACACACTAACAGATCGCAAGCACACTGCATTGAACAGCCAGTTAACGAACACAACACACAGCCTGCCAAAGGAGCACAGAACCAATGAATTCCCCCGTAAAGACCGCCCGAATCGCTGGAATCCTGTACATGATCATTACCGTCGCAGCCATTATTGCGCACTTCTACGTCCCCGGTGAGCTGATTGTGGCGGGCGATGCCGCCGCCACCGCCCGCAACATCGCTGCATCCGAGCCGCTCTTCCGGTTCGGCGCAATCGGCGGCGAGCTTATCATCTTGCTGAGCGAAGTCATCCTTTCCGTGGTGCTGTACGTGCTGCTCAAGCCGGTGAACAAGACTCTGTCGCTGATGGCAGCCGTCTCGCGGCTGGCGATGACCGCCATCCACGGCATGAATCTGCTGAACTACTTCTTCGTTCTGGAACTCCTGAACGGTGCGAGTTACCTGCCCGCCCTGGGGGCCGATCAGGTGAACGCGCTGGTCACGCTGTTTCTGGACGCGCACAGCTACGGCTTCACGATTGGCGTCGCGTTCCTGGTACCGCACGTGCTGATCCTCGGGTACCTGATCTACGCGTCGGGGTACTTCCCGCGGGTTCTGGGCATCCTGTTCGTGCTCGCCGGTGTCGGGTACCTGGTTGATACGATCGGGCTGCTGCTGGTGCCGGGTTACGAAACCACGCCGGGCGCGATCGCAGCGATCATCGCGGTCGCCGAAATTGCCTTCCCCCTGTGGCTGCTGGTCAAAGGCCTGAAGGTGGAGCGCTGGCAGAAGCGCACGCTCGCTCTCGAGAGCGCCTGAGCCCCTCCTCACCCGATCAAGCGCAGCCTCTCCGAGCCTCTGCCATGGTAGCAGACAAGGCTCGGAGAGGTTCTTTTATTTGAGTACAATAGCAGCTGAGTGTGTGTCTGTTTCATCCGGCAGCGCCATAATCTGCACACCCCGGAGATGGAGGCGAGCGACGTGACATCTTACATCTGCACCACCTGCGGCACGCAGTTTCAGGGATCCGAGCAGCCGCCCGAACACTGCCCAATTTGTGAGGACCCCCGGCAGTACATCGGCTGGGGCGGGCAGGGCTGGACGACGCTGGAAGCGCTCAAGAGGACACACAGGAACGCGTTCGGGCTGGCGGAGCCGAATCTGCTGGGTGTCGGCACCACGCCGAGCTTCGCCATCGGGCAGCGGGCACTGCTGGTGCAAACGCCATCCGGCAACGTGCTGTGGGACTGCATCACCCTGCTGGATGAGGCGACGGTGCAGATCGTGCAGGCACTGGGCGGCATCACGGCTATCGCGATCTCGCACCCGCACTTCTACTCGTCGATGGTCGAGTGGGCACATGCCTTCGACGCGGCGATCTACCTGCACGAAGCGAACCGCAAGTGGGTGATGCGGCCCGACACGGCAATCCGCTACTGGAAAGGTGACACGTACGCGCTGGGCGACAGGCTAACCCTGCTGCGGCTGGGCGGGCACTTCACCGGGGGGACGGCGCTGCACTGGGCAGACGGCGCGGAGGGGCGCGGCGTGATCCTGAGCGGCGACACGCTCCAGGTCGCAAGCGATCGCCGCTACGTCAGCTTCATGTACAGCTATCCCAACCTCATCCCGCTGCCTGCGTCACGGGTACAGGCCATCGCCGACGCGCTTGAGCCGTACGAGTTCGACCGTATCTACGGTGGGTGGTGGGACCGTGCCGTGGCGGAGAATGCGAAGGAAGCGGTCCGGCGGTCTGCGCGCCGATACATTAACGCGATAGCGGAGTAAACACCCTTCCACGGGGGTATGGCCGCCGCTCGGTGAGGTTACAGGGCCTACCGGGGCAGGAATTCGAGGCGCGCCGTCACTCTTTTGCTGCCACGCAGGCGAACCCAACCGCGCCCGGGCCAATATGCGCGCCGATGACGGGCGTGACGTTAACAGAGAAGGGGTTATCGATCTCAGGAAACAGGTGCCGGACCTGTCTCCACAGGTCTTGCGCACCCTCGTCGTTATTCGTGTGCACGAGCGCCAGCTTCTCCAGTGGGCTGACCTCGCTGACCAGTTCGATCAGCCGCTGGATGACTTTCCTGCCGCGTATTTTCTCGGATTCCGCCTCGCCGTCGTACATCTTGAGCAGGGGCTTGATCTGCAGCAGTGTGCCCAGCCCGTTCTGAAAGCCACTGACGCGCCCGCTGCGGCGCAGAAATTCGGTGGTCTCCAGTGCGGCAAAGACGTAGCTGCGTTTGATCTGATCCTGCGCGGCTGAGATGATGTCCNNAGGAACCCCACGCCGAGACTCAGCTGCCCGGAATCGAGCACCTCGACGCGCACACCCTCGATAGACTCGGCGGCAAGCCGGGCGGAGTTGACGACTCCGCTCAGGCTGGGCGAGATGTGGATCGAGAGGATCTGTGTCGCGCCCTCGTCTGCCAGCCTGCCGTACACCTCTTTGAACTTCTCAGGGCCGGGAACCGCCGTCTTGGGGAAGATGTCATACATAACCGGGCAGCCCTGCGTAGAAGTCCTGCCGTGTGATGTCAACCCCGTCGAGGTAGCTCTCTGAGCCGATGTTGATGTACAGCGGCACCACGGCAATACCGTGCGCCTCCACGACCTCGGCGGGCAGGTCGCAGGTGCTGTCGGTGACGACTCGGATGGTCATCTGGGGTTACCTGTCATGACTTCGGCCAAACCAGGATGACGCCCAGAATCACCTCGGACACCACGCTGATGATATTCGACTGTACGACAGAGCCATCCACGAACATCGAGATCGTGCGTACAACCGCCACCACCAGATACGTGAAGCCGAGCATCAGGTACATCGACTCAGCCTGAGAGCGCCAGATCAGTGGCGCCAACCCCAGGCCAATGAAGAAGGCCCCCAGCACAGCACGTACCTCGGTGATGCCGCGCGGATTACCCGCCACATCCAGACCGGTGAACCCACTCACACCGGTCGGGTTGAGCATGGAGAGCGCCCCAACCGCGACGGTGGCGACGGCAGCGACGATCTTGAGGATATTCAGTATCATGGCTCATCTCCTCACGGTATCTATGGGGCAGACGGAGGCAGCGGGATCAGGACGGACGTGTTGGCCTTGTACGCTTCGTAATCTGGTTGGCCGCCCCACTTCCTGTCTGCCTTCGCCTCCAGCAGAGGCACCCCGCTGATGCGCGTCAGCAGCAACGTGACGAACACGGGCGAAATCAGCGTAACCCACTGCCAGCCCCGCAGCACCGGCGCGGCGATGATGGCGATGCCGATCCACAGCACGATCTCGCCGAAGTAGTTCGGGTGCCGGGACCACGACCACAGCCCCTCGGAAATGAACTTCCCCTTGTTCGCCGAGTCTGCGCGGAACTGACTCTTCTGCCTGTCTGCGATCACCTCGATGCCGAAACCTACAAGCCACACCAGCACGCCGATCACCGCGACGATTCCCAGCGGCACCTTCTGCTCGGCGGTGATGGCAGCCAGCGCTGCCGCCAGCGAGAACGATACCCACAAGCCCTGCAGCGTCCAGGTCAGCAGGAAGCGGACAAAATTCGGCTTGATGTCGTCGAAGCGATCATCTGAACCTGCGGATTGAATGCGCCGGAAAAGGAACGTCCCCAGCCGGGCCGCCCAGACCCACACCAGCACCGCCAGCAGAATCGACCGCGCATCCAGATTCCGCGCGAACAGCAGTGCGACCAGCACCACCGTGATGTACGTGATACTACCGGTCAGGTCGTAGAACTTCTCCGTCTGGTTGAGGAACGCGGGGATGAAAGCCAGCCACTGGATCGCGAAGGCCAGTGCCACGCACAGCGCATACAGGGGGATGCCCGCCACTCTCACGCTGCCCTGGCTGCCCGCCAGCGCCAGCCCAGCGGCGACGAGCAGCACAACCGGCAGGGCGATAAGGGATCGACGTGTGTCACTATCCATGATGACATCTCGTTTGCTGAAAGGTCAGAAACGGCCCGCGCCGGCTACAGTGAATCCGCAAAACGTTGCTGACGGCAGGACAAGGGCCGCGCCTGGTTTCGAATGGAAGATGATGGGGGCGGAATGGCGATCTGGAAGTGCCCTCATCATCATTCTACACTACTATTTGACCCATCACGCAGACAGGCGCAAGGGCAGGCTGCGCAGCCGGGTGCCGCTGGCAGCATACACCGCATTGGCCACGGCGGCAGCAATTGGGCCAATCGGCGGTTCGCCGAGACCGTGGGGGGCATCCCCACTTTCGAGCAGCACCGTGTCGATCTCAGGTGTCATGTCATAGGTCAGCAGCGGGTACCGGTTGAAGTTTGAGGCGACGAATTTGCCATCTTCCACGCGCGCCTCTTCGAGCAGCGTCGAGCTTAACCCCATCACAATAGCGCCCTCTACCTGCGCCTTCGCGCCATCCGGGTTAACCACCAGCCCCGGGTCGACCACCGCGGTGACCTTCTTCACGCGGATGGCGTCGCCCTCAACCGCCACCTCGACGACCTCTGCCACCACCGTGCTGACGTCGGCGCAGACAGCCACCCCTCGACCATGGTTGTCGGGCAGCGGGGCTCCCCAGCCCGACCGTTCAGCCGCGGTTTCCAGCACACGCCGCCAGCGCCGCCCCATGTCGGTCTCTTCCAGATGCCGCAGCCGGAACTCGATCGGGTCAGCCCCGGCAGCCACTGCCAGCTCGTCGATGAAGCTCTCGATCGCAAAGACGTTCGCCAGCAGCCCCAGCCCGCGCCACCAGCCGGTCGCAAAGGGCATCTCGACCAGCCACGCCTGGGTCCGGCGGTTGGGTGCCGCATACGGGATCAACGCACCGCGCCACGACCCGAAATCGGCCCCCATGACGACTTTCAGAAAGCCGGGCAGGAACGGGAAGGCGACCTCGCCGCTGGCTTGCTGATGCTCGATGGCCTGGATGCGCCCGCTGCCGCCGAGCACGGCGCTCAACTCGTGGTGGGTGGGCGGACGCCGGAAGCCGCCGAGGAAATCCTCTGCTCGATTCCACGCAACCTGAACCGGCGCGCCAACCTCTGCCGAGAGCCGCGCCGCCTCTACCGCAGGTTCGGCGTTCACCTTGTGTCCGAAGCCGCCCCCCAGATACGTGGGATGCACGACGACATCCTCCGGCTTGTAGCCGATTGCCTCGGCTACCAGATCGCGGACGCGCACCGGCGTCTGGGTCGCGGTCCAGACCTCCACCTTATCAGGTTGAACGGATACCGTGGCAGCCAGTGGCTCCAGGTGTGCGTGAAACGCGGTCGGCGTGCGGTAGGCGGCTTTGATCGCCGAGTCTGAGGAAAGCACCTGCTCGGGCCTGCCATCCCGCTGAATCACGACGCCTTTACCCTGCCCCACCGTCACCCGCTCGTCGAGGTCGGCCTGTGTCCAGACCCTGTCGGTCTGCCATTCGATGTCCATTGCAGAAAGGGCGCCGTAGGCCTGCTCGCGCGTTTCTGCGACGGCAGCGGCGAACTCGCCGTCGATCACCACGCTGACCACCCCGGGCATGTCCTGCGCACTGCCTGCCTCAGCGCGAACCAGTGTGGCTCCTATCTCAGTGGGCCGCGCCACCGCGCCGTACAGCATGCCGGGCAGACGCACGTCGTACCCGTAAACGGCTTTGCCAAGTATCTTGTCTTTCAGGTCTACCCGCGGCTGGGCCTGGCCGATGTAGCGAAACTCGTTCGCGGCCTTGAGCGGCGGCGGCGATTCAGGCAGCTCCCAATCACCGGCAGCGGCGACGATCTCGCCGTAGGTCAGCTGCGCATCCCCATCCACCTCCCTGACGATCCCGCGATCTGCCACCAACTCTGCTTCGGGCAGGTTCAGTTGGCGGGCGGCTTCCCGCACCAGCATCAGGCGCATCGTCGCGGCAGCCTCACGCAGGGGAGCGTACATCGACGAAACGGTGCTGCTCCCGCTGGTACCGACGTTGTCGTCGAGACCCTGCCCGGTCGCCGCATGGACCACCGTCAGCTGCTCCCAAGCGAGATCCAGTTCATCGGCAGCAACCTGAGCCAGCGCGGTATGAACACCCTGCCCCATCTCGATCTTCGGAATGTAGAGCGTCACCGAGTTGTCCGGCTTGATGAGGAACCACGCTGTCGCCTCGGCGTCGAAGCTGGCCGGCGGCCCGCCCGCCCCGTCAATGAACTCCGCCAGCCGGATACGCCCATAGGGCACACCTACCGTCACGCCCAGCACGACACCCAGCCCCCCAAGCCCGGCAGCGACCAGAAACCCGCGGCGGGCAAGAACGGATCGCATCTCGGTCATCACGAACGCTCCCCGGCTTTGAGCTCGGCGGCCCGTTTGACGGCCTGCGCGATGCGACCATACGTGCCGCATCGGCAGTAGACGCCCCTCATCGTCTCGGCGATCTGCGCCTCGTCAGGTGCGGGGTTGTTCTCTAGCAGTTCGGCAGCCGTCATCATCTGGCCGCTCTGGCACCAGCCACACTGCGGAACCTGTGCCTCAAGAAATGCCTGTTGGACGGGATGCAGGATCGACTCGCCATCCTCAGCCACTTCGGAAAGCCCTTCGATGGTGGTGATGCGCTTGTTCTGAACCGACGCAGCCGGGGTGATGCAGGAGCGCACTGCCTCACCGTCCACGTGCACAGTGCACGAGCCGCAGATCCCGGCACCGCACCCGAACTTGGTCCCCGTCAGCTCAAGTTCATCACGCAGCACCCACAGCAGCATACGGCTGCTGCGTTCCTCAGGGATATCGTACGCCTGCCCGTTTACAGTGATTTGCATCGTGTTCTCCACCCCTCAGGCTTGCACAGCCACGGTACGCGATTCAGCAGTTCGAACACCCCACGGGGAGCCAGCCATGCCAACGCCGACCCAGAATAGCTATCGGGCATCCAGCGCGGGGCGGATGAACCGGGGAAAGCCCGCCCTGGTGCGGTTTGGCAGCCGACTATGGTGGAGAGTATCGACAACCGAACCAATTTTCCAATGTGGTGGGTGGCCCGCGCCGCTGCCTCGGGATGAACGGTACATCGGCAGCGCGCTCCCGCCACGCAAACGCTTTCAGGCGTGGTTGAAGGAGAGCAAAGCACGTGAGTCCTCACCGGACGGGCTCATCAGGCTCGGAGGAACGCGGTGTGAGACGCCCCGGCGGGTCTCAACTGGTGTGGGGAAATTTCTGAGAGCGATACTGCGACATTCGACGGAACCGCTCCCAGAGGGTGCGCTGGCTGTGAGAGTACCGCTGCTTCCTAGCGGTGCCGGGCAACCGACTCGCGGATGATCAGCTCGCCTGAAAACGAAGGCGGTTCTTGTTGGGAGCCGTTGAGTACGTTGACCAGCGTTTCGGCGGCGGCCTCACCCATCTCCAGTGAGGGCTGCCGCATAGTCGTCAGCGGTGGGGTCGCATAGGCGGATGGGGTCTGGTCGTCAAACCCGATCAGGGACACATCGCCGGGTACGCGGATACCACGCCGGTACAGCGCCAGACGCGCACCATACGCCATCTGGTCATTTGCCGCGAAGATCGCGGTGAACGGGTTTCCGCGCGTCATCAGCATTTCCACCGCGAGCAGACCGGACTGCTCCTGAAAATCACCCTGCACCATCAACTGCTCGTTGACGGGAATACCATTCTGCCGCAGCGCATGCAGGTACCCTTCGCGCCGGTCGATCGTGTCCTGATGCTCCGGGATGCCGACAATGTGCGCGATGTGCCGGTGCCCCATATCGATCAGATACTGTGTGACCGTCTCAGCAGCGGCGAACTGATCCAGAAACAGGCACTGGTGCTCGAGGGTTTCGATGCGCCGCCCGGCGACGACCAGCGGGATGTGCTCGTTGAGTTCGACCAGCTCGGCGTCGCTCAGGCTGCCTTCCAGCACGATCAGGCCATCTACGTTTCGATTGAGCAGATTGTCGATCACCCTGCGTTCGATATCCGGGTCGAATGAACCATCCGAGAAGATGACCGAGTAGCCGCTGCCATCCAGCCCCTGCAAGATTCCTCGTGTCATCGTACCGAAATGAGGGCTGTTCACGTACTGTGTGAGCACGCCGATCGTCATCGACTGCCCGCTGGCCAGCCCACGTGCAGAAACGTTTGGACGGTAGTTCAGCGCCTCGACGGCATCCAACACCGCTCTCTGCTTCTCTTCACTGACACTCTCAGGGTTATTGAGAACCCTTGATACGGTGCTGATCGACACGCTGGCGCGTTTCGCGATATCCCGAATCGTAATATTTCTACGCACTGACATTTACCACCGTCCCTTATGTCTCCCAACCAGAGTAACGAGGAAACGCTTTCACGTCAACGACCTGAAGACCCGACTTCTTCTTGACAAACAACCTGTTTGCCTATATTGTTCTGAAAACGCTTTCACGTCAATGAGCAATTTATACTCCATTTGTGAAAACGTTTTCTGATCCACGTCATCGTATTTGGCTTGGCGGCCTTCAACCGCTGCACCATCTATACGCAATATCGAGCCGCTTCGCTGCGAAAGGAGCTGAGTACGAGACATAATCTGTTGCTCGCAGTTTGACGACGATCACAGCTCTACCCGCTAAGTACACAAGGATGGAGATCCGATACATGATGAAGAGAAGTTATTGGCTGCTGAGCCTCTTGCTCGTCCTCAGCCTGGTGCTGGTGGCCTGCAATGCCGCGCCAGCCGAGCCTGTAGCCGAAGAACCTGCCGATGAAGAGCCGGCAGACGACGCCGCGACCGAAGAAGCAACAGAAGAACCCGCAACGGAAGAAGCCACCGAAGAGCCTGCCACTGAAGAAGCCACCGAAGAAGCCGACAGCGATGTCGTCGAGATTCGCTGGTTCGTGGGGCTGGGTGCCGGTTCTGACGAGCCGACGCTTGCGCCGCAGCAGGCCGTGGTCGACGAGTTCAACGCCACACACGACGACATCAAGCTGGTTCTCGAGATCGTCGATAACGACGCCGCCTACGACACGCTGGCAACCCAGATCTCGGGTGGCAACGCGCCTGACATCGTCGGGCCGGTCGGCATTCGTGGCCGTGACAGCTTCAAGGGCGCCTGGCTGGACCTGCAGCCCCTGATCGACGCCAACAACTACGATCTGAGCGACTTCGACCCGGCTATGGTCGAATTCTATCAGGTGCAGGAAGAAGGGCAGCTGGGCATCCCGTTCGCCATCTTCCCGTCGTTCATGATCTACAATCAGGATCTCTTCGACGAAGCAGGCCTCCCGTACCCGCCGCACGAGTACGGTGCGCCCTACGTGGATGCAGACGGTAACGAGCTCGAGTGGAACATGGACACCCTGCGTGACCTGGCCATGCAGCTCACCGTGGATGCAAACGGTAACGACGCGACCAGCCCTGACTTCGACCCCGAGAGCATTGTGCAGTTCGGCTTCCAGAATCAGTGGACGGACCCGCGCGGTATCGGCACGTTCTTCGGCTCCGGTTCGCTGGCAGACGAAGACGGCAACGCGCAGATCCCTGAGCACTGGCAGGAAGCCTGGCAGTGGACGTACGACGGCTGGTGGGAAGACTGGTTCATCCCCAACGGCCCTTACGGCGGTGCTGAGTTCCTGCAGGGGCCCGGCGGCCCGTTCTCGTCGGGCAACCTGGCGATGATCCACATGCACCTGTGGTACGTTGCGCCGTGGGCCCTGGGTGATGCGGACTTCGCGTGGGACGTCGCCGCGACGCCATCCTACAATGGCGAAGTGACCTCCAAGATGCACGCCGACACATTCGGCATCCTCAAGGCCAGCGAGCACCCCGAAGAATCTTTCGAAGTGCTGACCTACCTGCTCAGCCCTGAGGTCGCCAACGACCTGCTGAACATCTACGGTGGTATGCCCGCTCGCCTCAGCATGCAGGAAGAGTGGCTCAACAACTACTTCGTCGAGAACTTCCCCGATCAGGACGTGGACACCGACGTTATCATCGAGAGCATGGCCTACGCTGATAACCCCAACCACGAGAGCTGGATGCCCAGCTTCCTGGAGACGACCGACCGCTACAACGAGTTCTGGAACCGGCTCGCCAACGAGCCCGGCCTGGACTTCGAAGCAGAGGTTGAAACCCTCCTGGCGGATCTTCAGACAATCTTCGAAGCAGCTAACGAGTAGTTCGCCCTAACCAAAGCCAGCATGGGGGCGGCAGGATAGGTTTCCCTGTCTTGCCGCTCCTTCTGCGAAAAGAGGTTGCCTGATGACCACTCAGAAGAATGCTGCCGCCGTCCTCCCCCGCGAGACAACCAAAACCAACGAGAAACAATCCGGCTCAACCGGATTGCTGCGCTACAAGCAGCGGTGGGGGCTGATCTTCATCAGCCCGTGGATCATCGGCTTCTTGCTGTTCTACCTGCTCCCCATGGTTGCCTCGTTCGGATTTTCGCTAACCGATTTCAACCTCGCCACGCCAGAAGAAGCCACGTACGTCGGGTTTGACAACTGGGAACGTGCCCTGTTCGAAGACTCCGAAGTGCTGGATTCGTTCATTAAGACGTTCCGCTTCTCGGCGATCACGCTGCCGGTGGGCATGGCCTTCGCGCTGTTCCTCGCGCTGCTGCTGAACTCCAGACACGTCATCGGCAAGACGTTGTTCCGCACGCTGTTTTACGCACCGATGATGATCCCCGGCGTGGCTGCCACGCTGATCTGGAACGGCGTGCTCAACGAGCATACCGGCTGGATCAACATGGTCATCGAGGCGCTGCTGGGTATTCAGGCCACCGGGGTGGAAGGCATCCGCTGGCTCAACGATCCGAAGCTGATCTACTACACCTACACGCTGATGGGGCTGTGGGGCGTCGGCAACGCGATGATCATTATGCTGGCGGGCCTGCAGAGCGTGCCGACTGAGCTGTATGAAGCGGCTGAGATCGACGGCGCAAACTACTTCCAGAAGCTGTTCCGCATCACCCTCCCGATGATCTCGCCGGTTATCTTCTACAACCTGATCATCGGCGTCATCGGCCTGATGCAGTACTTTCTGGTACCGTTTGTGCTCAACCGGGGTGACGGCTCCCCGCAGGGTGCGACGCGGTTCATCGCGGTCTGGTTTTACAAACAATCCTTCTCGTTCTTCAACATGGGGTACGGTGCGACCATCGCCTGGCTGATCTTCATCGTGGCGCTCGTGCTTACGGCTGTGCTGTTCGGTACCGCACGCTACTGGGTCTACTACGCGACGGAGGACTGAGATGTCAAGCACCGAACAACAGCAGAACGCGCCCGCCCTCCCGAAGAAAGTGCGCGACGCCTTTAAGTCCCTGCTGGGGACGAGCTTTACACTCATGGTGCTGTTCTTCTTTTTGCTGCCGCTGGGGTACGGGATCGTCACGTCCCTCAAGACCAACGACCAGATTTCCAACCTCGGTGCGCCGTGGTGGCCCGCCTCAGAAGAGACGTTTGAGTACGAAGGCGAGAAGTATGAGATCTACCGCGTGGTCGAGTGCGATGCGGACGGCAGCCCGATCCCCTGGGGGTACGACGCCAAAAACCTGACGACCCCGGATTGCAGCACCGGCGGTGAGACATACGAGTGGGGTCTGGCAGTCAAGCGCCGCGAGTATGCGGAGTTCATCGACCCCCGGCAGCCAGAGGCAGGCAACATCACGTGGCAGGGCCGCTGGCGAACGCTCGAGCGCAACTGGGCTTTCGACGCCCAGTGGAGCAACTTCACAGAGGCCTGGCAGACGATCAACTTCATCCGGCTGCTGGCCAACACGCTGATGTACGCCGTGCTGAGCACGATCGGCGTGGTGGGCGCAGGCGCTTTCGCAGCGTACGGGTTCGCCCGCTTCCCGATCCCGAAGAAGAACGTGCTGTTCATGATCGTGATGGCGACGATCATCCTGCCGGGGGCGGTCACGCTGATCCCCACATATGCGGTGTTTAACCGCCTCGGCTGGGTGGGTACGTGGCTGCCGCTCATCGTACCGGCGTACTTCTCGAACGGCTACAACATCTTCCTGCTGCGCCAGTTCTTCCTGTCGATCCCGAAAGAGCTGGACGAAGCCGCCACCATCGACGGGGCCGGGCCGCTGCGCATCTTCTTCTCGATCGTGCTACCGCAGGCAGTACCTGCGCTGACCGCTGCGGCGATGTTCCACTTCTTCTTTGCGTGGAACCACTTCTTCGAGCCGCTGGTCTACCTTGCCGGCAACCCCGAGAAGTTCCCGATCACGGTCGGGCTGACGGCATTTAACAACCTGTACTCCCAGCAGACAAATCTGATCCAGGCGTCGGCGCTGATATCAGCGGTGATCCCGCTGCTCATCTTCTTCTTCGCCCAGCGCATTTTCCTGCAGGGTATCGTGTTTACCGGTATCGACAAATAAGAAGGGCACCTTCATGACTCAACAAGTCCCGACCCGCTCCACCGGCACCACCCCTACCACAGAAGACTTCGTCGACTCGCTGCTCGAGCAGATGACGCTGGCGGAGAAGATCGGCCAGATGACGCAGGTCGAGAAGAACAGCATCACCCCCTCCGAAGTCACCGCCCACAGCATCGGTTCGGTGTTGAGCGGTGGCGGCGGCAACCCGCCTGAGAACAACCCGGCGGCGTGGG
>JABAOG010002113.1_pt1 | contig 14328 bp, 15 predicted proteins | sample 7062131 | NCBI WGS metagenome assembly JABAOG01 (sample SAMN14538629, study PRJNA623070) | marine sediment metagenome | biome: marine biome [ENVO:00000428]; feature: marine pelagic biome [ENVO:01000023]; material: deep marine sediment [ENVO:00002113] | place: India: Arabian Sea | collected...
TCCGCACGGGTCTTGCGCAGCGCGTAGTCCGCCTCGTAGCTGGTGTGGTAGACGCCGGTCGCAGTCGCCATGGCAACTCCTCAAACCCGCTCGATCCGGACCTCGCCGAACAGCCCGTACNNACGTAAGGAATGACCTGTTGCAGGCCGCCCCCGACGTAGCCGGATGTGTACGAGACCAGCAGGCCGATGACACCGCCGGCGATGATCGCGCCGGGCACCGAGTCGAGCCCGCCGAGGATCACGACCGGGAACACCAGCAGCCCGAACGCGGCGACGCCGCCGGAGACGCCGAACAGGTTCGCGACGATGACCCCGGCCAGCACGGCGCTGGTGGCCGCGAGCGCCCAGGCCAGGGCGAACACCCGGCGGACGCTGATGCCGACCGTCATCGCCGCCTGCTGGTCGTCGGCGACCGCGCGCATCGCGATGCCGTGGCGGGAGCGCTGGAAGAACAGCGTCAACGCGATGAGTACCGAGCCGGCGAGCACCACGGCCCAGATGCGGTTCACCGAAACCGGGACACCGAGCACGTCCACCGTGCCGCGCGGGATGAACGACGGCATCGGCCGTGGCTCGGTACCCCACACGAACTGGACGACGCCCTGCAGAACGAACGACAGCCCGATCGTCACCATGATCACCGAGATGACGTTCTCGCCGACCAGCGGACGCAGCACGAAGCGTTCGGTCGCGAGCCCGACCAGCACCGCCACGACGAGGGCGACGATCACCGCGAAGTACCACGGCATGCCGAACTGCACGATGCCCGCCCAGACCAGGTAGGCGCCGAGCAGCAGGAAGTAGCCCTGGGCGAAGTTGATGACGCCGGTGGCCTTGAAGACGATCACGAACCCGAGCGCGGCGAGCGCGAGGATCGCGCCGTTCGCCAGCCCGGTGATCGTCAGCTGGATGAACGTGTTCATGCGCGCCCCCTCACCGCCCGCTCCACGCGAACCGGCGGCGCTTGTCCGCAGGCGTGAAGCCGGCCATCGCCATGACAGTGAGTTCGATCTTGCGCTCGGCGGTCGTGCCGTCCTGGTAGGTGACGGTGCTGCGTACCGTCACCGAGTCCGCGTCGCCGTAGAGCGCGTCGATGAGGTCGCCGTAGCGCTCACTGATCACGCCGCGACGCACCTTGCGGGTGCGGGTGATCTCCTCGTCGTCCGGGTCGAGTTGCTTGTGCAGCAGTAGGAAGCGGTGAATGCGGACACCCTCCGGCAGGTCCCGGTTCGCGCGGTGCACCTCGTCCGCGATGAGCTGATAGACCGCGGGCTTCTGCGCCAGATCGGTGTAGGTCGTGTAGGAGATGTGCTCGCGCTCGGCCCAGGCGCCGACTGTGCCCATGTCGATCGTGATCAATGCGGTGATGACCGGGCGGGCGCTCGTGTCGCCGCCGAACACCACGGCCTCTTCCACATACGGGCTGAACTTGATCTTGTTTTCGATGAACGCGGGGCTGAACTGCGTTCCGTCCGGTGCTCGCCGGACGTCCTTGGCGCGGTCGATGACGATCAGGTTGTCGTCGTCGTCGAGGTAGCCGGCATCACCGGTGTGCAGCCAGCCGTCGTTGTCGACCGCGTCGCGGGTGGCCTCCTCGTTCCGGTAGTACCCGTGGAAGACGGCCGGGCTGCGCAGCAGGATCTCGCCGTCGTCCGCGATCGCGAGCTCGGTCGCCGGGATCGGGCCGCCGACGGTGTTGAAAGTCACCGCATCGTCCCGGTGCGCGACCGCGATGCCGCAGATCTCGGTCTGGCCGTAGATCNNCGGAACACGTCCGGGCCGAGCGGTGCGCCGCCGGTGTAGCAGCGCTTGACGCGGGTCAGCCCGAGCTGCTCACGGACCGGACGCAGCGCCACCACGTCCGCAAGCAGGGTCAGCAGCCGGTCGATGAGCCGCACGCGCTGCCCGGCGGTGCGCCGGTCGGCGACCCGTGCGGCCACCCCGTGGCCCCACGCGAACGCGGCCCGCTTGAGCCGGCCCGCCTCACCGACCCGGACCTGCACCGACGAGAGCATGTCCTCCCAGATCCGGGGCGGGCTGAACATCACGTCCGGGCCGATCTCGCGCAGGTCGGCCCGGACCGTGCTGGCCTCCTCCGGGAACGACACCGTGAACCCGGCCTGCAGGCCGCAGGCCAGCGTGAGCATCTGCTCGCCGATCCAGGCGAACGGCAGGAAGCTCACGTAGCGGTCGCCGGTCCCCAACGGGTCGATGGCCATCAGGCTGCGCCCCATCGACAGCAGGTTGCGGTGCGAGAGCATCGCCAGCTTCGGGCGCGCGGTGGTGCCCGACGTCGTGCAGATGACGGCGATGTCGCCGGCCTGCCCGGCGGCCACCTGGCTGTCGAGCCAACCGGGATGGGCCTGCTCGTACTGCCGTCCGGCCGCCTCCACCGCGGTGAACTCGCGGAGGAAGTGTTGCCGGTAGTGCTCCAGGCCGCGCGGGTCGTAGAAGATCACGGTCTCGACCGAGTCGAGCCGGTCCCACAGCCGGATCAGCTTGTCGACCTGCTCCTGATCCTCCGCGACCACGACCCGCACGTGCGCCACCGAGAGGATGTGCATGATCTCCTCACCCACGCTGGTCGGGTAGACGCCGACGATGGACGCGCCGAGCGACTGCGCGGCGAGCTCACTGATGAGCCACTCCGGGCGATTGTCGCCGAGCACGGCCACCACGTCGCCGGATCGGACGCCGAGCTGTGCCAGCCCATGGGCAAAGTCCCGGACCCGGGTGCGGTAAGCGGCCCACGACACCGGTTGCCAGATGCCGTACCTCTTCTCCTGCAGGGCGATCCGATGGTCGCCGTGCCGGTCGGCGAGAGCGTAGAGCAGCTTCGGGAACGTGACGTCGTCCGGGACGGGGTCCGGCGCCGGCTCGCGCGGGCGAACCACGCGGCTCATGAAACCTCCTCGCCGAGATAGGCCTCGATGACCGCCGGATCGCCCCTGACCTCGTCGGGTGCACCGCTGGTGATCTTGCGGCCGAAATCGAGCACCGTGATCCGGTCGCAGATGTCCATGACGACCTCCATGTCGTGCTCGATCAGCACCACCGTGACGCCGGCCAGGTCGTTGACGTCGAGGATGAAGCGGGCCATGTCCTCCTTCTCCTCGACGTTCATGCCGGCCATCGGCTCGTCGAGCAGCAGCAGGTCCGGCTCCATCGCCAGCGCGCGGCCCAGCTCGACCCGCTTCTGCAGGCCGTAGGGCAGCGCCCCGACCGGGGCGTGGCGGACCGCCTGGATCTCCAGGAAGTCGATGACCTCCTCCACCAGCTGGCGGTGCGCGATCTCCTGGCGCCGGGCCGGGCCGAAGTAGAGGAACGACCGCCAGACCGAGTGCTTCATGTGCACGTGCCGGCCCAGCATCAGGTTGTCCAGCACGGTCATGTGCTTGAACAGCTCGATGTTCTGGAACGCCCGCGCGAGCCCCCACCGGGCGACCTGGCTCGGGCCCGCGCGGGTGAGATCCCGCGGGCGCGCATCCTGCCGGTGCAGCCGGATGTGGCCCTGCTGCGGCCGGTACAGCCCGCTGATGCAGTTCAGCAGGCTGGTCTTGCCGGCGCCGTTGGGCCCGATGATCGCGTGCAGCTGGCCCTGCCGGACATCGAGGCTCACCCCGCGCAGGGCGTGCACGCCGCCGAACCGCAGTGCCAGGCCGTCGATCTCCAGCTGCAGGTCACCGGGCTCGAGGCTGCTGCCGTTGAGGCTGTACCGGTAAGCGCGGGACACGGCAGTTGGCCACCTCGCTCCCTCGTCCATCGGGCGTACGGCGTCCGGATTACTACCCGTACGGGCACAATTTTGCATTTCACTATGCGGAAGTCAATACCTGTTTCTATGAGCTTGTTCCGGTTATCGAGACCGGATTACTCTGACTGGAGCACTGCGGGAGCCGGTCGACGGGGACACGGCGACATGGAGACACGGCGACAGGGAGACAGGGAGAACTGGTGACAGAGCCCGGGCCTGCTCGCGGCACCCTCGGGACGGTCCGCAACGCTGCGGCCCTGCTCGAGCTGCTGAGCAACGGCCCGGCGTACCAGCAGCTCAGCGACCTCGCGGAACGGTCCGGCCTGTCCCTTCCTACCGTCCACCGCCTGCTGCGCAGCCTGGTGGCGGCCGACCTCGTGGAGCAGGACCCCGTCTCGTCGCGGTACAGCCTGGGCCCGGAGCTCGTCCGGCTCTCGGAGCGCTACCTGGACCGGTTGCCGCTGCTGCAGCAGCTGCGGCCGTACCTCGTCGACCTCCGCAACCGGACGTCGGTGACCGTGATCGTCGCGATCCTCGTCCGCGACACGGTCGTCCACGTCGAGAGCATCGAAGGCGCCGCGGCGGCGGGTACCGTCCAGCGGCTGGCCAGGAGCAGTCCCGCGCACCACAGCGCCGCCGGGCGGCTGCTGCTCGCCCGTGCCGGCCCCGCCGCCTGGAAGCGGTATCTGGACGGCGGGCTGGACGATGCTCCCTCGCTTTCGTCCCTGGAGGATTGGTCCCAGGCGGAGCTGCTGGACGGGGCTGTCAAGGGTCTGCGTGGCCAGGTCGAAGTGGCCGTGCCTATCCTGCGGTCGAACGGAAGTGCAGCAGCCGCGCTCGCCGCCATCGGCGGGCCGCCGACGTTCAGCCGGGATCAACTCGTCGAGGAGGTCGGGCCCGAACTTCAGCACATGGCCACGCTCGGCAGAAGGCTGGTGGACGGTGACTAGGTGGCAGGCCGGCGGGAGCACCGCGTCCGGCGCAAGCCCGGGACGGGAGCGGGCCCTCGAGGCGTGGGCCGCCGAGGGCCGGTCCCTCGAGTGGGCGAGCGCGCCGCGAGGACTGTACGAATCCGGGCCGGAGCCGTACGGCCACTGGTTCCCCGGCGGGACGCTCAACGTGGCGGCCAACTGCCTCGACCGTCACCTCGCCGAACGGGGCGACCGGGTGGCCTTCCACTGGGAGGGCGAGCCGGGCGACCGTCGCACGCTGACCTACCGTGAGCTGCACGCCGAGGTCGTCAGGTTCAGCGCCGTCCTGGCTCGGCTCGGCGTTGGCCGCCGCGATCGCGTCGCGCTGTACCTCGGCATGGTGCCGGAGGCCATCGTGGCGATGCTCGCCTGCGCGCGGCTCGGTGCCGTGCATTGCGTGCTGTTCACCGCGCTGCCGGCCGAGGCGCTCGCCGACCGCCTCGGTGATCTCGAGCCGAAGGTGCTCGTCACCCAGGACGGCGGCTGGCGGCACGGCGTCGTGCTGCCGCTCAAGGCCCGGGCGGACGAGGCTCTGGCGGCAACCAGCGGCAGCCAGCACACCGTCGTGGTCCGGCGCACCGGCATCGACGTGGCGTGGTACGAGGGCGACCGCTGGTACGACGAGCTGATGGCCGAGGTCGATGCCACGGACCAACCGGCGGAACCCCACCCCGCCGACGACCCGCTGCTCGTGATCCACCTGGCGAACCGGCGCGGCCGGCCCACCCGTGTCGTCCACCGGGCCGCGGGCCTGCTCGTCCATGCGTCGGCCATCCACCGCGGCCTGTCCACGAGCGTCGACGACGTCTTCTGGTGCGCGGTCGACATCGGCTGGCTGGCAGGTCAGACCCACGGGGTGTACGGCGCGCTCGCCGTCGGCGCCACCAGCGTTGCCTTCGAGGGCACCCTGGACACCCCGACGCACGCCCGTGCGTGGCAGATCATCGATCGCTACGGTGTCAATGCGCTGGTCACGACGCCGTCCGTGCTGCGCAGCCTCCGCCAGTGGGAGGACAGCCCGCCTTCGGTCGCCAAGCTCGACTCGCTCCGGCTCATCGTGCACGCGGGGGAGCCGCTCGACGACGACACGCGGGTGTGGCTGCGCGACGAGGTGGGCCGGGGACAGGCGCTGCTCAGGGACGGCTGGGGCCAGACGGAGCTGGGCGGCATCGTCGCCGTCGACCCGCCGCCGGACCCGCCGGTGCCGGACCCGGGGCTGGACGTGCTGGCGGACGACGGCACGCCGGTCAAGCTCGGCGAGGTCGGGGAGCTCGTGCTCTGCCACCCCTGGCCGGCGTCGTTCCTTCATCTGCAGCACCACGACGCCGGGCGCTACTGGCGCCGTCCCGGGTACTACGCCACGGGAGACCTCGCCCGGCGGGAGGCCGACGGCACGATCAGCGTGCTCGGGCGGATCGACCCGGTCCTGAGTGTCTCCGGCCAGCTCGTCTCCGCCGGTGAGGTGCGCGACGTGCTGGAGGAGCATCCGTACGTGGCCGCCGCGGAGGTGGTGGCCCGCGCCGACCGGCGCAGCGGGCAGGCCGTTGCCGCGTGCGTCGTGCTGGGCACGTCGGCAGCCGGCAGCGGGGACCCACCGCTGCAGCAGCTGGCGGCCGACCTGCGCGTGCACGTGCGCGAGACGATCGGCGGGCTGGCGCAGCCGCAGGTCGTCGCCTTCTGCGACGAGCTGCCCTCGGACCTGTCGCAGGACCGGCTGCGCCATGCCTTGACCGCCCTGTGCAGCAGCGGGCGGCCGGGGGACGTCATCCGGGTGACCCGCGACCAGCTGCGTGCTGCCGTGGCGGCCAGCACTCCACGCGCGTAGGGGGAAGCGGCGGTGTCGTTCTACAAGCAGGTGGCGGAGGACCGGTTCGAGGCGACCGAGTACACCCGCGGNNGACATGCGCGTGGTCCGGTTGACATTCGACGTCGTCCGACCGGTGCCGATAGCCGCGCTGACCGTGAGTGCCCGGGTCGTGAGGTCCGGGCGAAGCGTCGAGCTGGTCGAGGCGGAGCTGACTCCGGACGGCGCACAACCGGTGATGCGCGTCGCGGCCTTGCTGATGAGGACTGCGAGCGCGGAGGCGCCGGCCGTGGCGGACGAGTTCCGGCCACCCGGTCCGGAGGCGGCGTCGGTGCGGCCGTTCTTCCCGGTTCCGTACGACGGCTACCACACCGGCATGGAGACGCGGTTCACCGCCGGCGAGTTCGTCACCCAGGGCCCGGCGACGTGCTGGTTCCGGATGCGGGTCCCGCTCGTCGACGGAGAGGCGCCGAGCCCGTTGGCCCGGGTCATGGTCGCTGCGGACTCCGGGAACGGCATCAGCAACGTCCTCGACTGGCAGCAGCACCTGTTCGTCAACTCCGATCTCAGCGTGCACCTGTTCAGGTACCCCCAGGGCGAGTGGGTCTGCCTGGACGCCCGCACGTCGATCGATTCCGACGGCATCGGCCTGGCCGACGCCGGCCTCTACGACCAGGCCGGGTTCATCGGCCGCAGCGCACAGAGCCTGTTCGTCGCAGCGCGGTAACCCACTGATGGGCGAGGTCAGCCCCTGTGTCAGGTGGGACCGGAGGGTCGGGACCAAGGCCCCTGGCGCATCTTCGGTGCGAGGTCCTCACTGGAGGGTGGAGGTAGTCCTGCTCTGGTACGGCGTTGTCTGCGGTAAGGGTTCGAGGTGACTGGCCATGATGGACGGGATGACGGACGGGGGCTCGTGGATGATGCTGTGGGGGATGGTCGCCATGGTGGTGCTCGTCGTGGCCGCCGTCGGAGGCGCATGGATGGTTAAGGAGCTCATGAGCCGTAGCAGCGGTCCCCCGGCCCTCCGGGATCGACAGGATTCGAGGCAGCAGGAGAAGCGGCCTTCGGCTCTCGCGCAGGCCCAGGAGCAGTACGTGCGCGGAGAGATCGATCACGCCGAGCTCAACCGACGTCTTGACGACCTTGTCAAGAGCGACCGGCTTCCGACGGACGACAGCTGACAGGACCGCCGCGGAGAGGCCGTTCGCCATCACCGATGACGCCCTTCGGCTCTACTGCAAGGTGCGGTTAGGCACTACCAACGGGCACCTCTCACGAGCACCTTCATCCTGTGCCTACCAAAGATGCCCACCCGGCGGCTCCCGCTGCCCAGCAGGGTGAACTGCCCTCGTCGAGGCTCCTTGTGGACTGGACTCGTGTCGGCGTTGTGTCGTCCGCTCCCGTGTCGTCGAGGGTGAGCACGCCGGCCACCGCCTGCTGCTCCAGCCACTCCCGGGCGTACCTGGGAGCGATCCCTGCGGCGTCAGCGAGCTCGACGTAGGTGGCCGGCCCGCGATCGCGAAGCACGGTGTACAGCNNCCGAGATAGACCCCGAACAACTCGAGCGCACCGACGGTGGCATCCAGTAGCCGCTGATCTAGTGACGTCGTGATGGGTTCGGTGACGGTCATCGATCGTCCTTTCTCCGTATCGGTTCGTTTGAACTAGCGGCGGGAGGTGTGGCCTCCCAATGCGAGGCCCGACCTCCCGCCCTCTTTCATGACCGCCGCCCACCCGGGGTGGCGAGACAGGAGGATTCCAATGACCGTCATCGATCCTTCCGCCATTCGGACCAGAGGGCCGGTCCGTGCCGGCACCGTCGACCTGTGGGTCGACCAGCGAGGTGTGGGACCCGACGTCCTGCTGATCGCCGGTCTCAGTGACCCCGCCGAGGTATNNCTGCTCCGTTCGCTCGGCATTCGCTCGGCCCACATCGCCGGCTTCTCAGGCGGTGCCGCCACCGCGCAGGAACTCGCGCTGCGTCATCCAGACGTCGTTCGGAGTCTCGTGCTCTGCAGCACCTGGGCTCGGCGTTACGCGTATTTCCGCGCCATGGCCGATGCCTGGCAGCTGCTGATGAAGACCGCGCCGAGCGAGCGCTTAGCGCTCGAGGCGTTCCTGGTATGGATCTACACGCGGCGCGCCCACGAGGACGGGACCGTCGGGCAGATTATCGACGAGGCGCTCGCATTCGCGCACCCGCAGCCGCCGGAGGCGTTCCGCCGGCAGCTTGATGCCTTCGCCGCGCACGACACCGTGGACCGGCTGCACGAGATCACCGCGCCGACTCTTGTCGTGGCGGGCGAGCTGGACATCGTCACGCCACCCGCCTACGGGCAGACGGTGGCCGAACGGATTCCCGGCGCCGAGTTCGTCGTCCTGCCCGGCGAGGCGCACCAGCCGTTCCAGGAGGGCCCGGACGAGTTCAACCTCCTCGTCAACGCGTTCTGGTCACGCATCGAGGGGTGGTCATGACGGCCGTCTCCCGGCAAGCGCCCGTCTGCGAGTGCGCCATCTGAGGTGCGTATCGTGCGAGATCCGACATCGTCACGGCGGATAGCGTCGGCGGCGTGGCCGACAACATCTTCGAGCATCCGCGCCTCGCAGCGATCTACGATCCGCTCGACCCCGATCGCAGCGACCTGGAGGTGTACGCCGGGCTCGCGCTCGAGCTCGGCGCCCGCCGGGTGCTGGACGTCGGGTGCGGGACAGGGAACCTTCGCGCTGATGCTCGCAGCGCGCGGCCTGGAGGTCGTCGGCGTCGACCCGGCCCGCGCTTCACTCGACGTCGCGCAAGCCAAGCCGGGCGCAGAACGGGTGCGCTGGATCCACGGTGACGCCACGTCGCTGCCGGCGATGCAGGTCGACCTGGCGACGATGACGGGGAACGTCGCACAGGCGATCGTGGGCGTGCCGGACTGGGAGGCGACGTTGCGGGGGGTGTACGCCGCGTTGCGGCCGGACGGGCATCTGGTGTTCGAGACGCGCGATCCTGCGTTCCGAGCGTGGGAGCAGTGGGATCGGGCGACGTCGTACAGCACGACGGAGATCGACGGCGTCGGCATCGTCGAGAGCTGGATCGAGGTGACCGACGTCGACCTTCCATTGGTCAGCTTCCGCGGGACGTGCGTCTTCCACGCGGACGGGGAGGCGTTGACGTCGGACTCGACGCTGCGCTTCCGCGAACCGGACGAGGTGGAGGCCGACCTCACCGCGCACGGCTACGTGGTCGATGATGTCCGCGACGCGCCTGATCGTCCGGGCCGGGAGCTCGTGTTCCTCGCACGCCGACCGGCCTGAGTCTGTGTCTACACCGAGCGCCAGCGCAGCGATACCTCCCCTCGTCATGGGTGATCTCGATCTGGCGAGAATGGCTTCGCTGGGTGGCCTCGAGGAGTGGGTCCGCTGCTCGGGGATCGTCCTAAAGAGGGAGACTTCTCCTCAGTGATCAAACCGTCGGTCGTCAGGCTCCTCCGGGCCGTCTGCCGCAAGTTCGATCACTCAGGTGAAGTCTCCCTCTTGAGGTCACTAGCATCACTGACTCGGCCGGGGCACTCAGGCGACTCGCGCCGGGGGGCAGCGAGCCGCATCCACGCACAGTCGCGATCAGATGGAAGAGGCATGGCCGCCAGGCGCATCGCAGATACGATCAACGTGCACCGGACGGCGGAGTGTGCATCGCGGCCGAGGCTCCTGTGGGCTCGGCCGGGAGAAACGCGTCGAGCTCGGCGAGGAACTGCTTCCACGCCGGATCGCGCTCGGGCAGCAGGTGGTTGGCGCTGTCGAGCGGGACGAGCCGAGCGTTCGGGATCAGCCCGGCCATCAGCCGCGACTGCTCGAACATCGCGTCCGGTTCCCGCCGCGCGCACATCACGAGGGTCGGGGCGGTGACCTTCGGCGCAAGGTCCGCCACGTCGATGTCGGCGAACTCGTTGAGGAACCGCCAGGCATTCTCCGGTGACGACGACCGCCGCTGGAGTTCGTCGAAGACCTTCCATTCCTCCTGGCTGCCCTCGGGCAGGANNGCCGGTAGGTGGGGTCGGGCCGCCCCCACGCCAGCCGGGCGATGTCGATGCGGGTCTCGGCAAGCTCGAGCTCTTCCGTGGTCTTCGCGCGCTTGCGCCGGCCCTCGACGAAGCCACCGAGCAGCACCAGCCGGGTGACTCGCCCGGGATGGCGGACCGCGTACGCGATCGCGACCGGCGCGCCCTGGGAGATCCCCAGCAGCGGGAACCGGTCCAGCCCGGCGGCGTTGACGACGCTTTCGAGGTCGTCCACCCAGGCGTCGAAGGAGAAGTCCGGGACGTCCCAGTCGGACAGCCCGCAGCCCCGCTCGTCGTAGCGGACCAGCGTGAACCGGCGGGACAGCTCGACCAGCCAGTGCCGCCACACCGGGCTGGCCCAGTCGTAGTCGAGGTGGCTCAGCCAGTTCGCCGCCTTGACCAGCGGCGGCCCGCTGCCCATCGTGGCGTACGCGAGCCGGACGCCGTCGTGCGCCGTGCAGAAGCGGATCTGCTGCGGAGGCGGCGCCTCGGGCATCGGCTCCGGCGGCACGGAATCGCACGCCGCGACCTCGCCGACGAACTGGTAACCCCGGCCGTGGACGGTACGGATCAACCGCTGCGCGTGGCCGTCGTCGCCGATCGCCCTGCGGGCGGCCTTGATCCGGCTGGTGAGCGCGGACTCGCTGACGAACCGGTTGCCCCACACTGCGTCCAGCAGGTCGTCCTTCGACACGACCCGGTCGCGTTCCCGAAGGAGCACGGCGAGAACGTCGAAGACTTGCGGCTCGACGGGCTGGACGGCGCCGGCCCGGCGCAGCTCGAAGCGAGTGAGGTCCAACTCGCAGTCACCGAAGACGTAGATCACGTTACTCCTCCGCCGCCGGCTGGAGGGGAGCGTCGTCATCTCCACCCGGTCTCCAGTTCTCCTCCAAGTATGCGCGTTGCGGCGCGAGCAGAGTCGTAGTCGCAGCCGCGGGAAGGCCGCGGCAGGTCCCGGGAAGGTTCTCCGGGCACCTTCGGATCGACGGAACCGACACGGGGAGATGGACATGAACCCGAACGACCAGCTCACGGAGAACCTCTGATGGCCGTGGCAGAAACAACGACAACCGTCGGTAGGAGCGCCCACACCGCCGAGTTCGCCGCTGGTGCGCGGGCGATGCTCCCGTGGCTTGCAGGGGTGGCGCCGTTCGGGCTGGTCATCGGCGTGAGTGCCGCACAGGCGAACATCTCGACGCTCGTCGGCTGGCTGACCGGCCCGGCGATCTACGCGGGCAGCGCACAGATCGCGACCATCGAGATGCTCGACGCAGGAGCCGCACCCGCCGTCATCGTCGTCACCGCACTGGTCATCAACCTGCGGCTCATTCTCTACTCGGCCGCGATGGCGTTGCACTGGCGCACGACGCCGCTGTGGTGGCGCGCCACGGCGGCGTACCTGCTCGTGGACCCGTCGTTCGTCGTCGGGATCGACCGGTACCAGCGGCCCGCCGGCAGGACCGGTGCGCACGCGTACTATCTCGGCGCTGCGGCCGTGCTCTGGGTCGTCTGGGCCATCGTGATCGGTGCCGGCGCGACGCTGGGAGCGCAGCTTCCAGCGGCACTGCACCTCGAGATGGTCATTCCGCTGTACCTGACGGGCGAAGTCGTACGGAAGCTCGGCGACCGGGCGAGCCGGCGGGCCGCCCTGGCGGCCGCGGGAGTCGCCGTCGCCGCTTTCGCAGTGCCCATGCACCTCGGCGTGCTCTTCGCGATCATTGCCGGCCTCGCCTTCGCACTCACCGTCAAGGAGGAATCATGACCGCGTGGCTGGTCGTCCTGCTCGCTGGCCTCGGCAGCTACCTGTTCCGCATCAGCATGGTCGCACTCGCCGACAGGGTCACGCTGCCGGAGAGGGTGACGCGGGCAACGGCCTTTGTGGCGCCGGCCGCGTTCGCCGCCCTCGCGGNNTGGCCGTCGCGGTGGCCGCCGTACGCCGCACCGGTCGCCCGTACGTCGCGGTGATCGCGGGCATGCCGACGCTGTGGCTCCTCACGGCGATCGTAGGTTCCTGAGCCGCGCCGGGTCTCGTACGGTACGGCGCACGGCCGAGTCTGTCGACACGAGAGGACATGCCAATGAAAGTGGGCGACACCGCCCGCCGGACCCGCGTGGTCACCAGTCGGGACATCGAGCTCTTCACCGAGATGACGGGCGACCGGAACCCGCTGCACTACGACTCCGACCTGGCGAGCAGAACCAAGTTCGGGGGCATCATCGTCCAGGGGGGCGTCACCACCGGCCTGCTGAATGCTGTCGTCGCCCAGGATCTCCCCGGCCCCGGGTCGGTGTTCCTCAACCTGAACCTCGACTTCCATGCGCCGGTACGTCCCGGCGACGAGATCACCGCCGCGGTCGAGGTGCTGGAGACCAGGGCCGACAAGCCGGTCACGAAGCTGCGGACGACGATTACGCGGCAGGACGACGTAGTCGTCGTGACCGGGACTGCCGTCACCTACCAGGAACCGCTGTAGACGGTTCGAGCCGCCGGTCGTGTGTCCGGGAGCAGTCAGGCTGACTCGACGCTTACGGCGACCTCTGACGCGTCGCGGACCACGGCCACGCGCTCGGCGTCGCGCGTGAGGCGCTTCGTCTCGGTCGCGTCGAGGCGGTGGAACGGATACAGGGTGACGTGGAGCCTGCCGCGGTGTGAACGGTGCCGCCAGGTGCCGGCGATCTCCCGGTCGACGAGGATCACACCCGGAGTGCCCGCCGGCCGCCACACCCGGCGTTTGTGCTCACGCTCGGGGACAACGAGCGCGCGGTCTCCGAGGGGTACGGGTCGGACGGCGGCAGCAGCTTCGTGGCAGCCGAGCCAGGCGGCGAGGTCCGCCGGCGTGGCGACCCCAGTGGCGTGGATGTAGCGCCGTGCCAGTTCGACGCGTGCGCGTTCCCGGTCCGGAGCCGCGGACACGGCCCCTGTTGTTGGCCGGAACACCGTCGTTGACGACCCCGCCGCCGCACCGATCTCCAGATCCGCCTGCAGGGTGGCCTTGCGGAACAGTCCTTCGTAGACGTGGCGCGACTTGCAGCGCTCGCACCAGCCCCGGAGCGAGTCGGAGACCCTCTCGTTGAGCGCCGCGCTCAGCGCCGGCCGTGAGATCGCACTGCCGTCCGCGACGTGCCGCATCGCGCTTGACACCTCATCAATCCCGGCGGCCTCCCGGTCGTCGACCGGGTACAGGGCCGCCCTGAGTAGCGGTAGTTCCGACCGTGACACCACGTGCGGTGCACCGCGGGCGGCCAGCACCACCGCAAGGGACCCCTCCGCGCCGAGCAACCCGGTCACGGCCTGTGGATCCTCGGCGGTGCGCGCGCTGAGCGCGATCAGCGCGGAGCCCTGGGGAGTGTTTTGGATGCCGAGGCCGAGGAGGCGGCAGCTGATCGCCGCGGGCACCGGCTCGGCCAGGTCCTGGACGGCCATCCGGTGCGCGAGCACGCTCCGGCGATCGATCTCACGCGCCACGGCTACCACTCGTCCGGCGTGTCGAACGGCACTTGCATGATCGGCGCGCCGCGGCATCGGGCCGGTCCGCGCCGGCGGCCGGGTACTCCGCGGACGACGCGTGCCAGAATCTCGGGCGATGCCGCGGCACTGGGTACGGCCGAGTGCACCGGCGACGACGACCCGAACCTGCTCGACCGCGACGCCAGTGACTTCCCGGCGTGGAGCACCATGGCCGGCCTCGCCGAGGAGGGCACCATCACCGTGGGCATCACCGGAGGCCAGGTCGGCGCGGACGGCGCGCCGGCC
>JABAOG010012776.1_pt1 | contig 14313 bp, 13 predicted proteins | sample 7062131 | NCBI WGS metagenome assembly JABAOG01 (sample SAMN14538629, study PRJNA623070) | marine sediment metagenome | biome: marine biome [ENVO:00000428]; feature: marine pelagic biome [ENVO:01000023]; material: deep marine sediment [ENVO:00002113] | place: India: Arabian Sea | collected...
GTGGAGCCGGATCTGATCGCGATGTACCGCACGCCGAACGGCGCGCAGTCGGCCCCGGTTTTCATCACCGAGTTCCCCTGGGAGCTGTCTCCCCTCGCGCGGAGAAACGACGAGGACCCCGCTTATGTCGACCGCTTCGAGCTTTTCATCGACGGACGCGAGCTCAGCAACGCCTTCAGCGAGCTCAATGATCCGGACGACCAAGCGGACCGGTTCGAGTCGCAGCTCCGGGCCCGCGAGCGCGGAGACGAAGAAGCGATGGACTTCGACGCCGACTTCATCCGCGCGCTCGCCCACGGCATGCCCCCCGCCGCCGGCTTCGGGCTCGGCGTGGACCGCCTCGTGATGCTCCTGTGTAACCAGCCATCGATTCGCGACGTGCTCCTCTTCCCGCTGCTCCGTCCGGAGGCCGAATGAGCCGACCCCGGCCGCTTGGTTTCTGGACGGCGGTTTTGTGCGGCTTCGGGGTCTTGCATGCCGCGGCCGTGATTGCATTCGGCGCGACGAGCACCGTGTGGTTTCAGGCGTCGATCGAGGACGACCTGCTCTGGGTTCGTCTCGCGATCGCGTGGACGACCATGCAGCTCACATTGGCGTTGCTCAGCGCGGCGGTCCTTCAGCGCGCAGCCGGCCTTCCCCGTGGCACGCGCGGACGCGCCCGCACCGTCGGGTTGGCGATCACCGCCGCGCTGCACGCTGTGATCACTACCGCCTCCGCCGGCATCCTCTTGTGGGCCGCGCGCGTCTCGGTCGGACATGTCCTTGGCGGCACCGTGGCAAGTCTGCTCTTCGGCCTGACCCACCTCGCGTACTCCGATCTGGACCTTGCCTGGGTGCCCACGCTCTACCACACCGCGACGACCCTCCAGGCCATCAGCGCGGCCCTCGTCGTGATCCTCAGCATGTCGTGCTGGTTCCTGGTGCCGCCCGAGCGTCGTCAACGCTTTTGGTGGGGCTTCGATGCCGTGCTCGTGCTCGCCTTTGTCGCGGTCACGGTCCTATTCCCGCTGTCACCTTCTTCTGGGGACGATGTGAGCCTGGTTCGCGCGGTCATCCGGGTGAGCATCACGACCCTGTTTGCCATCCGGCTCGCCTTGCGCCTGGTCGGTCCTCTCCTTTCGGCGTTCGAGCGGATCGGCTTTCGCTCGATGGTCGCCGCGCGCCACCTTCGCGCCAAGAAGACCGGCTTCCTTGCCGCGAGCGGCACCTTGTCGATCCTCGCGGTCGCGGTCTCTTCTTGCATGCTGATCTCGGTGCTCAGCGTGATGGGCGGATTTCGGGCCGATCTCAAAAAGAAGATCCTCGGCAACCACGCACACATCGTGATCGACAAAGCATTCGAAGAGCTCGACGATTGGCAGCCCCTGCTCCGGCAAACGCGCGAAACCGAGGGCGTGGTCGGCGCCACGCCCTTTCTTCAGGTCGAGGTCATGGTCTCGAGCCTTTCGAATCGCGCCGGCGCACTCCTTCGCGGCATCGATCCCGAAACCGTCTCGGACGTCACCGACCTCGCCCACAATCTGACCCATGGCAAGCTCGAATACCTAAAGCATCCGGAACGGATTCTCGACTCCGCGATCGACACCACCAAGGCAGGGCCCCTCGACGCGATGATCGGCGACGCCGAGCGCGCTGCAACCAGGGGCCTCCCGAGCGAGGCCAACGAAGATGTGATGCCGGGCCTCATCGTCGGACAGGAGCTTGCCCGAGCGCTTCGGCTCGTCGTCGGCGATCGCGTCACCGTGGTCTCCCCCCGGGGCGATCTCGGCCCCACCGGCCCCATCCCGAAAACCCGACCTTTCCGAATCGCCGGGATCTTCTACAGCGGGATGTATGAATACGACATGAAGCACGCCTACATCGATCTCGAGGTGGCCCAGCGCTTCCTACGGTCCGAAGGCCGGATCAGCGGCATCGAAGTGAAGGTCGAAGACGTGGAGCGCGCCCCCGCGATGGCCGCTGAGCTGGCGTCGACGATCGACCACGAGCAGCTCCGGGTACGCGATTGGAAGATGATGAACCAACAACTCTTCGGCGCCCTGGCACTCGAAAAGCTCGCCATGTTCATCACGCTCGGGATCGCGATCCTCATCGCGGGCTTCTCGGTCTTCGGCACCCTCACCCTCCTCGTTCAGGAGAAGCGCCGCGAGGTGGGCATCCTCAAGGCCATGGGAACGCCTGCGCGAGGGGTGATTCGGATCTTCGTGATCGAGGGTCTGCTGATCGGCGCCGCGGGCGGCCTGATGGGGCTGGGACTTGGCTTCGTGCTCACATTTGCAGCCGAACACTTTGGAATCCGGATGAATCCCGAGGTCTATTACATCGACAAGCTCCCGGTTCACCTCGATCCCACCGAGTTCGCCCTGGTTGGCGCCGCAACCGTGGTGGTATGCCTGGCGGCAACTCTCTTTCCCGCGTATCAAGCGAGTCGAGTGCGGCCCGTCGACGCGCTCCGTTACGACTGACTACTCGCGCTTTCGATGACCGACCCACTCGTCACCGTGCAGAACGTGACCAAAACCTTCGAGCACGAAGGTCACTCGAAGTCCTCAAAGGGATCGATCTCGAAATTGGCAGCGGCGAGATGGTCACGATCGTCGGTCCATCGGGCGCCGGGAAGAGCACCTTGCTGCATCTCATAGGCACCCTCGACCTGCCCACCCAGGGTCGAATCCTTTACGAAGGTCAGGACGTCACCCGCCTCGGAAGCTCGGATCTCGCAGAGTTTCGAAACCGAAGCATCGGTTTTGTTTTCCAATTTCATCATCTGCTTCCGGAGTTCACCGCACTGGAGAACGTGATGATGCCGGGGCTGATTCAGGGCCGCCGGCGAATGGAGGAGCGGGCACGGCGGCTGCTCGACGAAGTGGGCCTCTCCGCTCGGCTCACCCATCGGCCTGGCGAGCTTTCGGGCGGCGAACAGCAGCGCGTGGCCTTGGCGCGGGCGCTCCTGATGGAGCCCAAGCTCGTGCTCGCCGATGAGCCTACCGGCAATCTCGACAGCCAGACGAGCGCTTCGGTGCAGTCGCTCTTCTTCGACTTGAACCGGCGGCACGGCATCACCTTTCTCATCGTGACCCACAGCCGCGACTTCGCGGCCATGATGCCGCGGCAGGTTTCGATGAAAGACGGACGCATCGATTCGGACGAACGCCGCTCCCAACCCCTTGAAAACCAAGGAAAACCAACTTGACCCCCCCATAGGGCACGGCTATAGCCGCCCGGATCGCTACCCCTGACAATGCGCCCTTCCGCCCCTGCCATAGCCCTGATGCTCGCAGGGCTCGCTTCCGTGGCGGGCGCGCAGAGTGGGGACAACATACCGGAGCCGCCACCCCCGGCGACACGGCCGGTGCGAACCTCTCCGCAGCCCCAGCAACCCCCGATGCCGATCACTCGGATACCGGAAGCCGAAGGCGAAGGCGAGGACTACGAGCCGGTCGAAGACCCAGATGCGGCGATCCGAGTCCCGCGCACGAGCTGTCACGGTAAGGAGATTCGCCGCGTCGTGGTGGTCGGTGCACGCCGGGTCGACCCGGATGACGTGCGGGCCACCATGAAGCTCCGCCGCGGGGACACCTGCACGGACCCGGCGGTCACCCGAGACGCGAAGGCGCTCTGGAACATGGCGTACTTCGACGACCTCCAGATCGAAGCCGACCCGTTGGGCGCAGGCATCAAGCTCACGATTCGCGTGATCGAGCGCCCGGCGATTCGGAAGGTGATCTACAAGGGCAACGACGAGGTCGACGACGAGGACATCGATGAGGCGATCAGCCTCGAGGAGGGAACGATCCTGTCGGTNNCCCTCGGCGCCGGAATCAAGCTCACGATTCGCCTCGTCGAGCGCCCTGCCATCCGAAAGATCGTCTACAAGGGCAACGACGAAGTCGACGAGGACGACATCGACGAGACGATCACGCTCGAGCCCGGGACGATTCTCTCGGTGCCCGACGTCGAAAAGCAAGCCGACGCGATGCGGCAGCTCTACTCCGAAGAGGGCTTCTTCCTCGCCGACATCGACTACGAGCTCAAGCGCGTTCCCGGCGACACCAACCAAGTCGACGTCATCTTCAAGATCGACGAGGGCGCCGAGGTCGAGGTGCGACGCATCAGCTTCGTCGGCAACGAGCAGCTCCCCGCCGCGGAGCTGCTGAAGATCATGCAAACCAACGAGACGGGGATGTTCTCGTTCCTGAGCGACCGAAACAAGTTCAGCCGCTCCGCATTCGACGAGGATCTGACCCGAGTGCAGGCCTGGTACTACGACAAGGGCTATCTCATGATGCGCCCGGGGCGCCCGACGGTCGAGCTCACCGCCGACCGCGCCTACGTCGACATCACCATTCCAGTCGAGGAAGGGCCACGCTTCCGGATTCGAAACTTCGACGTGATGGAGACCGACGGAGCCGGCAACGAGGTCGAGACCATCGCGCCCAAGGCGGACCTCCGCAAGATGGTGAAGCTCAAATCCGGCGACTGGTTCAGTAGGAGCAAGATCGCGGAGGGGATCGAAGGGATCAGCCGAACCTACCGCGACGCGGGCTACGCCCTGGTGGAGATGGTTCCCGGCACCGACCTCGACGAAGCCAACCACCTGGTCGACGTCACCATCAACATCCTTCGTGGGCCGCTGGTCTACATCGAGCGCATCCACGTGCGCGGCAACACCAAGACCCGCGACGCGGTCATTCGTAGAGAGTTCCGCATCAGCGAGGGCGACCTCTACAACCAAAGCAAGCTCGAAGACGGACGCGCGTTGGTCAATCAGCTGGGCTATTTCGAGCGAGTCGACGTTTCCGAGGAGGAGGGAACCGCGCGCCAGCAGATGGTGATCAACGTCGAAGTCGCGGAGAAGCCCACTGGCACCTTCCAAGTCGGCGCCGGCTTTTCGTCACTCGAGAGCTTCATCGTCACCGCGCAGATCCAGCAGCAGAACCTCTTCGGCAACGGCCAGTCCCTCTCGCTGAACCTGCAGCTCAGCGGCATCCGCCAGTTCATCCAGCTGCGCTTCGTCGAGCCCTGGCTCTTCGGCAGCCAGTGGAGCCTGGGCGTCGACGTCTTCAAGACCATCCGCCAGTTCGCCAGCTTCAACCGCGACAGCACCGGCGGCGGCCTCACCTTCGGTCACCCGGTCTTCGACCCGCGGCTGCGCGCCTTCCTCCAGTACCGCGCCGAGCTGGTCGACATCAGCCCCCGCACCGGCGGCTTCTTCCAGAGCGGCGGCGGCGGCCAGGGCTTCAACCTCTTCAACCGGATCCCGCTGCACAACGTCTTCCGGGACGGTCTGACGAGCTCGCTGAAGCTCACGTTGACCTGGGACAGCCGTACCGGCTCGCCCTTCCGGACCACCGGCGGCGCCTACGTGAGCGCCTCCTCCGAGCTCGCCGAGCGCTTCCTCGGCTCGGACCAGATCTTCTGGCGGAACACCGCCTTCGCGCGCTGGTACAAGCCCATCTGGGGCCCCTTCCTCTTCCGCGCGAACCTGCAAGTGGGCGTCATCACCAGCCGCGCCGACCAGGGCGTACCGATCTACGAGCGCTTCTACCTCGGTGGCATCTTCAACGTCCGCGGCTACCGGCTGCAGGCCCTCGGCCCCCGCGCCGCCCTGCCCTCGCGGACCGATCCGAACGCCTCGCCGCGCAGCTCCGGCAACGGCTTCCCGGGCGGGATCGCCATCGGCGGCAACGTCCAGGCCTACTACAACCTCGAGGTCGAGTTCCCGATCGTCGAGCAGGTCGGCATCTTCGGCGTCGTCTTCACCGACGGCGGCAACACCTGGAACCTGGAGAACACCCTCTGCCAGGCACCCGAGACCGCAGACGGGGATCGCACGACCGACCCCTGTGGAGTGAATCCTTTCGCCATCCGTACGTCGGTGGGGTTCGGACTCCGATGGATCTCACCCCTGGGCCCGCTGCGCTTCGAGTGGGGCATCCCCCTTGCGCGCCGAGACTGGGAAGACAAGATCCGCTTCGAATTCACCATCGGTACGGCTTTCTGATTTCATGAATCTACGACGACACGCCCTGACCCTCTTGGCTGCTCTGCTGGTCTCCAGCGTCGCCCCCAAGGTCTTCGCCCAGACGAAGATCGCGGTGGTCGATCTGCAGCGCGCGCTGATGGAGACCGAAGACGGCCGCCGCGCCAAGCGCCGCCTCGAGCGGCTCTTCAAGCGCCGCCAGAAGTCCCTGGACGCTGCTCAGAGCAAGATGAAGCAGATGAAGGAGGACATCGAGCGGCAGCAGAAGGCCGGCGTCATCACCGACGAGGCCCTGCAGCGGCGGATGGAGCAGTTCCAGAAGGCCTACATCGAGCTGCAGTCGCAGTACGCCGAGTACCAGCGCGAGCTGGCCGCCAAGGAGGCCGAGCTCACCGGCGAGATCCTCGAACGGATGCAGGCGATCCTCCGGCGCATCGGTCAATCGGAGGGCTATACGCTCATCCTCGAAGCCAACGAGGGCGGCGTGGTCTGGGTGCCGGGCAACCTCGACATCACCGACCAGCTCATCCAGCGCTACAACGCCGAGAACGGCGGCGGTTCGAGCAGCATGCGGCGGCGGCGTTCGAGGATGCGCTGATGCGCCTCCGCCGCCACGCCCTGACGCTCCTGGCCGCCCTGCTGGTCTCCAGCGTCGCTCCCAAGGTCTACGCCCAGACGAAGATCGCGGTGGTCGACCTGCAGCGGGCGCTGATGGAGACCGAGGACGGCCGCCGCGCGAAGCGCCGCCTCGAGCGGCTCTTCAAACGCCGCCAGAAGTCGCTCGACGAGGCCCAAGAGGGCCTCAAGAAGATGAAGAACGACATCGAGCGGCAGAAGAACGTCCTGAGCAAGGCCGCGCTGCAGAAGCGCCTGCAGGCCTACCAGGAAGAGTTCGTGAAGCTCCAGCAGGCCTACGTGGAGTACCAGCGCGAGCTGGCCGCCAAGGAGGCCGAGCTCACCGCGGGCATCCTCGAGAAGATGCAGCAGATCATGCAGCGCATCGGCCAGGCCGAGGGCTACACGATCGTCCTCGAGGCCAGCGAATCGGGCGTGGTCTGGGTTCCTTCGAACCACGATCTCACCGACCAGCTGATCCAGCGCTACAACGCCGAGAACGGCGGCGGNNATGCGCTGAGCGGGCCGCGCGGGGGGCGGCGCCCCACAGTTGCTACGCTGCACCCCATGCTTCGTCCGCGCCTTCTCGTCGCCATCTTTCTCGCCACCTTCGCGTCCGCCGCCCCCACGGGCTGCGGCGACGACGACCGACCCAGCGACACCAGCGACGTCGACGGCGGACCCGGCGAGGTCGACGCTGGGCCCGGCGAGATCGACGCGGGACCCGATGAAGACGACGGCGGGGTGGACGCCAGCACCAGCGCGATGGTCACCCTCAGCGACGTCGCGGTCTACGGGAACTGCATGCCCGTCGTCGCCCCCGATCCCGTCATCGCCTTCTGGAACGCCTCGGTGACCGGCGCGAGTGACGACACCGCGACCCTCACCGACGCCGAGCTCACGATCGGCGCCGCCACGCAGACCCTCACCGTCGACACCCCCACCATCGCCCTCACCGGCGGCGCCGGCTCCCAAGACCAGCGCAAGACCGACGGCGACCCGGTCATCGAGGGCGCGTGCGGCTCCCTCTGCAGCGACGCCTCCTACACCCTCGCGCTCACCTTCGCGATCGACGGTGCCTCCGTCGTGGTCACCGACACCGGTGCCTACGGCTGCGTCTACTGAGCGGCTGACCGTGCCGCCGCGGCCCAGGCGTGGTCTCGCGGTCACGGTCCGGACCGCGGTGCTCCCCTTTCCCCGCCCGCTGGCGCCCTTGGCGCGATCGCTGCTAACACCACCGCCGTGCGCGCGCTCGCCCCATGGCTCGTCCTCCTGACCGCGGCCACCGCCGCGGCCCAGGATCGGGATCCGGTGCCCGACACCCTCCCCGGCCTCCTCGAGGCGGCCGAGGGCCACTGGCCCGAGCTGCGCGCCGACGCCCACGCCGTCGACGCCGCCGAGGCCCGCCTCGGCGAGGCCCGCTGGAGCCCCTTCTTCGCCGGCTGGCGCCTCGACGCCGGCGCGACGATCGCTCCCGGATCGAGCGGCACGCCGATCTTCAGCAACCAGAGCCAGCTCCCGCTCGGGCAGGAGTGGGGCCCGGTGCTCCAGGTCGGCGTCCAGGGCGTCGTACCCATCCTGGCCTATGGCAAGCTCCGCGGCGCCCGCCAAGCGGCCCGGGCAGGCATCGACGCCGCCGAGCTCCAGCGGGAGGTGACTCTCGCGCGCATCACCTACGACGTGCGCCGGGCCTGGTTCGGCCTGCAGCTCGCCCTGGACGTGGAGCAGATGATCGGCGAGGGCCGGGGCAAGCTCGTCCGGGCCATCGAGAAGCTCGACGAGATGCTCGCCGACGGCGACCCGGAGGCGAACCCCATCGACCGCCGGCGCCTCGCCGCCGCCCTCGCGGAGATCGACGCCCGCGCCTCGCAGACCGAGCTGCTCCACCGCAGCAGCCTGGCGGCCCTGCGCACGCTCACCGGCAAGGACACCATCGAGCCGCCCGTCTGCCCGATGGAGCCGGTGCAGCTGCCCGAGGCGGAGCTCGGCCGCTTCGTGGAGGCCAGCGACCAGCGACCGGAGCTGGGCATGCTGGCGGCGGCGCTCGAGGCCCGCGAGGCCAACGTCGATGTCCAGCGCGGCGATCTGGTGCCCATGGTGGGCCTCGGCTTCCGCGCCGGGCTGAGCTGGGCGCCGCACATCACCAACCAGGAGAACCCCTTCATCCAGGACCCGGCGAACACCCCGGTGTTGGGCGCCGGCCTCTTCCTGCGCTGGAACCTCGACTTCGCCGGCAGCACCTTCCGCCGCCGCCGGGCCGAGGCCCAGCTCGCCGAGACCCGCCAGCGCGCGAGCGCGGCCCGCCGGGGCATCGAGCTCGAGGTGGAGCTGGCCTACGAAAAGGTCCGCGATGCCCAGCGGCGCGAAGAGGCCTGGGCCACCGGCGAGCGCGAGACCCGCGCCTGGTTCGTGGGCGCCGCCCAGGCCTACGACATCGGCACCCTCGAGCCGCGCGAGCTCATCGAGGCCCTGAAGGGCTACTTCACCGCCCGCTACTCGCACCTGCAGGCGGTGCTCGAGCTGAACACCGCCATCGCCCACCTCGAGCGGGTCACCGGCGACTCGTTCATCGACCCCGAGGGCTGGGACCCGGCCTGCGATTGATGAATGCACGGCCCGAGCGGTCGTCTCACTCCCCGAACACCCCATGGCTACGATGCTTCGAACCACCCTCGCCGCCCTCGTCCTGACCTCGCTCGCCAGCGTGGCGAGCGCCCAGTCGCCCGACGCCGCCAAGCGCTTCCTCGAGCAGCGCCACGAGCGGGTGAACCGGGTGCTGCAGCGCAACGCCGGCGCCGCCCGCGACCGGCAGCTCTCGCAGCTGCTGGACGATCTCCTCGACTACGAGGCGCTCAGCGAGGCCTCGCTCGCCGGCCACTGGGAAGAGCAGTCCGAGGCCCAGCGCAGCGAGTTCGTCAGCCTCCTCAAGCAGCTCGTCGAGCGCAGCTACAAGGCCAACCTGCAGCGGACCCTCGACTACCGGGTCGACTACGAGAGCGCCGAGCGGCGCGGCAACAAGGTGCTGGTGACCACCTCCGCCCGCTCCCGCGAGAACCGACGCGCGCCGGCGGTCTCCATCGTCTACGAGATGGTCCCGGCGGGCCGTGGCTGGCGCGTGGTCAACGTGATCACCGACGGCCAGAGCCTGGTGCAGTCCTACCGCAGCCAGTTCCACCGCATCCTCGAGCGGGACGGCTGGGACGGCCTGCTCGGCAAGATGCGCGAGCGGCTGAACGCCGGCGGCTGAGCGCCGCCCGCGAGGGCTCAGTCCTCGCCCTTCTCCTCGAGCGCCTTCGCCAGCCGGGCCACCTGACGGCGGGTGGTGACCAGCTCCTCGCGGAGCCGCAGCACGACCTCCACGCCGGGCCAGTTCACGTCCAGCTCGCGGACCAGGGTCCGGGCCACGCGCACGCGCTCGACGATGACCACGTCGTAGCTCTCGCCCTCGTCGATGAGGCCCGCGTCCCGCGCCTCCTCGAGGAAGTGCTCGTCGCCCCCGAGGACCTCGAGGAGCTCGGCGAGGCTCAGTCGCTTGCCGTCGCTCACGCCTTCACCTCCTCTCGGACGTCGCCTTCGTAGAGGGCTTCGGCCTCCTTCAACGCCGCCGCGAGAGCCTCGTCGCCCTTCTTCGGCAGCACGACCTTCAGGGTCACGTAGAGGTTGCCGGTCTTCTTTCCGCGTCGGACGCCCTTGCCCTTGAGGCGCAGGGTCTGACCGCTCTGCGAGCCCTCGGGGATCGTCATCGTCACGTCGCCATCCATCGTCGGCACCGAGATCTTCGCACCCGAGTACGCCTCGTGCAGGGTCACCGGCAGATCGACGCGGAGATCGAGCCCGTCGCGCCCGAAGACCGGGTGCTCCTTCACGCCCACCTCGATCAGCAGGTCACCGGGCGGGCCGCCGTTCACGCCCGGCGCGCCCTTGCCGCGGATGCGGAGCGTGTCCCCGTCGTCGGCGCCGGGCGGGATGCGCACCTGCACCGAGCGGCTGCCGCCGCCGGGCGCGGGCACCTCGACCGAGACCTGCGTGCCCTTCATCGCCGTGGCCAGATCCACCTGCAGGCTCGCGTGCACGTCGCCGCCGCGCCGCGGCCGGCTCGCTTGCTGCTGGCGCATCCGGGAGAAGAAGTCTCCGAGATCGCCCATGTCCCCCATGCCCCCCATGCCGCCGAAGCCACCGAAGCCGCCCACGTCGAAGCCTCCGTCCCCATAGCCGGTCCGTCGGCGCCCCTGCTGCCACTGCTGGTAGGCCCGGGCCTTCTCCGGGTCGAAGCCGGTCTTCAGAGAGTCGAAGCCGAACTCGTCGTAGGCCTTCCGCTTCTCGTCGTCGGCGAGGACGTCGTAGGCGGCAGCCACCTCCTTGAAGCGCTTCTCCGCCTCCTCGTCCCCCGGATTGACGTCGGGGTGGTACTTCCGGGCGAGCTTTCGATAGGCCTTGCGGACGGTGTCGGACGAGGCGTCCTTGGCGACGCCGAGGACCTCGTAGAGATCGCGTTGTGATTCGCTCACCCGAATTCACTGGGGCCTACCACCCCCATCTGCAAGTCGGAATGTGAGGTCGAGGCAAGAAGTCGCACGGCCTTCGATTGACGGTCGGCGGCCGCTCCGCTACCTCGATTGCCGGAGGCTCCTCGTGCGTATCTACAGCGGAAAAATCCCGACCATGGCCCAAGAGCTCCTCGCCGCGCTGTTGGCCGACGGGGACATCGAGATCGAGTCCGAAGAAGAGGTCCGCCTCGACTTCGAAGCCGTCCTCAAGGAGTACCTCCGGCGCGACCGGAAGGTCCTCGACGAGGCCAAGAACCGGATGGAGCGCGAGGGGCTGAGCTACGGCCTCCTCGGCAAGATCAAGTCGCAGGTCGCCCGGGACATGGGCTTCCCGAACCGCGACGAGCAGCTCCCCTACCTGGTCGAGCAGGTCATGACCATGCTCTTCCACAGCAACAACGTGGTCGAGGTCTACGGCGAAGACCACGTGCTCCGGAAGAAGATCACCAGCGTGATCAAGCGGCACACGAACCTGGACGACGACCTCGACAAGGAGGTCCGCTCCAAGATCAAGAACCTCTCCGAGGGCACCGCCAGCTTCGAGATCGAGTACGAGCGGGTCATGGAGCAGATCAAGCGCCGCAAGGGCCTCTCCTAGTTCTCTCGGAGCGTCTTCGAAAGACCCTCCCGCGTCGCCTCGGCGAGGCCTCGGACTCGCTCCCACCCAAACGCCGGGCCTGGCGGCCCGGTCGTCGTCGGAAACGGTGTGGATGGCGTTGCGCTTGGGTGGAGGGGCCGTCATGCTCCGGCCGCCGTGGCGCTCTACGTCCAGAAGTACGGCGGAACCAGCGTCGGATCCCTCGACCGGATCCGGAACGTCGCCAATCGAATCGCGAAGACTCGGGCGGAGGGCCACGACGTCATCGCCGTGGTGAGCGCGATGAGCGGCGAGACCGACCGGCTGCTCACGCTGGGACGGGAGCTCAGCGACCGGCCGGCCGAGCGGGAGATGGACGTGCTGGTATCGAGCGGCGAGCAGGTGAGCGCCGCGTTGCTCGCCATCACCCTGGAAGCGCACGGCGTGCCGGCGCAGAGCCTGATGGGCCACCAGGCGCGGATCCTCACCGACAGCGCCCACACCAAGGCGCGGATCACGCGCGTCGCCGACGAGCGGCTGCGCGAGGCCGTGGGCGAGGGCCGCGTGGTGATCGTGGCGGGCTTTCAGGGCATCGACGCCGCCGGGAACATCACCACGCTCGGCCGGGGCGGCTCGGACACCACCGCGGTGGCCCTCGCGGCCGCGCTCGAGGCCGACGTCTGCGAGATCTACACCGACGTCGACGGCGTCTACACCGCCGATCCGAACGTCTGCCCCAGCGCCCGCAAGCTGGAGCGCATCAGCTACGAAGAGATGCTCGAGCTCGCGAGCCTGGGAGCGAAGGTGCTCCAGATTCGCTCCGTCGAGCTCGCGATGAAGTACGCCGTGCCGATCCACGTGCGCTCGAGCTTCAGCGACGCGGAGGGAACGATGGTGACCGGAGAAGACGAGTCCCTGGAGTCGGTGGTCGTCGCCGGCGTGACCTGCGACAAGAAGACCGCGAAGGTCACCCTGCGCAACGTGAAGGACGAGCCCGGGGTGGTCGCCGGAGTGTTCGAGCCGCTGGCCGAGCACAACGTCAGCGTGGACATGATCATCCAGAACGTGGCCACGGACGGACGCACCGACCTGACCTTCACCGTCAGCCAGGACGACCTGGCCCGGGCCGAGGAGGTCACGCGGGCGGTCTCGAAGGAGATCGGCGGCGGCGAGGTGCTCATCGACGACGACGTGGTGAAGGTCTCCATCGTGGGCCTCGGCATGCGCAGCCACGCCGGCGTGGCCAGCAAGATGTTCCGGCTCCTCGCCAAGGAGGGCGTGAACATCCAGGCCATCACCACCAGCGAGATCAAGACCAGCTGCCTGATCGGCAGCAAGTACGCCGAGCTCGCCGTGCGGGTGCTCCACGACGGCTTCGGCCTCGGCCAGGACATCTGACGCAACTGGTCTGCGGTGCCCGCGAGAAGGGGCGCCGTGGCCGATCGCGCACCGCTCCCCGTCCCCGAGGCTCGCCGCAAGGGCGATTCGGCGCCCGTGATGGCGTTGGCGGGCCTGGTGGCCGCGATGGCCCTCGTGGGGCTGGCCAGGGACTGGCAGGGCAGGGCGGCGCCCGCGAAGGCGCCGGTGGTCGAGCCGGTGCGTGAGTCCCCGGGCGCGATCGCCCTACGCGAGGGGCGAAAGCTCGACGTGAACGGGGCGAGCGCCGCCGATCTGGAGCTCCTGCCGCGGGTGGGGCCGGCCATCGCCGGCCGGATCGTGGCCGCGCGCCCCTTCGAATCGGTGGCGGATCTCCGGCGTGTGCGGGGAATCGGGCCGCGAACGCTCGAACAGCTCCGTCCGCTGATAGAGGTGATCCCGGTTCGCGAGGACGGTGAGGAGTCCGGGCCCAGGCTTGCGCCCGCCGGAATGGACGGCTACCAAGCTCCTTCGCCCGGCGCATCCAGCGGCCGGAGAGGAGCTTTTCGATGATTCGCACGTCCTTTCTCACCACCTTCNNCTGCGACGACGGCATCGACAACGACTGCGACGGCAACGCCGACTGCCTCGACTTCGGCTGCAACGGCACCACCGTCTGCGAGATGGTCGAGTGCACCCCCTCCGGCGAGGAGGGCACCGTGGAGACCTGCAGCGACGGCATCGATCAGGACTGCAACGGCTTCATCGACTGCCGGGACTTCGCCTGCACCGGCATCGGCGACTGTGGCGTCGAGAACTCCAACGCCACCTGTTCGGACGGCATGGACAACGACAACGACGGCAACGTCGACTGCGACGACTTCGACTGCTTCATGGACGGCATCGGCCTGAACGTCTGCTCCCGTGAGAGCACCAACGCCAACTGCTCGGACGGCGTCGACAACGACGACGACGGCATGACCGACTGCGACGACGACTCCTGCGCCCGCGAGCACATCGTGGTCTGCGGTGGGGGCGCCGTGCCCGACGAGTCCGAGTGGCCGGCCTTGGTGGAGACCGCCTGCTCGAACGGCTTGAACGACGACGGCGACATGAACGACTCGGGCCGCGAGTTCATCGACTGCGGCGACTTCGACTGCGTGAACACGCTCGAGACCGATGTCTGCCATGACCTGCCCCGCGAAAGCACCAACACGCTCTGCAGCGATGGGTTG
>JABAOG010006414.1_pt2 | contig 14294 bp, 9 predicted proteins | sample 7062131 | NCBI WGS metagenome assembly JABAOG01 (sample SAMN14538629, study PRJNA623070) | marine sediment metagenome | biome: marine biome [ENVO:00000428]; feature: marine pelagic biome [ENVO:01000023]; material: deep marine sediment [ENVO:00002113] | place: India: Arabian Sea | collected...
CCGGGAACGCACGGCGCATCTCGGTCGGCAATCTGGAGGACGATCTCGGCCGGCTCTCGGAGGTCGACTGGATCATCGAGGCGGTCATCGAGCGTCTCGACGTGAAGCGCGATCTGTACAAGAAAGTCGATGCGGTGCGAAAGCAGGGCTCCATCGTCTCTTCGAATACCTCGACCATTCCTCTCGCGAGCCTGCTCGAGGAGATGCCCGAGAGCTTCCGGCGCGATTTTCTGATCACGCATTTTTTCAATCCGCCGCGCTACATGCGCTTGCTGGAGCTCGTTGCCGGACCGACGACCCGTGAGGACGCCACCGCCGAGGTGCGCGATTTCTGCGACCGGGCGCTCGGCAAGGGCGTGGTGGAGTGCAAGGACACGCCGGGCTTCATCGGCAACCGCATCGGCGTCTACTGGCTGCAGTGCGCAGCGCTCGAGGCCATGCGCCAGGGACTCACGGTGGAGGAGGCCGACGCGGTAGCCGGCCGGCCGCTGGGCATTCCGAAAACGGGCGTGTTCGGGCTCATGGATCTCGTCGGTATCGATCTCATGCCGCACATCATGGTGAGCATGGACAACCTGCTCGGTCCCGACGACGCCATGCGCGAGTACTTCGAGGTGCCGGATCTCGTCCAGAAGATGATCGCCGACGGCTACACCGGCCGTAAAGGCAAGGGCGGCTTCTATCGCCTGCAGCGTGACGGCGGCAAGCGCGTCAAGCAGGCCATCGATCTCGCGAGCGGCGAGTATCGCGACGCCGGCAAGGCGGCGCTCGCGAGCGTGGACGCCGCGAAAAGCGGCGGCGTGCGCGCGCTCATGGAGCATCCCGACAAGGGCGGGGCCTACGCCTGGCGGATCATGGCGAAGACGCTCTGCTACGCGGCGAGCCTGGTGCCGGAGATCGCCGACGACATCGTCGCCGTCGACGAGGCCATGAAGCTCGGCTACAACTGGACCCAGGGACCGTTCGAGCTCATCGATGCCCTCGGTGCGGCGTGGTTCACCGGGAGACTGCGCGAACAAGGCGAGCCGGTGCCGGAGCTGCTCGAGAAGGTCGGTGAGGGCAGCTTCTACCGCATCGCCGACGGGCGCCGTCAGCACTTCGGCACCGACGGCGCCTACCACGACGTCACGCGCCCCGCAGGCGTCGAGCTGCTCGCCGATGTCAAGCTGCGCGCGCAGCCGCTGGCGACAAACGGCTCGGCGAGCCTCTGGGACGTCGGCGACGGCGTCGTCTGTCTCGAGTTCCACTCGAAGATGAACGCCATCGATACCGACATCCTGGAAATGATCGGCAAGGCGCTCGCCATCGTTGCGAGCGGTTACAAGGGCCTCGTGATCTATAACGAGGGCACGAACTTCTCCGTCGGCGCGAACCTCGGCCTCATGATCTTCGCCGCCAACACGGCCGCCTGGAACGACATCGAGTCCACCGTTCGGGCCGGTCAGCAGGCCTACATGGCGCTCAAGCACGCGCCCTTCCCGGTGGTCGGCGCACCTTCCGGGATGGCGCTCGGCGGCGGCTGCGAGGTGCTGCTGCACTGCGACGCCGTCGAGGCCCACGCCGAGACCTACATGGGCCTGGTGGAGGTCGGCGTCGGCCTGATCCCCGGCTGGGGCGGCTGCAAGGAGCTGCTGCTGCGCTGGTGGCAGGACAGCCGCCGCCCGGGCGGCCCGATGCCGGCTATCAGCAAGGCTTTCGAGACCATCAGCATGGCCATGGTGTCGACATCCGCGGCGCATGCGCGCCGGCTGCGGTTTCTGCGCCAGGACGACGGCATCGTCATGAACCGGGATCGGGTGCTGGCGAGCGCCAAGGCGCGCGTGCTCGCGCTCGCCGACGACTACGCGCCGGCGCAGGCGCCGCAGCCCGCTCTGCCCGGTGCCACCGCCAAGGTGGCCCTCGAGATGGCGGTCGGCGGTTTCCGGCGCCTGGGCAAGGCCAGCGACTACGACGCCGTCATCGCCGGCGCGCTCGCCGACGTGCTCTCGGGGGGCGACACCGACATCACCGAGACCGTCGACGAGCACGCCCTGCTCGACGCCGAGCGCCGCGCCTTCATGTCGCTGGTGAAGCGTCCACAGACGCTCGCCCGCGTCGAGCACATGCTCGAGACCGGCAAGCCGTTGCGAAACTGAATGCCCGCTTATACCGCGCCGCTGGAAGACATGCGCTTCGTCGTGCACGAGCTGCTCGCCGACGAGCGGCTGCAGTCGTTGCCGGGTAACGAGGAATTCAGTGCCGACGTGCTCGATGCCGTGCTCGAGGAGGCCGCGCGCTTCTGCGCGAGCGTCCTGCAGCCGTTGAATCGCAGCGGCGACGAGCAGGGTTGCCTGTTCGAGAACGGCGTCGTGCGCACGCCGGACGGATTCAAGGACGCCTACCGCGAATTCGCCGCCGGCGGTTGGACCGGGCTCGCCGCCGACAACGACTACGGCGGCCAGGGGCTCCCCGAGACCATGGATGCGCTGGTCAACGAGATGCTGTGCGCCTCGAATCTGTCCTTCGCCATCTACCCGGGTCTGAGCCACGGCGCCTACCGGCTCATCCGACGCTACGCCAGCGAGGCGCAGAGGAACGCCTGGCTGCCGCCCCTGGTCGAGGGACGCTGGAGCGGCACCATGTGCCTCACCGAGCCGCAGTGCGGCACCGATCTCGGGCTCATCCGCACCCACGCGACGCCGCGCGGGGATGACGTCTTCGCGTTGAACGGGGCGAAGTGCTTCATCTCAGCGGGCGAGCACGACCTCACCGAGAACATCCTGCACCTGGTGCTGGCGCGCACGCCGGACGCGCCGCCGGGCACCGGGGGCTTGAGTGTTTTCCTGGTGCCGAAGTTCACAATCAACGCCGACGGCACGCTCGGCCCGCGAAACGGCATCACCTGCGGCAACATCGAGCACAAGATGGGTCTCAACGCCTCGGCCACCTGCACGCTCAACTTCGACGACGCGCAAGGCTTTCTCGTCGGTGGACTGCACCAGGGCATGCGGGTGATGTTCACGATGATGAACGGCGCGCGCCTGGCAGTGGCCCTGCACGGCATCGGCATCGCGGAGGCCGCCTATCAGGGCGCGGTCGCCTACGCGCGCGAGCGCCGCCAGGGCAGGGCGCTCGACGGTCCCCGCTCGCCCGAGCAGGCTGCGGACTCGATTCTCGTGCATCCCGACGTGCGACGCATGCTGCTCGGCATGCGCTCGCAGATTGAGGGCGCGCGCGCGCTTTCGACCTGGGTCGCCGCGCGCTACGTGCACGCGCAGCGCAATCCCGACGCACAGGCGCGCGACGACGCGCACGACCTGGTGTCGCTGCTCACCCCGATTCTGAAGGCCTACTGCACGGATATGGGGAGCGAGGCCGCCAATCTGGGCGTGCAGGTCTACGGCGGGCACGGCTACATCCGCGAGCACGGCATGGAGCAGCTCGTGCGCGACGCGCGCATCTCCCAGATCTACGAGGGGGCCAACGGCGTCCAGGCCATGGACCTGGTGGGCCGCAAGCTGCCTGCACACGCGGGCCGATACCTGCGCCGATTTTTCCAGCCGGTGGCGGCGTTCATCGCCGACAACAGCGACAACGGGGACCTGACGGAGTTCGTGGCGCCGCTCTCGGAGGCTTTCGCGCTGCTTCAGAAGGCGACGAGATGGATCGCGGAGAACGGCACGCGGGATCCCAACGAGGCCGGCGCCGCTGCGAGCGAGTATCTTCGCCTGTTCGCCCTCGTCGCAATGGCTTTCATGTGGGCGCGCATGGCCCGCATCGCGCTCGCAAGCGAGAGCAAAAACAAGTTCTATCGTGGCAAGCTGGCGACGGCCCGTTTCTACATGCAGCGGGTGCTGCCGCAGACCGCCTCGCTCTATGCCTGCATCGTAGCCGGTGGATCATCGATCGCGGACTTCGAAGACGAAGCGTTCTGAAAGCATCCGCCGGAGGTCTTCGGAGGAATCAAACATGTCCGAGCATATTTCCACGGCCATCCACAATGGCGTTGCAACCATTACCCTTGATCGTCCCGAAGTGCTGAACGCGCTGAACCCGGAGATGGCCGACGGCCTGCGGGATGCGACCGCCGCGCTCGCCGCGGACGCGGCGGTCCGATGCGTGGTCATCCAGGGTGCGGGGGATCATTTCATGGCCGGCGGCGACGTGCGCCACTTTCACAGCCTCATCAGTAACACCCCTCAGGATGTCGATAAGCGCATCGGCGCCGAGATCGAGGCCGTGCATGCTGCGGTCCTCAATATCCACAGCATGCCGAAGCCGGTGGTGGCCAGCGTTCGCGGCGCAAGCGCCGGATTCGGCATGAGCCTGGTGGCGGCTTGCGATCTGGCGATCGCCGCCGAGGATTCGGTTTTCAGCCTTGCTTACTGCCGCATCGGCACCTCGCCGGATGGCGGCAGCACCTGGACACTGCCGCGCATGGTCGGACTCAAGCGCGCCATGGAGCTTGCGCTGCTCGGCGATCGCATCACCCCGGCGCAGGCACGGGACTACGGATTGATCAACTGGGTGGTGCCCACGGCAGAACTGACTAAACTCACATCAGAGCTGGCGGCGCGTCTCGCGGCCGGTCCGGTTGCCGCGCTGACGCGCACCAAGGCTTTGCTGAATGCATCCCTGGCAACAGGGCTCGAATCGCAGCTCGCGGCGGAGAGGGACAGCTTCCTCGCCGGCGTCAAGGGAGCCGAGTTCGCGGAGGGCGTCAGCGCCTTCGTGGAAAAGCGCCCGGCGCGTTTTCCATAGCGCAGAAGACATTAAGGAACCAGGAGTGTCGGTATGCCCGCTTTCGCAACATTGGCGCGCGTCGCAGCCATCGCCGGGATGGCCGCGTTGATGGGCGCGTGCCCGGGACCACCGAAGGACGTCAACACCGCGGAAAAATGCCGCGACGGCCTCGAGAACGCTTATGACGAGCTCGATTTCGCCAAGGCAAAGGGCTTTGGCGGCACGGTGGCCTGGACCCAGGCCGCGAGCCTGCTCTCGGCCGCGAGCATTCAGAAAGAGTTCGGCAAGTATCCGAACTGCGTCGACAAGATCCGGCGCGCGCGCTACTACATCCAACAAAGTCAGCTTTGACGGTCGCTCGTGCGGCTCGCCCGCGCGGATCTTCGCGACCGCGCTTCTCGCTTGAACTCCCATCTCTTTGCTGGCGCGCCATATGCGGTAGGATTGGCGTTAACGCCGACGCGCCTGATACGAACGAATCGTGTTTAAGGGCGTCGTGCGCTGCATGACATGTCACGTGGAGAGGAGGTGCGCAATGAAGAAGCTGCTGTGTGCGCTGTTAGTGTCGTTTCTCTCGGTAAGCCACGGTGCGATCGCACAGGAGAAGCCGACACCGGAAGAAACTCGAAAGGTGATCAACTACTACTTCATGGGAAAAGGTCAGGGCGCGATACCGATGGAGTACAAGCTTTGCAAGGAGATCCCGAAGCAGGGAGAAATGAAGAACGAGTGCGTTTCGGAAATTCTCGACAAGAAGGTCGCCAAGGGTGAGGAAGCCTATCTTTGGATGAATTTCCTGGTGCCCGTCGGTGAGCAGTCCAGGATCCTTTTGCAGTACTCGCGCAAAGATAAAGTCAGGGACACGTCGAATGTCACGTTGGCCGGGGCGACACGATACAGGACGTGGAAGAAGATCCCGACCGCGACTGCGGGCGACTGGAAAGTGAAGGTGATTCAGGAGCTGGAGAATTCCGATCTGGAGATCGGTCAGCTCGAGTTCTCGGTGGTCGATTCCGCTCAATAGCGCCGCTGTAGCGTGTCCTCCGGCGCTATGCCGCGGGATGCCTCGGGGCGGACAGGCGCGACAGCCAGCACCGCAGTGCCGGCAGGAGGAAAATTGCGCCAAGCATGTTGAGCAGGAACATGAACGTTAGCAGAATGCCCATGTCGGCCTGGAATTTCAGTGGTGCGAATATCCAGGTTGCGACGCCGACCGCGAGCGTGACACCGGTGAACACGACGCCGCTTCCGGAGATCCGAAGGGTGTATTCGTACGCGTTGGCTAATGGCTCGCCCGTGGCAAGGATGCTTCGCAGTCGGCTGTATATATAGATTCCATAATCGACACCGATACCGATGCCGAGCGCGACCACGGGCAGCGTGGAGACCTTGAGACCGATTCCGAGAACAGCCATGAGCGCATAGGTGAGCAGAGAGACGAGGGCGAGGGGAACGACGACGCACAGCGTCGCCGTGAGTGAGCGAAAGCTGATGAGGCAAAGGACGATCACGGCGGCGAAGACATAGGCGAGTATCGGGAACTGCGCCGCCGCGACCACTTCGTTCGTCGCCGCCATGACGCCGACGTTTCCCATCGCCAGGCGCAAGGCCAGGTTCGGCAGCTGGGATTCTGCCTGGAACGCCTCGACTGCTTCGATAATGCCGTTGATCGTCGCGGCTCTGTGGTCTGTCGTGAACAGCGTCACGGGCATGATGCTGCAGTCACTGTTGAGGAGCCCCGAGCTGCTCGGCACGGGCGCAACCGACTGCACCAGCATGTCCTGATTCCGTGGCAACACGCGCCATTTCATGCTGCCCTCGTTCCAGCCGGCGTTGATGAGCTTGGCTGCGTCGGGCAGCCCGACGACGGATTGGACGCCGGGAACGTTGCGCATGTGCCATTCGAAGGCGTCGATCTCCGTCATGACGCGATAGTCGATGCATCCCTGCGGATCGGTGTCGCTGATGACGGTGAGCGTGTCGACGCCGATGTCGAAGCTTGCTTCGATGGCGCGGCTGTCCACGTTGTAGACGGCGCTCTCGCGCAGCTCTGGGACGCCGACCTGAAGATCGCCGATCTGGACGTCGGTGCCTTTCCAAAGCCCGAGGGCGAGCAACCCGGCCGAGACACCGATGACCGCTGTCGCCGGGCGTGGCCGGGCAACCCGGGCGATGCCTCGCCAAAGGCCGTGCAGCTGCTCGGCCCTTCGGTCGATGCGCTGCCGGTAGCTATCCACGGGACCCAGGTAGGAAAGGAGCACCGGCAGCATCACCAGATTCGTGAGCGCGATAGCGGCGACCCCGAGGCTCGCGATGACGGCCATCTCTTGAATCATGGGGATCGCGATCAGAATAATGGCGAGAAAACCGATCGTGTCGCTGGCAAGCGCGGTGCTGCCGGGGATGAGCAGACGACAGAAGCTTCGCCGTGCCGCGGTCATGCTGTCATGACCAAAGAAAATTTCCGCGCGCACGGCGCTGACCATTTGCACGGCATGACTCACGGCGATGGCAAAGATGAGAAAGGGCACGAGTATCGACATGGGATCGATTGCGAACCCGAGCAGCGCGGCGGCGCCGAGCTGCCAGGCGACGGCGATCAGAGAGCATACCAGGGCAATGGCCGTGAAAAGCACGGACTGCGAATAGGCGTAGACGAGCAGGGCAGTGATGAACAAACTGATGCCGAAGAAAAACACGACCCTGCCCGACCCGTCCGCAATCTCCCCCATGGCCTTGGCGAAGCCGATAATGTGCACTTCATAACCCGGGTCGTCGGCGTACCTGGCCCGGATGGTCTGCTCGAGCCGGTGGGCGACGTCGATGTAGTCGAGACGTTGGCCCGTGCGCGGATCGAACTCGAGCAGGCGCGCGCTGACGATGGCGCCACGGAAATCGTTGGCAACGAGGCGTCCGACGATTCCCGCCTTGAGGATATTCGATCGGACGTTGTACAGGCCCTCGGCGTCGGCTGAAAAGTCTGACGGTATCACGTTGCCCGCTGCGATACCGTCTTCCACGACCTCCGTATAACGCACATTCGGTGTGAAAAGAGAATAAACCTGGGTTCGGTCCACGCCCGGTATGAAAAAAACATCGTCGGTTATGGCTTCCAGGCGGGAGAAGAAATCGGGAGTGAAAATATCTCCGTCCTCTACCATCAGCGCGATGAGGATCCGATCCGCGCCTCCGAATTCCTGACTGAGCTCGTTGTAGGTGCGCATGTAAGGGTGATCGAGCGGCAGCAGCTTGCTGAAGCTCGCCTCGATGCGAAGCCCGGTCGCGGACCAGGCCATAGCGATGGTGACGAGCGCAAAGAGGGCGAGGATCGGCGCGCGGCGCTGGAAGACGATCCTTTCCAGGCGCTCGATCATTGAACGGCCTCGAGCCGGTCGGTGGTGGTGCGCTCGACGCCGAACTCACCGTAGATGACGAGGGACCCGTCGCCGGCGGCGAGAGCGCCGGCGATCGCCTGCCGGTCGGCGCGTCGAAATTGCTCGAACACATCGCCACGCTCAGCGCCGATCAGCAGCGTGCCCCCCATGCCGGTGAAAAGAATCCGGCTGTTGGCGAGCTCCACGGCGTTGGTGAGCATCTGATCGGTGCGGGTATCGACGGCCGACCAGGTGGCACCCGCATCTCCGGATCGGAACAATCGGCCGCGCAGTCCGAACACGTACACACGCCGGTCGTCCAGCGGCAGCGCGCCGAAGAACGAACCGTGATAAGGAGAGGCGAGCAGCCGCCAGCTCTGGCCACGATCGTCGGAGCGAAACACCCTGCCGGCTTCCGCCGCGATATAGATCGGGCCAGAGGGTGCCGCCGCGATCTGGTTCAAGTGCGGGTCGTCGTCGCTGATGCGCCGCGGTGTCCAGGTATCGCCGCCGTTCCGGGTCTCGAGAAACAAACCGTAAGCGCCGACGGCGAAGCCGTGCCGGGCGTCCTCGAACCAGACGTCGAGCAGGGGACGCTCCTGCTCGGGAGCCGCGTGGACGGCTTGCCAGGTCTCGCCGCCGTCGCGCGTGCGCAGGATGATGGCGTCATAGCCCACCGCCCAGCCGAGAGCAGGCCCATGCAGGGTCACCCCCGTCAGCGTTGCGCGGGTCGGCACCTCGGACTGTGTCCAGCTCGCGCCGCCGTCGCGGGAGAGCAGCACGTGGCCCCGCTCGCCCACCACGACCATGCGATCGCCGATGGCGGCGCCGTCGAGGAGCAGGGAGCGTTGGACGAGCGCCGCGCGCACCGCGTGCGCCGCATCGGGCGCTGGCCGTTGCGCAGCGCCGGTTGCGGCCACGAGAGCCAGCACACAGGCGGCCAGCGCGGGAATAGGGGCGCGAAAACGGTGGCAGGTACGCGCGCGGACGGGGCTCAAACCGCCTTTCCGTGGCTCACGGCGTCAGCGCCTTCCTTCGCGGCGCAGCGCCGCTGGAGTGAAATCCTCGAAGCTCCGCTCGATGCTGAAGTCGTAGATGCGGCTCTCGTTGTCGAGGCCGAGGGCGATGTAGCGTCCGGCCTGCAGGTCGGTGGTGACCTCGAGCGTCGTCCAGATGGTCGGCACCTCGTAGTAGTTGATCACGTGGCCCTGGGAGACACGCCAGAGCTGATCGCGATTGTCGTAGATGTCCACCGCGAGGATCTGCCATGAGTCCTCGTCGATATAGAACGTCCGGCGCTTGTAGATGTGTCGCATGCCTTGTTTGAGCGTTGCGTCGACCACCCAGACCCGGTGCAGCTCGTAGCGGGGATATTCCGGATTGATGTGCAGCGGCGTCAGGATGTCCTTGTACTTGAGCTTGTCGCTGTGCAGCTTGTAGGCGTTGTAGGGCACGTACATCTCGCGCTTGCCGACGAGCTTCCAGTCGTAGCGGTCGGGCGCGCCGTTGTAGCCGTCCACCTGGTCGGTGACGATCATGCCCTCGGAGCCGTCGTNNAGCGCGCCGTTGAACATGTCGAACTGATCGTTCGTGCGCAGACCGTCGCTGGCGGTTCCGGGGTTGTCGTAAGCGACGTTCGGTGCGCGCCGCACCCTTCGCTGGCCCTTGTTGTAGACCCAGGCGCGCCGGTTCTCCTTGACCTGGTCGAGGGTCTCCTGCACCAGCAGGATACCTCCGGCGAGACGCGCCGGCGCCACCACCTTTTGCCTGAACAGCAGCAGTATGTTGTTGAGCGCCGCCTCGGTCATGTCCCGGTGCACGTAGCGCAGGTCGAATTCGTCCTCGAATCGCACCAGGGTGTAGTCGCCGCTGCGGGTCGGCATGGCCTGCCCGATCCAGCGCGCGGCGGTCTCGCCGCGGTAGCGCAGCAGGTGGTTCCAGATNNCGTCGCTGAGCTGCGCTGTGGCCGCCACCTTACGGGTGGCATCGTAGATGCGCTGCGGCGCCGAGGCGCTTCGCCGGGTCGGGTAGACGTTCATGCGAAAGCTCGCATAAGCGTCCATCAGCGCCTTCTGACCCGCCGTCAGCCGGTCCTGGTAGAGCTGCATGTTGCTGGCGTCGATGGTGAACAGCACCCGGTCGTCGGGATACGGGTCGGGATGGTGCATGCCGGGCTCGTAGCCGGCCGGCGGCTCGGTGATGCCGCCCTCCCAGGCGGGTATGCTGCCGTCGGCGTTGCCGGCACGCTCGCCGCCGAAGGGCGTCAGGTCGGCGCCGAGGCGCGCGATCTGCTCGGCCGATAGCTCCGCGCGCGCGCCCGGGAAAGCTGCGCTCAGCGCAATGGCGAGTGTCAGCGTGACGACGGCTTTGCGGTTCATGGGCTCAGAACGAGTACTTCAGGATGGCGCTGAAAAAATCGCGATCGTTCAGCAAATTGTACTTACCGGCCCCGAAAAAGTCCGTGTAGGCCAGATCCAGCTCCCACTCCTGCAGATAGGTGGCCTTGAGGCCGACGGAAATGGCCTTGCGGCCCTCGCGGAACGGTCCCGCGGGCTGCGGCGAGATCCCCTCCACGTCGTGGGCCCATTGGATCCGCGGCGAAAGGTTGATCGAGGCGAACACGTTGTCGTAGGTGAGCTGGGCGGCCATGCGGTATCCCCAGGACCAGGGCGTCGGGAAGGCGCTGCTCGGCTCCGCGGCTTTTCCTGCGTGTGCGCCGGGTGCGCCCGACACCGGGTTGAGTGGCAGGGCCTGGTCGGGATTGCCGCTGGTATCGGTGGCGGCGCCATTCAAACGCAGCGTGTCCTGGCTCGGCATGCCGTGCACGTGGTTGACGCCCAGCTCGAAGAGGAAGATGCCGGTATTGGCGCCCAGGGTGGGGCCAAAGACCTTGGTGGCGGTGGCCTGGATCTGGCTGACGTCGCGCTCGATGAAGCCGGGAATGACCGTGTCAGGCGCGAAGACGCCGACCTGGTTGTCGGTGAATGACGGGTTCAAGGCCGCCAACGGCGTCAGCGCTGCGAACAGCAGCTCCACGTCGTCGATCTGCAGCGGCGCGTCCTTTTTCAACGAGTATTCTCCTTGAAGCGCCCATCCGCTGTTTCCCAGCTCGGTGCTGAAGCTTGCGCCGAACAGATCGATGTCCTCGGGATACTCGATGAAGTAGCTCGCGGTCTGGGCGTAACGATCGGTGCCGATGGCACCGCCGATCTGCGCGGCCGTCGCGGGCCCTGCCGCTCCGGCTGTGAAGCCGGTCGGATTCGCCACGGCGCTAGCCGATGCCAGAGCGAGACCGACGCCCGCGGCAGTGCCGGTGCGCGCGCTGACGATGGGCAGACGGCTGTTGTACTTCAAGTAGTACAGCCCGAACTCGGTGCCCTGGAGCTGCTCGCTGAAAAAGCGCATGGCCAGGCCGAACTGGCCGCTGTCGCTGCCCTCGTCGTCCGGCCCTCGCGGCACGCCGAGGAAGGTCGGGTCGAAGGCCGGAAAGGGTGGCACCGGTATCGCCGCACCAGCCAGGTCGGCGTTGATCGCCGGCGTCAGCGGACCGAAGCTCGTGCCGAGATCCGAGAAGTCACCGAAGCCGAGGAACACCCGCGAGCCGCCCGCACCGACGAAGTCGTTGGTGGAGAAATACGTGCCGGGCGGGTCGATCTCCACCTCCTTCCACTGGAGCTGATAAAAGGCCTCGAGCGAGATGCTCTCGGTGANNTCTTTCCAGGCCAGCTGGTAAAACGCCTCGAGCGAGATGCTCTCGGTGAGCGACACCGAGCCGCTCAGCATGGGAACGGGCTTGAGCGCCTCGCGCAGCTCCGCGCCCGGGGTGCGGAACTCGGCCACGTCGATGGGATTGATGACGTTGATGCCGCCGGGAATGAAGGTGCCTTCGCCCCAGCTCAGCACCTGGTTGCCGAAGCGCAGCTGCGCGGGCGCCTGGCCCACGTTGAAGTTTCCGGTGACGTAGGCATCGAGCAGCTCGATCTCCGAGCCGACGATGTCGAGCGCCTGATCGGTCAGCGGCGTGCGCGCGCGGCTGCTGTTCTCCTGCTCCCAGTCGTAGAAGCCCGTGACCCGGAAGAACGCGCTCAGCGCGCCGCCGTCGATATCCAGCTCGCTGGTGAAGCGCGAGACGTTCTGGGAAATGCGCCCGTCGTCGTAGTTGAGCGTGCCGTCGTCGTGGTTGACCGAGTACGCGCTGCCGCCGTTGGCGATGCCGATGGTCGCCGAGTCGCGCTCGGAGGCGCGCACCGTGATCCCCTGGGAGAGCGTGGTGTCGAGGCGCACCGTGACGTCGTCGAACTCCCACTCGAGAGCAGAGACGGGCCCGGCCGGCAACTGGCAAAGGATCGCCATGAGCGCGCATGCTCCGACGACGTGCGCACGTCCGGGCCTGCCCCGCAAACCGTTTGGCGTCATGGGTCCTCCGGGGTCGTCGGCGCCGTTTTCCGGAGGCGTCCTCGTCTGCCGGGCCTCCGATGGCCGATTCGTTCTTACGCCAGTAAATAAAGCCCATAAGACGGCTGAAAACAACCGCAATGGACTAAACCGGGGTCTGATCTAAAATGGCTGCTCTTTTGCGATGGCTGCCCGGCGCGAAGGCCGGGAATCGTGGGCTAAGGCGTGGAAAAATTCTGGCTCGAAAGCTACCCGGAGCAGGTGCCGGCGCAGATCGACGCCGACCGCTATGCATCGCTGGTGGAGATGTTCGATGACAGCGTGCGCCGCTTCGGCGATCGCCCGGCGTTCGCCAACATGGGTGCGACGCTGACCTTCAGGGAGCTGGACGCGCTCAGCCGCCGCTTCGCCGCCTTCCTGCAGTCCAGGCTCGGGCTCGATAAGGGCGACCGCTTCGCCATCATGCTGCCGAACCTGCTCCAGTATCCGGTGGCGCTCTTCGGCGCGCTGCGCGCGGGGCTCGTCGTCGTCAACGTGAACCCTCTCTACACGCCGAGGGAGCTGCGACACCAGCTGAACGACTCGGGCACCAGTGCCGTCCTGATCCTGGAGAATTTCGCTCACGTGCTCGAGGAGTGTCTCGCGGATACGCCCGTGAGGTCCGTCGTCACGACCCGGATGGGCGATTTGTTGCCGTTCCCGAAGTCCGCCATTGTCAATCTCGTCGTCAAGTACGTGAAGCAGCTGGTGCCTGCGTTTCATATCCAGGGCGCGATTCGCTTCACGGACGCCCTCTCCGAAGGTGCTTCGGCGTCGCTTCGGCCGGTCACGCTCGGGCACGAGGATCTCGCTTTTCTTCAGTACACCGGTGGCACGACCGGTGTCGCCAAGGGCGCCATGCTGAGCCACGGCAACGTCGTCGCCAACGTCGAGCAGAGCACCGCGTGGATGGGCCCTTTTCTCGTCACCGGCGAGGAGGTCGTGATAACGGCATTGCCGCTTTATCATATTTTTGCACTTACCGCGAACTGCTTTTCGTTCGTGAAGATTGGCGGGCTGAATTATCTGATTACCAACCCTCGTGACATGCCGGGATTCGTGCGCGAGCTGAGAAAGGTTCGTTTCACCGGCATAACGGGCGTGAATACGCTTTTCAACGGACTTCTGCACGCCTCCGGCTTTGCAGACCTGGATTTCTCGGCGCTCAAGATAAGCATCGGCGGCGGCATGGCGGTGCAGGCGGCGGTGGCCAGGCGCTGGCACGAGGTGACCGGCACGACGCTGCTGGAGGCCTACGGTCTCACGGAGACGTCTCCAACGGTGTGTGCAAACCCGTTCGACCTGGAGGGATTCAACGGCAGCATCGGTCTTCCGGTGTCTTCGACGGAGTGCTGCATCAAGAGCGATGAGGGGGAGGTGCTCGAGATTGGTGGAACCGGCGAGCTGTGCGTGCGCGGTCCACAGGTGATGAAGGGCTATTGGCAGCGACCCGACGAGACGCGTGCCTGCATGGACGCGGACGGCTGGTTTCACACCGGTGACGTCGCGCGTTTCGATGAACGCGGGTTCGTTTATCTGATCGATCGGAAAAAGGACATGATCCTTGTATCGGGTTTCAACGTTTACCCCAGTGAGATCGAAGAGGTGGTCTCATCGCACCCCGACGTGCTCGAGGTCGGCGCCATCGGAGTGCCGGACGAGCGCACGGGCGAGGCGGTCAAGATCGTCGTGGTGAAGCGGAATCCCGGCCTGACCAGAGAGTCTCTCGATGCGCATTGCCGTGCCAACCTGACGGCATACAAG